>Ga0189274_100145_pt1 | contig 49977 bp, 47 predicted proteins | sample N5B1minimetaG_FD_130323 | JGI IMG/M metagenome (GOLD analysis project Ga0189274, IMG submission 130323) | Marine microbial communities from the Costa Rica Dome - N5 B1 mini metaG | ecosystem: Environmental > Aquatic > Marine > Oceanic > Photic zone | place: Costa Rica: the Eastern Pacific...
GCGGGAACAAGGGGAGTATGCGCTGGCGCCGAGGGGGTGGGGATAAGTTTTCTGCAAAAGCCCGCCCCACACACCGTCATCCCGGCGAAGGCCGGGACCCAGTCTGCGACGCAAGTCGTTGCCGTAAATGGCGAAAACCAGTGTGCGAGACTGGGTCCTGACTTGCGTCAGGATGACGGCTTTGGGGGTGCGGGGGCGGGGATAAGCTCGCCCTATGTCTCGACGACCAGTTTCGGCTTGCCCAGCCAATAGGCCGGCAGACCTGCGAGAATGAGCACGCCGCCCCAGGCCAGGACTTCCAGGCCGGACCCCAGCACGGCAAAGGCGGAATAGGCACCGGCCGCGAGCGCGATGACCGCCCAGCCGCGGGCCGATTTCCAGGAATGGCGAAGCTCGGCCAGGGCACTCACCAGAAGCGGCAAAAGCAGGCAGACCGTGCTCATCATCAAGAGGAAGGTGAAAGCCCCGACCAGGCCGCGCGAATAATTGGCGACCAGCAGGATCGACCCCAGACCCAGCGAGAGAAGCAATGAAAATTGCGGGGCGCCGCCCTTGTTGCGGTGACCGAGGACAGCCGGTGCAAGCTTGTCCAGCGCCACAGCCATCGGCAATTGGCCGGACAGCAGGATCACACCATTCAGCGCACCGGCGGTCGAGACCATCGCCCCGGCGGCGATCAGGCCAGGCCCCCAACTCCCCAGCGCACGGGCGGCATCGGAGAAGGGCGAGGTTGATTCAACCAGCTCGGCAGCGGGCACGACCAGCATCACCGAAGCAGTCGCCACGATATAGATGATGGCCACCGTGATCGTGCCGATCACCGTCGCCTTGGGAACCGTGCTGGCCGCATCACGGACATCGCCGGCCGGTATGGTCGCCGCTTCAAGTCCGGCAAACGCCCACATGGTCAGGAGCGCTGTCGCCGCCAGCACCGGGAAGAAACCGTCACCGGACGGATTGACTGCAGGCAGGTTGGCGACATCACCGGTGAACAGGCCGACGCCGATGATCAGGAAGATCGGGACAAGTTTGAGCACGGTCATCAGCAATTGCACGAAGCTGGCATCCCGGATGCCATGCAGCGAGATCAGGCCGAGCCCCCAGATCAGCGCCAGCCCACAGCCCGCCTGGGCAATCGGCGAGCCCTGCAGCGCCGGCACGAAGACGGTCAGATATCCGACAAAGGCAATCGCGATGGCCGGAATGGCGATCCAGTAGGACGCCCAATACCCCCAGGCGACCAGATAGCCGACCAGATCGCCGAAGGCGTCATGGGCATAGGCGATCGGGCCGCCGGAGCGTGTCGTGCGATGGGCGAGGCGCCCGAGGACAAGAGCGAGCAGGATGGATCCGCCCGCCGTGATGATCCAGCCGGTAAAGCCCAGCAGGCCATAGGGTGCGAGGACAGCCGGGAGCATGAAGATGCCCGACCCGATCATGATCCCCACAACGAGGGACCAGCAGCCCCAGAAGCCAATGGCCTTGTGGGTCGGTGTTTCCAGCGTCGGCTGGTCGGTCTCACTGGTGTTCATCTGTCCCCCCGGACACGCGATCCATCAGCCGGAATTGGCATAGGCTTCGCGCAATAGATTCTGCCAGTGCCAGACACCGGCTTCCTGGGCGGGCGAGAGCCGTCCCGGTTGGTAGGCGCCGGAGGCGAGGCCCTTCTGGACATGCTCGCAGATCAGCCGGTCCTCCTCCTGCACGCTGTCGGAAAAGGCGTCATCGGCGTCAGCGCGATCGGTATTCCCGGGCGCGTAATAGAAGTCGAATTCCACGCGGCAGCGGTCCGGACCGTCGGGCACGACCCGATTGGTCTGCATCCGGCCGGGCAGGATGTTCAGCATGGTGTTGGGATAGATGAAGAAATAGAGCGCCTCACCGGCCGCATAGGCGTCGGTTTCCGCGTCAATCGGCGAGCGTTGCAGCGACCAATGGCGCGCCAGCTCGGTGGTGTAGTCCGGATAGGAGACGACTTGCGTCAGGTCCGGATGGACGAAGGGCAGATGATAGCCCTCCAGATAATTGTCGACATAGACCTTCCAGTTGCAGGCCACGTCATAGAGGCGACTGTGGTGATGCCGGAGCCCGTCGAGCTGGTCCGGACCGACGATTTCATCCATGCCGGCCATCACATCGGCGAAGGCGGGTCCGGACCCGATCCGGGCGAAGACCATCCCGCCCCAGACCTCGACCTCGATCCGTTCCAGGGCGATCCCGGACACATCAAAGCCCTCGGCGGTTTGCATTTCGGGCGCCGTGCGCAATTGCCCGTCCAGATCATAGGCCCAGCCATGATAGGCGCAGCGCAGCCGCTTGGCTCCCTTGCCATCGCACAGGGCCAGCGGCCCGGCCCGGTGGCGGCAGATATTCAAAAATCCGTTGAGCACGCCTTCGCCACTGCGCACGAGCAGGATCGGGGCGCCGCCAATCTCGCGGACAACATGGTCACCCGGACTGGCCAGCGCGCTGGCCGGCGCCACGACCTGCCAGTTGCGGGCAAGGATTTCGCGCTGATCGAAACCGAGCGCCTGTGCCCCGATATAGCGCGCCGGATCCAGCGCGCGGGCCTGTTCGAGGGGACGCGCCGGGTCGACTGAGTCCGGGGAAGGCGGGGCAGCTTGATCGTCCATGCCTGGACGCTAGCGACAACCACCCCGTCTGCCAATCAAATCCTCCTGAACGACACCCGAATGAAAAAGGGCCGGCGGATTGCCCCGCCGGCCCTGATCAAGGGTATGCGCCTGTCACCTATTCGGTGACCGGGAAACCACGGTCCCGCATCAGCGCGGAAACGTCGGCATCACGTCCGCGGAAGAGGCGATAGGCCTCGGCCGGGTCGATCGAATTGCGCGGGGCGAAGAGATACTCGACCAGACGCGACGCGACCTCGTCGTCATAGAAGCCGCCCGGTGCTTCCTGGAAGGCTTCGGCAGCATCGGCGGTGAGCACGTCGGCCCACATGTATCCGTAATAGCCGGCCGAATAGCCTTCGCCCGAGAAGATGTGCCCGAAATGCGGGGAGCGGTGACGCATGACGATTTCATTCGGCATGCCCAGGCGCTCCAGCGTTTCCCGCTCGAACGTGTCCGGATCGGTGATCTCGGCCGGATCGGTCGTGTGATAGACCATGTCCATCAGGGCCGAGGCGAGATACTCGCCGGTCGAGAAACCCTGGTTGAAATTGGCCGCCGCACGGATGCGGTCGATCAGGGCCTGCGGCATCGGCTCGCCGGTCTCGACATGGGTCAGGTAGTTGTTGACCACCGGATCAGTGAGCACCCAGCGCTCGAGCAGTTGCGACTGGAATTCGGTGTAGTCGCGCACGCCGCCATTCAGGGTCGGATAATCGACATTGGATGACAGGTAATGCAGGGCGTGACCGAACTCGTGGAAGAAGGTTGTCGCATCGTCGAAGGAGACGAGGACCGGCTCACCCGGAGCGCCGGCGACGAAGTTCGAGTTATTGGTGGCCAGGACATTGGTCTCGCCATCAATCGTGGTGTGCGAGCGGAAGGAGTTGGCCCAGGCGCCCGAACGCTTGCCCTGGCGGGCGAAGGGATCGAGATACCACAGGCCGACATTCTCGCCGCTCTCGCGGTCGGTCACTTCCCAGACCCGCACGGTCGGATGCCAGACCGAGACCTCACCTTCCGGCAGTTCACGGAACTCGAAGCCGAACAGCTCGCCGGCGACGTAGAACATGCCTTCGCGCAGATTATCCAGCTGCAGGTATTGCTTCACCTCTTCGCTGTCGAGGTCGTAGCGGGCCGACCGGACCTGCTCGGCGTAATAGCGGTAGTCCCAGGGCTGGATGGTGATGTCATCGCCATTGGCATCGGCGAGGGCCTGCATGTCGGCAACCTCTTCCTCGATGCGGGCGACGGCGGCAGTCCAGACACCTTCCATCAGCTCCATGGCCCGCTCCGGCGTGCCCGCCATGCGGTTTTCCAGGCGCCAGGAGGCGTAATTGTCATAGCCCAGCAGGCCGACGCGCTCGTCGCGCAGCTGCAGGATTTCGGTGATGATGGCGTTATTGTCGAACTCGCCGCCATTATCACCGCGGGAATAGTAATTATTCCAGACCTGCTCGCGCAGATCGCGCTCGTCGGAGAAGGTCAGGAAAGGGTCCATCGAGGAGCGCGTATTGGTGATGGCATACTCACCCTCGCGACCCCGCTCTGCCGCTGCAGCGGCCGACGCCGACACAAAATCGGCCGGCAGACCGGACAGCTGATCCTCGCTCAGAAAGGTGACATAGTCGCCCTCATCATTGAGCACATTATTGGCGAAATCAGTGTGCAGCTCGGACAGACGGGCATTGATCGCGGCATAACGCTCGGCGGCTTCACCTTCCAGCGTCGCGCCATTGCGGGCAAAGCCGTCATAGGTCAGCTGGACCACGCGCTGCTGGGCCGGCGTGAGGCTTTCCATTTCCGCACCGTCATGGACGGCCCGAATGCGGGCGAAGAGCGCTTCATTCTGGGTGATCTGTGAGCTGAAGGCCGACAGTTCGGCCGACATTTCACGCTGAATTTCGCGGAATTCCGGGGTCGACATGTTCGACGCCCAGATCCCCCAATAGGAGAAGACCCGACCGAGCGGGTCACCGGCACGCTCGAGCTCGAGAATCGTATTTTCGAATGTGGCCGGCTCCGGATTGGCGGCAATGGCATCGATCTCGGCGAGATTGAGGGCCATGCCCTCGCGCAGCGCGTCGCGCAGGTCGTCGAGGCTGGCCGTGTCGAAATTCGGCGTGCCGCCATAATCGCCGGTCCACTCGCTCAGGAGCGGATTGTCAAAGCTGGCGACGTCGGTTTCCGCCGACATGGTGCCAGCATCGGCCGTGGTGTCGTTCATCGTGTCGGTCATCGCGCTGGTCTCACCCGTGTCAGCAGTGTCGTCAGCGGGCGTGCAGGCGGCGGCAAAAAATGCGGCCGAGCTCGCGGTGATCATCATTAGTTTGCGCATCTGGAATGCTCCCCGAAAAATACGTGCTGCACCCTACCCGCCCCGGGCCTGTCGCAAAAATGAAGTTTTCACCATCTGCACAGCCTGGCTGACCGACACGAGGCCGTCCGGCTTGATCTCGGACCCGGCACTGGTCAGGCTTGCCCCGTCGACGGAGTGATTTGCATGCCCAGACTGGCCCTTGCCCTGTTCGCGCTGATCCTGCTGGCCGGCCTGTGGGGGCTTTATCGCACCCCGCCGGCACCGGTGACCGGAGGCGACCTCCATCTGGCAGACCAGACCCGAACGGAGAGAGGCGCCCAGGCGAACCTGGTCGCCATCCAGCCCTGGCTGCGAACAAGGGATTATCGCAGCGCCGCGACGCTGGAAGACCGTCTCGACGCTTACTTTGAGGTGGCCGCCGGTGACGGCCTTCTGACGCCGGGCAGCATCATCGTCCTGCCAGAACATGTCGGCACCTGGCTTGTCGCCGCGGATGCCCCGGCGGCCAGCTTCGATGCCGACACCACGACCGGCGCCATGACCCATCTCATCCTCGCCAACCCCCTGCCCTTTGCCTGGGCCCTCGCGCGGGCGGGTGAAACCGACCGGCTTGCTGCCGCGGTCTTCCGCATGCGCGCCGATCGCATGGCCCGCGACTATCAACGCGTCGTCGGCTCGCTGGCGGAGCGCCATGAAGTCACGATCGTGGGCGGCTCCATCGTGCTGCCCGCGCCCGAGGTCCGCGAGGGTCGCCTGCGCGCGGGACCGGGTCCGCTCTACAATGTCTCTGCCGTCTTTCACCCGGATGGCCGGATCGATCCGCGGCTCGTGCGCAAGGTTCACCCCATTCCCGATGAGGCCGGCTTCACCGCTGCCGCAAGCGCCATCGACATCCCTGTTTTCGAGACATCCGCCGGTCGCCTCGGCGTGCTGATCTGCGCGGATAGCTGGCATCCCGACGTGTATGAAACACTCCAGGCTGGCCGCGTTGACATCATCGCCGTGCCCGCCTTCCTGCAGCCATCAGGCGTCTGGAATCAGCCCTGGGGCGGCTATACGACCGGCTGGCCGGACGATGTTGAACCCTCTGACGCGGGTCGGCTCACCGAGGGCGAAGCCTGGATGACCCACGCCTTGGCCGGTCGCCTGCCAAGCGCCGGAGCGGACCATGGCGCAACCGCCTTCCTGCGCGGCGCGCTGTGGGATCTGGGATCCGATGGCGCCAATTTCCTGGTGGCCGGGGACGAGGCCTGGATCGATGGTCAGGCCGATGGCGCGTCGATTTCCGTGCTGCCGCTGCCCTCCGTTTCGGCCAGGCCGTGATCATCCCAGGCCGCGACCAGTGCCTCGGCCACATCATGACGCCCGGCCTCGATGGCCGAGAGGACATGTGCCTCCGCCGCGGCGATGCGGGCGCGGACTTGTTCGCGCGCACCGGGGTCGGCAGCCATGCGATCATGATGCACCGCGCCTTCCTCCCACAGCCCGGTGCTGAGCAGCGAGGACGGCCCTTCGAAGGCAATCGGCCGGTAGAGCGAAATGCACGGCGTCTTGGTCCCGGTCATGGCGATGGCGGGTGGCGCCCCCGGCATCAGGCGTACCAGCATGGAATTGGTCGTGTGACCGGGGCGCATTAACCCGCCCGCCAAGCCGTGGCCGGCATGAAGGCAAAGGTCGCGGTTTGAGCCGCCTTCGAAGCCATCGCCCTGATCGTGGCGTCGCGTGATGTCGGCCAAAGCGCCCAGGCTTGGCGTCTTCATCGCCTCGATCGCAGCCAGGGAACAAGCCCGCCGCTCCCTCGCACGCCCGAATTTCCGCTTCAGCCAGCTTTCATCCGACACCATGAAACCCTCGGTCGGCGCACCGTCCGAGGCCATGGTCACCGGCCCCTCAAGCGCATAGGCATTGGAGATCGCGGCATGGGATTTGACCCGCTCCAGCCGCCACTCCCGACCGCAGGTTTCCAGCACCAGGATCTCGGCCGCATCGGCGATCAGGAAGCTGTTGTCATAGCGAAACCCCTTGTCCCGCCAGCCGGCCGGTCCGCCCTGTCCATGGGTCTCGAGCAAATGGATGATGATCGCCGCCGCTTCATGGGCCGAGCCGCCGCGCTCGAGGCCCAGCCGCACCAGATCCATGCCGAGCAAGGCGGCGCCACGCTTTATCACACGCCGGGAGAAGACGGCTTCATTGCCGATCACAACGCCAGCCCCATTCACCCCCATCTCGGCGCCCCACATCCAGTCCGGGCGGGCGATGATGACGGCCTGCCGATCCGGCACCTGGTCGATCTCGATATGCGTGCAAGCGAGCTTTTCGGTGGTGTCACCAAGGACAGCCGCGTGACGCTCGACGCGCTGGAACTCGCCGGGGTCACGGTCGGAATTCTTGGCAAACCAGACCGCGCCGGCCTTGCGCAGGGCGAGTGTGTCACACATCAGCGAGCCCCCAGCGCCGCTTTGACTTCCGAGACGGCCCGCTCGGCCGCTTCCAGCGCGCCTTCGAAATAGCCGTAATAGGCGCTCGCGGTTTCGGTACCGGCCATGTGAACCGGCCCCAGCGGGGTACGCAGATATGCGCCATGCCCGGTCCACACGCCCGGCCCCATCAGCGCCGCATAGCAACCGCGTGACCAGACTTCAGAGGTCCAGTCCTGGTCGACATAATCGATCGGGTGACGGGCCTGCTCGCCATAACAGGCAGCAAAGGCTTCGAGCACGGCGGCGCGCCGCTCGGCCGGATCACGCCGCGCCCAGACCCGTGCCTGATCACCCTCGATGAAGCCCAGCATGAGACCGGCCGACTTGCCGGCCTCGGTATTGTCGAAGGTCACCCGGACATCCAGTTGCGGCGCCACGGCCTGCCCGGCGAGACCCTTCTCACGCCAGAAGGGCGTCTCGTACTGGGCGACACATTTGATGCAGGCGCCGGGTGGCATGCGCAGCCACAGACCGGCCTTGGTCGCGGGCAGCACCGGGTCCCAGTTTATCCGCATGGCTTGGTTGGGCGGCAGAGCCAGGATGGCGCGGCGGCCAGCGACCGGTCCATCGGGCGTATCGACCTCGACGCCCTCATCATGCCAGTGGATCCGCGAGACCGGCGAGGACAATGAAACGCGATCGCCCAGCTCGGCGGCGATGCGATCGGCCAGTCCGGCCATATTGCCATGCACCCGGTCCTGCTGCGCCCCGCCCGTTGTCGAGATGAGAGTGTCCAGCGAGGTCCCGGCCCGCGCGTAGAAGAGACCGTGCAGGAGAGAAACTTCATGCGGTTCCGCCGCGAAGACCGCCCCGATCCCGACCGCGAAGACCTCGAAGGCCTCGCGCGTCCAGGCCTGGCGCCGCATCCATTCGGCGACGGTCATGCTGTCCCATTCCGCCGCACGCTCGTGGGTCCAGGGCGAGACCGGATCGATCTGCGCGGCAAGGGCGTCGAAACGACGGGTCATCAGATGGAGATTGACGAGGACATGCGGCGCCAGTTTGGGGATGGTGCCGTGATAGCCTGACAGGCGCCCGCGATTGAGCAGCAGCCGCTCGCCCGCGTCATGGAGCGGATAGACCGACTGCCCCATGGCCTCGATCAAATCGTAGAGCCGGTCCTGGCCGGGTCCGACCCATTGTCCGCCAATATCGACAGTGTCGCCATTGGCGAAGGTGTGGGCCAGGGCTCGGCCGCCAACCCGGTCGCGCGCTTCGATCACATGCACATCATGGTCCGGCGCCAGCAATTGCGCCGCTCTCAGACCAGAAAGACCGGCCCCGATAATGATGATGTCATGTGTCTTGGCCATGCCCGAACCCTGCTCCGAAAATCACTGGAATGCCCTTATCATGCCACGGTCATCGGGCTGCGTTAACGAAGCCATAACCCTTTCGCCGCTCTGTCGCCCCAATCGCCTGTCACTCAGACGGGACCTGTTTTGCCAATGGAGCTTTCCATGCGTGCCCTTGTGACCCTTCTCGCCGCCCTGACCTTCGGCATGTCCGCACCGCTGCTGGCCCAGGATCAGCAGGCCACGGATTACGGCCAGCCCAGCGAATACTCCGAGCCGGTGGAATCCTACTCCCAGGACGAGATCGTGGACGCGGTCTCCGATTTCTTCGGGGTGACAGCGGAAGCCGCGGCCAGCGTGCTGGAACGTGTCTTTTCGGACCTGGGACGCCCGGTCGGCTATATCGCCGGCGAGGAAGTGGCCGGCGCGGCCGGCATTGGTCTGCGCTATGGCGAAGGCTATCTCACCCTGCGGGGCCTGAATGAGCGCCAGAAAGTCTATTGGCGCGGCCCCTCGATCGGTTTTGATGCCGGCGGCAATGCCAGCCGTGTCTTTGTGCTGGTGTATAATCTCGACGATGTGGACCGCCTCTATCAGCGCTATCCGGGCGTCGAGGGGACGGCCTATTTCGTCGCCGGTCTGGGCGTGAATTATCAGCGTGCCGATGATATCACCCTGGCCCCGATCCGCTCCGGCGTCGGCCTGCGCGCGGGTGCCAATATCGGCTATCTGGCCTATTCGCGTCGCCGCGCCTGGCTGCCCTTCTGATGCAGATCAGGGCTTTCGAGGCGGGCGATGAAGCCGGTGTCGATACGCTCCTGAAAGCCGCCTTTCCGGGGCCGGGCGAGGCGCGCCTGGTGGTCGCCCTGCGCGCCGCCGATGCGGACACGCTCGAACTGGTCGCTGAAGACCATGACCAAATCGTCGGCACCGTCATGTTTTCGCCAGTCACGGCCCGCACCGCCGATGGCGAGGACCTGTTTGGCGTCGGGCTGGGACCGGTCGCCGTCACTCCGGCGCATCAATCCCGTGGTATCGGGGTCGCCCTGATCGAGGCCGGCCTGGGATTTCTCACCACGCTCGGCGTGCCCTGGTGCGTCTTGCTGGGAGAGCCGGATTACTACGCCCGCTTCGGCTTTGCCCCGGCGGCCAACTGGAACTGGTCCTGGGCTGGCGATCCGGATGGGCAATTCGCCTCGGCCTTCCAGGTCAAGGCGCTGAACGGTGCTCCCGCCGATGGCCGGGTTGCCGTCGCGCATTACCACGCGGCCTTTCTCGGCGTCTGACCGGGCTCACCCCTTGCGGTGCGCCGCATGGTCGCCATCGCACAGCCCGTGATCCGACAGGGTCTGGATCACATGACACTCATCCATCACGCCGTGTGAACATTGCGCCACCATGCGCTTCAATTCCTTGCGGACCGCCCTTAATCCCGCCAGTCGCCGCTCGACATCGGCCAATTGCTGGCGGGCAATCCGGTCGGCCGCGTCGCAGGAGCGATCCGGCTGACGTGACAGGCCCTGCAGGGCGCGCAAATCATCCAGGCCAAAACCGAGATCGCGGCCGTGCCGGATGAAACGCAATTGCTCCAGGTGCTGCGCATCATAGCGCCGCTGGCCACCGGGTGAGCGGCCCGGCGCGTCCAGCATGCCGATGGACTCGTAGTAGCGAATGGTCGGAACCTTGACCCCGGTTTGCCGGGACAGGGCCCCGATGGAAAAATCTGACATCGCCCCTTGAACCTCCAGTCACTAGAGGGATTAGGGTGGACACTATCGGATGAATCAGGGCGAGGACAGAGCATGTCAGCCAGTTGTTGCGACAATCAGGAATTCGACGGCAGCTCGCCGGGCTTCCGGCGCGCCCTGTGGGTCGTGATTGCGATCAATGCCGTGATGTTCGCGGTCGAGATGCTGGCCGGCGCCGCCGCGCGATCCCAGGCGCTGAAGGCCGATGCGCTCGATTTTGCCGCCGATGCCGCGACCTATGGCCTGTCGCTCTATGTGATTGGCAAGCCTGCCGCCTGGCGGGCCAATGCCGCGCTGATCAAGGCAGGCAGCCTTATGCTGATCGGCCTGTCCATTCTCAGCCTGGCAGTCTGGCGGACCTTCTTCACTGTCCAGCCCGAAGCCGGGCTGATGGGATCGATTGCGGTTCTGGCCCTGATCGCCAATCTGGCCAGCGTGGTGATCCTGATGCGCTGGCGCGATGGCGATGCCAATGTCCGCTCGGTCTGGCTGTGCTCGCGCAATGATGCCATCGGCAATGTCGCGGTTTTGGCCTCGGCCGGACTCGTCGCCTGGACGGCCACACCCTGGCCGGACCTGGCGGTCGCCGTGCTGATGGCGGGCCTGTTCACCTCATCGGCGATCCAGATCCTGCGCCAGGCCCTGGCCGAGCGTCGGTCGGAGCAAGACCATACGCACCACCACGACGAAGCGGGCGATCAATGCCCGTCGGTGGAGAAGACCGAGCCGATCGTGTCGTCGGATTGACGCGGATGCGGCGCATGACGCCGGGGCGCGCTGTGGTGGGCTGACGGGCGGCAATCACTGCAGTCCGAGGCTATCCGCTCACGCACGGCAGCCAGGCTTTCGGAGAGGTCATGGAAGCGGTCCTGCCCGTCATGCCAGAGGGCGGCCGTATCCTGGCAGGCGCCTTCAGCAAAATTATTCTCTTCCAGACAGCGATTATAGGTCCGGCAGGACGCCGTCGCGAAGCGGTAGGACGCGTCCAGATCGGTCTCGAACGCGGCGATGATTTCCTGGGTGCGTGTATCGGCGACATTCGCCCCGACCACTGCATCGGCACGAATGGCCTCGCGGTATCCGTGCACCTCTTCAAGCATGGCAAGGCGCTGCTCGGCCAATGTGTCGACGAGGCACATGGCGATAGCCGGGCTGACCGTATCAGGTGGCGGCGGCGGCGCGCGATGCACGACTGGCGGGGGCGGCGGGCGCTGTCCGGATGTATGTTCGCCGCAGGCGGCCAGCGCTGTGGCGGAGACCAGCATCATCATCACTGTCTTCATGGGGGTCTTCATCATCTTATTCCTCCATCCAGCGCCGGCGCCTATTCGGCAGCGGGCCGGCCTCCGTCCATCGCGGCCTGGTAACAACCGGGCTGGTGCAACTCATTGCCGTTGGTCCGGCGCATTTCATCGACGCGTCTTTGCCAGGCGAGATAGAAACGGTCGCCGCTTTCGACCGCCTCATCGATCAGGGCTTCGGAGATACGCGACCAACGCGCCGCTGGGTCTCCGGACACGCCCACGGCGCGGCGCAGGCGCCGCGCGCGGTCATGGCCGAGATCGGCTGCGCGGCGCAGATAGCTGTCCGCGCGCTCGGGGCTCTCGACGACACCGCAAAGCCGGTAACTGCCCTGAACCGTCCCGGTCCCGTACATGACAGCGAGATTGAAATTGGCGCCGGCATGACCGCGCTCGGCTGCGGTTTCCAGCCATTCCAGCGAGGTGTCGATGTTCTGCTGCAGGCCGAGACCGGTTGCGAACATGATGCCGAGCAGGTTCTGGGCATCCGCATCGCGGGCGGTCAGGGCCGCATGACAGACCAGGGTGACGGTTTCGGCCGGGGTGAGAACACCGGTCAGGTCGAAGCCGAGATCGCCCTGGAAGTCGCGCACCGAGCGGCGGGTCATGGGGCCGTAACTGCCGTCGATCTCGCCATTGTAATAGCCCAGCGCCGCCAGCGCCCGCTGGCGCAGGGCCAGTTCGATGATATCGCCATCATCCTCGGTCTGGTCGAAGCCATAGGCAATGCGCGACAGGCTTTGCGGCGTCGTCGGGCAGGAGCGTTCCAGCACAGCCGCCTGCAGGCGTTGATGAGCGACAAGGGACGCCTGCGCGCCGCCGGCCGAAGAGCCGATCAGAAGCGCCGCATCCCAAGCAGCGCGGGCCTCGTCGATCCGACCCACCGCCTGATAAGCGTCGCCGACCCGCAACCAGCAGCGTGCGATCACGGCATCCTCGATATCATAACTTTCCGGCGCACAGATGCGCTCGCCCGGATCACGGGCGAATACGATCGGGCGATTGAACTGGCGGCTGCGGGTGGAAGCCCCCGGACCAGCCACACCGGTCGAGAGACCGGGACCCGTATCGGTCCCACCCGTCACGCCGGTCCGGACATGACGGGTCAGATCCGCAGAGCGCGTCGTCCCGGTCAAAGCTGGCGGGTTTGTCGCAGAATCAGGATCCGCGGAAACACTGTGAGACGGGGACGCACCGGCCACGCGGCGCTGCTGGCCGAATGGCCACCAATCGCGGTCGAGCTCGGGACAATGCCGGGCTGAACAATACCCGGCATCATAGGCGCGGGCATGTGTCAAACCGAGCACGATGACGAGCCCGATCAGGACCAGAATCGTCGCAGCGGCCTGGGCCAGCAAGGCGGTCACACGCTCCATGTTCCGATCAAACTCCCCCGGGTGACGGGCCCGGACTTGGCGTTAAGGTCTTATTAAACACCCTAACGGTTGCATGGAGCATCGGCTATACGCCTCACGCGCGATTGAGCAAAAAACCTCTTTCAGGCGATTATCCGGGCTCGCAAATCCCCGCAGGGTTGAAGACTGGCAGGCATGGCTCGCGTCAGAGGCGAACTGGCAGAAATTCCAGCTCCGGCCAGAGCAAAGCCTGTTCCGCGATCTTGCGATTCCAGCCGTCCGGGCCGGCCAGCCCCGGGACCGGACGAACCACACGCGAGAACACCGGTTCCAGTCCAAAGGGCGCCAGCACTTCGGGCCGCGCTTCCTGATCCAGCCGGATCGCAATGGCATGGGTGGGCGACGCGAAATGGCGCAGGGCATCCATGGTATCACGCAGGGGGGCCCGGTCAGTGCCGTATTGGGCATTGAACCAGAGATGGACGCGGGCCTGATTGCAGACTTCCACCGGTACCGACAGATCGGCGAAGGCCGCCTCGGCCGGGCCGACGACGGCCAGCTCGGCCTCGGCACTCAGATCGCGGGCGTCGAAATAGGCGAGATCATAGTCATTGATGCCATACCCGCCCGGGCGCCCGGTCATCGCATTCCACACGGCCTTGTAGACCGCACCCGCCACCAGCGCCCAGTCGGGCAGAGCGAGACCATGCGCGCGCTCGAGCACGGTCCGCGCCAGCGGATCCGCCAGCACCGCCGCGATCACATAATCGGCCTGCTGCGTGTCCGGCGGCACCGACCAGCCATGCCCGGGCGCTGACACGATCAGCTGCGCAGGCTGGCGCCGGTCGCTTTTTCCACCTTGGCGATGATGGACTGGCCGACCGCTTCGATTTCCTTCTCGGTGAGCGTCTTGTCGCGCGGCTGCAAGGTCACCTCGATGGCCAGCGAGACCTGGCCGTCAGGCACGCCCTTGCCGTCATAGACGTCGAACACCGAAACACCGGAGATCATCTGCTTGTCGGCACCCTTGGCCGCGCGGACCAGCGTGTCAGCGGTCACCGACTTGTCGACCAGGAAGGCGAAATCGCGCCGCACCGGCGTCAGATCCGCCCGGTCGAGCTGGGTCCGCGCCTTGAGGCCAGACGCCTTTTTGGGCTGCGGGATCGCATCAAGGACGATCTCGAAGGCCAGGACGCGGCCATCAATATCCAGTGCCTTGAGCACGGCCGGATGGATTTCGCCAAACTCGGCCATCACATTCTTCGGACCCAGACGCAGGACGCCTGAGCGTCCCGGATGCCACCAGTCGCGCGCCTCGGCGGCGACCTGCAGGCTGTCAACCGGCGCACCCGCGGCCGCCAGGGCAGCAAGCGCATCGGCCTTGGCGTCGAAGATGTCGGGCTGGCGCGTCCCGGCCCAGTGACGGCCCGCCTCAACGCGGCGCACACCGGTCGCGACCAGGCGCTGGCCCTTGGGCGTGTCATCGAGATAGATGGGGCCCACTTCGAACAGCCGCGGATCATCCTGACCCTTGTCGGCATTGGCCTGTAGCGCCGTCAGGAGATGGATCAGCGCGGTCGGACGCATGACATCGAGCTCGGAGGAGATCGGATTTTCCAACTCCAGCCCGTCACCATGGCCACCAAACAGCTTGGCCTGGCCGGACTGACAGAAGGACCAGGTCACGGCCTCCGAGTACCCCCGACCAGCCAGCGCGCGACGGGCATGACGCGCGCGCAGCTGCATCACCGTGGCCGGCGCTTCGCGGCGCACGGGCGGGCGCGGCAGGGAAACGGCGTCCAGCTTGTCGAAACCGTGAATGCGCGCGACCTCTTCGACGAGATCGGCTTTCTGCGAACAATCCATGCGCCAGCTCGGCACGCCGACCGTCAACACATCGCCCTCGCCTGATGGCGCAAAGCCCAGGGTTTCCAGGATGCGGACAATCTCGGCGCGCGGCAGATCGAGCCCGGTCAGGCGTTTGACCTCGGACACCGGAAACTCGATATCGGCCGGCGGCGCGGGCGTTTCACCCACGACCAGCGTTTCGGAGGCTTCACCGCCACAGAATTTCAGCACCAGCTCGGTGGCCTGCTCGATACCCGCCTTGGGCGAGGCCGGGTCGACGCCGCGCTCGAAACGGTATTTGGCATCGCTGTCGATCCCGGTCGCCTTGGCGGTGGCGCGGGTCTTGAGCGGATCAAACCAGGCGCTCTCGATGAAGACGTCCGTGGTCTCGGCGGAGACACCGGACCAGGTGCCGCCGATCACACCACCAAAGCCAAGGCAGCGCGCATCATCGGCGATCACGCACATCTCCTCGGTCGGGACATATTCCTTGTTGTCGAGCGCTTCGAAGCGGTCGGCCTCGCCCTTGCCGAGGCGGACGCGGATCGGGCCGTCCAGCTTGGCCAGATCATAGACATGCAGCGGGCGGCAGCGATCATAGGAGATCATATTGGTGATATCGGCGAGGAAATTGATCGGGCGCAGGCCGATGGCCTTCAGCGCCTTCTTCAGCCAGTCCGGGCTTTCGCCATTCTTGACGCCACGGATGACACGGCCGGCATAGACCGGACAGGTGTCGGTCGCCTCCAGCTTGATCTCGACCGGACAGGGGAAGCTGCCGGGAATATCCTCGATCACATGCGGCTTGAGCGTGCCGATCCCGGTCGCGGCCAGGTCGCGGGCGATGCCGCGCACGCCGAGCCAGTCGGGACGATTGGGCGTGACTTCGAAATCCAGCACCGGGTCCGCCTGACCGAGGGCGACCACGGCCGGCGTGCCGACCTCGAAGGGCTCGGGCAGATCGATGATGCCATCATGATCCTCGCCCAGCTCGAGCTCCTTGGCCGAGCACATCATGCCATGGCTTTCGACACCGCGAATCTTGCGCGGCTTCTTGTCGAGGGCGAAGTCGAGGCCCGGGATATACGTCCCCAGCGGCGCATAGATGGCATACATCCCGGTGCGCGCATTGGGCGCGCCACAGACAATCTGCTTCGTGCCATCGACCGTCTCGACCGTGCAGACTTTCAGCTTGTCGGCATCGGGATGCTTTTCCGCGTGCGTGACATGGCAGACCGTAAAGGCCGCGAATTTCTCCAGCGGATTGTCGATCTCTTCGATCTCCAGACCGGCCATGGTCATGGCGTCGGCGATCTCGTCGAGCGTGGCCTCGGTCTCGAGGTGGTATTTCAGCCAGGAAAGCGGGAATTTCATCGTCGGCTCCTGCCGTTACAAGACGGCGCGTTATTCAGCTTGCTGGTCCGAACCAGCCAGGAAAGGTTCCGCTCCGTAGAGCTCGAAAATATCTGCCTCGGGACGCGGACATTGCTCGACCCGTCGCCGGTCGGCGCGCTGCACCGAGGCCATCCAGCACCGATCGAAAACCGAGCAATAGCAGACAACGGCATCCCAGCGCTCCCATTCAACGAAGAGCGCGGTCAGGGCGCTTGGCGCGACGTCGGATGTGGGCCAGCTCACTTCAAGGGGCACCACCATCTCGCCCGGTGCGAGCGCCCGGCCCGTCATATTGTTCCAGGACCGGTCCTCGACACCTGTTGGCATCGAGGCAAACATACCGTCCAGACTGTCCGCCGCCACGCCGTCGCGTGTCACCAAGACGCTTTCGACGAAGGCTGGCCCGACGCCGTTATTGGCGACACGCAGCCCCATGACGACGCGATCGCCCCCGGTCTGCGTGAATGCATCGACCTGGACAGCCGGCACCACGGCCCCATGCTGCTGCGCCCGCATCACCCGGCCCTGGTCCCAGGCCACAAACAGTGCCGCGACGCCCACAAGCATCGCGCCAATCCCGGTCAGGGTCTGATGGTTATTTGTGAGCCAGCGCCACATGAGGCCTAACTCAGCCCCGTCGCCAGATTGGCCTGCAGCAACGGGCTGAACCCGTAATGCGCCAGCCAGCGGACGTCGGAATTGAAGAAGTCGCGCAGGTCCGGGGCGCCATATTTCAGCATGGCGAGACGGTCGACGCCCATGCCGAAGGCGAAACCCTGATATTCGTCCGGGTCGAGGCCGCAATTGCGGATCACATTCGGGTGGACCATGCCGCAGCCGAGGATTTCCATCCACTTGTCGCCCGAACCAACCTTCACCGCATCGCCGACGCGCTCATAGCGCACATCCATCTCGGCGGACGGCTCGGTGAAGGGGAAATGGTGCGGGCGGAATTGCGCCTCGACCTGGTCGGTCTCGAAGAAGGCGGCGATGAAATCCATCAGCGTGCCCTTGAGGTGACCCATATGGGTTTCCTTGTCGATCACCAGACCCTCGACCTGGTGGAACATGGGCGTGTGGGTCTGGTCCCAGTCGCAGCGATAGACACGGCCCGGCGCGATGATGCGGATCGGGGTCTTGCCTTCCAGCATGGTGCGGATCTGGACCGGCGAGGTGTGGGTGCGCAGGACTTTCCGCATCCCCTCGGCATCCGGCTTCATGAAGAAGGTGTCCTGGGTGTCGCGGGCCGGGTGACCTTCCGGGAAGTTCAGGGCGGTAAAATTGTGGAAATCGGTTTCCACGTCGGGACCTTCGGCGACCGCAAAGCCCATATCGGCGAAGATCACTGCCAGTTCTTCCATCACCTGGGTGATCGGGTGCAGGGATCCGGTCGGCGCCGGACGGACCGGCAGGGTGACATCGACCGTCTCGCTGGCCAGCGCCGCATTGAGGGCCGCCGCTTCCAGATCAGACTTGCGCGCCTCGATGGCGTCATTGAGCCGTGTCTTGAGCCCATTGAGGGCCGGGCCCATCACCTGGCGCTCTTCCGGGCTCATCTTGCCCAGCTCACGCATCATCAGCGACACCGAGCCCTTCTTGCCCAGCGCTGAAACGCGCACCGCGTCCAGCCCGGCCTCGTCGGTCGCGCCATCGATCTGGCTGCGCACCTCGGCTTCAAGCGTGTCGAGATTGGAAGTGTCGGTCATGTCGTATTGTCCCTGAAATACGGGCCTGTCGGTCGCAACTGGATTTAGCCGCTGGTGTCAGCACTGTCGACCGGGAGTGACGGCTCCGGCGGCGGGTTTGTGAACGCGGGCAGGAATGTGCGACTTGCCCGCCCGTGCCTGCCCCGCTTAGGGTCAGCATCAATAGCCGGATTGAGCGAGCGACAAAAACACCGATGTGGACTTTCCTGCGCTCCCTTTTCGGCCAATCCCAACCGCGCGTGCGAAGCCCGAAACGGCACCTGCTCCGCTCGGCCGACACACCCGAGAAACGGGCGGCAACCGCCAAGACCCTGCTCGAGCTGACGTCCGGCAAGCAATTGATCCATTTCGGAGATCACTATCGCTACGCCTTCTCGGCCTTCCATCATGACCATGGGAAGATCGACCCCGGGGACGCCCGACGCCGCGCGCAGCAAACCTTCCAGGCACACCCGGAGCTGGTTCCCGCCTACCTGTTTCACCCGAGCGGCTATGTGCGCCAGGCTGCGATTGAAACGCTCGCTCCGGAACATCTGACCGCCTTCACGGTCACCATCCTGGCGGCCCGGACCAATGACTGGGTCGAACCTGTCCGCAAGCGCGCCCTGACCCGCCTGCTGGACCTGCTGCCCCACGCCGAACCCCATGTCCTGGAAACGGCCTTGCCGGTTCTTATCCGACGTTCACCGAGCTGGCGGCGCTACCGGGTGGTTCACGGGGTGGTCGTGAGCGCCTCGGAAACAGACCTCCTCGACCAGATCATGTCCGTGGAAGCCGCACGAAAAGTAGCGATCGACATGTTGCAGTCCGTGAGGTCCGGTCCGACGACGCGCATTTTTCAAGGACTGGCCAAATTCGAATGGCTGGACCCGCATCTGGAGACCCTGTCCCGCCAGGCACGCGCCAACGGGATCCGGCGAGCCGCAATTGCGGCACTGCTACAGGGCGAGATCTACTGGAAACGGGCGCCGACCTCAAAGCACACGCGCCTGCCCGGCCGTCGCGAGCCGATCATCGAGCGCCGACCTCTGACCGTGAAACCCGACATCCAGCGCCTGTTCGCCGCTGCAGCTCGCGACCGGACCGCCGCGATCCGCGCCCTGGCGGCGGACATGCTGATCCGGCTCGGGCCGGATGCCTTCCCGACCGAGGTCTGGGACCCGCTCAAAACCGACAAACGCATTTCGGTCCGCACCCGCATGGATTTCTTCCGCCGCAAATGGATCGATGACGATCTGCCGGATTATCTCAAGGGTGGCGGCTGAGAGCTGGGGCCCGAAAACAAAAAAGGCCCGCCGGCTTCACGCCGACGGGCCTTTTCAAAACTCGGTGTTCCGGGGTTTAGCCCAGAGCCGCACGCGCCTGGTCGACCAGGGCCTTGAAGGCGTCCGGCTCGTGCATGGCGATGTCGGCGAGGACCTTGCGGTCAACTTCGATGCCGGCCTTGGTGAGGCCGTTCATGAAGACCGAATAGCTCATGTCATACTGGCGGGCGCCGGCATTGATGCGCTGGATCCACAGCGAGCGGAAATTGCGCTTCTTGGCGCGACGGTCGCGATAGGCGTACTGACCGGCCTTTTCCACGGCCTGGACGGCAACGCGGAAGGTATTCTTGCGGCGGCCGTAATAGCCCTTGGCTTTCTTGATGACTGACTTGTGGCGTTTAGCGGTCGCCGGTCCGGACGTAACTCGAGACATATCTAAGTGCTCCTACTCGGTGCCAGCGGCCTAAAGGCCGTTCGGGAGGTATTTTTTCACGATCCGCGCGTCCTGGGGTGACAGGGTCACCTGGCCGCGCTTGTTGCGGATTTGCTTGGGAGTCCGCTTGATCATGCCATGGCGCTTGCCGGTTTGGCCCGCCTTGATCTTACCCGTGGCAGTGAGCTTGAAGCGCTTTTTTGCGCCGCTCTTCGTCTTCATCTTCGACATTTTCATCTCCTTTGCAGGACGCCCGAGGGCGACCGGTGGATGGTGCAGCCAGCGGGCATGTCGAATAAGGCCCGGTTGGCTGGTGTTGGAAGCGGGGGTTTATACGCACAATCCGCTTGATTGCAAGCGGGGATGCGAGTCGCCGTGTCAGTGATCGTGGTCGTCGCAGAGGCCACAATCCCGGACATGGACATGCCCGGCCCGGGCCCGGGCCCGCCAATTGGCGAAATGGGCCCCGGCCAGGATGGTGACACCCGTCAGGGTCAACGCCGTCTCGATACTGCGATCAAAGATGTGGGATGCCCCGGTCGCCATCAGGGCAAGGCCCAGAAGCCCGATCAGCAGGATCGGCCAGCCAGCGCCCGTCGTGCGAACACTCCAGCCCAGACCGATCAGCGAGACCGGTGCGGCGATGGCCAGCAGGATGAGATGCCAGTCATGGCTGAGCCCGAACAGCTCCCCGGCCTCGGGCACCAGCATCGGCGTTGCCGCAGCAGCGGCCGGCAGGAAGAGGCAATGGGCGATACACAGCGCCGACAGGCCAACGCCGGTGGCGTCCAGCTTGCTGCGGTGATCGGCGATGGGATTTTTCTCTGGCATGTCGGGTCCGGCTCGATGTCGGAATGATATAGTATAACATTCGCGGCTTGCCTAGGACCGAACTGCGCGTTCGCCCGTTTTTCTTTCGGCGCACACAAATCCCGGAAGCGGGTGCAAACGAGAAAGGGCGGCCCAGGCGGGCCGCCCTTCCTGATCCCCGCGCGCTGCGCGGCCTAGTCTTCGTGGAATCCGAGTTCGGAAATCGCCAGAACCGCATCTGCCGGTCCGCCGGATGAATAGGTTCCGACCCAGATATCATACACACCGGCCTGCGGCTCGGCGAAATGGACACCCGGATTGAAATTGCCGGCGCCGTCATCATTGCAGTGCCAGCTGCCGTCCGGACCATTGATCACCAGCGTGGTGTCGCGATCGGACACGGCCGAGATATAGAGGTCAAGCGCGCCCGGCTCGAAGGTGAGTTCGAAATCAGGCGCCTGGGTGACATAGCCCCGGCAGGACGGATCCGCCGCAGCTTCCGCCTCGAGGTCCCCGCCCGCCATCAGTTCGACCAGATACGGGTCCGGGACAAAGCCGCCCGCCAGTTCGGCATCGCCGTAATTGGCCGGCAGCGTGAAGTCGAGCGGGTTGGCCGGCTCGAAACCGCCGCCAAAGGCGAGCTCGGAGATATGCAGCGTGGCAGGTCCCCCATCATACTCGCCATAAGTCCCGACCCAGATGTCGTAGCGGCCGGATTGCGGATTGTCGAACCGCAGACCCGGATTCAACTCGCCCGCACTGTCATCATCGCAGTGCCAGCTGCCGTCCGGCGCATTCACCACCAGCGTGGCGTCCCCGTCATAGGAGGCGGAGAGGTAGAGGTCGAAATCGCCGGCCTGGTAGTCGAGATCGAAATCCGGTGCGGTGTCTGTCCAACCACGGCAGAAACCGGTCTCGGCGCCATCGCCAACGGCTTCATAGACATCCACGTCCCCGCCGGCGACCACATCGACATCAATCGGGTCCGGCACGAAACCGGCCTGCAAGGCCGTCGAACCCGATTGCGACGGCAGCGAGAAATCGAGCACGGCCGGCTCGTCGACATTCCCGAGGAAGCCAAGCTCCGACACATACACCGTCGCGGGCAGATACGGCCCCGAGGAATAGCGCGCCGCCCAGACCGCATAGCGACCCGGCAGCGGATCACTGATCTGGACGCCCGGATTCAGGTTCTCAGCACTGTCATCATCGCAATGCCAGTCGCCATCGGGTCCCTGGATGGCGAGCGTGGTATCGCTTTGTGCTTCCATGGACACATAAAGATCAAAGGTCTCGCTGCCGGCATAGTCGACCCACAGGTCCGGCGCCCGGTCCACATTGCCCCAACAGGTCCCATAATTGCCAAGCTCAAGGTCGCCACCGGCTTCCACCGCAATGGTGCGCGGATCATTGGCGAAGCCTTCGCTCAGGCTGAGCGTGCCGTATTGCGGCGCCATACTGGCGCTCGGCGCTTGCGAGTAGGGATTGCTGTCGTCGAAGCCGAGCTCGGAAATATGCAGCATGGCCGGTGCGTAGCCACCGCCCGACCCATAGGTCCCGACCCAGATATTATAGACGCCGCTTTGCGGGTCCTCGAACATCATGCCGGCATTCAGGCCGGAGCCGGCACCGTCATCATCACAATGCCAGCTGCCATCGGGCGCATTGACCAGAAGCACGGTGTCCACATCCGCGGCGGCCGAGAGGTAGAGGTCATACCCGCCGGCATCATAGTCGAGATTGTAGGATGGCTGATAACTCACATAGCCCGGACACCATTCCGAGGCGTCACTGGCGGGCATGGCGCCGCCGGCACGAAGGCCGATCGACACCGGGTCCGGTGTAAAGCCGGAATTGAGCGCACCTGCGCCATAAGCCGGCGACGCGGACGGGTCCTGCACGGCCACAGCCGGCGCGATCGCCACGATGGCCGCGAGCGCGGCCCCTGTCATCAATTGCAACTTCATGTCTCTCTTCCCCAGGATTGAAGTGTCACTCGCTGTAAAGTTCGGAAATCGATAGGCGGGCCGTCGCCGGGCCAGGCCCGACATGGCGACCGACCCAGATGTCATAATTGCCCGAAGCGGGCTCGCCGAAGCGGATGGACGGATTGAGTCCGCTGCCGCTGTCATCATCGCAATACCATTGCCCGTCCGGTGCATTGACGATCAGCATCATGTCCTCTTCGGCACGGGCCGACAGGATCAACGGAAAGGGTCCGGCATTGTAGTAGACCGCCACGTCCGGGCGCTCACTGGCAATGAAGCCGTGGCAATCCGGTGCAATGACCGCGGACGCGTCAATGCGCGCATCCAGGACCAGATCAACGGTGCGCGGGTCCGGCGTGAAACCGGCCGACAGATACAGATTGTCCCCGGCCTCATCACCGACGGCCAGCACTGCGCCTCCCCCGACCGCAAGGGCCAGGGCGACGGCGGAAAGCAGGGCCGAATAGGGGGGCCGGTTCATGCTGTCTCCAGTTTTGTGAGCAGCGGTAGTGTCATCCGCCTGCCACTTCATTTGATCACGCTTCGAACAGGATATCATCAGAAATCCCCGGCGCTGAACATCATCTGAACGGGTGAGTCGCCTTTCCGGCACACTCGCGGCGGGAATGGGGCGCGCGCCGGAACAATTTTGCCAGACTGTTGAATTTTCGCAGGAAAGCGGGTTAATCGCACTTCGCGCCGCATCGGGCGGCGACATTCGGATTTCGCCCTGTGCTGACGCCCTCCCTGTCGATCTTCGCCAATCAGGCCTATCGTCACTACTGGATCATGCGGCAATTGCTGTCGGCGGCGCGTCAGATGCAGGCCGTGGCGATCGGCTGGCAGGTCTATGATGTGGCCCGCCAGACCCGCTCGGTCGAGGAATCGGCCTTGTTGCTCGGCTTTGTCGGCCTGGCCATGTTCGCGCCGGTCTTCTTCCTCTCCCTGCTGGGTGGCCAGGCGGCTGACCGGCTCGACCGCAAACTCATCCTGGTCGTGACCAATCTGATCCGGGTCGCCTGTGCGTGCGCCCTCGCCGTCAGCCCCTTCTTCACCGGACCTGTTACCCTGGTGATCGTCTTTGGCGCCGCGACCTTCCTGGGCGTGACCCATGCCTTTTCACCGGCCGCCTCGAGCGCGCTGATGGCGCGGATTGTGCCGCGCGAGGACATGCGCCAGGCCATTGCCTGGAATTCGCTCGGATTCCAGGGCGCCGCGATCGGCGGGCCGGCGATTGGCGGCCTGCTCTATATATTGGGGCCAACCACCGTCTATCTGGTCAGCGCCGGCATGCTGGTCGTCGCGACGGTTTTCATCGCCACCGCCCGGACACCGCGGCACGAGAAGCTGGAAGGCCAGCGCGGCCTGTCCATGGTCATCGAGGGTCTGCGCTATGTGCGCGACAACAAGGTGGTGCTGGGCGCGATCTCTCTGGACCTGGTCGTGGTCCTGTTCGGCGGGGTCACCGCTCTGCTGCCGGTCTTCGCCCGGGATGTCCTGCATACCGACACGGTCGGACTGGGCCTGCTCCGGACCGCGCCGGCCATCGGCGCCGCCATCATCGCCCTCTTGCTGGCGACGCGGCCACTGACCCGTCGTATCGGCGCCTGGATGTTGGGCGCCATCGCTGTCTATGGCGTCGCCATGATCGGCTTCGCCCTGTCGGAAGTCCTGATCCTGTCCATGATTGCGCTTGCCGTGACCGGGGCTGCCGACATGATCTCGGTCTTCATCCGCCAGTCCATCATCCAGCTGGCCACGCCGATGAATATGCGCGGACGGGTTTCAGCCGTGGAGTTCATCTTCATCTCGGCCTCGAACGAGCTGGGTGAGTTTGAATCCGGCGTGGCCGCCCGCTTCATGGGGCCGATCGGCGCCGTGCTGCTCGGTGGCGGTATGGCGCTCGTCACGGCGGCCGCCTGGTTCCGCCTCTTCCCGCAACTGGCGAAGACCGACGAGCTGGACCATGTCGACGAGGAGCCCGCCCGTCCGACGGGCTGAGACACAGCGGCGCGCGCACGCTCAAACAAAAACGGCGCCCCGCGGGGCGCCGTTTTCGTGTCGGATCGGCTTGGTCCGCTTAGCGCGGTGCCATCACCATGACCATGAGACGACCTTCGAGCTTGGGCTCGAACTCGACCTTGGCGATCTCACCGAAGTCTTCCTTGACCCGGTTCATGATATCCATGCCGCGATCCTGGTGGGCCATTTCACGGCCCCGGAAACGCAGGGTCACCTTGACCTTGTCGCCGGCCTCGAAAAAGCGCGTCATCGCCTTCGTCTTCACCTGATAGTCGTGAATGTCGATGTTCGGACGCATCTTGATCTCCTTGATCTCGACGGTCTTCTGCTTCTTCTTGGCCTCGGCCTTTTTCTTCTGATCCTGGTATTTCAGCTTGCCATAATCGACGATCTTGCAGACAGGCGGATCGGCATTGGGCGACACTTCAACGAGGTCGAGTCCGGCTTCATCGGCCGCTTCCAGCGCCGCTTCAGTCGGCATAATGCCTTGTTTTTCTCCAGTTTCGTCGATCAGGAGCACCCGCGGTACGCGGATATCCCGGTTAATGCGCGGGCCCTCTTTCTTGGGCGGTTGCGCAGCGTGCGGTCTACGGGCTATGGCATCTTCTCCCTTGTGGCCCCAAAGCTGAACCTAACTAATCCTCCCGGGCGGGCGCAGGATCAAGCCCTAATCAGGCCAAAATGCGCCTCAGCTCCGCCGGGAGGCGCGCACTATGGTGAAATGAACACAATTGGCAAGCTTGCAGAGCGGTTCACGCCGCAGCGGGCGCATCGGCAAACCCGCCGGCGAAGCGCATGGCGGCAATCGCCTCCTCCGGCGTTACCTGGGCCAGAGTGGTCGCATGCATCAGGATGACGGGCTCGGATCCACGCGGCGCAATCAGGGCCGGATCCCCGACATCCCCGTATAGCGCCAGCGCCGGTGCGCCCGACGCGGTCAGCAGATGCAGGAGCGGCGTATCTTCGGAAAAGACAAAACAGGTCCGACGCGCGAGACCCGCGAGCTGCGGCAGTTTCGCCTTGCCGGTAATATCGCGTGCCCCCGGCGTGACCTGCGACACATGACGCCCGACATCACGCGTATCCGGCCCGCCAATCAAGGCCGGCGTAATCCCGGCCTGCAGCAATTCATGCGCAAGCGCCGCCCATTTTTCCTTTGGCCAGCGCAAGGCCGGCTTCACACTCTCCCCCGCCGGGGCCAGCAAGGCGAAGGGTCCATTCAGACCAAAATATTCCGGGTCGAGCATGCGAGACTGCTTGGCCAGGAAATCGACCCAGCTCGCATCCGGAACCGGCGCCGCACCAAGCGGGTAGCGCGTCGGCTCAAGTCCGAGCGCGGCATTCAGTACGCCCGCAACCGCGTCCGCCGGATGTTGCCCATCGCCAGCACGCGCCACGACCTCATGCCATTTGCACTTCGAGAACCTGAACAGCCCTTTGATCTTGCGGCTATCCGCACTCCCGACCAGATCGAAAACCCTGACCGGCTTGGCCAGTTTGATCCGCTTGTCGCGCAGCCCTGTCATTGGCCGGGTATCCGGACAGGCATCGGTCTCAATGACGTTGAACCAGGGGCAATGCTTGAGCAGTCCCTCGAAATCCGGCGTCGTCAGCAATACGATCCGGTCGCGGCGATAGGTGTCGCGAATGGTCTTGGCAACTGCCAGCATGCGGACGGTCGAGGCCAGATCACCCCAATGAAGAATATAGGTTATGTCGCGCTGCGGATCGGTCATGGGTGAGAGTTTAGGACCTCATGATAGACCCGCAAAGTCGAAGCTTGCAGGGCGCGTGCAGAAAAATGCGTCGTGATGTAATCGCGCGCCGCCATGACCATGTCTGCGCGCTGCTCCGCGCCGAGCGACAGCGCGGTCGCAATCGCCGCGGAAAGCGCATCCACATCACCCGGCCGCACGCGCCAGCCGGTTTCGCCATCGCGCACGACTTCGCGAGCGCCGCCATGATCAGCGGCGATCACGAGCCGCCCCATCGCCCCCGCCTCGGCGGCAGTGCGCCCGAAGGCCTCCGGCTCGACAGATGGCGTCAGGACCAGGTCGCTCAAGGCGAAGGCCGCCGGCATATCTGTACAATGGCCGACACGATGAACCCGGTCTGCCACATCGAGCTCACGGGCCAGTTCATCGAGCTCGGCGGCATAGGCCTCGCGCCCCTGGGCATCACCGACGAGCAAAAGATGCGGCGCCGATTCCATGGCGGGAAGCGCGGCCAGGGCGCGGATCGCCTCGCGCTGACCCTTCCAGCCGGTCAGGCGCCCGGGCAGAAGAAGCCTCGGTGCCTCCGCAACATCAAGGCGCCAGGCACGGAATAGCGCTTCGACCCGGGAAGCAGGCACTGCAGCCATATCAAAGCGGTCCAGGTCCACACCGCGCGGTATCACCACCAGCCGGTCTTCCGGGACACCGTGTTCGCGGCGCACATGGTCGGCAATGAAACTGGAATTGGCGATCACCCGCTCACCGGCCGCCATGACCGAATTGTAGCGCCGCTTGAGCCCGGATCGGGCGTTGTAGGTGCCGTGATAGGTGGTGACGAAATGCGCCTCGGTGCGGTCGCAGGCCCATTTGGCACTCCAGGCCGGCGCCCGCGAGCGGGCATGGACAATCTGCACGCGCTCGCGCCGGATGATCTCGATCAGGGCGCGCATATTGGACCACAATGTCAGCGGGTTCTTGCTCGCCACGGGCAGTCGGATCAGCTCGCCCCCGACCGCAGCCAGTTCTGGCTCTAGCCGCCCCCCTTCACTGACAACCAGCGCCCGCCCTCCTGCCTCGACCACCGCTTCGGCGACCTCCAGCGTCGTGCGTTCAGCACCGCCGGCTTCGAGTTCGGGGATGACCTGGAGAATGATCATGAAAGGGAGGGAATCCTCATCAGCGCCGAGCAGGTCTCGTCCAGCTGTTGCTCCCTTTTTTCATAGCTCGGCCCGGAAAACAAACCTCTGTTTCGCCGGCCTGCTGTGTGGAGAGGGACTATCCTGGTCGGGCTGTTCTGCATTATGGCAAGGGTCGGGATCGGCGACGCGGGGGCGCGCGATCCGGCGTCAGTCCTGTGTTGGAGTTGTCCCATGCGTTATGCCCTGCCCGCCTGCCTTCTCGCTCTGGCCCTCACCCCGGCCCTCACACCGGCCCTGCTGGCCCAAACCGACGCGGCCTATCGCGAGCGGATACGGTTTGACACCTGCCTCGGCCAGATCCAGCTCGATTCCAGCGAGGCGCTCGAGCAGGCACAGACCTGGCGCCTCGAGGGCGGCGGCTGGCCGGCCGAAGTGTGCGAGGCCCGTGCCCTGATCGCGCTGGGCGAGCCGGAAGTCGGGGCCGACATCCTCGTCAATCTGTCAGACGGTCTCGCCGTCGGCATGGTCGAAACCGAACGGGCCGAACTGCTAACCCTCGCCGGCGACACCCGCTTTGCCGAAGGCCTGATCGACGCCGCGGCCGAGGCCTATAGCGCTGCGCTGGACCTTCAGCCGGACGCCATTCCGACCCGGCTCGCCCGGGCGCAGCTTCGCGCCGAAACGCGGGACTGGGATGGCCTGGTCGAGGATGCTGACGCGCTCGTGGAGCAGGCACCATACCTGGCCGCTGGCTGGCGGTATCGGGGTCAGGTGCATCTCGCGCGCGGTGAACTGGATGCAGCCTGGGCGGCGATGGAGAATGCGCGCGAGCAGGAGCCCGATGACATCCCTTCCCTGCTCCTGCGTGGCGCAATTCTGGAAGCACGACGCACCGCGCCCGGCAATGAAGAGTGATCAGCCTGCCGCGCGCAGGCCGTGATCCGGCTGAGACTGGCCATTGTCGAGCTCAACCCGGTTTCGTCCCCCGGACTTGGCACGATAGAGTGCGGCGTCCGCCGCCTGCAAAAGCAGGTCCGGCGCGGCAATCAGATCGTCATGACCGAGGCTGGCGATGCCGAGGCTGGCCGTCACCGGAATCGCGACACCCGCCTCTGTCTTGATGGTCATGGCTTCGACCGCCGCGCGAATTCGCTCACCGGCCAGCGCCGCCGAGTGCAGGCCCGCGCCGGGGAAAACAATGCAGAATTCCTCACCACCCAGCCGCCCCAGCATGTCGCCATCACGCAAACAGGCCTGGATGGCATCAACCGTCTCGATAAGCACTGCGTCACCCGCTGCGTGGCCATGCTCGTCATTGATGGTCTTGAAGTGATCGAGATCGACCATGACGACGGAGAGCGGCGTGTCGTCACGGGTCGCATACTGGGCCTTCATCTCGAGATATTGCATGAAGGCGCGGCGATTGGCGGCACCGGTCAGGGCGTCGGTTTCGGCCAGGCGGCGGAATTGTTTCTGCATCCGCACCAGACGGCTGGCGGCCCGCAGCCGGGCCCGCAATTCTGTCATGTTGACCGGCTTGCGGATGAAATCATCCGCCCCCGCATCCAGGGATTCCTCGAGTCGGCGGTCTTCGCCGGACGCCGTGATGACGATGGTGTAGACGGACTCGGTCTCGGTGTTCGATTTCAGCGACCAGCAGGCCTCGAGGCCAGACACTGATCCGACCTCGATTCCCGTCAGGAAAATGTCGACCGGCATCAAGTTCAGGAAATTGAGCGCCTCCTCGGCCGTCGAGGCCGTCTGGACCGAATAACCCGCCTGGCGGACCGCTTCGGACAGGATGCGCAATTGCACGGAACTGCTCTCGCAGATCAAAACCGAGATGGCCTCGGGCGACATATCGCTTTGAAAATCTGCCGACGTCATTTCGCGCCGCCTTCAATCAGACCTGTCATGACATCGCCCCCCCGAACGTCGTGTCATCATCATGCTCAAGGGGTCAGGCTAGCTCCGAAAAGGATAATATCCTCTCAATACGAAACCGGATTTCTTATTCAGCCCCAGACAGGAGGCGGCGCCATTCGGCTCTGACATCCGCGTCCGTTTCAGCATCAAGCGCCGCGGCCGACGCCGCGCGGGCGCGCTCATCATCAAGCCGGGCAAGCGCCCACACGGCCATGGCCCGCACCGCCGGCGCCGCATCTCCCAGCGCCGCCTCGACCGAGGGGATCAGGCCGGCATCGCCGGAATTGCCGATCGCGATCATGACATTGCGGACAAAGCGGTCACGACCGATCCGCTTGACCGGCGAGGCGGTGAAAACCTGTCGGAATCCGGCATCATCGAGCGCTGCCAGCTCGGCCAGCAAAGGCCCCTTGAGCTCTGGCCTCGGATGGAATGCCATCTCATTGCTGGTCTGCGCGAACTTGTTCCAGGGGCACACGGCGAGACAGTCATCACAACCATAAATGCGATTGCCCATGGGCGCGCGGAACTCGACCGGGATGACACCCTTGTGCTCGATCGTCAGGTAGGAAATGCAGCGCCGCGCATCGAGCCGGTAGGGCTCCGGGAAGGCCTCGGTCGGGCAGATGTCGAGACAGACCCGGCAGGAGCCGCATGTGTCGCGCTCCGCCTCGTCCGGATCCAGCTCGGCCTCGGTCAGCATGACCCCCAGAAACAGCCAGGAGCCGAACTCGCGGGAGACCAGATTGGTGTGTTTACCCTGCCAACCGAGACCCGCTTTTTCGGCCAGGGGCTTTTCCATCAGCGGCGCCGTATCGACGAAGACCTTGACCTGTTGGCCGGTTTTCTCGGCGAAGGCACGGGCGAGATGCTTGAGCCGCTTCTTGAGCAGGTCGTGATAATCGGCGTTTTGCGCATAGACGCTGATCACGCCTTCCGAGCGCCGCTCCAGCAGCGGCAGCGGATCCTGCTCCGGCCCGTAATTCAGACCGACCACCACGGCCGACTTCGCCTCCGGCCACATCGCCGTGGGATGCTGCCGACGCTCCAGCGTCTCCGCCATCCAGCCCATCGAGCCGTGATGGCCGTCGGCGATGAATTCGGCCAATCGCTCACCGGCGGACCAGGCTTCGTCCGCCCGACAGATGCGGGCGGTGGAGAAACCGAGCTCGAGGGCGAGGGATTTGAGAGAGTCCGGCGACATTGCGCTCCCGCCGGCTAGAGTTCCGACGCCAAGCGTATCCGCTCGGCATTCAAGGCATCCCGGGCCGCCTCATAGGCTGTTAGCTCATCGGCGAATTCGAAGGTCGCCTCGGAGCCGCCCGCCGCGATACGGTCGGGCAGGCCGTCAAAGATCGCCGCGCCGTCGATCTCGACCTGGAAACTCTCGGGAAAACTGCTCAGCATGACATCCAGCGCATCCATCATGCGCTCCGCCTCAGGGCTGGTGCGCGGGACGCGCGCGAATTCGGCCTGCATGGTTCGCAGCAGTGCGGCTGCCTGATCGACTTCACGACCGACGGCGCGCTGGTTTTCTGCGAATACGGCCTGCGGATCGTCCACCGCGTGCTCGGATGGCTCGCCGCCGAAGGAAAGACGGCCCAGCTCAAGGCCGATAATCGCGCTTTCAATGTTGAGGAGCGTCGCCCGCAGCAGCGGGCCCTGTGGATGGCGGGCATCAACGGAATCGAGCGCCGCCTCGAGGTTTGCCACCTGGCCGGAATAATAGTTCTGGAGCACGGCATAGCGCGCCTCGTAAATCGCATAGTCATCAACCGGTTTTCCGGCAATGTCCTGGCGCGCTGCATCCTCGGCGACATCGAGGACCTCACTGACAAGTTCGAATCCGGAATCCAGATTGCGCGTCAGCGTATCGACAATCTTTTCCTTGCCGTCGGGAACCATCTCCGGCCCCTCACGCAAAACCTCGACACGCGCCTCCAGGCCTGCCAGCGCGGTATCGAGCTCGCGACGCCAAGCATCGAGGCCGGCCTCGCCCTCGGCTTCACTGATCAGCCCTTCACGGACCGAGACACCATACTCGTCGGCCTCGAAGATACGTTCCATCAAGGCCATAATCTCGGTATTGGTCTGGTTGACCTCAGAACTCCAGGCGATAAACGCCCGCGCGGGGCCCATCGGATCGGACTCCTGAGCGTGCGTCATGGCTCCGCCTGACCATAGCCAGACCAAAATCACCAGAACTGTACGCATACCACCCCCCATAGAGCTCGGTTCAAAAATCCAGATCCGCATAGTGCGCCGCCGCCGGGACACCCGGCAGCTTGTCCGCCAGCAGGCCCCGAAACGCCGGGCGGCACTTCACGCGGGAATACCATTGCTTGACCGGCTCGAACTCGTCCCAGGGCACATCGCCGAGATAGTCGGCGCAGGACAGATGCGCCGCCGCGGCAATGTCGGCGAGCGTATAGCGCGGACCGGCCAGACCGTCGCGCGCCTCCAGGAGCCAGGCCATATGGTCGAGATGCCAGCGCAAATGCTCGCGGCCCGCGCGCAGGGCTGCCGGGTCCGGCGCGCCGAGGCCCTGGGCCCGCTTCTCCAGCTTTTCGTGCAGGAGATAGGCATTCACCTCGCCGTCGAACTTGCGATCGAACCAGTCCACCAGACGGCGCGCTTCGGCGCGCTCGGCCGGGCCGCCCGGCAAAAGGCAGGGGCTGGGCGTGGTCTCTTCGAGATATTCCAGGATGGCGCGGCTCTCGACAATGACGCGTCGACCGCCACCGCTTTCATCGACCAGAACCGGCGTGGTACCGGCCGGATTGAGCGAAAGAAGGTCATCCGGGCGCTCCCAGGGCACTTCCAGCTGCAGGTCATGGCGCAGCGACTTCTCCTCGAGGACGAGGCGAACCTGTCTTGAGAACGGGTCGAGGGGCCAGAAGTGGAGCGTACGCATGGTGTCAGGCTAACCCGCTTCAACCGGAAGTCTAAGCGTCCTTGGACGTGCTTTCTGCATTGAAAAATTCAGCGCCATGCGGTTCGGCCTCTCCATGCGGGTCGGCATGGATGAGAATATCGGCGGCCGGATAGGCTTCGATCAGCCGGCGCTCGCAGTCAACCAGAATGCTGTGCGCCTCGCTCAGGGTGAGCCCGGGGTCCAGGGCCAGGTGGAACTGGATATGGATGAGCGGGCCGGATGCGCGCGTGCGCAGTTCGTGGATATTGATGATGCGCGGATCATTGGCGGCCAGGGTACGGATATGCTCGCGCGCCTCGTCGGGCAATTCGCGGTCCATCAATTGGTCACCGGCACCGCGCGCCACGCCCCAGGCGGTCCAGAACAGCCAGAGCGAAACGGCGAGAGCAGCGACAGCGTCCAGCCAGAGCAGACCGCCCATTGTCGCGCCGCCAATACCGATAATCACGACGACATTGGCGCCGAGGTCCGAGAAATAGTGCGCGCGATCACCTTCCACCGCGACCGAGCCGGTTTCCTTCACCGCCCGCGTCTGCACCACCAGAAGGCCCAGTGTCAGGACGATGGAAAGCCCCATCACCGCGATGGCCCAGCCCGAGGCCCGCACTTCGACCGGATTGATCAAATGTTCGATCCCCTCGCGCAGGAGGAGAACCGCCGACATGGCCACGAAAATGGCTTGCAGGATGCCGGCAAAGGCTTCCGCCTTGCCATGCCCGTAACGATGTTCGGCATCAGCCGGCTCGGCGGCATAACGCACGGAGAGATACACGGTCAGGGAGGCCGTCAGGTCGAGCAGGCTGTCTGCCATCGAGGCGAGCAGGGCGACCGAGCCGGACATCCACCAGACCACAGCCTTGGTCAGGGTGAGGATGAGGGCCACTGCAACCGATGCGGCCGTGGCCTGACCGGTATGGCTGAGCGCGTCCTTCGGGCTCAGGCGCCCGGGCCCTTGCGGGCTGCCAGCGAAATCATGGGGCATGGATCAGTCCTTCTGCCCCGGTTTTGAGCCGCTGCGGGCCTGTCGTCAATCAGGCCCGCCCTGCCCGGGCTGTGTCGGACAGGCCAAGGTGCTGGCCAAGCCACGCCGATTGTTCAAATATCGCGTCTCACCCTCCAGCAGGCCGGTTTCATGAGCTTGATCTATCTCATTCTTCTCGCGCTCGTGCAGGGCATTACCGAATTCCTGCCGATTTCCTCCTCGGCCCATCTCATCCTCGCGCCGCAAGTGACCGGTCAGGCCGATCAGGGCCCGCTAATCGATGTCATGGCGCATGCCGGGTCCCTGCTCGCCGTGTTGATCTATTTCCGGCGCGATGTCGGTGCTGTTGCGGTCGGCAAGCTGGCCCTGCTCCAGGGCCGGATGACGCCGGGCGGTCGCATCGCTCTGCTGGTCGGCGCCTCCATGCCGCCCATCTTCATCGTCGCCGGCGGCCTTGTGGCCTTTGACCTGGTCGACGCCCTGCGCTCGCCCCTGGTGATTGCCATCTCTACCCTGGTCTTCGCCCTGCCGCTCTGGCTGGCTGACCGCTATGGCCGCCAGGTCGATACGCTGGAGACGATGAGTTTCCGCCAGGCCGCCCTGATCGGTATTGCCCAGCTTTTCGCCCTCATTCCCGGCGCGTCGCGCTCCGGTGTGACCATGACGGCAGCGCGCGGCCTCGGTCTGACCCGGCAGGAAAGTGCCCGCTTCTCCATGTTGATGGCCATTCCCGTGATCGCGGCCTTCGGACTCATCTCGCTGATCGAGCTGGCCCGGACAGACGGGGCTGTCGCGGGCGCCAGTCTGACAGACGGCCTGATCGTGGCGGGCCTTTCGACCGTCACCGCCTGGGCGGCCATCGCGGTCCTGATGAAGCTGGTCGACCGGATCGGCTTTCTGCCCTTTGCCCTCTACCGCGTCGCCCTGGGCCTCGCCTTGCTCCTATTCTTTATTTAGCGGTTTGCCGAATTTCCTTGCCCGAGCCGTGTTCGCATGATTGATTAGGAATAAAGCTAATTAATCGAGGTGGCCATGCGTGCCCTGTCCGTCTTCCTTGTCATCGCCTTCGGTTTCAGCTGGGCGGTCGCGTATTCCATCCACGCCACCGGCGGGCTGGGCGCCCAGGGTCCGCTCGGCAGTCTGGGTCTGCTGTCGCTGATGATGATGGGGCCGGCTGTGGGCGCGCTCGTTTGCATGGTCTTCTTCGACAACGGACGGCGGCTGGCGGCGATCGGACTGGCCGGCTTCGGCTTCGGCCTTATCGCCAGGTGGACCGTGATCGGCTGGCTCCTGCCCATCCTGATCTGCGCCCTCGCGATCGGCGCCACCCTCGCCCTGTCCGGCCAGGCGCCCGGCGATCCGGCAGCAGTCATCGCCGCCCAGCTGGCGGCCAGCGGCGAGGACTTACCCATGGATCCGAGCCTGCTGCTTGTCATCCAGCTGGCAATCGGCCTGCCGGTCGGCATCCTCTTCAACACCGCCTTCCTGCTGATCAGCGAGGAGCTGGGCTGGCGCGGCTGGCTGCAGCCGCGTCTGGCCGGCCTGGGCTTCTGGCCGATGTGCCTTGTGGTTGGCGTGCTGTGGGGTATCTGGCACGCCCCGATCATTCTGATGGGCTATAATTATCCCGAACTGGGCTGGACCGGTGTCGCCATCATGGCGGCCTTCACGACGCTCTGGACGCCCTATCACGCCCATCTGCGCGAGCGCGGTGGCGTCATCGCCGCGGCCGGGCTGCACGGCTCGCTGAATGCGGTCGCCGGCGTCTCCCTGCTCTTTCTGTCAGTACCGCAATGGCCGTGGAATGGACCGCTGGGTGTCGGCGGACTGCTGGTCCTGGCCGCCGGACTGCCCGTGCTGGCCTGGCTGCGCCGCGGTCAGAAAAAACGGGCCGCGTAGCGACGCGGCCCGTTTGAACTCATCGACCTGAACGCGTGGGATCAGGCTTCGCGTTCGTGGAACTGGCCATAGCGGCGATAGCGCTCGAGATAGCTCGGCACGATAGCTTCCACCGTTTCACCGGCAATACCCAAATCCGCCAGGCCCTTGGCGCCTTCGGACACGACATTATCAGAGCGCAGCTGGGTCAGCTGGTCGCGGGTGATCACAACCGGCATCAGCGGCAGGGCACCGACAAGTTCGGACACGGTCGCGATGACGCTGCCAATTGCCCAGGGCAGGGGCAGAAGGAAACGCGGACGGTCAATCTCGTCCAGAATGAATTTCATCAGCGCTTCGAATGTATAGATGCCCGGACCGCCCAGCTCATAGGTTTCGCCGCGCGCGTCATTGCGCTCGAAGGCGGCCAGCACGGCCTTGCCGACATCACCGGCGAAAACGGGCTGGAATTTGCTCTGGCCACCGCCAAAGAGCGGCAAGGCCGGCACAAAGCGGGCCATGGCGCCGAAGCGGTTGAAGAAGCCGTCCTCGGTCCCGAAAACGATGGAGGGCCGCAGGATCGTCGCCTCGGGAAGCGCCGCCAGCACGGCGGCTTCGCCTTCCGCCTTGGTTCGGGCATAGCGCGAGGCGCTGTCTGCCGAGGCGCCAATGGCCGAGATATGAATTATGCGGGAGACGCCCATCGCGGCCGCGGTCTCCGCAATCGTCTTCGCACCGAGCGCATGCAGGCGAGAGAAGGTCTGGCGGCCGCTCTCATTGAGCACGCCCACCAGATTGACCACGCCTGAGGCACCATCCAGGGCTCGCTCGACCGAGCTTGGCACCCGAAGATTGGCCTGGACCAGCTGGACCTGGCCAACCACACCCATGACGCGCAGGTCCTGGGCCAGGTGCGGGCGGCGTGAGGCGACGCGGACCCGGTAGCCGGCCTTGGCCAGCGCCCGAACCACATGACGCCCGACAAAGCCGGACCCGCCGAACACGGTGATGATCTCGTCTCTCAGCATGGATTGCCCTCGCGAAAACAGGGTTTGTCCGGGATAGACCAAAAAACCGCGCGCCTGTCCATGCGGCAATGCGCTTGAACGTCTGTCCGGCGCGGCACGGCTAGTCCGCCATATCGCGCTCCGGAAAGGCGACCGTGGTCGACAGGATCAGCCAGCGACCGTCTTCACGCACCAGCCAGTCCGTGCCCGAATAGGCCACATCGCGACGCCCGCCATCGCCCTCAATGATGTGTTCGACCGCATTATAGCGGGCGAAGGCCGTGTCGCCGCGAATCTGAAGGCTGACCAGATCCAGCTCAAACTCGACCACGTCCGCACCACGCCCGACATAATCGCGAACATCGGCCATATGAGGCCCGCGCTCGCGGACTGCGTCCCCGCCGGCAAACCAGACCGTCCAGTCCGGGTGAAAGTTCACCTCCCAGTTTTCAGTACCGGGGCCGATCGCGACCGGGCCGTTTTCCAGGATGTTCAGAATGGCAGCGCGGTCCGTGGCGTCGGATTGCGCCAAAACGGCAGGCGTGGCGAGGAGTAGGAGGGCCGACAGCAGCGCGGTTCGCGGCCCGGTTGCGAAGAGAAGTTTCATGCTTGTTTCCAATTTCCGACAAGAGCGCCCGAGCCCGGTCAGACACGCGCGATACCGTGGATCAGGCACCGCCCGGCGGCAAGCGGGGCCGCGGCCACCAAACCGTCAAATCATCGTGACGCATCGGGCTGCGTTTGCCGCTGCCGGCAATGCCCAAAGTCCGTTGACACTGCCCCAAGCCTTCTTTAGTTACCGCGCCTCTGACACCTGCCCAGGTGGCGGAATTGGTAGACGCGCTGGCTTCAGGTGCCAGTTCCCGCAAGGGAGTGGAAGTTCGAGTCTTCTCCTGGGCACCATTGCTTTCTCCGAAAGCGACCGAAATGCTCCATAAGTCCCCAAAATCGCACGATAAAACGGACTGACTCCCTACCGGGTTGTCCGGTGTGGTGCGGGTATATCCGTTGGCATGCGGGTATTTTGCGGGTAGATTTGCGGGTATCCCGATCCTGGCGCGGGGGAGCCGTGAGAGACCCGGAGATGCCGCTAACCGATATTCAGGTGCGCCAATTCAGCCCGCGCGAGAATGACTACAAGAAAGCCGATGGCGGTGGCTTGTACCTGCAGGTCATGCGAACTGGGTCGAAGCTCTGGCGGATGCGCTACCGCTTCAACGGCAAAGAGAACATTCTCTCATTCGGCCCCTATCCCGCCATCACCCTGTCGCGAGCACGCGAATTGCGGGCAGATGCCAAGGCACTGCTTGCCGAGGGTATAGACCCCAGCGCACACGCCAAGGAAAAGAAGGCGACGCAAGCCGCGCTCACGGAACACACGTTCAAGAAGATTTCCGCAGAGCTGATGGCCAAGCTCAAAAAGGAAGGCAAGGCCGAGGTCACGCTGAAGAAAAAGCAATGGGTGCTGGATATGGCCTTTTGCGACTTTGGCGACCGGCCCATCACCGCGATCAGCGCGGCCGATATTCTGGCGACACTCCGCAAGGTGGAAGCAAAAGGCAATTTCGAGACGGCCAAACGGCTTCGCGCGACCATCGGGCAGGTGTTTCGCTATGCCATCGCAACGGCACGGGCAGACAATGACCCGACCTATGGGCTGAGGGGCGCATTGATCGCGCCCAAGGTTTCCCACATGGCGGCGATCACGGACCTCAAGGAATTCGGCAAGCTGATCCGCGCGATCTGGTCCTATGAGAGCGGCTCGCCCTCCACGCGGGCAGCGCTGAAGCTCATGGCCTTGCTCTACCCGCGCCCCGGCGAATTGCGGCTGGCACTCTGGGAAGAGTTCGACCTTGAGCGCGCGACCTGGACGATACCCGCCGCACGCACGAAAATGCGCCGGGAGCACACCAAACACCTGCCGCAGTTGGCGGTGGACGTATTGCGGACACTGCAGGCCGAGACCGGCAGCAATTACCGCGCCTTTCCGTCATCACTCGCCCGCGACCGGCCCATCAGCGAGAACACGCTGAATCAGGCACTCCGGCGCATCGGTTTTGACAAGGATCAGCACACCTCGCACGGCTTCCGGGCCAGCGCGTCGAGCCTTCTCAATGAAAGCGGGCGCTGGAACGCAGATGCCATCGAAGCCGAACTTGGGCATATTGGCGCGGATGAAGTGCGCCGCGCCTACCACCGGGCACGCTATTGGGATGAACGCGTGAAGATGGCGGACTGGTGGGCCGATCAAGTGAGCGCATTTCTATGAATCCGTTATGAGCGGTGACGGGCGCGCGTCAATCTATGCGAGAAAGCTGATACAATGTCGGCAAATGAATGGCCTTTTGATGCGTTCGAGTTGCGTCTGGATGCGCCTGAATTATGGCGTATGGCAGAAGAGCTTACTGTAACTCAGTGCGCCCTGCTCCTCCTAGGACTTGATCCGCAGGAACATCAGTTCATTGAGAACTGGGAACACAGCAAAACCCCTTCTGGCTATATCGCCGCTCGGGATGCTCTGATTGGTGCCCTTCGACGCGGATCACTGACCGGGAACGTTATTGAACAGACCCATGCGTGTCTCGATCCTGACGGCATGAATCCCCAACAGAAACCGACCCCCGGTTCGTCGGACCCTGAACGGTCAACAGTAGAGATCGAGAGCCTGATCACTTGGTTGGAGCAACGCGGAATTCGGCAGAGTTTCTTTTCGCCTGCACAGAGTGCTAGCGAACCTTATCGGGACAGTAACCACCCGCGATACTCGGCAAAACTGGCGGCGGTCGTTGAGGCTTGGGAATCATATGATGAAACCTCGTCAGAGCCTGGAACACCGAAGCAACGCTTGATGAAGTGGTTGAGGTTGAACGCCGCGCGCTTTGGCTTGACTGGTGACGACGGCGCTCCGATGGAAAATGTCATCGAGGAACTGGCGAAAGTTGCCAACTGGGCAACAAGTGGGGGCGCTCCAAAGCAGAGTTCAGAGGAACCTATACCATCTTAATTTGGCATAAATTTCAGTAGGTTCTGTCCGATCAGTGCTTGAGAAGCCGACCTTCCGCTTGCAAACATAGGGCAAGAACCCCGCCATCCTGAACCGGTCTTTTGAGAACCTCCCCGGCTATTCTGCAACCGCATCAAATCGGACCTTGTCGTCACCGAAGCAACGGAGACGCATCATGCAGTCCACCCCCGCATTTCCCGAAACCGGCCTTGTCCGCCTCTCATCCATCCTCGCCCCGCAAGGCCCCATTCCGGTCAGCAAATCGACCTGGTGGCAGGGCGTGCGGGATGGGCGCTTTCCCAAGCCGCAAAAGCTGGGCGCTCGCGTGACCGTCTGGCGTGTAGAGGATATCCGCGCCTTGATCGAACATGGCGCGGCATAGGCGCGGGTGTCAGGCGCTAGCCAGTGTCGCTGCCGACATATCCTTGCAGTCGCCATGATCGCCCGCACGCGCGGCTCTATGATCACTGGCTGCAACACCCTGCTTGGGAGACACTGTCGCCACCGGCCTTCAAGATCATCGTGATGCTGTTGGCGTCCTACAGGCCGGACAAGCCCAATGCCTACCCGGTTGGCGAGCGGCGAATGGCCAGACGGTGCGGATGCGCGCCTGCCACTGCCAGGAAGGCCGTGGATGAACTCATGGCAGGTGGTTTCCTGCGGGAAGAGCGCAAGGGCGGCAACCGGGGCAATGCGGCTGGCCGGGAGCGCGTGGCCTCACTCACCCGCTATGACACCGAAGCGGCCGCCGGGGATCCGGACCTGCCGATCAAGAGATGGGAAAGGCGCATGAAATCGGGACGCCACAAATCAGCGGCATGAACGCGTCAAATCTGATGCGCTGGGGGAAGCGCTGTCGAATGCCCCGACCGGCTCGAAAACCCAAGCCTGATTGAAAGCCGCAAAGCGTTTCGACCCGTCCGGAAAAGCCGCGTCCACCCGTATAGCATTGAGAGAGCACGCATCATGACACCAAAGCCGGACCCAAGCCCGGCACAGATACCCCCGCCGCTGGGGGAGCACGACACACCGATTTGATCATCAGCTTCGCAAACGATTTCGCAAAAACGGAGACGGCTTCACAATGGGCGGATATGGATCGGGCAGGCCGGGCTGGAAAGACAAGGTAGAGGAATACCGCTGCCTGGACGTCAATCAGCTGCACCAGGCAGGCTGCCTTGCGCCGGGATTTTTCGGTGGCTGGTTGTGGATGCGGGATGGCGAGCGCGTCGCCGATATTTCCCTGCAGAGCACGGGACAGGCGCTGACCCTTTCGTTCCGGTTTCGGTGGCGGGGGGAAGACTGGCAGGACGTCCGGCAATCCATCGCGCTCGCCTCAACACCCTGCAGGTTCGGCGGCACGCGCCCGTGGTTCATCTGCCCCGGCGTGGTCAATGGGACACGGTGCGGGCGGCGCGTCGCGAAACTCCATGCGGCTGGCCGATACTTCCTTTGCCGGCATTGCTACCGGCTGGCCTATGCGAGCCAGTCGGAACGGGAATTTGACCGGCTCTTGCGGCGCGCCAACAAGCTCCGCACCGCCCTGGGCGGGGAGCCGGGCACCGGCGCGTTGATCGCCCTGAAGCCAAAGGGCATGCACTGGAAAACCTATGATGCACGCGTGGCAGAGATCTATCAGCTGGAAGAGGCCGCCAATCAGCTCTTCATCGCAGCCTGTCGCCACCGATTCCCGGAAATCAGCCTCTTTTTGTGAAAAAAGAGGGCTATAGGCATGGTCGCGCAGACTTCACCGGTCCCTTTTCCTTCATACCCGCGTGACACGGCGCTTCAGTCCCTCCGGCCCACCCTTCCTCTCAACCGCTTCATCGAACAAATGTATCTGCGGACCTCTATAGCGAGGCGAGTTCGCGTCGATTTGAGAGAATGCGCGCGTCATGCCGATCTTGAAGACCAGCTCCCAGCCCTCAATAGGGCTCATTCCATATCCTCCCCCCGGACGACCATCAGCAACCGCTTGAACTCCTCATTGTCGCCGTCACTTTTCCAGAAATTGATGAAGCGGCAGACGACCTGGAGATTTCCCAGCTCATAGTGGCCATCGCTATCGATGCGATCGAGGGATGGCAGGAAATTCTTGTCCGTCTCATACCCCTTGTATTGCAGCGGCAGGCCGGTGAGCGCGCATCGGTCCTCCTGCAAGTCGAGCAATTCCGTGATGTAGGCTTCAAGCTGCATGTCCGTCATGCGGAGCTGCTTGTCCTTCACCGTGCGCTCAACGGTTTGTCCGGAAGAATTCCTGACGGTGGTCTTCACCGAATAGGCCATGTCGACGATCGATTTTTCCCGACCGGCCACGACCCTGCCGGCATCGGTCGAACCGCTTTTGGCGTCGAGCTCGCCTTTGGCCTCCTGTTTGAGCAGGTAGGAGAAGATCCAGCAGAAGGAATGCGCGTCGATCAGGCGGACATTGCTTAGCCCGGCTGTCTCCTCGATGAGGGGACGCAGGTCATCAAGTATGGCGATGAAGCCGGAATAGTTTTCCCAATTGCACTGACGGGCGGTCGAATAGTCGATGCCCAGCGCGTCGAAGGCCCGGTCGAACCCTGTTGGATTGATAGGGGTGAAGCGGTCCATGTCCTTGAGGAAGAACAGATAGGCGACGAGCGGGTATTTCTTCTCGGTCAGCTCGGCAAGCTCGTCGAAAAGCACGGCTTCATCACCGTTTCCGCGATAAAGCTGCCAGAGGCTGGCTTCCATGTTCCGGCGCAGGCCGGGATTGGATTCGGCTTCCAACAGGGCCTTGTGGTCCCGGTTGGCATGGCCATAGCGGTTCTGCCAGAAAACGAGATTGTTGGTCAGATTGACCCGGCTGTCCTGGATCTCGATTGCGGCAATCATGCGCTTCAGGATTTCACCGCTGCCAATATCGTCTTCAGACCAGGCCTCCGGTTCCAAGAGGGACAGGGCATGGTCCCTGAGCCGGGGTTTGTAGTCCTCTGAAGCGGCCGCCAGGCCTTCATCAAATCCGCGGAACGGGTGCCCGGACTTGCGCTCGACCAGGGCGCTGAAGTGGGCGAAATAATCCTTGAAGCTACGCCCGTTTCCAGGAATGGCATGACGTCCCGGGAAAGCGTCGCGCAACGGGCCGGAGAAGGCAGGAAGAGCGAGTGGGGGTTCGCCATAAACGGGCACCGCGCGCACTTGAAGATCGAACGCCTTGCCCATCTCCTCCGGCTCAAGACCGGGGCTCCAGGCCGCAATCGCCCGTCCCTTTTCAGGGCTATAGGTGTGAAACGCGATTTCCTCCATCGCGACCGGCTGGGTCACGCGCCAGGCGCGTTTGACCGGGAGGGCATGGCTCCAACGACCTTCCCATCCATTCGCGCGCTTGCGCGCCATGCCGGCTTCTGAAGCGCGATCCTCGTCGCGCACGGCCTTTGCCTCGACCTCAAGGAAACCCAGCACCCGGTGACGGTCCGTCTCGCCGGTCTCCCCTGTGCCGGCGCCGTAGACCATGATCAGATCACCAGTGGAGACTTTACCGAGCATGTGCTTTTGGCCGGCCTCGCTCGACCAGCCGATATAGCCGTCATCCTCCGGAGAAAAGCCGAAGAAGGATCGCAACCAGATTTGCGGGAGTTTTGCCTGAGTTTCAGCCATCCTTGGTCTCCTTGTCAGATGAGCCTCGCGCGGCGAACGCCCAGCCTATTCCGCTGCCTCCATTGCGTCCGTTGAAGCCGGCTCCAGCGCCTCGTGGAGGAGAGCTTCGAGGAGGCGGGCGCGGGTGGTGTCGGTGGTGGTGAGGGCGGCCTCCAGCCGGTCGCAGAGGGCCATGAGGGCGTCGACCTTCGCTACGATGCGGTGTTGTTCGGCTAGGGGTGGGAGGGGGATTGGCAACCGCTCTGTCTTTGCCTTACCGAGAGTCGGAACGCCGGTGTTCTGGTTCATCTCATTTGTCAGCCACGCCACCACCTCGTCGCGCCGAAGCAACCAGCGAAGGTAACTGGGATCGAGTCCGGCCATCGGCTTTATCGAGAACAGCGTATGGCTAAATGTGAATTTCTCGAAAGGCGGAAGAAAGCGAGGAAGGCCGAGGCGCCCCTTTCGCGCGAAAATAATGTCCCCCTTAGCGAAGTCGCAGATTTCTTTCTGGTACTCCCAGAACGCCTGCGTCGTCAGCTTTGCCGTTTCCGGGTTCCAACCATCGTCTCCGGCGAACTCTCGCGTAGAGAGAATTGGGACAGTGCCGCCAGAGTAGTCGGGATAGCGATGGCTTGGATTTGGATCGGTAATCAGTGCGATCTGTCCGAGAGCGGAAAACCCCCACGAAGCCGGAAGCCTGAACCCTTCTTTTACGGCCGACGGTGCCTTCGGCGGTGTGGCGCCCCTGATCTTCCGCCTCGCGACGGTCTCCGCCCGCTCCTTCACCATCCGGCCCATCAACTCCGACGCCGGTTCATCTGCCGGGTCCTGTTCCACCAGCTTCCCCCGCACCGCCAGGTTCAGGATGGCCTGGCGGAGGGGTTTGATCTGGTCGGGGCGGGTGGTGAGGGCGGGGAGTGTGGCGAGGGCGAAGCGGGCGTGGGCGGGGAAATCCTTGGCCGGCTTGTCGCTTGTTGCCGTGTCGGATGCAGCGCCGGGTTCCGGCTGTCCTGACGGGGGTGGTGCGTCCGGCGCTGCGGCCGGCGCGGTTAGGCGGGCGAGGCTGGCGGCGGTCAGCCGGTCACGGGTGGCCTCGCGGGCGGCGCGAGCCGCCTCCAGCCGGTCCAGCAGCGCCATCAACTCCTCCACCTTCGCCACGATGCGGTGTTGTTCGGCGAGGGGTGGGAGGGGAAGCAAAGCCGGTCCCATACGCTTCAGCGTGACCCGAGTTATCGCAGCTCCCTTCATGAAGCTGCGCATCTGCTCGTAGAAAAACGGTGACCGCAAAAACACGACAATGAGGTGATTGAAGATGCACGGGGGCAGCTTGAGGAGCGCCACGCTCGACAGCATGCTGAAAGGTTCTTCTAAGTCGTTGACAGTTACGATCCCGGTAGTAGCCCCGTCCTTGATGTAAAGAATGTCGCCGGGTTCGGGATTGCAGCGTGCGTAGATCTCCTCATGGACCTTGCTTGAGACGTAGGAGACGTCGTCAAGCTTCACGCCGTCATCTTTGATGTTCTTTGCCGTGATGTAGAGAAATTCGCCTTCCGGTCCGTTCGGCGGGGAATGATGCGTGCCGTCGGTGAGCTTTGTGAGGATGTCGGAAAGTCGGACCCATCGCCACGAGCGGGGCAAATGGTAAGGCACGTCGTCCGGCTCAATCGGCTCAGTCGGTTTCGGCTTCCTGATCTCCCCCGCTTTCACCAGCCGCGCCTTCTCCGCCGCGATCCGTTTCAGTAATTCCTCCGCCGGTTCATCGCCCCCGTCCTGCGGGACCAGCTTCCCCCGCACGGCGAGATCCAGCACGAAGCGGCGCAGGCGGGGAACCGCGTCGGGCGCCCCGGCGACCTTTTCGTAGAGCGCGAGCAGGCGGTCGGCGTTCATCGGGCGAGCGCCTCGGATAGGATCGCCTTCAACTGGTCACGGAGCGCCGCTACCTCGGCCTCGGCATTGGTCAGATCCTCCAGCAGGGTCTCGGGATCACCATGATCCTCGGCCACCGTGTGGGGGTTCTTGATGTCGAGATTATAGCCGCGGGCCTTGATGTCCTCGGCACTGACCTTCCAGGCGCGCTCGTTTTCCTCGCGGCCCTCGCGCCCCGGCCCGCCCCACCATTTGGCGCAATCATCGAGATGCTCGACCCGGATCGGCCGGGTCATGGAATAGGCTTTCTGGCCCGGCGGCACCTGGTGTTCCCAATACCAGATGTCCTTGGTGGGGGTGCCTTTCTCGAAGAAGAGCAGATTGGTGCCGATCGAGGCATAGGGTTTGAAGACCGAATTGGGCAGCCGGACGATGGTGTGCAGGTTGCACTCGGCCATCAGGTGTTCCTTGAGCCGGGTTTTCACGCCTTCGCCGAACAAGGACCCATCCGGCAGGACGACGGCAGCGCGGCCGCCGTTTTTGAGAATGCGGATGATCAGGGCGAGGAAGAGATCGGCGGTCTCGCGGGTCCGGTAGGCTTGCGGGAAATTGCTCTCGATCCCGTCCTCCTCCTTGCCGCCAAAGGGCGGGTTGGTGAGGATGATGTCGACCCGGTCGGATTGGGTGTAGCTGGTGTACGGTCGAGCCAGCGTGTTGTCGTGACGCACGAAGCTGGCATCCTCGATGCCGTTGAGCAGCATGTTGGTGACGCACAGCATGTGCGGCAGGGGCTTTTTCTCGACCCCGTGCAGGCTGGCCTGCATGCGGGCCTCGTCTTCGGTCGTTTTCACATAGGCGTCGCGCATATGGCGCATGGCGCAGGTGAGGAAGCCGCCCGTGCCGCAGGCCGGATCGAGCAGGCTTTCACCCGGTTTGGGGTCGATCTGCTGCGTCATGAAGGCGGTGACGGCGCGCGGCGTATAATATTCACCGGCATTGCCGGCATTTTGCAGGTCGTTGAGGATCTGCTCGTAAATGTCACCGAAATGCTGTCGGTCGGACAGGTCGTTGAAGTCGACCGCGTTGATCTTGTTGATCACCTGGCGCAGCAATTGCCCGGACTTCATGTAGTTGAAGGCATCCTCGAAAATCGAGCGGACGACGACACGGCGCGGTCGCTGGTCACCATCCAGCGGCAGGGATTTGAGGCCGGGGAAGAGGTCGTTGTTGACGAAATCGAGCAGGGCTTCGCCAGTGATACCTTCCGGGTCCGCCGCCCAGCTGCCCCAGCGCAAGGCCTCCGGAATGGGCGAGACATAGTCGTCGCGAGTGAAGGCCAGCTCCTGGTCCTGGTCATCGACGATCTTGAGGAAGAACATCCAGCACAGCTGCGATATCCGCTGCGCATCGCCATCCACGCCGGCGTCCTTGCGCATGATGTCCTGGATGGATTTTACGGTGGTGCGGACTGTCATGGGATACGTCTTTTTGATCAGTTGGTCTTCAGATTTCCGTTGATCCACAATCGGAATGTTGCGGAACCACTCAGCTGCTTACGTGCTTTCTTGAAGGCTACCGTGATCGTCTTGTGCTCTAGAAGCCGCTTGTTCAGATAATGCTGCGCAAAAAGCGAAGCGAGGCAGCCGTGAATGCTTTCGAAGGGCGCAATTACGGATTTGACGATCGGGGACCTCGAAAACTCGCGGCTGAAATCAGCACGGCCAGTTTGGCAGCACAGAGAGACAAATTCTTTCGGTGTCGCGTCGGGAACTTCCAAAATGTCTCTGATATCATCGACACCGACGTTTTGATGGCCAAAGCAAAGGCCATTCCTGGCGCCGTGACCGATGACAATGACTTGTTCGAATGCCCCGTGATTAAGCTCCCAAAACCGTCGCAATTCCAAGGTGGTTCTTAATTGAAATCCAGTCACGTGGTCATCTGGAAGAAGTATTCGGCAAAACTGGAGTACGGATTTGTATAGCGGGTCTAGAAATTTGTATTCGGAGTAATCCCCGATACGGACGACTGCGACACCAAGCCGTTTGTGAATAAATCTTGTGGCGATGAATTCAGATTCTGGCTCATCTCCACACTGCACCGTGATAGATCGGTCTCGTCGGCCGGTGACTATGGAGCGGCGGAAGGGTGAGTGCTCACCCGCGTCTTCTCCGAGAAGTTTGCGGGGAACGAATACAGTATCACCTATTTGGATGGTCATGAGGCCGCGTCTCCGTAGATTGCATTTTGGAGTTCGGATGCTGCGGATTTGAAGTGCTCCTGTCCTCCAAACAGCCGGGCGATCTGTATCGGCGTCCCCAGCGACGAAAGCGGAGCGATCTGCAACACCTTCGGATCGCCAAGGTCCAACACCCCATCATCCGCATACTTGTCCAACAGCGCATTGAGCACCGCCCGGGCTTCATCCCCGTACCGCGTGAAGACATCGCGCTTACGGACGTTGGCGGCCCGCTCCTTGCGCGTCAGCGGCGGCTGGTCGAAGGCGATGTGGCAGATCAGGTCGAAGGGATCGAGGTCCTTATCGACATCCTCGGCAATGATATCGAGGCGCAGACCTTCGGCGGCCAGCTCATCGACAATGGCCTGTTTCTTTTCGGCAGCCGTCCAACGCCGCAGGAAGGCGTCGAGATCGCTGAAATGCTTGCGAAGCCGGCGGCGCGAAAAGTCCTTCAGGCTTTCAGTCACCAACTTGCCTTTGGCATCCAGGTATTCAACGCGCTCGGCGAGGATGGCGACCTCGACACCGTCGACATAGACCTTCTCGCGCCGGGTCGAGCCCTTGTCCTTGCTGAACGGGTCATGGATGACGGTCTCGCCGCTTGTCTCGTCATTGACGTCATCAGTGGTGTAGGGCCGGGGTGTGACATCGCCGAGGCTGGGCTCGACCGGGGGCTCGATCGGACCGCCCGGCTTGGGCTCGTAAATCTGGACCGGATCGCCATCGAAATCGGGGTCCGCGAAATGGCTGGTGGCACCGCGAAAATCCATCAAGGTGAAATAGAATTTGTCGGTATCGGCATGGACCCGCGTGCCGCGCCCGACGATTTGTTTGAACTCGGTCATCGATCCGACTTCGCGATCGAGCACAATGAGCCGGCAGGTCTGGGCGTCGACCCCGGTTGAAAGCAGGCGCGAGGTGGTGACCAGAACCGGGTAGCGGCTTTCGGGATCGATGAAATTGTCGAGCTGGTCCTTGCCGTCCTTGTCCGACCCAGTGATGCGCATCACATAGCGCGTGTCCTGCGCCATCAGGTCCGCGTTTTCATTGACCAGAGCACGGCGCATCCGGTCTGCATGTTCCTCATCGACGCAGAAGATGATCGACTTGGCGTATCGGTCACCGCTTTCCTTGAGGAACTGGGTGATCTTGCGGGCCACCAGCTTGGTGCGTTCGTCGATCACCAGCGTGCGATCGAAATCCTTGGCGTTGTAGATGCGGTCGTCGATCGCCTTGCCGCCCCGGTCGAGCGCGCCTTTCTCGGGCCGATAGCCCTCCACATCGCGGTCGATATGCAGCTTGATCACCTTGTAGGGAGCGAGGAAGCCGTCATCGATGCCCTGTTTTAGCGTGTAGGAATAAACCGGCTCGCCGAAATACTCGATGTTCGAGGCGTATTCGGTTTCCTTGGGTGTCGCGGTCAAGCCGATCTGGGATGCGCTGGAGAAGTGTTCGAGGATTTCCCGCCAGGCGCTGTCCTCGGCCGCGCTGCCGCGATGGCACTCGTCGATTACGATCAGGTCGAAGAAGTCGGGCGAGAGCTCCCTGTAGAGCTTCTTGTGCTCCTCATCGCCGGTGATCGCCTGGTAAAGGCCCAGATAGATCTCGTACGAGGTGTCGATCAGGCGCTTTTTCGTTTTGCTGTCCTTGCTGACGCCAAGCGGCAGATCGACCGTCGAGCCATCATCGCGCTCGATCGTCTTGCTGCGTGTCGAGAGCTTCGCCATGGCACCGCCGAAGGGTCGGAAATCATTGACCATGGTCTGGTCGACCAGGATGTTGCGGTCGGCGAGAAAAAGGATCCGCTTCTTGCGGCCTGATTTCCAGAGCCGCCAAATGATCTGGAAGGCTGTAAAGGTCTTGCCCGTTCCGGTGGCCATGACCAGGAGGACCCGATCTTGGCCCTTGGCGATCGCCGCCGTGGCCGCGTTGATGGCATTGACCTGATAGTATCTCGGGGTCTTGCCGCTACCGTCCTCGTAATAGTCGGCCGTGAACGTCTCGGCTGCTTCCGGCGCCTCCAGCCCTGCCCAGCGCCTGTACGCGACCCAGAGGGCCTCAGGCGATGGAAACTCGCCGAGCGTGAGTTCAGTCTCCTTGACACCGTCCGGGTCGCTTCTGTCGTGCATGACGAAGCCATCACCATTCGAGCTGAACACAAACGGCACGTTCAGGGCTTCGCCGTATCCGATAGCCTGTTGCAGCCCTGCCCCGATGGAGTGCTTGTTGTCCTTGGCTTCGATGACGGCGATCGGGACGTTTGGCTGGTGGTAGAGCACATAGTCAGCTCTCTTTGCGCGACCTCGTGCCACGAGGCGCCCGCGAACCTGAATCCGGCCAGCGGTGAACGAGACCTCCTCGAAAACCTGCCTCGCCATATCCCAGCCAGCGCTCTCAATCGCGGGCGTGATGAATTTCGTGCAGATGTCACGCTCGCTGAGAGATTTCTTTTCCATCATCAATGTTTAGCCGGTGAAGCAGTGAGTCTGCAACTCATGCGTGAGCCAGGGATCGTTCACTGCCGACCCTGACAGGCTGTCAGATAAGACTGAGCTGTGTGGAACCGGGCTCAGACGGACGAAAGCGGTGCGACTGGGTGCGTTCGTGCCCGCTCAACCCCAAAACCGTGCCGCCACAAAGGTTCGAAACTATCGAAAAGAGCAAACAATCGCGCACTTTCATGTGACTCAGGAGGTTTTCGCTCTAGGATGAGGCGGATCGGCGAGGACGCTCATGCGCAAAGTCGACCGCATCTACAGGAACGAGCCGCTTCGCTGGCCACGCAAATTGCGGGTAGATTTGCGGGTATCTCGACAGGGCGCGAAATATTTAGTCAATTAAATCAAAAATTTCCTACACGAGTTCGACGCCTCTCCTGGCACCATCCTCTTTCACAAGATGTGATGAATGAACGGACCGCCTGGCGGTCCGTTTTCGTTTGGGCGCGGGTCGCCCCCAGAACAGATGACAGAAGAACGCCCGACTGCGGGGGACACAGCCGGGCGTCTTTAACCTGTGGTGCTTCGTACAGGTCAGGTCGTCATGTGCGCTTACGAGCCGGTCGCGACCGGGGTCGAGCGACGC
>Ga0189274_100146_pt1 | contig 49790 bp, 42 predicted proteins | sample N5B1minimetaG_FD_130323 | JGI IMG/M metagenome (GOLD analysis project Ga0189274, IMG submission 130323) | Marine microbial communities from the Costa Rica Dome - N5 B1 mini metaG | ecosystem: Environmental > Aquatic > Marine > Oceanic > Photic zone | place: Costa Rica: the Eastern Pacific...
CCCAGACCCGCCATGACGGCCGCTATGTGATCCGCTTCCAGGTCGGGCAGTTTGACTGCACGCAGGCGGATGTGATGACGGCTGTGCGGGTGATTGGGGAGCTGACGGCACCGTAGTTTGCCATCCCTGATGGACGCCCGGCGCAGGCCGGGCGAAAGTCAGGGACCTATGTGATTGCAGATCGTTAGGTCCCCGTCCCGCGTCCGGCCTTCGCCGGACATCCGACGGGGATGACAATCCAGGGCGTGAGGCGCCCGGCCCTAAACCATTCGGCTCTGGTGCAGCGCCGCCGCAATAAAGCTGGCAAACAACGGGTGCGGCTCGAAGGGGCGTGATTTGAGTTCCGGGTGGAATTGCACGCCGACGAACCAGGGATGGTCCGAAATCTCGACGATTTCCGGCAGGACGCCATCCGGTGACAGGCCGGAAAAGGTCAGGCCGCAGGCTTCCAGCTTGTCCTTGTAAGCAACATTCACCTCATAGCGATGACGGTGACGCTCCTCGATATGAGCCTGGCCGTAGATCTCGCGAACCTTCGAACCGTCCTTGAGAACCGCCGGATAGGCGCCCAGGCGCATCGTGCCACCCATATCGCCATCGGCGGAGCGGGTCTCGACCTCATTGCCGCGCGTCCACTCGGTCAGAAGACCGATCACGCTCTCGCCCTTGTCGGAGAATTCCGACGACACGGCGTCAGTCACCCCGGCGAGATTGCGGGCCGCTTCCAGCACCGCCATCTGCATGCCGTAGCAAATCCCGAAGAAGGGAACCTTGCGCTCGCGGGCAAAACGGGCCGCGGCGATCTTGCCTTCAACACCGCGCTCGCCGAAGCCGCCCGGGACAAGCACGCCGTGCACGTCTTCCAGCGGTTTGAACGGGTCGTCCTTTTCGAACTGCTCGCTGTCGAGCCATTTCAGCTTCACCTTCACCCCATTGGCGATACCACCATGGGCGAGCGCTTCAATGAGGGATTTGTAGGCGTCGAGCAGGCCAACATATTTGCCGACAACACCGATCGTCACTTCGCCATCGGGATTGGCGATGGTGTCGGAAATGCCTTCCCAGCGCGTGAGATCGGGATCCGGTGCGTCGTCGATCCCGAAGCAGCGCAGGATTTCCGTATCCAGGCCCTGGCGGTGATATTCAAGCGGCACGTCATAGAGCGAGGCCGCATCACGGCCCTCGATGACAGCGCTTTCCTTGACGTTGCAGAACAGGCCGATCTTGCGCTTGTCGCCCGGCGGAATCGGGATCTCGCAGCGACACAAGAGGATATCCGGCTGGATACCGATCGAGCGGAGCTCTTTTACCGAGTGCTGAGTCGGCTTGGTCTTCATCTCGCCGGCCACCTTGATGAAGGGCAGCAAGGTAACATGCAGGAAGACCGCATTGCCCTCGCCCAGCTCCTGGCCGAGCTGTCGGATCGCCTCGAAAAAAGGCAGGCCCTCGATATCACCGACCGTGCCGCCGATCTCGCACAGCACGAAATCGACATCACCGGCGTCGGAGAGGACGAATTGCTTGATCTGGTCGGTGACGTGCGGAATGACCTGCACGGTCGCACCGAGATAGTCGCCACGGCGCTCGCGCTCGATGATGCGCGAATAGATCCGGCCCGTGGTGATATTGTCGGCCTGGCTCGCCGCAACGCCGGTGAAGCGTTCATAGTGGCCGAGATCGAGGTCAGCTTCGGCCCCGTCATCGGTCACATAGCATTCGCCATGCTGGTAGGGCGACATCGTGCCCGGATCCACGTTGAGATAGGGGTCCAGCTTGCGCAGGCGGACTTTATATCCACGCGCCTGAAGCAGGGCTCCGATAGCGGCTGAAGCGAGGCCTTTTCCCAAGGAGGAGACCACGCCGCCCGTAATAAAGATATATCGCGGCATGGGCCGTCTGATTATCCCAGATTCGGACGCGTCGGAAGACGCGAGTTGAAATATGTGATGATTAAATGAGGAAGGACTAGCCGTCCGTCGGCACCGGAGCGCCACTTTCCTCTTGTTCGACAATGCCGGTCGCCGGATTGTCGATCTCGGTTTCGAACACGCTATTCCCCTCCGCCGTGACGCCGGTCACGATGGCAAGCAGGATCGAATTGCCGATGAAGACCGCGGCCAGCACCATCGTGGTCCGGGTCAGGATATTCGCAGCGCCACGGCCGGACATCATGCCGCCGCCACCACCGCCACCGCCGATACCCAGCGCCCCGCCTTCCGACCGCTGCAGCAGGATGACGCCGATGAGACCAAGGGCGACCAGGAGCTGGATGATCAAGAGGACTGTGGTCATGAATACCGCCATGTGTCAGGCCGCACCGCCCGGTCGGGCGGCTCGGCCGTGGATATAGGGAGTTTCCGGAGCGGTGTCAGCACCGCCCGGTCACATGGCGGCGCGTTTTATATCAGGCGCACCGTCTTGGCCAGCATCGTCTGCGGTTTCCGCTGCGGCCTGTTGCGCGGCGATCTCGGCCTTTCGCTTGGCGGCTTCGGCGCGAGCCTGCAGGCGCTTGCGCAGATTGGAGACTGTGCGGCCGATCTCGTCCTTCGAGCGCTCGATCGTGTCGCCATTGGCAAAGGCGGCATAGGTACCCATGGCCAATTCCTTGACCAGTTTCAGAACCCCCGAGTCGGCATTGCGACCATCCCCAAGGACAGCAATCTGATCGATCAGGGCCGCAGCGACTTCTGTCGCCTCGCGGCGCCCCGCGCGCAGGACATGGGCTCTCAACTCACGCGCCGCCCGCTCGAGATCCTTGACGTCGAGGGCAACCGGAACCTTGCCCTGCTCGCTATTCTTCGAGGCTTCCAACTCGACCGAGATGACAATGCGCATGGCCACGCGGCGCACGCGCTCGGCCGTAACGGCTTCACGCGCTTCGCGCACCCATTGCTGGCCGTTGTTCAGCGCCTCTTCATCGTTCTCGACGGTCGCTTTCAGGAAATTCGGGACGGTAATCGGCGGAGCGTCCGTTGCGCGCTCAGTGTCCTTGCGGCGATCCGGGCCGATATAGTCGGAAGTGACGATGAAGTCCTTGCGGCCCTTGATCAGGGTCTTGACCCGCTCTTCGGCGAACATGGTCGAGAATGGGCGGACGATGACATCGTCGGCACCGCATTCAATCGCCTTGCGGATATGGCCGGTATCGCGACTCCAGGTCGTCAGGAGCAGCACGACGAAGGGGTTAGAGCCCACCTCGCCCCGACGGATCGATCGCACCAGGTTGAATATGTCCGTATCGGTCGCGCTCGATTCCGCGACGATCAGGGTGTGAGCGCCCTCCGCGATTCCATTCTTGAAATCGGTCAGGGACGCGACGCACTCGATCTGGCGAAAGCCGATCTCGAAGAGCGCGTATCGTGTCGTCCGCTGATTGACGTGAATGGGGTCGAAAAGCAGGACGGAAGCCCGGGTGTAGTCGATATCGGCCATACTCGGTTCGGCTCCACAAGCGGCGAAACAGGAAACTAGGAATATCGACCCTGCCGCAAATAGGTTTCGATCCGCTTACCGAAGTGGTTCGGATTTGCGACTGACGGCCGCGATAATGGCTGAAAAATCAATGGATTTCAGGCTTGCGCCACCCACAAGCGCGCCGTCCACATCGTCCAGGCCCAACAAGTCTGCGGCATTTCCGGGCTTCACCGAACCACCATATAAAATACAAGTAGTTAGTGGGTCAGGCAGGCATTGCCGAATGGCTGAATGCATGTTCGCGACATCGTCAACCGAAGCGGTCAAACCGGTCCCGATCGCCCACACCGGCTCATAAGCTATGACCAGAGGCATATCGCGCGACTTTTCTGGCAAGGAACCGGCCAGCTGGCTGGCGACCACCTCGACTGCGCGGCCGGCTTCCCGCTCCTCGCGCGTTTCACCCACGCAAATCACCGGTACCAGTCCGGCCTCGAGAGCGGCCTCTGACTTCGCGCGCACCAGCGCGTCTGTCTCGCCGTGATCTGCCCGGCGCTCGGAATGACCGACAATCACATGACTCGCGCCAGCTTCACGCAACATGGGGGCGGAAATATCACCTGTATGGGCACCGGATTGTCGGGCATGGCAATCCTGGCCACCAACGCGGATACCACTGCCGGCACAGGCCTGGGCCGCCTGGTAGAGCAAGGTGCTGGGCGGGCAGATCAGGATTTCGGCTTGAGAATTCCTCGCGGCCGGCGCGATGGCATCAAAGAAGTCGAGCGATGAGACCGACCCGTTCATTTTCCAATTGCCTGCGATAAGTGTGCGACGCGCCATCATGCTTCCCCGACTGGCTGATCCCATCCCCACGATGGGCGGCAGGAGTAATCGCCAAATCCGGGCTTCGCAACGGGTCGAACGGACAATCACAGATCAACCGCCCCTCGTGCTTGCGACCACTTGACCGCGCCGCTACCTTCCGCGCGACGTTTTTCAAAGGCATTCCACTTCCATGCTGTCCAATTTCCGGTCTTTCGCCCAGTCGCCCTTCGCGCTGGTCATCATTGTTCTTCTCGTCCTGGCCTTTGCCATTGCCCTGCCCGGCAGCGGCGGCATCTTCACCGGTAGCGGTGATGCCGTGGTCACGGTGGGCCCGGAACGGATCAGCCAACGCGAACTGGCCAGCGCCTTCAATGGCGAGGTCCGCCGCCTGCAGGAACAGGATTCCTCGATCACTGCCGAACAGGCGCGATCCCAGGGCCTTGGACAACAGGTCTTGCAACAGCAAATCACGCTCGCGGCATTTGCGGCTCGAGCGCGGGAGCTTGGGCTGGAAGTATCCAACCAGGCCATCGTGCGCGAGGTCGCCGATATTCCGGCCTTTCTCAATCCGGTGACCGAAGAGTTCGATCGCGATTCAATGGTGGCAGCCCTGCGGCGCGTCGGCATGAGCGAGGATCAGTTCGCCGACAATATCGAGGGTGATCTGCTGCGCAGTCAGCTCATTGCCACCCTGGCCGGTTTTTCCGGCTCGCCCGCCCAGATGGCCCAGACACGATATCTCGTGGCGGAAGAGCGCCGCCGCGTGACAGGCTTGCTCATCGATGCGTCGACCGCCGATGAAATCCCCGATCCCAGCGACGCGGAATTGGAGACCTTCATCGCCGAGACGCCCGGCCAGAACGGTCAGCCACTCTTCACCCGACCTGAATTTCGCGCCTTCACCCTTGTTCGGCTGCAACTCCAGGACTTCATACGCGACGTCGCGATCGACGAGGACTTCCTGCGTGAGACCTATGAATATGAGCTGGCCACCGGTCGGCTTGGCAGCCCGGCACTGCGCAGCTTCGCCCAGTTGACCACTCCGGATGAAGCCACCGCCCAGGCCGCTGCCGCGCGTCTGGAATCCGGCGAGTCGCCGGCCGCTGTTGCCGCAGCGCTCGGTCTGGATGCCCCGCTGGTACAGGACGACGTCGAGATCGACGATATCCCGGACAGCCAGCTGGCGGCGGCCGTGTTCGCCATGGCGGCCGATTCTGCGGCAGCTGTGGAAGGCCGTTTCGCGTGGAATGCAATCCTCGTCACCGCCGCCGAGGAGGCTGTCGTCCCGACATTCGAAGACGAGCGTGATCGCCTGCAGACTGAAGCCGCCCGGGCCCAGGCCACCGACGACCTTTATGATGCTGTGGAACGCTTGGAGACAGCACGGGCCGACGGCGCTTCACTCGAGTCTGCCGCGGAAACCGCGGGCGTCCCGCTGGAAATCTATCAGCCGCTGGCCTTGAACTCGTTTGATGAGGATCTTGAATTTGATCCTGCCCGCTATCAGGCCCTCGCTCCGGAACTCCTCCCTGCCGTTTTCGACGCGGTTGAAGGCTTTGCGATTGACCTGCGCACGTTCAATGACACGGACTTCTATACCCTGCGCGTTGACCGGATCATTCCGAGTCGGCCGTTCGAGCTGGACGAAGTCCGTGAACAGGCCGAAAGCCGCTGGCGTTCGATCCAGGTCGACACCCAGCTCCGCGCCCGCGCCGAGGAAGCGCTCGCACAACTGGAATCCGGCGACGACATGGAAATCGTATCGCTGACGTCGGGCGGCCGCACCGAGACCTCGACCCTGCAGCGCGGACAGACCGCCGGCGCCTTCAATCAGCTGGCCGTTTCGACCGCGTTCAACATGAACGTCGGTGACATCGAGATGCTTCCGGTCGGTGAAGGTCGTTATCTGCTGCTGACCGTCAATGAGATCATTCCGGCCGATATCGCCGAGGCACCGGCCTCCGACCTCGCCGGGATCAGCGCTGACATCGACGCCCAGCTTGGCAATGATGTCCTTCAGGCAACGCGCGAATATCTGATCCGGGAGTACGGTATCACCGATGAATCCGTCGATGCCCGCCTGTTCTCGCTGGCCATTGGCGAGACCGACCCCAACGCGCCGCGATGACACCTCACGCGCCGATCGCACCCGATTTCCGGACGGTCGCCGAGTGTCTGGAAAAGGGTGAGACCTGCGTCCTGCAGGCGCGGCGTGTGGATGACCTCCTGACGCCGGTGGCGGCTTATCTGCGCCTTTCTACCAACCAGCCGAACAGCTTCCTTCTGGAGTCCGTTGAAGGCGGCGCCTGGCGCGGCCGCTACTCGGCCATCGGACTCGATCCGGACCTGATCTGGCAGTGCCGCGACGGTGTTGTCTCGCAGGCCACCGGAATGGATGTCGCGGCGCGCCGGTTCACGCCGATCGACACGGAACCCATGACCGCGCTACGGGAGGCCATAGAGGCCGCGCACTGTCCCCTCCCCGACGACGCGCCGCCGCTCGCATCCGGACTTTTCGGCTATGTCGGGTATGACATGGTCCGTTACCTTGAGCGCCTGCCCGAGGGGGCAGCTCCGGATCCGCTTGGCTTGCCCGAATCCGTCCTCCTGCGACCTCAAACCATGATCGTCTTCGATGCGCTGAAGCAGGAAATTCAGGTATATTGCCCGGTCCGTCCCGGCGAGTATTCCGCCCGGGAGGCCTATGACGCGGCCGTCGAGCGCCTGCAGACAACATTGCAGCGGCTGGCCGGTAGCACGCCCGAGCTCGCTCGTCCCGTCGGCGCGCTGGGAGAACGCCAATCCAACCGCTCGCCGGAGGATTACCGCGCGGCAGTGGACACCGCCCGCGACTATATTCGCGCCGGAGACGCCTTCCAGGTGGTACCCAGCCAGCGCTTCTCGGCTGATTATCCGGGCGATCCTTTCTGGGTCTATCGTTCCCTGCGACGGCTTAACCCGTCGCCCTTCCTGTTCTTTTTCCGTTTCGACGGCTTTGAAGTGGTGGGCTCCAGCCCGGAAATCCTGGTCCGACTGCGCGATGATGTCGTGACCATCCGGCCGATTGCCGGCACCCGTCCGCGCGGGCAGACGCCGGCCGAGGACGATGCCCATGAGGCAGACCTGCTGGCCGATCCGAAGGAACGCTCGGAACATCTCATGCTGCTGGATCTGGGCCGCAATGATGTCGGCCGCATCGCCAAGCCCGGAACGGTGCGCATTACTGCGCGCGAGATCGTTGAACGCTACAGCCACGTCATGCACATCGTATCCAATGTCGAGGGCGATCTGGCCGACAAGGAAGACGTGGTTTCAGCCCTGTTTGCCGGCTTCCCGGCCGGCACGGTCTCCGGCGCGCCCAAGGTCAGGGCGATGGAGATCATCGACGAGCTGGAACCACACCGGCGCGGCGTCTATGCCGGTGCTGTTGGCTATTTCAGCGCGGATGGCGGCATGGACACGGCGATCGCCTTGCGCACCGCCGTGTTCAAGGATGGCCGCATGTACGTCCAGGCTGGCGCTGGCGTGGTGCTCGACAGTGATCCGGAGTCCGAACGCGTGGAGACGGTCAACAAGGCGGCCGCCCTGTTCCGCGCGGCGGAAGACTCACTCGGTCAGCGAGGCCTGTAGGCCGGGCTCCGCGGCGAAGAGCCGGTCTGCCAGCGCCCCCGTGGTGACGAATTCCAGGTCCGAGACCGCATCGCTTGCCAGCCAGGCTTCCAGCACATCCAGCGTCAGATCATGCGGATGCCCGATCATGACAGCATAGCCGTTATCGCGGGCCCGCTGGGCAGCTTCCTCGAGCCGGGCCTGGATCGCGGCGTGGTCGAGATCATGGTCCAGGAAGATATCGCGCGCGAGCGTGCGCAATCCCAGACCGGCCGCAACCGCACCGCCGCGGCTATTCGCCGTAGTCAGACTGTCGAGAAAAACCGGGTTTTCGTGCGAGATGGCCGAAAGTGCGACCCGCAGCGCCCTCGGGTCGGCTGTGAAGCGACTGCCCATGTGGTTATTGAGCCCAACCGCGCCCGGCACTTGGGCCATGGCCCAGCGCATGCGGGCCTGCAGATCGACATCACTCAGGCCGATCCGCAGGGCATTCGGCCCCGGATCCGCCAGGCCGATCGGTTCCATGGGCATATGCAGGAGCACATCATGACCCGCTTGCCGCGCCAGCGCCGCCAGCGGTGTCGCAGCTTCGGCATAGGGCAGGATCGCCACGGTGACCGGGACCGGCAAGGCCAGAACCCGTTGCGCAGCATCCACGTCGAGCCCGACATCATCAATGACCAGCACCAGACGTGCCTTGTCGGTGGCGGGCGTCGGCGCGTTGTCAGGGGCCATGACAACAGGGCTCATATTTGATGCAGTATTGTCGATCGGCGCCGCGAGCACTGCGGTTTCCACGCTTGGCGCCTCCGATTCGAGCGAATCGAAATTGCGTGCCCCGGTGACCCGAATGCCCTGGTGGCGGGACGGCACCTCCGCCGAGGCGCTGGCCGGCGCTGGAAGCGCGCCATTGCTGGCGGCGGAAAACACAACAGCACCAAGCAGATAGGCTGCAGCTGCCAATGCCCCGGCGAAAGCGGGGATGGCGGAGTGGCGAGCCTTAAGGGATGTGCGGCGCAAGGAAGACATGCCCCCAGCTCGCGCGAACGCGGTTAATCAGGCGTTAATGCGCTGGCGGGATTGCGAAACCGGATGGCCTGACTAGTTTGGCGGCAGGGAGATCGCCATGCTGCTCATCATCGACAATTACGACAGCTTCACCTTCAACCTCGTCCACTATTTCCAGGAATTGGGCGCAGCGACGACGGTGATCCGCAATGATGCCATGAGCGCAGCCGAGGCGCTGGGCCTGGGCGCGACCGGGATCGTGCTCTCGCCCGGGCCCTGTGACCCGGATCGCGCCGGGATCTGCCTCGAGGTGATCGCGCAGGCTCCCCAAGATCTGCCAATTCTCGGTGTTTGTCTGGGCCATCAATCCATCGGCCAGGTCTTTGGCGGCGAAGTTGTCTCCGCCAAGGCGATCATGCATGGCAAGACCAGCCCGGTGACCCATGATGGCAGCGGCCTGTTTACCGGCCTGCCAAGCCCCTTCACCGCGACACGCTACCACTCCCTCGCGGTGCGGCCGGAAAGCGTGCCGGAAATATTGATCGCCAATGCGCACACCGCCGATGGTGAAATCATGGGCCTGAGGCATCGCGACCGTCCCATTCACGGGGTCCAGTTTCACCCTGAATCCATCGCGTCGGAACACGGGCACGCCCTGCTGCGCAACTTCCTCGACCTGACCGGTCTCCCCCGCGCAGCCGCGGCCTGAGCCGACACCTGTCCAGGCCGGCAGCGGGTGATCGTTGAATTGCTGCAGCGCCCGCGCTAACTCGTGGGGGTTCGCTTTGTTCAACCCGGTGACAGGTATGCCGTCCTTGCCCGCTCCACATCCGATTTTGCCGGTGCCTTGCGCCGAGCGCTTGGCTGTCTGCGGCGCGACGCGCGTTCGATACACTCAACCGGCAGGCCGATGGCGCAGGGATCATCGATGGCGCCTTCTCGCGTCCTGACCGACCGGTAAGCGGCCATTAGGGCCGTGCTTGATCCTGCCCAGCGAAACGACAGACCATGCAAAACATTTCCGAATGCCTGACCGCCTTTGCCCGCGGTGACTTTCCTGCCGACGCGGCGATCGCGGGCGCTTTTGACGAACTGATGTCGGGCGATGTTCCCGACGCCGCGATCGGCGGCTTCCTGATCGGCCTCGCAGCCCTCGGCGAGCGCCCGAGTGATATCGCCTCCGGGGCCCGCGCCCTGCGCAGCCGCATGACCCGCATCACCGCACCGGACGGCGCCATCGACACCTGCGGCACAGGCGGCGATGGAAAGGGCGCGTGGAATATCTCCACCACCGCGGCCATAATCGCGGCCGGCGCCGGCGCGACGGTCGCCAAGCACGGCAATCGTGCCGCCTCATCCAAATCCGGATCCTCGGATGTCCTTGCCCAGCTCGGCGTCAAGCTCGACTGTCCGCCTGCGGCAGTGGAACGCTCCCTCGCCGAGGCGCGGGTCGGCTTTCTCTATGCCCCGGCTCACCATGCTGCCGTGCGCCATGTCGGCCCGGCGCGCCAGGCGCTCAAGGTCCGAACCGTCTTCAACCTGCTTGGTCCCCTCTCCAATCCGGCCGGTGTGAAACGGCAATTGCTGGGCGTCTACGACAAGCGCTGGTTGTCTCCGATCGCTGAAGCCCTGCGTGATCTGGGATGCGAGCATGCGCTGGTCATCTGCGGCCAGGATGGCATGGACGAACTGACGACAACGACCGGCTCGGACATTGCCGAGCTCAAGCACGGCGAGATCCGCACTTACAGTTTCCATCCGGAGGAGGCCAGTCTTCCGACTGTCGACGCAGCGGCCCTGCAAGGCGGAACGCCCGAGCGCAATGCGGAGGCCATCCGGGCCTTGCTCGATGGCGAAGCGGGTCCCTTCCGCGATATCGCGGTGCTCAATGCCGGGGCTGCCCTGATGCTGGCCGGCCTCGCGGACACCATTCCGGCCGGTACCCGGCTGGCCGAGGCCGCAATTGATGACGGGCGGGCGAAGGCCGCGCTCGAGCGCATGGTTGCCATATCCCGCGGCGAGGCCTGACCCATGAGTACAACGCCCGACACACTGAACCGGATCGGCGCCTACAAGCGCGAGCATATCGAGGCCTGCAAATCCGCCCGCCCCTACGGAGAAATCGCCGCGGCGGCGCGCGATGCATCGCCAGTCCGTGGTTTTGCCTGTGCGCTCGCCAAAGCGCCAGGCGGGCTGGGCCTGATCGCGGAGATCAAGAAAGCCAGCCCGTCGAAGGGGTTGATCCGGGCGGACTTCGACCCGCCAGCCCTCGCTCGCGCCTATGAAGCCGGCGGTGCCGATTGCCTCTCAGTCCTGACCGACAGCCCAAGCTTTCAGGGGGCGGACAGCTTTCTCGCCGCCGCCCGGAATGCGGTCTCCCTGCCCGCTTTGCGCAAGGACTTCATGTATGACACCTACCAGGTCGCCGAGGCTCGCCTGCTCGGCGCCGATGCCATCCTGGTCATCATGGCGGCGGTCGATGATGACACCGCTCGCGCCCTGATCGAGGAAGCGGCGCTCTGGTCGATGGATGTCCTGGTTGAAGTTCATGACGCCCCGGAGATGGAGCGGGCCCTGGCGCTCGACGTGCCTCTTCTGGGCATCAACAACCGGAATCTGCGTACATTCGAGACCAGCCTCGACACATTTGACGCCCTCGCCTCCATGGTCGGTGAGGATCATATACTGGTCGCCGAAAGCGGGATTTTCACTCCGGAGGACGCCGCCCGCGTCAAGGAGGCTGGCGCTCGGGCGCTTCTGGTCGGCGAGAGCCTTATGCGTCAGGACGATGTCGAAGCGGCAACACGCACGCTCATGGGGCCGAGCGCGGGCGCTTGACGGCCACACAGAACACTTGTAGAACAAAATCTCCTATTCCTGATTTGTTCCCACGACACTGAGTCGGATTCAGGGAATGCGAACAAGGGGGTTGCCTTGCTGACGCGGAAACAGAACGAGCTTTTGCTCTTCATCCATCAACGCATCAAGGAAACCGGCGTTTCGCCCTCCTTCGACGAAATGAAGGCGGCGCTGCAATTGGCCTCGAAATCGGGCGTCCACCGCCTGATCACGGCGCTGGAAGAGCGCGGTTTCATCCGCCGTCTCGCCCATCGCGCCCGGGCGCTGGAAGTCCTCAAACTGCCGGAATCGGCTGCTGCCATGGACAGTCCGGCCATCCCCAAGGGCGATCTCGGTCCCAACGTAGTCCGCGGGAATTTTGCCAAGCCTGGTGGTGAGGACCGCGAGACGACCGTAGACATCCCAATCCTTGGTCGCATTGCCGCCGGCGTCCCGATTTCGGCTATCCAGCACGAGACTGATCGCATGCCGGTCCCCGCCGACATGGTCACGGGCGGCGAGCATTTTGCGCTCGAGGTCAAGGGCGATTCCATGATTGAAGCGGGCATCATGGACGGAGATACCGTCCTGATCCGCCGCTGCCAGTCGGCCGAGTCTGGCGATATTGTTGTCGCCCTCGTCGATGATGAGGAAGCGACGCTGAAACGCCTGCGCAAGAAGGGCGGCTCCATCGCCCTCGAAGCCGCCAACCCGGAGTACGAGACCCGCATTTTCGGACCGGACCGCGTCAAGGTGCAGGGCCGCCTGGTGGGCCTGATCCGCCGCTACCATTAAGCCGGCTATTCTCGGATCGATAAGCGCGATTACCGATTCATCGCCCGGCGCGCGCGTGGCGCGAATGCACGGCTACGCCGCCAGTATTGGCCTGTGGACGGGCCTGAGGTCTCGCCTGAGCCTGCGCGAGCGATCCCCATGGTCATTGCGTGAGGCCGGAAGACTCCATGCCAGTCCGCGCCGCCCGTACCACTAACGCTTGCTGGTGACGGAACGGCCCCCGAATTGCGATCGCGCCCTGACGCGCATCTCCCCATCCAGCCCGCGCCCATCACACCCGTTATCCCGACCAGGGCCGATTCCGGTTTCGTGGACGCGCACTGCGCCAGCTGCGGATCGATCCATTCTCCAGGCGCAGGGCCTGGCTGCCCTGACGGGCCAAGGTGTCCGCATCAATGAGCTCTGCACGACACTGTGACGCGATCCAGGGCGAAACAGTCAGGCGGGTAATGATCAGATCAGCGCGGGCGCAGTCCGTCGCCCAGTCATCCAGACGCTCCAGTACAGTCAGGCGAACGCCCTCAATCTCCGCCCCGCAGCCCAGACCATCGCAACGCGCCGCCCATCGCGCCGGCCGCAGTCCCGGCTCTCCCCGGGCCTCCAGGAAGACACGGGCTGCAAAGCGCGAGCGTCGGCGGTCACTGGCGACCCACTCACCACTTGCGTCCCGCGCCAGCACGACGCCGGTATCCGAGATCAGGAGATTGGGTTGCGGCAGGACAACCCAGCTCAGTCCGGCCGCCAGCATGACAACGCCGCCAACGATGCGAGCCGGTCCGCGCACCAGCAGAGTCAGGACAAACCCTGCCGCGAACAGGCCCAGTACCAGCCCGGGCGCCGCAATGACCGGGCGAAGGGCGCCCGGCCAGGCCGCGACCTGCGCCGCCAGATCCAGCATCACGCTGAGGCCGGCCTCCATGACCGCGAAGGGCAAGGCGTCCAGCCCCAGTGGAATCAGCACGAGGCCGATCACGCCGGCGGGCATCACGATCAGCGAGAAAATGGGCATGACCAGCAGATTGCCCGCCAAACCCCAGCTCGCGATGCGGTGAAAGTGAAAGGCCGCGAAGCCCGCTGTGGCGCTGCCGGCGACGAGGCTGGTCGTACCGAGGCCGGAAACGAAGAGCCGGACTTGCGAGAAAGCCCCGCGCCCGGCGCCGGTTTGTCGGCGGGCCTGCCAGAGACGCGCGACGACGATGAGGGCGGACGCGGCGGAGAAGGACATCTGGAAGCCCGGCGTGATGACCGCTTGCGGCTGGATCGCCAACACGGCAAGGACAGCAATGGCCAAAGTGTGCAGAGACAAGGCCCGGCGGCGCAGGAGCACGGCACCCAGGACGGATACAGTCATGATGAAGGCCCGCTGGGTGGGAATTCCGGCCCCCGACATCACCAGATAGCCCGCGGCAAACGCCAGCGCGACCCAAGCGGCCGGCATGGCGGCATCATGCCGCCGTGCCCAGGCGCTGAAACCTGACAGACAAAGGCGCACCGCGAAGAAGACACCGCCTGCCAGCAGCGCCATATGCATGCCGGAAATGGCCAGTACATGCCCAAGACCGGATTGGCGCAGAGCGTCCACATCGCGCGGCGCAATATGGGCCCGATCACCGGTCAGGAGCGCGGCGGCCAATCCGCCGGGCCGCGGTGCCATGCGCTGGCGGATATGGCTGGACAGCGACGCCCGCAGCCTGACCAGGCGTCGCACCATTCGGTCCTGCCCGATTGCCGGACCAGGCACGGCTGTCTCGACCGCGAACCCTGTCGCCCCTATGTCCGAAAAGGCCGCGTGAAAGGCAAAATCATAACCGCCAGGCACAGCCGCCGGGCGCGGTGGCGCCAACACGGCACGAATGCGGATCGGATCACCCGGATACACCTCACCCGGGTCACCCAGAACCCGGATCCGGTTCCGGCGCGCACCCGCGTCATCGCGTAAGGTCGTCCGGATCAGGAGCCGCGTTCGCCCGGACCCGCTGCGCTCGATCGCTTCGAGCCAGCCCTCGACACTGACCGCATCGCGGTAGCTGTCGCCCCCTTCCCGATCCGCATGGTGCGCCAGTGTGTGACTTTGCGCGCGCCAGGCAAATGCCGCCCCGATCAGCAGGACCAGGGCAGTTATCCCCATCAGGCGCGAAACCCGTTTTCTGCTCTCAGGGGAAAAGCGAGCCGCCAGCGCCAAGGCCCCCGCAAGGGTGATCAACCCGACGAAGAAGTTGCGTGACGGCTCTTCGGGAACAGAAAAATAGAGCCCGCAGCCGATAATCGCGGCCAACGCGGCGAGAATGGTCGGTTTGAATTCCACAAGAGGATCAACCGACTTGGCTGATTTCTTTGTCCGATTCGCTGCCCGGTGCGGCAGGATTGCGTCAGGTTGAAGCACGAAGCAGCCTACGGTCTATCGCAAAAGCTGATATTCATGCTAACACGCTTTTCCCTTCTCGCAGTGCAGCATGAATTCGCAATTGCAAAACAACGCCAAGATGATCCGCACGCGCTTCGCGCCCTCGCCCACCGGCTTCCTCCATATCGGGGGAGCGCGGACGGCTTTGTTCAATTGGTTGCTGGCCAAGCGCCATGGTGGTGAATTCCTCTTGCGCATCGAGGACACGGACCGCGCCCGCTCGACCCAGGCCGCGATCGACGCGATTCTCGACGGTCTGAGCTGGATGGGACTGAGCTGGACCGGTGACGCCATCTCCCAGTTCGAGCGCGCAGGTCGCCATGCGGAGGTGGCCTACGCCCTGCTCGAGGCCGGACACGCCTTTAAATGCTATTGCACGCCGGACGAGGTCCAGGCGTTGCGCGATGAAGCCTTCGCAGCCGGACGCGCATTGCGCTCCCCCTGGCGCGACCGCGACCCGGCCGACGCTCCCGACGACACGCCTTTCACCGTTCGTTTCAAGGCTCCTGATACGGACGTCGTGCTCGAGGACGCCGTCCAGGGCCGGGTTCGCTGGGCCGCCAAGGAATTCGACGATCTCATCCTGCTGCGCTCGGACGGCAATCCGACCTATAATCTCGCCGTCGTCGTCGATGATCACGACATGGACATCACCCATATTGTGCGCGGCGATGATCATCTGGTGAATGCCGGCCGCCAGAGCCAGATTTATGATGCCATGGGGTGGGAACGTCCGGTCTTTGCCCATGTCCCGCTGATCCACGGCCAGGACGGCAAGAAGCTGTCCAAGCGCCATGGAGCGCTCGGGGCCGAGGCCTATCGCGATATGGGCTACCTGCCTGAAGGGCTGCGCAACTACCTCCTGCGGCTCGGCTGGTCCCACGGCGACCAGGAATTATTCAGTGATGCAGAGGCCATTGCGGCTTTCGATCTTGCCGGGCTGAACAAGGCCCCGGCCCGCATGGACATGGACAAGCTGAACCATATCAATGGTCATCATCTGTCTCTGGCCGATGACAAGCGGCTGGTTGAACTGGTGACGCCATTCCTCGATGGCCTTGAAGATCGTATCCCGGAAGCCGATATCACGCAGGAACGACTACTGGCCGCCATGCCGGTTCTCAAGACCCGAGCCGCGACACTGGAAGAACTGGCAGGCCAGAGCTATTTTCTGCTGAAACCGCGCCCGTTCCGGATCGAGGGCAAGGCTGCCAAGCCGCTCAAAGATGACGAAGCCCGCGCCCGGCTTTACCGCCTGTTCACGCATCTCGGCGATTTGGATGCCTGGACAGACGGTGCGTTGTCGGACGCGCTCAAGGAATTCGCCGAGGCCGAACAGGTCGGGTTCGGCAAAATTGGTCAGCCGCTGCGTGCAGCCCTGACCGGCGGAGCACCCGCTCCCGACCTGGCTCTGGTGATGACCTTTCTTGGTCGTGACGAGGCGCTGGCTCGTATCAAGGATCAGATGACGCCGGCTGCCTCCGCGTAGCCGCGAACCATGGGGATGACGTGATGGAAAACAAAGCCAAACCGAACGGATCGGCCACGCTCAGCTATAATGGCCAATCGCTGGAACTCCCGGTTTATTCCGGCGAGATCGGTCCGGATGTTCTCGATATCCGCAAGCTGTATGCCCAGACCGGCATGTTCACCTATGATCCGGGTTTCACCTCGACCGCGAGCTGTGAGAGCCAGATCACCTATATCGACGGTGACAAAGGCACCCTGCTCTATCGCGGCTACCCGATCGATCAATTGGCCGACAGCTCCTCCTTTATCGAGGTCTGCTATCTGCTGATGAATGGCGAGCTGCCGTCAGCTGGCGAATTGGAAACCTTCGACTGGACGATTCGTCGCCACTCGATGTTGCACGACCAGTTCGATCAGTTCTTCCGGGGCTTCCGCCGCGACGCCCATCCGATGGCCATCATGGTCGGCACGGTCGGCGCACTGTCCGCCTTCTACCACGACTCCACGGACATCAATGATCCGGAAGCGCGCACGATTGCCAGCCATCGCATGATCGCCAAGATGCCGACGATTGCCGCCCGGGCCTATAAATACGCCATCGGACAGCCCTTCATCAGCCCGCGCAATGATCTCGACTATGCCGCCAACTTCCTGCGCATGTGTTTCGCGGTCCCTGCCGAGGATTATGAGAGCAACAAGGTCCTCGCCAAGGCGATGGACAAGATCTTCATCCTGCATGCCGATCACGAGCAAAACGCCTCGACCTCGACCGTTCGCCTTGCCGGTTCTTCGGGCGCCAACCCGTTTGCCTGTATCGCGGCCGGTATTGCCTCGCTCTGGGGTCCGGCACATGGCGGCGCGAATGAAGCTGCGCTGAATATGCTCAACGAGATCGGCTCGGTCGACAAGATTCCCGAATATGTCGCCAAGGCGAAAGACAAGTCGGACCCGTTCCGCCTGATGGGCTTCGGTCACCGCGTCTACAAGAATTACGACCCGCGCGCCAAGGTCATGCGGGACACTTGCCACGAAGTCCTCGACGTCCTTGGCGTCCGCAACGACCCAACCCTCCAGGTCGCCATGGAACTCGAGCGCATCGCGCTGGAAGACCCCTATTTCGTTGAGAAGAAGCTGTATCCGAATATCGACTTCTATTCAGGCATCACGCTCAAGGCGATGGGCTTCCCGACCGAAATGTTCACCGTCCTCTTCGCCCTGGCCCGCACGGTCGGCTGGATTGCGCAATGGTCGGAAATGCTGGAGGACCCAAGCCAGAAAATCGGCCGCCCGCGCCAGCTCTTCACCGGCGCCACGCCGCGCGATTATGTCGATCTGTCCAAGCGCTGATCGGTCCGGTTCGAACAAGGACAAAGGCCGCTCCCATCGGAGCGGCCTTTTTTCTTCCGATCAACCCAAGCCGACCAGCACAGCCTCGGCAGCGCGGCGGCTGGCCTGTCCCGAGCCCCGCATTCTCGCGGTCACCGCTTTGAGCCGTTCCGAGATCACTGCGCGCCCTTGCGCATCGCACAGCAAGCTCTCCACCTCGCGCGCGAGCACCTTGCCGGTACAATTGAGCTGGATGATTTCCGGAACCAGGCGGGTATCCGCGGCAATATTCACCAAAGAAATATGCGGCGTTTTCAACAAGTTGAATGCGCGCACCAAAGCCCAGGTGATCCAGCCCAGCTTGTAGCTTGCGATCGTCGGCACGCCGGCCGTTGCCAATTCCGTCACAACGGTGCCCGAACAGGCCAGCGCCAAGTCAGCGGCGGCAAAGGCGTCCGCCTTTTCCGCTTCTCCCACGCGAATGGCGGCTCGCAGGACAGGGTGCTCGGCAATCGCAGCATCGACAAGATCGGCAACCGGATCCGCTACCGGTAGGACGAGACGCAAATCACCATGATCGCGCACCAGTCGATTGAGACCATTTATGAAGGGGGGCACCATGCGCCGGATCTCGGAGGGCCGGCTGCCCGGAAGAACAACAAGGACCGGCTCGTCGGCCCGAACCGCGTGACGGGTCCGAAAGGCCGCCCCATCCCCCGTCGGCAGGCGTTCCAGCGTTGGATTGCCGACAAAGGTCACTGGCAGGCCATAAGCCTCATAATAAGGCGCATCGAAGCTCAAGATCGTCAGGAGTTCGTCCACCGAAGCCGCGAGCGTAGCCGCTCGCCCGGGGCGGGTCGCAAAAACCTGTGGCCCCACATATTTGACCAGTCGGATGGAGGGGTCCGCCGCGCGAACACCACGGGCGACACGCAGGGTGAAGCCCCAGGAATCGATCAGCACGACCACATCCGGCTTGGACGTCAGGACCGCTTCCACGGCGTCCGACACAGCCTGTTTGACGCGCTTGTAGGCCTTGAGCCCATCGATCCAGCCGAGAATATTCAGGCCCTCAATACTGGTCGCGCTGACGATGCCCTGCTCCGCCATGGCGCTCCCGCCAATACCGGACAGCCTGACATCCCCCGCCGTCAATGCCTTGAGCTCGCGCGCCAGTCCAGCGCCCAACAGGTCACCGGAGCGCTCAGCCGCGACCAGAAAGACATGCGGGACACTCATGAGGCCGCCTCGACCAGAAGGAACAAGCCATGGGTCGCCAGGGCCGCCTTGACACCCTCCCGGTCGACGATCAGTGCGCCATCAGCCTCCAGAACAATCCCGGCCAGCCCCGCAGCCGCGCACCGCGCGACGGTATCAACGCCGATGGTCGGAAGATCGACCCGTCTTTCCTGGATCGGCTTGGGTCGCTTGGCGAGGACGCCGCGGCGCGCCTCGGGCGTGCCACGCAGCGCCGGTGGCAGGCCCGCCACGCGCTCCAGCATGGCATTGGTACCCTCTTGCGCCTCAACCGCCAGAACGACCCCACCGACCACGACAGCGCCCTGGCCGATATCAAGTCGACCGATCTCCGCGGCGACCGCCATGGCTTTCGCGGCATCGGCGCGTTGAGCGGAATCGGGTTCAACCGAACCGATCAGGCCGGCTGGCAACCCCTCCTGCCCGAGCAAGCTGTCGGCGCCAACCACCTTGAATCCGGCTTGCTCGAACTCGCTCACAACCACGCGGATCACGGCATCATCGCCCTTGCGGCCTGCCGCCAGAGCCTTGGGAACCATGATCAGGCCATGCCCATCCATTTTGAGCGAAGACAGATCCGGCCGGGAAACATAGCCGGCGAAGCAAACCGCATCACAGCCAGCAACGCGCAGATCCCGGATCATGCCGCCAATCTCGCCCACCGAGCGTGATGTCGTCTCGTAGGCGGCATAGTCCCGATCCGCGAAGCCCCGAAGCACCACAACATGAACCGGGCGTTCGGTCTGCGCCTTGAGTATCTCCAGCGGCAAATCCCCGCCGCCGGCCAGCAGGCCAAGCTTTGTCCAGCCCGTCTCAGTCATCCGGCATGCAGATCGAACGTTTGGCGTCGGTGCGAATGAAATCGATAATCTCCGCAATCGGCGCATTGCCGGAATAGAGCTGGGCCACATCATCAACCCGCTCGTCAAATGTTCCCTCCTGCGCGAACAGAAGCCGATAGGCGGCTCGCAGTTCACGCAAGGTCTCACGGGGCATGCCGCGGCGCTTGAGACCAACCACATTCAGCCCGGCCAGATGAGCGTGATTGCCGATGACTGAGCCATAGGGAATGACGTCGGCCGTCACCATGGCCATGGCACCGATGAAGGCGTGACGCCCCACCCGGCTTTTCTGGTGAATACCGGCATACCCCCCGAGAATGGCGTGATCGGCAATGATGGTTTCCCCGCCGATTGCCGCACAATTCGCGAAAACAACCCGATCCCCGACGATGCAGTCATGGGCGACATGGGAGCCGACCATGAAATAACCATCACTCCCGATCACCGTGCGGCCACGGGCAAATGTGGTGCCCGGATGCATGGTCACATTCTCGCGCAGGATATTGCGTGGGCCGATAATGAGCTCCGTATCCTCGCCCTGGTATTTGAAATCCTGGGGTGGATGCCCGATCTGGGCGCCCGGGTAGAGGACGCAATCCTCTCCCAGCGTCGTGTTGCCGGCGATCGTGACATGGGAAATCACCCGCACGCGGTCCTTCAGTACCACTTTCGGGCCGATGATGCTGAACGGGCCGATCTCGACCCCGTCACCGATCTGGGCAGCCGGATCGACAATCGCCGTGGAATGAATCTGGGTAGACTGGGTCATGGATTCTCGATGGCCTTGGCGGAAAACTCAGCCTGTACCGCACGCTTCCCGTCGGCCCAGACTTCGCCCTTGAACTTGAAGACACCATGGCGCGCCGCAGTCACCGTGACCGGCATGCGCAACATCATGCCGGGGCGCACGGGCGCGCGGAAACGAACCTTGTCCGCGCCCATGAAGAAGACCGTCGCACTGTCCGGCGAGGCGCCCAGGGTCTTGTACATCAAAACGGCGCCCGCCTGCGCCATCGCTTCGATCATGAGCACACCCGGCATGACCGGGTTGCCGGGAAAATGCCCGGGAAAGAAGGGCTCATTGGCGGTTACGCCCTTGATGCCCACAATGGATGTGCCGGCCACGTAATCTTCAGCGGCATCTATCAGCAAGAACGGGTAGCGGTGCGGAAGCAGGGTCTGGATTTCCGCGTTTTCGATGCGTTCTGACACGCTGATCAGCCTTTCTTCGGGGACTTGTTATCCGGGCGCGCCATGCGTCGGATGATCGCCATCTCGCGCATATGCTGCCGCATGGGTTGCGCCGGATTGCCAACCCAGATTTCACCGGCCGGAACGTCACGATTGGCTGCCGAGTTCGCGCCCACCTGCGCCCCCTTGCCGATCCGGACATGATCATAAATACCAACACGCCCGGCCAGGACCGCATTGTCCTCCAGGGTCACACTACCTGCGAGACCGGAATAGCCGGCCATCACGACCTGCTCGCCGATCTGCGCGTTATGCCCGATATGGCAGAGATTATCGATTTTCGTGCCACGCCCGATGCGGGTGGCACCAAACAGGCCTCGATCAATCGCCGTATTGGCCCCTATGGTAACGTCATCGCCGATGACTACAGTCCCCAAATGCAGAATGTCGGTATTGGATCCTTCGGATATTGCGACACCGAAGCCGTCCTCGCCAATCACGGCTCCCGCAAGAATATTGCAATCTTCCCCGACATCCGTGCACAGCAGGCTGACGCGCGCGGCCAGTCGTGTCCCCGCGCCGATCCGGCAACCGGGTCCAATGACGCTGTGAGGTCCAATTTCACAGCCCGTGCCGATCTCTGCCCCCTCACCCACGACAACGCCAGCTGCCAGGCGCGCTTCGGGATCAATCCGGGCATCGGGATGGAGGAAGCAAGCGTCGTCGAACCCGCGCAAGCGGAACAAGTGTGGCAGGAGGGTTGCAAACGCGGTACGCGGCGCCCGGTGGGTCAGAACGACCCCGCCCAGCTCGCGCGCGGCTTCGGCCGCGGCCTCGGGGCAGATGATGACGCGCCCCGTCAGGGCCCCTCCGGGTGCGCCCTTGAAGAGTTTGCCATTTTCGGCATAGCACAAGGCCCCCGGGCTTGCCTCCGCGAGCGATGCCACAGTCGTCACGGACACTCCGGCCTGGGCAGAATCAGAAATCGCCGCACCCGAAAGCGCGGCGATCTCTTGCAGGGAAAGCGGGCCAAGCCGGTCGAAGAAACGCGGATCCGCCACTCTTGCCCCCTGAGGTTCAGCGATTACTGCGGCTGCTGCTGGCCAGCGCCGTTCTGCGGCAAACGCACACGGGTCACCGGAACCGTCGGCAGGCGCGTGTTGAGCAGCGCAATCACGTCATCGGAAATATCGAGATCCGGCGATGCAAAGACCAGATTGGACCGGTCAACCAGCATGTCGATACCCTGGGCCTCGACGACCTCTTCCAGGATCGGGCCGAGTGCTTCGTAAACCGGGCGCATGGCCTGACGTTCGGTCTGGACGATTTCCTGCTGACGGGCGCGGCGCACGACCTCAAACTGCTGGGCCTGCTGATTGAGCGTCTGGATACGGCTCATCAGGTCCGGACGCTCCTGGATCGCCTGCTGCGTCATGGACGCGGTCTCGGCGTTGAGACGTTCGGTTTCCTGCTGGATCGGCTGGCTCATGGCCTGGAGTTCGCTATCGATCTCCTGCGCGATTTCCTGCATGCGCGCGGCGATATGCTGACCGGCGGCACTTTCGCGCAGGACGCGCTCTTCGTTGAGGACGGCAATATTCGCCTGTGCCATCGCCGGGGCGGCAATGCCGGCCACGAGGACCGGAAGGAGCAGAAGCGTTTTAAGCAGTTTCATGGTTTTAGAACCCTGTTCGCGTGCTGAACCGGAAGAATTCGGCCCTGTCATAGTCTTCCCGAATGAAAGCCTGCGCAAAGTCGAACCGGACCGGTCCAAATGGTGAATCCCAGAAGATGCTCAGGCCGGCTGACGCGCGAAGCGCCAGATCGTCAACCGTGAACACCGCGTTTGTTCCCTCGTCTACCTGATCCGCGGAGTCGAGCATGCCAAGCGTGCCGAACTCCGTGAACAAGCTCCCTCTCACCCCGTATTGCTCGGGCAAACCGAGCGGGAATGAGACTTCCAGTGCGCCCACTGCATAAAGCCTGCCACCCAGGGCATCACCCCGGATCAATTCGCCTGTATCCGGGTCGCGTGAGACAGCGCGCGGACCGATACCGGCCACTTCAAAGCCCCGGAAAGAGTTGCCGCCCTTGAAGAAGCGGTCATTGATACGCACCGAGTCGCCGCCCCAAGGCAGGACAAATCCGCCATTCATGGTGAAGCTGGCAACGACATCATCGCCCAGAAGCCCCGGGAAGAAGGGCCGATAGACGGCACCATTGAACTCGGAGCGCACATAGCGGACATCGCCACCGATACCGGCAAAACCCTGTGTGAACTGCAAGCGATAACCATTGCTCGGCTCGATCGGGTCATTCAGACGCGACCAGTTCAGCGTGTAGGTCAGCACCGATGTATTGCGGCTGCCAGCCTGGTTCAGCAAGGCCGAGGAGGCCGAGGAGAAGACCAGCACGTTATCCGTACGATAGGTGTAGCCAAGCTGCAGATTGGTGGAGGCCGTCACAGGAAAGCCGAGCCGCAAGCTCGCACCGGTCGACTCGGTCTGGAAGGAGGCTTCCGACAGGAAGTCCGAATTGACCCGGAAGAGGTCGAAGCCGGCGGCCAGGTTGCGATCCAGAAAACGCGGTTCGGTGAAGCGAATATCCAGCGATTCACGATTCGACGAGGCGGAGATCCGGAAGCGAAGGAATTGGCCGCGGCCCCGCAGATTGCGCTCCGAGATCGAGAGATCGACCAGGAAGGAATCTGTGGAAGAGAAACCGGCACCAAAAGCCAGCTCGCCGGTCGGTTGTTCGGACACCGACACATTCACCCGTGCGCGGTCCGGCGCTGAGCCCGGTGTTTCCTCGACTTCGACTTCCTCGAAGAAGCCAAGACGACGGACATTATTGCGCGAACGGTCAATCAGGACCTGGTTGAAGGCATCGCCCTCGACAATGTCCAGCTCACGTCGAATGACGCGGTCCAGGGTCCGGGTATTCCCGGCAATGTCGATGCGTTCGATATAGACGCGCGGCCCTTCATCGATGACGAATTCAACATCAACGGTGCGGTCTTCGCGATTGCGCGAGGTCAGCGGGCGGATATTGACGAAGGCATAGCCCGCCGCGCCGGCCGAGAAGGTCAACGCATCAATACTGTCCTCGATCAGCTGACCCTGGAAGAGATCGCCTTCCTGGACCGGCAGGATGGCGCGCAGGAAGTCCGGATTGAGGTCCGGAATCTCGGTGGTCACATTGACCTCGCCGAAATTATAGACCTCACCCTCATCAATGGTGATGGTGATGTAGAAATCGCGCTGGTCCGGCGTCAGCTCGGCCACAGCCGACAGGACGCGGAAATTCGCATAACCCTGGTTTGAATAGAATTGACGCAGCAATTCGCGGTCATATTCCAGACGATCCGGGTCATAATTGTCGTTCGACGAAAAGAACCGCCACCAACGCGATTCGCGCGTCACCAGCTCGCGGCGCAGGCGACGGTCGGAATAGCTCTCATTGCCGATGAAATTGATGCGGCGAACCCCGGTAACCGGGCCTTCCGAGATTTCGAAGATCAGATCGACGCGATTCTGGGCCTGCTCGACAATCTTGGGCGTCACGGTCGCGGCAAACCGGCCGGAGCGGCGATAGACCTCAATGATGCGCTGGACATCCGACTGAACCCGCGAGCGCGTGAAGATCGCGCGTGGCTGGGCCTGGATCTCGTCGGTGATCTTTTCGTCATCAATCGCGCTATTCCCCTCAAGGATGACGCGGTTGATGATCGGGTTTTCCTGGACTCGAACAATCACGATCTCGCCGCGATCCTCGAACTGGGCGTCCGAGAACAGACCCGTCGCAAACAGGGTCTGGATCGACAAATTCACCAGGCGCTCGTCAAAGGGCTGGCCCGGTTGAATCAGCAAGTAGGACAACACCGTGTCCGCCTCGACCCGCTGATTGCCCTCGACCAGGATTTGCCGGATCACCGGTGCAGGTGCGGGTTGTTGCACCTCTTGCTGGGTCGTCGCGGGAACTTCCGCACCCGATTGTTGTGCCGAGGCTATAGCCGACACAGTCACAGTCATCAGGGCTGCGAAGAGCACACGCAGAACACTCGCCATGGAAGATCGCCGCTTGCTGGGCTCAGTCAGATAATTGTCAGAATATCTGTCCGAGCAAATAATTCAGGTCATTCCAGGTCGCTACAAGCATCATACCGAGCACGAAAACAAGCCCCACCCGGAAACCGAGTGCTTGTGCCTTCATGCTCAGCGGACGTCGTGCCACCGCTTCATAGGCGTAATACACCAAATGCCCGCCGTCGAGGATGGGTATCGGTAGAAGATTGACCAATCCCAGTCCGACCGACAGGACACCAGCCAGATTTATCAGGTTTATAAGCAAGGAACGTGCAGCATTGAAGGCATTGTCGTGGCCGTCGATCGAGCGCTGGGCGACCTGTCCCGCTGCGGTTGCAATTCCAAGCGGACCGTTCAAGAGCTCCGGGGACGCCTGCCCCGTCACGATATTGCCGACATAGTCAACCGTGGTGGAAACCACGGCACCGGTCTGCTGGAAGCCATACCCTATCGCCTCAATCGGATTGAAGCGTCGGTAATCAACCATGAGACCAGTCGAAACCAGGCCCAGCCGGCTGAAGGCTGGCGAAGTGGTTCCGGGCGTTTCGGTCGGCGGCCCCACATCCGTGCCGATGATCCGGTTTTCGCCATCACGAACGATTTCGACTTCGACACGCTCGGCGGCACCATCGATCCGGTTGGCAAATTCCTGGAAACTGCGTACCGGCGCACCGTCGACCGCGAGAATGCGATCGCCCGCTTCGAATCCGGCTGCATGGGCCGGGCTGCCCTGAACAACGCCGCCGATGACCGGATCGGAATAGGCCTGCACGCCCAGCTGCGGCAAGCGCCGCGATCCGCCGAATTCATCTTCAACATTATTGCGCTGGGCGACGATCTGCAGCGAAATCGGGCTGCCATCACGCTCGATCACCACATCGAGCTCACTGGATCCGCCGGATATCACCATGCGCATGATATCGTTGAACGTATCCACATCGCGCCCGTCTATCGACACGAAACGATCCCCGATTTCGATCCCCGCCTCTGCGGCCGCCGAATTCGGAACCACAGCGCCCACGACCGGCTGGAGCTCACGATTACCCAGGGTCAGCACGAGCGATGCAAAAATGAAGATCGCAAGGATGAAATTGGCGATCGGGCCCGCCGCCGTAATGAAGGCTCGCTGCCAGATCGGCTTGAAATGGTAACAGCGATCCGCCGCCGCACCCATCTGGGCACGGAGCTGGTCCAGCTTGTCGGAATCCGGCTCGCTCGCGGCGCCGGCATCGCCCAGAAATTTGACATACCCACCCAGCGGAAAGGCCGCGACGCGCCAGACCGTGCCGCGCTTGTCCCGCCAGGAGACCAGGGTCGGGCCAAAGCCCATGGAGAAGGCTTCCGCGTGAACGCCGCAGGCGCGCCCTGCCCAATAATGCCCAAGCTCATGAATCACGACGACAATCGAGATCAGGAAGACAAAGGAGAAAATGGTCAGGAAACCGCTGCCGATCAGGTCCATGAAAAATTGCCTGTGATTATGGAAGTGTCTGGCGCTCGACCATCAAGTCCCGTGCCATCTGGCGCGCCCGACCATCAATGGCGAAAACATCTTCAAAAGCCGTTAGCGCCTGCGGCATGTCCGCATCCGACAGGCTGCGCTCGAGAACCTCTTCAACACCCGCAGCGATGTCAAGGAAACGGATGCGATCCGCGAGGAAGGCTTCGACCGCGATTTCATTGGCAGCATTGAGCACAGCCGGCGCGATACCGCCGGCCTGGATCGCCTCACGCGCGAGACGAATGGCCGGAAACCGGGTCAGGTCCGGTGGCTGGAAATCGAGCCGCCCGATCTCCGTCAGGCGCAGCCGTTCAACCGGTGCCGGCATCCGTTTCGGCCAGGCCAGCGCGCTGGCGATCGGTGTACGCATGTCCGGTGACCCAAGCTGGGCCAGAAGCGAACCGTCGGCATACTCGACCAGGCCATGAACGATGGACTGCGGATGGACCACGACGTCGACCTGGTCGGGTGGAAGATCGAACAGCCAGCAGGCTTCGATGACTTCCAGCCCCTTATTCATCATGGTGGCGCTGTCGATGGTGATCTTGGCGCCCATCTCCCAGGTCGGGTGCGCGAGGGCGTCGGCCCGCGAGGCGCGCGCCATCATCTCGTGGCTGGCCTCGCGGAAAGGCCCGCCTGAGGCCGTCAGCGTGATCGAACGAATGGTGTCGCGCTGGGCCGGGTCAAAAACCTGGAAGACGGCGTTGTGCTCGCTGTCGACCGGGAGGAGCGTCGTGCCGCAGCGCGCCGCCTCATCCATGAAGAGCGCGCCGGCGCAGACCAGGCATTCCTTGTTGGCAAAGGCCAGCGACCTGCCCTGCCGCAGGGCTGCCAGGGTCGGCTTGAGACCGGCAGCGCCGACAATCGCGGCCATCACCCAATCGGCATCACGGGCCGCCATTTCGCAGACCGCCGCCTCGCCCACACCGATCTCGATACCCGGATGGTCCCTGAGCGCGGCTTGCAGAGCCTTCGCCGCAGTCGGATCGGCGATGGCCACACATTCAGCATTGAAGCGGATCGCCTGCCGTGCCAGCTCGGCGGCATTGGTCTTCGCCGTCAGGGCAACGATCTTGTACGCACCCGGCGCCGCGCGTCCGATCAGGTCCAGCGTGGCCAAGCCAACCGACCCCGTGGCGCCCAGGATGGAGATCCGGCGTGACATCAGCTCGCCTCCCAGCCCAGCGGCCAGACGCGCATGGCCAGCACCGCGCCGATCACGGCCAGCATCAGCGCATCGACCCGGTCGAGCACGCCGCCATGGCCCGGTATGAGCGTACCGGAATCCTTGACCCCGAAACTGCGCTTGAACACCGACATGGCCAAATCGCCACCGACCGAAGCCAGCGCGACGACAAGCGCAAAGGGAAGCACTCGAACCGGATCAAGTCCGAACAAGCCCCCTGCTGCCCAGCCCGCCGCGCCGCCCGCTACGATACCGGCCAGGAAGCCGGACCAGGTTTTCTTCGGACTGGCCCGGGGCAGAAGCTTGGGCCCGCCGATCCAGGTGCCAACGAGATAGGCAAGGCTGTCCGCCGCCCAGACAATCGCGAAGAGGAGGATGACGGCTTTCAATCCATGTTCCGGCTCGGCGCGCATGGCGGCCAGCAGGGCTGCACTGAGCGAGACGTAAAGAATGCCCAGCACTTCGCTTGACCAACCGCGGCGCCAGCGCTCGATACCACTGGCCAAGGTCCCTGCTGCGCCCCAGGCGAGTGCGTCCATGACACTGGTCTGACCGGCAAGAAGAACCGTGCCCGATGCTGTCGCACAGGCAATCGCATAAGCGACCGGCGGTGCGTCCTGGTCGGACATGTGGATCCATTCCCAGGCCATCGCAGCCGCGAAGGCCGCCACCCAGGCTGTGAAAGCGAGATCACCAACCCAGAGCAATGCGACCGCCAGCGGGCTGAGGATAAGCGCAGAGATCAGACGACGCCGGAAGACCGGATCACGCGGCGCCGACATCTACGCCTCCATAACGACGGCTGCGCTGACGATAAGTGTCGATGGCCCGGGCCAGATCCTGGCGATCGAAATCCGGCCAAAGCACCTCCAGGAAGACAAGCTCGGCATAGGCGGCCTGCCAGAGCAAGAAATTCGAGATGCGTTGCTCGCCACTGGTGCGGATCATCAGGTCGACATCCGGCAGGTCAGCGGTGTCGAGGAAGCCGGAAAGCACTGTCTCATCCAGCTGGTCCGGATCAAGCGCGCCACTCGCGGCGGCGCGCGCAATGGCCTGGCTGGCGCGCCGCAATTCATCGCGTCCGCCGTAATTGAAAGCGATGGTCAGATGAAAGTCGGTATTCTCGCATGTGCGGGCCTCGGCGCGATCAATGATCGCCACCAGGTCCGGCCCCAGATTGTCGCGTCGGCCAATGATGCGAATCCGGACCCCGCGCTGGGCAAGCCCTTCCAGGTCGGCCTCGACATAATGCTTGAGCAGTTCGAAAAGCGCTCCGACTTCATCAGCCGGCCGGCTCCAATTCTCTGTCGAAAAAGAGAACAGGGTCAGGTAGCGCACACCCAGATCACCAGCGTCCTCGACGGTGCGCCGCACCGTTTCAACCCCGCGCTTATGCCCGAAGGAGCGTGGCCGGCCGCGGGATTTCGCCCAGCGGCCATTGCCGTCCATGATAATGGCTGCGTGCCTCGGACCGGGCTGGTCAGCGGAAGCGTCGTCACTCATTCTTTCGCTCCGCCAAACGGGATGATCAGACCTGCATGATCTCGTCTTGCTTGGCCTTCAGGCTCTCATCAATCCGCTTGATGGCCTCATCGGTGAGTTTCTGGACGTCCTCGGAGAAGGCCTTCAACTCGTCCTCGGAGAGGTCGCCATCCTTCTCCATCTTCTTGAGCGCGTCCATGCCGTCACGGCGCACATTGCGGACCGCGACGCGGGCATGCTCGGCATAGCCGCCGGCCAGCTTGGCGATCTCGGCGCGGCGCTCTTCGTTCAGCGGCGGAATCGGAATGCGCAGAAGCTGGCCTTCAACGACCGGATTCAGACCAATCCCCGAATTGCGGATCGCCTTGTCGACCACCGCGACGAGCCCTTTGTCCCAGACATTGAGCGTGATCATGCGCGGCTCGGGCACCGAAACGGTTCCAACCTGGCTGATCGGGGTCGGTGTGCCATACGCCTCAACCTTGATCGGATCCAGAAGGCCGGCGCTGGCCCGGCCAGTCCGCAGACCGCCGAATTCCTTGCGCAGGGCTTCAATGGCGCCGTCCATGCGCCGCTTCAGATCATTCTCGTCATACTCGTCGCTCATGGCGTTCTTGCTCTTTCCTGTTGTCAGCCGGCTGACGCGTCAGTCTTCATCTTGCCGATCATGGTGCACAGGCCCTCCCCGGCCAGCACACGCGCAAGACCATTGGTCTTGTGAATGTCGAATACGACAATCGGTATCGCATTTTCACGCATCAGCGTCACCGCCGAGGCATCCATCACGCGCAGGTCCCGCGTAAGGACATCCAGATAGTCGAGCTGGTCATAGCGCTCGGCATCAGGATTGGTACGCGGATCGTCGGAATAGACCCCGTCCACCTGCGTCCCCTTCAAGAGGGCATCGCAATTCATCTCGGCAGCGCGAAGGGCAGCCGCTGTATCGGTGGTGAAGAAGGGATTGCCAGTACCGGCGGCGAAGATCACGACCCGGCCCTTTTCCATATGCCGCGTGGCGCGGCGGCGGATATAGGGTTCGCAGACCGTGGTCATGGGAATGGCCGACTGGACGCGCGTCTGGACGCCAATACGCTCGAGGGCGGTCTGCATGGCCAGCGCGTTCATCACGGTCGCCAGCATGCCCATGTAATCGGCCGCGGCGCGGTCCATGCCCTTCGCGGCACCGGAAAGACCGCGGAAGATATTGCCACCGCCAATGACGAGGCACATCTCCGTCCCGGCAGCCACGGCTGCGGCGACTTCGCGCGCGATCCGGTCAGCGGTATCGATGTCGATGCCATAATTCTGGGAGCCCATGAGGGCTTCACCAGAAACTTTGAGCAGGACCCGCCGAAATTTCGGCGTTCCCGCATGGCCGTCAGCCGGCCCGGATGCAGATGAATCAGTCACGGCGTGCAGCATATAGAAAGCGGCGGCGCTGGGAAGCGCCGCCGCTTGTTGTCAGAAGAATCAGGACTGGCCAGTTGCAGCTGCAACTTCGGCCGCGAAATCTTCTTCTTTCTTCTCGACGCCTTCACCCAGCGCCATGCGGACGAAACCGGAGATCTCGACCGGAGCGCCCAGGTCCTTGGCAGCCGCTTCGAGCACCTGCTCGATGGTCTTGTCCGGATCCATCACGAAAGCCTGCTTCAAGAGCACGACTTCCTCGAAGAATTTGCGCATCCGACCTTCCACCATCTTTTCGACGATGTTTTCCGGCTTGCCGGACTGGCGCGCCTGGTCAGCAAAGACTTCGCGTTCCTTGTCGGCGATGGCGCTGTCGACACCGTCAACATCGACCGAGACTGCCACGGCCGGCGAACCGGCAGCCACGTGCATGGCGATCTTGCGACCCAGCTCAGCGAGCTTGTCCTTGTCACCATCCGACTTCAGACCGACCAGAACGCCGATGGCGCCCATGTCGGCGACAGCCGGGTTGTGGACGTAGGAGGCAACCACGCCCGGCTCAGCCGTCACGACGGCGGCACGGCGCAGGGACATGTTCTCACCAATCGTGGCGATCAGATTGGTGAGGTGATCCTCAACACTGTCACCGGAGGCCAGCTTGGCGGCCTTGATGGCGTCGACATCGGCGCCTGCGCTGATGGTCAGCGCTGCGATTTCCTTCACGGCCGACTGGAACTTTTCGTTCCGGGCCACGAAGTCGGTTTCCGAATTCACTTCAACCACGGCACCCTTGCCACCATCGGTGGACACGGCGACGAGGCCTTCAGAGGCGACACGGTCGGCTTTCTTGGCAGCCTTGGACAGACCCTTCTTGCGCAACCAATCGACAGCGGCTTCGAAGTCGCCATCATTCTCGTTGAGCGCCTTCTTGCAGTCCATCATGCCTACGCCGGTTTTTTCGCGCAGTTCCTTCACGAGAGCAGCGGTAATGGCAGCCATCGGTTTCTCCTGGATTTCGATTTGGATCGAAGCGTTACGCTTCGGTCTTGTCAGATTCAGATGACGTATCCGTGGCAGCGGCCTCGGCTTCTGCAGCCGGAGCCTCTTCAGCCTTGGCCTCTTCGGCCGGAGCCGCTTCAGCCTTGGCTTCCTCTGCCGGCGCGGCGTCGACCAGGGTCTCGACCGGCGTTTCGGCTTCGCCCAGATCCATGCCCATCGCCATCTGGCTGTCGCTCATGCCGTCCAGAACCGCATCCGCGATCAGGTCGCAATAGAGCGAGATGGCGCGCGAGGCGTCGTCATTACCCGGGATCGGGAAGTCGATCAGGTCCGGATCGCAATTCGTGTCGACCACGGCGATGACCGGAATGCCAAGCTTCTTGGCTTCCTGGATGGCGATGCCTTCCTTGTTCGTGTCGATCACGAACATCAGGTCCGGCGTGCCGCCCATGTCCTTGATACCGCCGAGCGAGCGATCAAGCTTCTCACGCTCCCGGGTCAGCATCAGCTGTTCTTTCTTGGTCAGACCGGCCAGGCCGCCCTCACCTTCAAACATGCTTTCCAGCTCGCGCAGGCGGGCGATGGAGTTGGAGATGGTGCGCCAATTGGTCAGCGTGCCGCCGAGCCAGCGCTGGTTCATGTAATACTGGGCGCAACGACCGGCGGCAGCGGCCAGCGGCTCGGAAGCCTGGCGCTTGGTGCCGACGAAGAGGACGCGACCGCCCTTGGCAGCCGTCTCGCGCACTTTCACCAGGGCCTGGTGCAGCAGCGGAACGGTTTGCGAGAGGTCGATGATGTGAATGTTGGACCGCTCACCAAAGATGAAATCCTTCATCTTCGGGTTCCAGCGGTGGGTCTGGTGTCCAAAGTGACAACCAGCTTCAAGCAGCTGACGCATGCTGAAATCAGGGAGAGCCATCGATTTTTCCTTTTCCGGTTGGCCTCCACGGAGCGGAGTCACCTGCACCTGCAAGTGACACCGGAGCGTCAGGTCAAAGACCGGACGTAGCCCCGTGTGCGTAATGGCGCGGCTTATAGGCTTGCAAAGGCGTGTTGGCAAGCGGGCAGACCCGCCGGAATTGCAGTGCTGGCATGCGATGCCGGACCGCGATCAGGCACTCTCGATCGAGGCGACGCCCTTCACCCCTTTCAGGGCAGCCTGCAGCGCCGCGTCGGCGCTGTGTCGACCGGGCAGACGCAGCTCGATCTCGCCACCATCACGTAGCGGCATCAACAGCTCGACCACGGCATCATGGGAGGCGTCCTTGCGCCCATTCGCCCGCTCGAGACGCGCGTGTATGCCAGCCAGGGCGTCAGTGGCGTCGAGCCGGATGCGCAGGCGTTCTGCGGAGACCTTGGTGTCGAGCGGTTCGATCTTGTCGGCAAAGAATGAGATTTGCTCGTCACGCTCATCGACCCGGCAATTGACCATCACGGCCTGACCGCTGTCCAGAATGTCCCGCGAGCTCTGTAGGAGATCAGAATTGACGAAGACCTCGAACTCGCCTGTCGGATCGGACAGGGTCGTCCAGGCGAAGCGCTCGCCATTCTTGTTGGAGACCCGTTCCTGACGACGCCGCACCATTCCCGCGAGACGCAGGGCGGTCGCCCCGTCAGCGACCCGGGCCGGGGCTTCGGCAAAGAAGACAACGCCGCGCCCGGCCAGATGCTCAGCCAGATCATCCAGCGGATGCCCTGAGAGATAAAAGCCGATGGCCGACAATTCGGCATCAAGGCGCTGTGTGGCGGTCCAGGGGTCCGGCTGCGGCAGGCGAGGCCGCTCCAGTTGCGCCTCCTCCCCGCCCCCGCCGAACAGGCTGGCCTGCGCGCTTTCACGCTGTTCGGCGGCATGCTGAGCCATCGAAATCAGGGTTTCCGCCGACGCCATGACGCGGGCCCGGTCCGGATCGAGACTGTCAAAGGCCCCGGCCTTGGCGAGGTTTTCGAAGGTACGCTTGTTGACCTGGCGCGGATCGACCCGCTCGGCGAACTCATAGAGGTCACGGAAGGGCCCGTTGGCCTCGCGCTCCTCGACGATATGTTCCATCGCCACAAAGCCGACATTGCGGATGGCGCCAAGGGCGAAACGGATCGTGCCCTCCTCGACCGAGAAATCGGCTTGGGAGGCGTTCACGTCCGGCGGGCGCACCTCGATCTTCATGCGCCGGATTTCCTGGAAGAAGGCCGCCAGCTTGTCGGTATTGGCGGCGTCCAGCGACATCAGCGCGGCCATGAATTCGACCGGGTAATTGGCTTTCAGATAGCCGGTACGATAGGCGATCGCGGCATAGGCGGCGGCGTGGGACTTGTTGAAGCCATAACCGGCGAACTCGGCCACGAGTTCAAAGATGTAGGACGCCTTCTCCCGGCTGACGCCCTTCTCTTCGGCCCCTTCGAGAAAACGGACTTTCTGCTTGTCCATCTCCTCCTTCTTCTTCTTGCCCATGGCCCGGCGCAGAAGGTCGGCTTCACCGAGCGAATAGCCGGACAGGATCTGGGCGATCTGCATCACCTGTTCCTGATAGATGATAACGCCGTAGGTTTCAGACAGCACGCCTTCCAGGTCCGGGTGGAGATTGTCCACCTCGGCCCGGCCAAACTTCCGGTCGACATAGACGTCGATATTCTTCATCGGGCCCGGTCGATAGAGCGAGATCAGGGCGATCAAATCCTCGATCGCATCCGGCTTCATCTTCTTGAGCGTGTCGCGCATACCGGATGATTCCAGTTGGAACACGCCAATCGCATGGCCGGACTGGAGGAGATCGAAGGTCGCCTGGTCGTCGAAATCAATCCCCTCGACGTCGGGCACATCCTTGCCGGCCGAAGCGATATAGCCGAGCGCGCGGGCGATCACGGTCAGGGTCTTCAGACCGAGGAAGTCGAACTTTACCAGGCCCGCCGGCTCGACCCATTTCATGTTGAACTGGGTGGCCGGAATGTCGGACCGCGGATCGCGATAAAGCGGGACGAGTTCGGACAGCTTGCGATCGCCGATCACCACGCCGGCCGCGTGGGTGGAGGCATTGCGGTAGAGGCCTTCCAGCTTCAATGCGACCGTGAGCAGCGTGTCGACCGAGTCATCATCCCGACGCATTTCCCGCAGGCGCGGCTCAAGATCGAGCGCCTGGGCCAGGGTAACCGGATTGGCCGGATTGGCCGGAACCATTTTGGCGAGGCGGTCGACCAAGCCGAGGGGGAGCTGGAGCACGCGGCCGGTATCACGCACCACAGCGCGGGCCTGAAGCGTTCCGAATGTGATGATCTGGGCCACACGATCATGGCCGTATTGTTCCTGCACATAGCGGATCACCTCGCCGCGTCGCTCCTGGCAGAAGTCGACGTCGAAGTCGGGCATGGAGACGCGTTCCGGATTCAGGAAGCGCTCGAAGAGCAGGCCGAAGCGCAAAGGGTCGAGATCGGTAATGGTCAGCGCATAGGCGACCAGCGAGCCGGCCCCGGAACCCCGGCCCGGCCCGACCGGGATGTCATGATTCTTGGCCCACTGGATGAAATCCGAAACGATCAGGAAATAGCCCGGGAAGCCCATCTGCTTGATAATGCCGAGCTCGAAGTCGAGCCGTTCGCGATACTCCGCCTCCGGTGCAGCGGCATTGATGCTGGCAAGGCGTTCGGTCAGCCCCTCATGGGCGCGCGCGACCAATTCTTCGGCTTCGTCGCGACCGCCAACCGTCGGAAAGCTCGGCAAAATGGGCGGATGGGTGCGAACGCGGAAGGCGCAGCGACGCGCAATCGTGATCGTGTTTTCGAGGGCTTCGGGCAGATCCGCGAAGCGCGCATGCATGGTCTCCGGCGAGGCCAGATCATGATCGGCGGTGACGCGGCGACGATCGGCGACGGAGACGAAGGAGCTCTCCGATATGCACAATAGGGCGTCATGCGCCTTGTGCATGGACGGGTCAGGGAAATAGGCCTCATTGGTCGCGACGATTGGCAAATCGCGGGCATAGGCCTCGCGCACCAGCCAGTCCTCGGCCTGTAGTTCCTCGGCCTGGCCATGGCGCTGCAATTCGACATAGAGTCGGTCGCCAAAGGCGGCCTGGAGGTCGGCGAGATAGCAAGCCGCTTCCGGCTGCCGCCCCCCGACAATCAACCGGTTGAGCAATCCGTCCGGCCCGCCGGTCAGCGCGATGACACCCGCCGCATGCTCCAGGACAAGCGCCAGCGGCACATGCGGCTCCTCGGACCCATCAACATCGCAATAAGCGGCGCTGGAGAGCGCCATCAGATTGCCATAGCCGACCTGATCCTGGGCCAGGAGGACGAGTGTGCCATCCGGCTCGGCCCGTTCACCGGGATGCGGGTCGCCCATCCGGACCTTCAGCGTACAACCGACAATGGGCTGCACACCGGCCCCGGAGAGGACTTCGGAAAATTCCAGCGCCCCGAACAGATTATTGGTGTCGGTGAGCGCAATGGCCGGCATGCCGTAAGTCTGGCAGGCCTCCACCATCTGCGGCATGCGGATCGCGCCCTCGAGGACCGAATAGGGCGACCGCACACGCAGATGCACAAAGGGATGTTGCACGCCCATGCGTCGCTCCTGAAGTCCGGCCTCGAAACTGATCCTGCCCTGCCCCGACCGCCGCCACGGGCGGCGACGTCGAGTCAGGCCATCAGTCTAGCCGCTTCAGGCCGCGCCGAGAACCGATCCCCACATGGCAATCATCCAGGCGAAGCCGAGAACGGCAGTCGCAGCAGACACATCTTGAACAACACGGCGCATAACTCTCTCCCCAATCGCGAGTTCTGCTTTTGTTCTATTTCGGCACAACGCAGGCGTCAAGAGGAATGTTCCAATTTTGTTCTCATGCAGTTCGCGCAGGCTGATCAGTCAGGGATGTAGGGCGTGAGATGCCCGTCCGCGAAGGTCAGGATGCGGTCCATCCGTCCGGCAAGCTCGTGATTATGGGTGGCCACCAGGGCCGCCGCGCCTTCTGCCTTCACCGTTTGGCGAAAAGCATCAAACACGGTCTCGGACGTTGTCGGATCCAGATTGCCGGTCGGCTCGTCGGCCAACAGGACATGTGGCGCGTTGGCCAGGGCTCGGGCTATGGCGACACGTTGCTGCTCGCCACCGGATAGTTGCGACGGCTGATGCAGGAGGCGGTCCGCCAGACCGAGCTGTGTGAGGAGCATTTCCGCCCGCTCCCGCGCTTTGCGCGACGGCACGCCTGCGATCAGTTGCGGCAGGACGATATTCTCCAGCGCATCAAACTCGGGCAGGAGATGGTGGAATTGGTAGACGAAGCCGATCTCGCGGCGACGGATGGCGGTGCGCTCGCGGTCCGACAGGTCGACCGTGGCCCGCCCCCTCACCCGCACTTCGCCGGCATTGGGACGCTCAAGCAAACCGGCTGCATGCAGGAGCGAAGACTTGCCGGAACCGGACGGACCAACCAGACCGACAATCTCGCCCGGTGACAGGGCCAGACTTGCGCCCTGCAGAACCGGGAGCTCGCCCGCATCGGTGACATAAGTCCGGTCGATGGCATCAAGTTCGAGGACGAAATCACTCATAGCGCAGCGCCTCCACCGGATCGAGACGCGCAGCCCGCCAAGCCGGCGGCAGGGTCACGACCAGGGAGATGATCAGGCCGAAGATCGAGATGAAGCCCACCTCGCCCCAGTCCAGCTGGGCGGGAATGCGATAGAGGTAGTAAACCGTCGGATCCCAGACCTGGGCGCCCGTCGTCCAGGTGATGAAATCCTGGATCGGTCCGATATTGACGACGAAGAGGATGCCCAGCATCAGCCCGGCAAAGGTCCCGGCCATGCCGATACTGGCGCCCACGATCAAGAAGACACGCATGATCGAGGCCTGGGTCGCGCCCATCGTGCGCAGGATGGCGATATCGCGCGACTTGTTCTTCACCAGCATGACCAGGCCCGAGATGATGTTCATCGCAGCAATCGCTACCACGATGGATAAGATAAGCCGCATGGCCGTCCGCTCGAATTGCAACGCGTTGAAGAAAGCCGGGTCGAGCCGGGTATAATCATACACCGAGGTATTGGGGCCGGTGATCATGCGGATCGGATCGACAAAGAGCGGGGCGAGGTCAGGATCATCGAGGCGGACCTGGATCTGGTCGACCCCCTCGCCGCGCACAAAGAAGAGCTGACCCTGTTCCAGCGGCATGAAGGCCAGACTGTCATCAATCGTCGAGACGCCGGCCGCGAGGATGGCACCGACGTAATAGGCTTTCTGCTGCGGGCGGGCTCCGAAGGCCGACGGCGCGGCGCGAGCGGACAGGAAGGTGACGCGATCACCGACATTGACGCCCAGGCGCCTGGCGACGCCAGAACCCAGGACAATGACATCGCCGCCATACCGGCCGGTGCCGAACTCGGACAGGTCGCCATGCGTGAGGCCGGTTTGCGAGCGAGGATCCTCGCCGGATCGCACGACATCCATTGCGGCGAGATCATCCGGGCGAACCGCGAGGACCTGAAGGAAGGTCTCGTAGCGCTCAGAGGTTGCCATGACCTGGCCTGCGGTGACCGGATTGGCGCTTTTCACGCCGGGTATCGCCTCGATCTCCTCGATCAGGCGATCAATATTGCCCGGATCGATTTCGCGTGTATCCACGTAGACATGCGGCTGAAAGCCAAGAAGCTGGTTGAAGAGCTCGGCGCGAAAACCATTCATGATCGACATGACCGCGATCAGACCGGTCACCGCCAGCGCGATACCGCCAAAGGATATCCAGGCAATCAGCGCCACGCCACCATGCTTGCGACGGGCCCTGAGATAACGGAAGGCGAGCAGGAATTCATAGGGGCTGAAGGGGCGCGCCCCGCCAGCCGAAGCCTGACCTGTCTCGCGAACCTTATCAGTCATCGGCAAAGGCTCTCTCGGCCAAGCGGCTGACGGCGTCTTCCGGCGACATCTCATGCGTCTCGCCGGTGCGTCGCACCTTGAGTTCGATCTTGCCCTCTTTCAGGCCGCGCGGCCCGATCACGATCTGATAGGGCAGACCGATCAGGTCGGCGGTCGCGAATTTGGCGCCGGCGCGATTGTCGGTGTCGTCGTAGAGGGGATCGAGTCCGGCTTCCACAAGCGCCGCATAGGCGGCTTCGCTCGCCACATCACAGGCCTCGTCACCAACCCGCATATTGATGATGCCGACACCGAAGGGCGCGACGCTCTCCGGCCAGATACAGCCCTTCTCGTCGTGATGCGCTTCGATGATCGCCCCGAGCAGGCGCGACACGCCAACGCCATAGGAGCCCATATGCACCGGACGTGGCTGGCCGTCCTGGTGCTGGACCAGCGCCTTCATCGGCTCGGAATACTTGGTGCCGAAATAGAAGATATGGCCGACTTCGATGCCGCGGGCGGAAAGTTGCCTGTCCTTGGGAACGGCGGCAAACTCGTTCGGCTGGTGCATTTCCTCGGTCGCAGCGTAGAGCGCGGTGCGCTGATCCACCAGCGGCTGGAGGTCGCCGTCGAAATCGACGTCGAGACCCGGTGCGCCCATCTCGACGAGATCGGCATGACAGAAGACCTCGCTCTCGCCGGTTTCGGCCAGGACGATGAATTCGTGGGAGAGATCACCGCCGATCGGCCCGGTATCCGCCTTCATCGGCACGGCCTTCAGGCCCAGCCGCGAGAACGTGTTCAGATAGGCCACGAACATGCGGTTATAGGAGCGACGGGCCGCCTCTTCGTCCACATCGAAGGAATAGGTGTCCTTCATCAGGAATTCGCGGCCGCGCATGACCCCGAAACGGGGCCGACGCTCATCGCGGAATTTCCACTGAATGTGGTAGAGCATTTTCGGCAAGTCCTTGTAGGACTTGCAGTAAGAGCGAAAGATCTCGGTGATCATCTCCTCATTGGTCGGCCCGAAGAGAAGCTCGCGGTCATGGCGGTCGGTGATGCGCAGCATCTCGTCGCCATAATCATCATAGCGACCGCTCTCACGCCACAGATCGGCCGACTGGATGGTCGGCATCAGGAGTTCCACGGCGCCCGCCCGGTCCTGCTCTTCACGGACGATCTGCTCGATCTTCTTGAGCACGCGATGGCCCAGCGGCAGCCAGGAGTAAATCCCCGCCGCCTGCTGCTTGATCATGCCGGCACGCAACATCAGCTGGTGCGAGACAATCTCGGCATCGGAGGGCGTTTCCTTGAGGACGGGCAGGAAGTAGCGGGACAGGCGCATGGGCGATTCCGGTGGGTTCGAGTTTGACGCCCATTAGACCGGCTGAGCGGCGTAATACAAGGATGGATGGGGGCTAAGGTGCAGAGAGCGGGATGGCGTGCAGGCGGGACAGGTCCTCAACTCCACACTCAATCCGCTCAGCAATGTTTTCGGACGACCAGGGTTTGCCTCGGGCGCGCCGCGCAAAGCTCACCATTCATCTCTTGCCGAGAGAAAGCCGCATCCCATTCTTGAGCTCAAGGGTGAGACCGCGAAGCGGCGCGCCGCGCCCTTGACCTCAAGAATGGGATGCGGCCAGCTGGCCCACAAGACATGTATGGATCGCCTCGCGTCCGACGCCAGATTGCGACGTTAGATGCCCATCGCGCACGGAGATGGAGCGGCGACATGCGGTTTTCGCAAGAACCGCGTCGGCGCGCTACCCCTCCGCCGGATAATAGGTCGGCGAGCCCGGTCCGACCGGCAGTTCCGGTAAGCCCAACCCAAATGGCAAGTCCAGTCCGAAGGTCCACAGGAAAAAGAAGCTCGACCAGAAAATGAGGAAGAAGATCGTATAGGGCAGCATCATCGCGATCAGCGTGCCGACCCCGAGATTGCGGTCATAGCGCGTCGCCCAGGCGAGGATGAGGCCGAAATAACTCATCATCGGCGTGATGATATTGGTCGAGCTGTCACCGATCCGGTAGGCCGCCTGGATCACTTCCGGCGCATAACCGATCAGCATCAGCATGGGCACGAAGATCGGCGCGGTCACCGCCCATTGGGCCGAGGCCGATCCCAGCGACAGATTGATGACGGCGCACATCAGGATGAAGAGGAAGAAGACCAACGGTCCGGTCAGCCCGCTATCCTGCAGGAATTGCGCGCCGGTCACCGCCGTGATCGCGCCGAGATTCGTCCAGCCGAAAAAGGCGACGAACTGCGCCGCGAAGAAGACTAGCACGATATAGAGACCCAGGGCGCTCAGCGCACTGGCCATGGCGTCGATGACATCGCGGTCCGTCTTCATCGTCCCGGTCGCGCGGCCATAGGCATAGCCGGCGGCAATGAAGAAGATCAGGATCCAGACGACGAAGCCACGGAAGAAGGGCGAATTGATACGATCGCCGGTGTCCGGATTACGCAGAACGCCCCATTCGGGCGCCAGGGTCAGCGCCATCAGCGCGAAGACGCCGAGGATCGCCAGACCGGCCCAGCCCAGGCCCTTGCGTTCCTTGGCCTCCAGAGGCTGCATCATATTCTTGTCGAGCACGGTCTCGTCGGCGTTCAAGGGATTGTACTGGCCCAGCTTGGGCTCGACGATGAAAATGGTGACCAGGGACCCGATGGCCGTGATCAGAAAGGTCGACGCGACCATGAAATACCAGTTGGCCGTGGCGACCACGACATAGTCCGGGTCAATCAGGCGCGCCGCTTCCTGCGTGATGCCGGCCAGGAGCGGATCAATGGTTCCAATGAGAATATTGGCGCTATAGCCGCCGGACACACCGGCAAAGGCCGCAGCCATGCCGGCCAGGGGGTGGCGACCCAATGCATAGAAGATCGCGCCCGCCAAGGGGATCAGAACGACATAGCCGACCTCGGACGCTGTATTGGAGACAATACCGGCGAAGACGATGGCGACCGTTACGACATGCCGCGGCGCCGACAGGACCATGGACCGAACGGCCGCGGACAGCAGACCGGACTTCTCGGCCACACCGACACCCAGCATCGCGACCAGGACGACGCCCAAGGGCGCGAAACCGGTAAAATTGGTGACGAGGCTGGTCCAGATACGCCGGATCCCGTCGCCATCGAGCAGGCTGACCGCGCGGATCATCCCGTCCTCGGCCACACCGCGCGCACCGGCCGGGCGCGGGTCTTCGACGGCGAGACCCATCCAGCCGAACAGACCCGAGAGCAGCACAATGCCGACGGCAAGAATAGCGAAGAGCGTGACCGGGTGCGGCAGGAGATTGCCGAGCCATTCAACGCCGTCAAGGAAGCGGGTGAAGGCACTGCGGCGCTTGGTGTCCGGTGTTGGAACTGACTTGGTCATGACGTTTCCCCATTCCTGCAGGCCCAGCCCCTCCCCGTTTCGGGACTGTGCGGCATCTCGTTTTTTTCTAGTAAGCGCCAGACGGCATGAACGGCTCCAGAACGCCGCTCTCATTGACGATGAAATAGATGATCCAGACGGTCGAAGCCGCCACGGTCGACCACCACATCTTCCGCGTCAGGTTTGGAGACTGTGGCGCACCCCGTTCAGACCCCTCAACCACATCCCCCGCCTCTTCCTGCGAGCGCACGCCGATCGGCAGCATGGTGAAAAAGAAGAGCCACCAGACGATCAGGAAAACCACGACGCCATTGACCACACCGACCCCGCCATCGCGGATGAAAAAGCCGGAGAGCCAGAGCAGGCCGGCGATCGCGACCGGTGCGCGTTTGAGCCAGTCCATCATCGCGCTGGCTCCTGCATCAGCTCGATGAGCTGACCATGGCTGTTTTTCGGGTGGATGAAGATCACCGGCACACCATGCGCGCCGATATAAGGCTCACCCGTACCCAGCACGGTCGCGCCCTTCGCGACCATGTCATCGCGCGCGGCGATGATGTCGGCGACTTCGAAGCAGAGATGGTGCTGGCCGCCCTTGGGATTGCGCTCGAGGAATTTGTGGAGCGGGCTGTCATCGCCGCAGGGCTCGATCAGCTCGATCTCGGAATTGTCCAGATGCACGAAGGAAACGCGCACACCGAGATGGGGGAAATCCTTTGTTTCGGTCGCGTCAGTCGCGCCATAGAGGTCGGCATAAGTCTTCTTGGCCGCCTCGATATCGGGCACGGCGACACCGACATGGTTCAAACGTCCGATCTTCATGGCGATGATCTCCTCGTCAGACTTCCAGCATCAGAATCTCAACCCAGGGCTTCTTGCCCCAGATCCGGCTCGCTTCACGGCGCACGGCCCGGCGAACCTCTTCCTCGGCCCGTTCGACATCGCGGCGATCGCGCTTGGACAGGCGGTCAAAGGCGCGTTCGGCCTCGTCCGCCAGAGCGTCGGCGAAATCATCCAGCGACAGGTGCGCGTCTTCAGGAACCCCCTGCATACGTACTTCCGGGCCCGAGACCAGCTCACCGGCATCGGTCACTGCCATGGCGATGGCAATCTGGCCGGCATGCGCCAGCTTGCGCCGTTCGCGCATGGAGTCAGCGCTCGCATCGACAATGAAATTGCCGTCGACATGCAGCCGGCTCGCGGGCGCTTCATCGACGATGGAGGCCGTGCCATCGCTGCGGATCTGGACCATGTCGCCATTGCGGACCGAGACGGCTTGGGGGACCTGGAGCTCACGCGCAAAGGCGGCATGCTCCAGCAGGTGGCGGCGCTCGCCATGAACCGGAATCGCCACTTTCGGCTTGGCCCAGGCATACATTTGCGCCAGCTCGTCACGGCAGGGATGGCCCGACACATGGATCGGTCGATCCTTCTCGGTGAAGATATTCACGCCACGCTCGGCCAGCCGGTTCTGCAGCTGGAAAATCCCGACATCATTGCCCGGGATGACCCGGCTCGAGAAAATCACCGTGTCGCCACTGCTGAGCGAGACATTGCGGTGATTGCCTTCGGCGATACGCGACAGCGCCGCCCGCGGCTCACCCTGCGAACCGGTGCAGAGATAGAGGATTTTCTCGTTGGGAAAACGCGCTGCGTCTTCCTCGCTGACGAAATCCTTCACATCGGACAACATGCCGACGGCTTTCGCAGCCGCGGTCATGCGATGCATGGAGCGGCCAACCAGACACACACGACGCCCATTGGCCTCGGCGGCCTGGATGGCGGATTGAAGCCGCGCGACGTTCGACGCGAAGGACGCAATCGCCACCTTGCCGGTGCCACATTCGCCGACCAGCTTGATCAGTTCGTCGCGCACATCGCCTTCCGAACCGGCCTCGCCGGGTGTGAATACATTGGTGCTGTCGCAGATCATGGCCAGCACGCCCTCATCGCCAATGGCGGAGATGGCGTCGCTGTCAGTGACCTCCCCGATCAGCGGATTGGGGTCGATCTTCCAGTCGCCCGTGTGCAAGACCATGCCGGCCGGGGTGCGGATGGCGATCCCGTTAGGCTCGGGAATGGAGTGAGTCAGCGTGACCATTTGCAAGTCAAACGGGCCAAGGCTGAAGCGGCTGTCCAGCGCGATCTCATGCAGCTCGGCTTCGTTCAGCAAGCCGAATTCCCGCAGTCGGTCACGAACCAGCCAGGCGGTGAAGGGCGTCGCCCAGATCGGGCAACGCAAGCGGCGCCAGAGATGTGCCACGGCCCCCATATGGTCTTCATGCGCATGGGTCAGCACCATGCCGAGCAAATCGTCCCGGCGCTCCTCGATGAAGCGCGGATCGGGCATGATGAGATCAACACCGGGGGTGTTCAGATCGCCGAATGTGACCCCGCAATCGACGATGATCCATTTTTGCGCTCCCTCCGGCCCAAAGCCGTAGAGATTGAGATTCATGCCGATTTCATCGGATCCGCCGAGCGGCAGGAAGTAGAGGCTATCGGTCAAGAATTGGTACCGCCATTGAGTTTCCAGACTTCGAGGAGACCGCGGATCGTCAGGTCCGCGTCATAATGATCGATCGCCTTGGAGGCGCCGTCGAAAAGGGAGACCACGCCGCCGGTCGCGATTACGGTCATGGGCTGGGCGTACTCGCTCTTGAGGCGCTGCACCAGCCCGTCAATCAGGTCGATATAACCCCAGAAGACGCCAGACTGCATGGCTGAGACCGTGTCCTTGCCCATCACGCGGGCCGGCTTGGCTATGGCAACACGCGGCAATTTCGCGGCAGCCGCATGCAGCGCCTGCATGGAGAGATTGATGCCGGGCGCAATAATGCCGCCCTCAAAGGCGCCATCGGCGGCAATCACGTCGAAGGTCGTCGCCGTGCCACTATCGATGATGATCAGCGCGCCGTCATAAACCGCCCGCGCGCCCAGCGCGTTGACCAGACGGTCAGCACCGGCATCCTGAGGCCGATCCAGACGGACTTCGATATCCATACGCACGCCCGGCTCACCGACGATGACCGGCTCGGCCTTGAAGTAGCGGCGCGAGAGATTGCGCAGATTAAACAGGGCTTGCGGCACCACGGTCGAGATCACGCAGGCGCTAATGTCAGCAAAGGACCGGCCTTGCAGCGCCATAAGCTGGGACAGCCAGACCGCATGCTCGTCAGCGGTCCGGGTCGAGTCGGTGCCCGAACGCCACTGCGCCACCCAGTCATTGCCGTCATGGATGGCGAAGAGCGTATTGGTATTGCCGCAATCAATGGCGAGCAGCATGGCTGTCCTTTCATCCCGCATCGGGGAAAAACACGTCTCCTGCGGAGATATACCGGCGACCGCCGCCGACCAAGTCCAGTCGCAGCGCGCCATCGGGTCCGAGGTCCGAGAACACACCCTTGACGGTCTCGTTCTCCAGCCGGGCCTCGCAGCTCTGACCAAGCCCGTGCGCGCGTGTCAGCCAACGATCGCGGATCGGGCCGAAACCACCCAGAATCCAGTCGCGGCGCTCGCGTTCGAAAGCGGCGATCAAGATGTCGAGAGCGGTGTCTGGTTTGAGGGTCTTGCCATGATGCGCGAGCGCGGTGGCCGGGCGTTCGACATCCTCCGGGGCTTCGGCGAGATTGATTCCGATCCCCACAGCGAGCCACAGACCACCGCCCGGTGCCGGTCCGCTTTCCAGCAGAATGCCGGCCGCCTTGCGACCGGCAACCAAGGCGTCATTGGGCCATTTCAGGCGGGTCAATGCGGGATCACCCAGCGCGGCATCGCAAACAGCGCCAACCGCATTCGCCGCCGCGAAAGACAGCTCCGCGGCGCGGCCCGGATCGCACTGGAAGGTGTATAGTCCGGTGGTGAAGAGATTGCCGGTCAGACCGCTCCAGGCCCGGCCGCGACGCCCTCGCCCCGCCGTCTGACGCCGCGCGGCCAGCCAGAGCGGACCGCGCTCGCCGTCCATGGCGCGTGCCTTGATATCGGCATTGGTCGAGGTTGTTTCCTCGACCCAGTCGATCCGGGGCTGGGGGTCGGACAAGGCGCGCCCGCTAGAGCGACAAGCCGACCGAATAGGCCCGGAAGACCAGCCAGCCAAGCGCCGGCAGGAGCAGGATCGTCGCCAGACCGGCAATGCGTGCCACCCAATAGGTGGAGACTGCAGCCGGGACAAATTCGATATCCGAGCTGTCGAACCAGATCACCTTGACGATACGCAGATAATAGGCGGCGCCGACGACCGAGAAGAGCACGGCCAGAACGGCCAGGATCATCAGATCGGCCTGGACGGCCGCATAGACCACGAAGAACTTGCCGAAGAATCCCACCATGAAAGGCAGGCCGCCGATGGAGAACATCAGCGCCGTCATCGACCAGCCCAGGCCCGGATTGCGCTGCGCCAGACCGGCCAGGTCGGAGACCTGCTCGACCATGCCTTCGCGGGTGCGCATGGAGAGAATGCCGGCAAAGGAACCGATCACACCCACCATGTAGAGCGACATGAAGACCAGCAACGCCCACAGGCTTGTCTGGCTGGCCGCGGCGACGGCGACGAGCGCATAACCCATATTGCCGATCGAGGAATAGGCCATCAGGCGTTTGATATTCTGCTGGGTCAGGGCGCCGAAGGCCCCCACGCCCATGGACAGGACGGCGATCATCCAGATCACGTCACGCCATTGATCAACGACCGAACCGAACGGTTCCATCAGCACGCGGGCCAGAAGAACAATCGCAGCGAATTTCGGCGCCGTGGCAAAGAAGGCAGTCACCGGGGTCGGCGCGCCTTCATAAACGTCCGGCGTCCACATGTGGAAGGGCGCGGCGGAGACCTTGAAGGCCAGACCACAGATCACGAAGACCAGACCAACGGTGAGGCCGACATTGCTGCCGCTTTCCACGGCCAGGGCGATATCGGCAAATCCGGTCGAACCGGCGAAACCGTAAACCAGCGACGCGCCATAGAGAAGCAGGCCGGAAGACAGAGCGCCCAGCACGAAATACTTCAGACCGGCCTCGGAGGCCCGCAAGCTGTCGCGATTGAAGGCGGCCAGGACATAGAGCGCCAGCGATTGCAGCTCGATACCCATATACATCGCGATCAGATCATTGGCCGAGACCATCATGACCATGCCGGTCACAGCGAGCGCGACCAGGACCGGATACTCGATCTTGCCGAGATTTTCCGCCTTCAGATACGGCATGGCCAGCAACATCGCGATCGCCGCGACCAATGCGATGGCGGTTTTGGAGAAGCGCGCAAGGCTGTCAAAAATGAAGCTGCCATTGAAGGCCGTGCCCTCACCGCTGACCAGAAAGAGTGCTGCCAGACCGGCGGCGACCAACAGGCCGATGGTCAGCCACTGGATCAGGATGGAGGTCTTGTCGCCTTTCAGGAAAACGCCCAGCATCAGCAATGCCATGGCACCGCCAGCGAGGACGAGCTCGGGAATGAGAAGCGACAGATCCTGGGAAAGCATGTCGGCCGTCATGGCTGGCTTCTCCTACTGGGCCGATGCAGCGAGCGCCGCATCGTAATTGGAAATCAGATGATTGACCGCGGTCGCGGTGACATCCGTGATCAAGGTGGAAAACACGCCGAGGACCAGCGTACCGATGACGAGCGGGATGAAGATCAGCCACTCCATGCGGTTCAGGTCGGTGATGTTCTCCAGCTTGGGATTGGTCATCTCGCCGAACACGACATCGCGATAGACGGTCAGCATGTACATGGCCGAGAGAATGACACCGACCGCGGCACCGGTGGCGATCCACCAGCTGACCTGGAAGGCACCAACCATGGTCATGATCTCGCCGACGAAGCCGGATGTACCGGGCAAGCCGACATTGGCCATGGCGAACAGGCCGAAGATGGCCGCAAAAACCGGCATGCGATGCACCAGACCACCATAGAAGGCGATCTCGCGTGTGTGCATGCGGTCATAGATCACGCCGACACAGAGGAAAAGCGCCCCGGAGATGAAGCCGTGCGAGATCATCTGGTAAAGCGCGCCCTGGACGCCGGTCTCGTTCATCGCAAACAGACCCATCGTCACAAAGCCCATATGGGCAACCGAGGAATAGGCGATGAGCTTCTTGATGTCAGTCTGCCGGAAGGCCACCAGCGAGGTGTAGATGATGGCAATGATCGACAACACGAAGACCATGGGCGCGAAATAGGCACTCGCTTCCGGGAACATCGGCAGCGAGAAACGCAGGAAGCCATAACCGCCCAGCTTCAACAACACACCGGCCAGGATGACCGAACCAGCGGTCGGGGCCTGGACGTGGGCATCCGGCAACCAGGTATGGACCGGCCACATCGGCATCTTCACCGCGAAGGAGGCAAAGAAGGCCAGCCACATCCACATCTGGGCATTGCGTGCGAATTCGGTCTCCAGCAACACGGTGACATCGGTCGTACCGGCCTGCAGGAACATCACGATCATCGCGACCAGCATCAGCACCGAGCCAAGCAGGGTATAGAGGAAGAATTTGAACGCGGCATAGACGCGGTTCTGACCACCCCAGACACCGATGATGATGAACATCGGGATCAGGCCACCTTCGAAGAAGATGTAGAAGAGCACCAGGTCGAGCGCGCAGAACACGCCAATGACCAGGGTTTCCAGCAGCAGGAAGGCAATCATGTAGTCCGCAACGCGGTTCTTGATTGCGCCCGACGCCATGATGCAGATCGGCATCAGGAACGCGGTCAAGACGACGAAGAGAACCGACAATCCGTCCACGCCCATGCGGTAGCCCAGGCCAATCTGCTCGAGCCAGGTCACTTCATGGACAAACTGGAATCCGGTCGCCTCGGTGTCGAAATTCGCCAGAAGCAGGATCGACATGCCCAGCGTCACCATGGTGGCCAGCCAGGCCACCCAGCGCGAATTGCGGTCGATGAGTCCCTGGTCTTCATTGCGGGCGGTGAAGCGGAAAATCGCAATCACCAGCGCGCCGAGCGCCGGAACAAAGGTCAGGATCGACAGGAAGGCTTCAAATTCGCCGAACATTTAAAGACCCCCTTGGCTGACGAGAATCCAGACCGAGAAGCCGAGAACACCAATCAGCATGACGAATGCGTAGTGATAGAGGAAACCGGACTGGCCTTTCGCCAGGCGGCGGGCAGCCGCCAGCGTTGTTCCGGCCACGCCATTGGGACCGAGCCCGTCGATCAGCTTCATATCGCCGATCTTCCAGAACAGGTCGCCCAGGCCCTTGGCCCCGCGGACGAAGACGAAATGGTAAATCTCGTCCACATACCACTTGTTGTAGAGGAAGGAATGGAGCGGACCGCCGCGCGCAGCGATACGGGCGCCCATGCCCTCATTGATCAGGTAGAACCAGATTGCCAGCAAGAAGCCGAACAGGGTCGCGAAGAAGGGCGAGAGCAAGACCCAGGTCGGCGGATGATGCCCACCCCCATGATCGCCCTCACCGGCTTCGGCATGATCGTCCACAGCCGCATGGGCGGCATCCGTGCCATGATCGTCGGCGGGCGTGGCGTGTGTATCCGCCTCGGCATGGTCATCACCATACACTGCAGCCTCGCCGTGATCGCCGGCCACGGCCGGGCCATGCGAGGCGGCGGGCACCGCATCATGCCAGAAATGACCGGCATTCTCGCCGATGAAATCCTTTTTGAAGATACCGCCGGCGAAGATGGCGCCGATGGCCAGTACGACCAATGGCATGGCCATGGCGAATTTCGGGTCGTGGGCGTGCTCGTACACGTCTTTCGGCCCACGGAATTTGCCGTGGAAGGTCATGAAGATCAGGCGCCAGGAGTAGAAGCTGGTCAGCAGGGCTGCGACAACACCGAACCAGAAAGCCGGGATGCCGAAGAAGACCCCTTCGCGGCCGGCCATGAAGGCGCCCTCGATGATCGCGTCCTTTGAGAAGAAGCCCGCGA
>Ga0189274_100147_pt1 | contig 49514 bp, 41 predicted proteins | sample N5B1minimetaG_FD_130323 | JGI IMG/M metagenome (GOLD analysis project Ga0189274, IMG submission 130323) | Marine microbial communities from the Costa Rica Dome - N5 B1 mini metaG | ecosystem: Environmental > Aquatic > Marine > Oceanic > Photic zone | place: Costa Rica: the Eastern Pacific...
CATCAACCCATTCAGAGCTGTTAGGCTTAAGTTCTATTTTATTGAAAAACAATTGGGGTTCGGCTTTTTGGATGTAGTTGTCAATACCTGACCCTTTAAACACAACAATTTCTGTAGGAGTGAAAAACACATTGTAATTAACGAAAGCGTTTTTTGAGGTTTTTGTCAGGATGTTGTATCCCATATGACCATTAACTTCAATTTCTTCTTTCTTCATCATCTCCCCTGGTGTTGCGATATACAATAAACTATCAAAAGTTTCTTTGTAGTATTCCGGTCCTTTGTTTGTTATTGGACCATACGTAAACAATCGGATAATACTGAAATAGCCACCATTGATAGGTTCAGGACACAAGTATTCCAATTTACCTCTTTTGTAAGTGGGCATTTCATAGAGTACTCCGGGCGTTTGAGTTTTGATGAATTGATCAAATGTTGAAGCTTCTTTGAATTCCACTGATTTGTAGACGCCTTCAAACTTTTTTCTCATTTTGTGCGACTTTCCAGAAGATTTTGAGTCAATTGGTCGAACTGTATATCCCAGGTTTCTGAGGAGTTCGATAGCTCCTTCTTCACCAGGAAGGTGAGCGGCACCTATTCCTGTGAAAATAGAATGGTCATGCATAATGGAGTCCATTCTGTTCACCATGTTCCTGTTTCGCTCAACGATAAAGTATTTATGATATACTTCAGTTGGGTTGTCGGATTTGCTGAGTGAATCAATTTGATCCAAATCACCTCTCCGGTAGGCTTCTTCTAGTAGCACATATTTTTGTTTACCTTCTTTTTTTAGATAGTTGTTATTGCTATTATTTCTTTTCTTCTTTTTATCCGGAGTCATTGACTTAACAGATAATTCAGTTACTTCTTCTAAAGTCTCAAGAGGGTGAATCGGCTTTCCGTTTTTTGCTCCGGCTTGAAATATGAACATGTCCAAGAATGTGTTTTCTTGATAGTCTTCGTTTCCTGGTCTGAATCGATATAAAATTTGATTCATTAATCCATTCTTATTCTCTAGCAAGTCAAAAATGACTTCAGTTTCTGGAGATTTTGCCTTAAAAGCTTTGTGATAGAAGTCAGAACCGTAATCGTAATTGCCTCCTACTGAAAAAGCGCCCATATCTCTGTATTCTTCCATCCAGTCAGCAGGAGAAGATTCTAGGGCAACCCCATCTACTTTATCAAGACAAATGTAAAATGAGTCGGATACGTTAAAAGCTAACTTGTTAGAAACGTGCATAGTTCCGTACAAATAACTTGGTTCTTCTAGACCATTACCAGAAACTTCCCAAAGTAAGCCTTGGTATTTCTTTTGAGAAAACGAGTTTGAAGTTGCTAGTACTAATAATAAAAGAAGGACAAATGAATATTTCATAAAAAAGTTTTGGTGTATCCGTGTAATACGAAAGTCTTGAAAAGGTACGCTTTTTAGCGAGAGTTTTTACTTAAAATAACTTAATTTCCTGATGGTTTATTATTCGAATTGGTTGGCTTATTTTTTTTAAAGTTCTTGTTACGATTCTTATTTCCTGAATGTGAATGTTTCTTTTTCCCTTTGTAGTTTCCATTTTTCTTTTTGTGAGGATACTTCTTTTTCTTGGTTGGAAGCTCATATTTTGGTCCTTCTCCTAATTCATTTGGCGGTTGCAGTTTTTCTAGTTCACGCTCTATTAACTGTTCGATTCGGCCAAATTTGCGCATGTCTTTTGGATTCACCAATGTAATGGCTTCGCCCTTGGTGTTGGCACGAGCAGTTCTTCCGACACGGTGCACATAGTCGGCGGCTTCATTAGGAACATCATAATTGACTACCATATTGATTTCTTTAATATCAATACCTCTAGACATTACGTCTGTGGCAACGAGAATTCGAATGCGCTTTGAACGAAATCCTCTTAATACTTCTTCTCGTTTATCTTGCTCTAGACTAGATGAAATTCCCTTTGACTTGAATCCTGCCTTACTCAATTCTTGAACAATCACGGATACTTTTGCTTTTGTTGAAGAGAAGATAATGATACTCTCGTAATCTGAACGCTCTTTTAGTAAATGAGCAAGAAGTTTTGGCTTTTGGTTGTCATAAGTCATGTACACTTTTTGATTCACACCCTCTGCAGGTTTTGCAATAGAAAGTGAAATTTCTTTGGGATGGATGCAAATTTGTTTAGCTAAAGCTCGAATATTTGGAGCCATTGTAGCACTGAACATGAGCGTTTGATGTTTCTTTGGTAAATAAGAAATGATTTTCTTTAGATCATCAATAAATCCCATGTCTAGCATACGATCAGCTTCATCTAATATGAGGTGTTCAATCTTATCAAACTTTACATAGCCTAATTTCAAGTGTGAAAGTAGCTTTCCTGGGGTTGCCACAATGATATCACATCCCTGTGTTAGCGCTTCTTTTTCTTCATTAAAATCTTTTCCGCCACCACCACCATAGATAGCTTTTGATCCAACAGAAACAAAATAGGAAAGACCTTGAATTTGCTGTTCAATTTGAATCGCTAATTCGCGGGTTGGGACTACAATCAATGTATTGCAATCTGTTGCAGTTCTGTTTGCTAGCTTATGTAATATTGGCAAAACAAATGCACCTGTTTTTCCAGTACCAGTTTGTGCACAGGCCAAAATATCATGATTTTCGAGTATAATTGGTATCGCCTTTTCTTGTATCGGGGTGGCGTTTTCAAACCCCATGTATGATATTGCTTCGAGTAAAGACTCGTGTAAGTTTAATTCAGAAAATTTCATTGGGCTTTAAGATAGGTATTCTCTCCCAAAAGTTTAGTCGAATAGGGCATGAATCGGTCAAAATAAACTGATAGAATGATTATATTTAGCCGTAATACAATAGACATTATGGCCAATCAAAGACAAGTTCAAATATTGCCTCCAGAGAAGTTTGCAAAAATCAGACTCACAGAAATGAAGAAAAAAGCAGTTGGAATTCCAGCAATTATTTCTTCTATGCGTCACATTAGCAAGGAGATGGGGGTGTGGAACGGCATCAAGCTTTTGAATAAAATGAATCAGAAAGATGGTTTTGATTGTCCGGGTTGTGCTTGGCCTGATCCTGATGGTAAACGATCTAGATTAGGCGAGTATTGTGAAAACGGAGCAAAGGCAATAGCTGAAGAGGCAACTAAGAATAGAGTGACACCAGAGTTTTTTGCAAAACATTCAGTAGAATGGTTGTCAGAACAAACAGATTATTTCTTAGGTAAAGCAGGGAGAATTACACATCCAATGTATTTGGCTAAAGACTCGAGTCATTATGTGGAGATTAGCTGGGAGGAGGCGTTTGCCAAAATTGCTAATAAGCTCAATTCACTGAATAGTCCCAATGAGGCAGTTTTTTATACATCAGGCAGAACCAGTAATGAAGCTGCTTTTATGTACCAGCTGATGGTTAGGCAGTTTGGAACTAACAATTTGCCTGATTGCTCAAATATGTGCCATGAATCTTCAGGAGCTGGCTTGTCTCAAACCGTGGGTATTGGTAAAGGTTCAGTAACACTTGAAGATTTATATGAGTCAGAATTGATAATGGTGATGGGGCAAAACCCTGGAACTAATCATCCAAGGATGCTCACTGCCTTGGAAAAATGTAAGGAAAATGGCGGAAAAATAGTTTCTGTAAACCCAATACCTGAAACGGGAAATAATGTGTTCATTGATCCTCAAAACCCTTGGAAAATAATGAAAGGAGGCACCAAGTTGACCGATCATTATTTGCAGGTGAAGATTAACGGAGATGTTGCCTTACTCAAGGCGATAATGGTGTTGATGTTAGAAGCTGAAAAGGCAAATCCTGGTTCAGTTTTCGATTTAGAATTTATTCAATCAAAAACAGAAGGGTACGAACAATTAATTGCCTCAATTGAAAATACTGACTTCAATGAAATGGTTCGTCAATCGGGAGTTTCAGAGGAAGAAATAAGGTCTGTTGCTCAACTTTTTATAGAGAAAAAGAAGATTATTATCTGTTGGGCTATGGGGCTCACGCAACAAGAGAATGGTGTTGATAACATCAAAGAGGTGGTGAACGTGTTACTTTTAAAAGGAAGCATTGGTAAGCCTGGTTCAGGTACATGCCCGGTGAGAGGACATTCAAATGTTCAAGGAGATAGGACTATGGGGATTTGGGAAAAGCCGAAAGAAGGTTTTTTATCAAATCTAGATAAACGATTTTCAATTAAAGCTCCTAGGGAGCATGGTGTAGATGCTGTTGAGTCAATTCAAGCGGCAATTGAAGGTAAAGTAAAGTTTTACATGTTCATGGGAGGTAACTTTATTTCGGCGACTCCTGATAGCACTTTGACTGGTAATGCAATTAAAAATTGTGAAATGACAGTTCAGGTATCCACCAAATTAAATCGATCACACTGTGTGACTGGCGAAGAAGCCATTATATTACCTTGCCTTGCTCGTTCAGATAGAGATGAGCAAAGCTCAGGATTGCAATTTGTTTCTGTTGAGAATTCAATGGGTGTGGTGCACAAATCACAAGGAAGACTTGATCCTCCATCAAAACATCTGAAATCAGAGCCTGCAATTATAGCTGGAGTAGCAGAAGCTACTTTTGGTAATGAGCCTGTTAATTGGGCTGAAATGATTGAGAATTATGATGTTGTGCGTTCTCATATTGAAGCGACAATAGATGGTTTTGATAATTACAACAAACGGGTTCGTATTCCTCAAGGCTTTTATTTACCGAATGGTGCGCGTGATCGGCAATTCACTACTGATAATGGAAAAGCGAAATTCTCCGTGGTTGAAGCTCCTAATCGTGAGGTGAAGGAGGGTAATTTGATTATGATGACCATCAGGACACATGATCAATACAATACCACGATTTATGGTATGAATGATCGCTACCGTGGAATTGAAGGAGAGCGTAGAGTAGTGCTCTTACATTCTGAAGACATGAAGCGAAGAAACTTGAATAATCTAGACGTAGTTGATTTGAAAAGCTACTTTAATGGAGAAGAACGAATTGCTCACAACTTCAAGGTAGTTTCTTATGATATTGCAGAAGGTTGCTGTGCCACTTATTTCCCAGAAGCCAATGTTTTGGTTCCGTTGAAAAGTGTAGCTAAAGGTTCAAATACACCAGTTTCTAAGTTTATAGAGGTGAGTTTGGAACGAAATAATTAGTTCCATTTTCTATGGAATCCTGTTTTCTGTAGCTCTGTCAGTTCAGGATGATTGACAGCTATTTCAAATCCTTCATAAACAGAATATCCCGCGTACTCTCCGTTTTTGTTGAGCGCAATAAATCCAACTTGCATGTTGTCGATATTCTCGTTTTTTGAAATAATGCGATTAACTACTTCTTTGCAAGCCTCTTCAGGCGTATGTCCATGACGCATCAATTCCACAACCATTGCGCTTCCAGCTACCTTGATTACAGCTTCGCCTACACCAGTCGCGCAGGCAGCACCTACTTCATTATCAATGAATAAGCCCGCACCAATGATAGGGGAGTCTCCAACACGACCATGCATTTTATAAGCTAACCCACTGGTTGTGCAAGCTCCTGAAAGATTGCCATATTCATCCAGTGCAATCATTCCAATGGTGTCGTGATTTTCGATATTGATAATAGGTTGATATTTAGATTCTACCAACCATTCTTCCCATCTTTCTTTGGATGCATCTGTAAGTAAATCTGTTTTCTCAAATCCGCTTTCCAGAGCAAACTCTAAAGCACCCTGTCCAGATAGCATTACATGTTCAGTGTCTTCCATGACCTTTCTAGCAACAGAAATTGGATGCTGAATGTGTTGCAAGAATGAAACTGCTCCGGCATTACTCTTGTGATCCATAATGCAAGCATCTAATGTAACTTTCCCGTCTCTATCAGGCAATCCACCCAGACCAACGGTCATATTGGTTGGGTCAGCTTCACATACTTTAACGCCTTTTTCAACAGCATCTAACGCCGTGGCACCGTTTTGAAGTTCGTTAAAGGCGGTTTGGTTGGCTTCTACGCCATGATTCCATGTACTCAGAACAATTGGTTTTACAACAGTTGCAGTCGCAGCATTATTTTCTGGCTGGCTCTCGTTCTTTTCTTCTAAGCCAGAATCTTGGCAAGAACTAAGCAATAGTCCAGCGCTACCCACTGCGGAGAGTTTGATGAAATCGCGTCTATTTTTTTTCATGGAGGTCAGGTTTCAATCGAAAGGTATAAAATGTTCCTGACTTCTCCTTCTTAATTGTATGATTTCCATTGAGTTGTTCAGTCAATACCTCAATCAATTCAAGTCCAAAACCACTCTGGTTTGCCTCTTCGTTCCAGCCTCCATTATCCGCATAATCCAAAATGATTTCATTCTTTTCTTCATAGACTTTTATGGATATTTCACCTGAATCGTTGCTTTTAAAGGCGTACTTTAATGAGTTGGATATTAGTTCATTAAGTATGAGTCCGAGTGGGACAATTGTTTTGAGGTTTATGTTCTCGACCTTTGCAGAAACTTGAATGTCGACAGGAAACTCTTCCAAGAAAAACAGTTTTAATTCCTGGGCTAAATCAAGAATGTATTCGTCCAAATTGAAGTTGGTTAAATTGTTTTCTTGATAGAGTTTTTGGTGGATGCTTGACATCACCATAATTCGATTTACAGCTTCAGAAAAGTGAATTTGTGATTCCTTGGTTCTAACCTCAGACATTTGCAGTCTGAGCATAGAAATGATAATTTGAAGATTATTCTTAACGCGGTGATGGATTTCTTTTACTAAGATTTCGTTTTCGTTGGAGCGTTTTTGAACTTCTTGATTGATTTTTTCTAATCGATTATTTGCTTCTAAAAGCTCGTTCACTAGTTTGTTTCTTGCTTTTATAACTATATACATGATATAACCAGAAAAGAATATGACAGCAATCATTTCTAATCCGATAGCCAATGCATCAGCCTGTGTTAGGTTTTTTGGGACATCAAAAAAATCTTGAAGACTGTATTGACTGTAATAGAATATGCCTATCACGTTCAAAGCGAAAATGGTGAATCCGAATTTGATTCCAGCACCAAAAAAGGCTATTACAATGAATAGGATAATCCATAGAAAATTGGCATGATGAGGCGTGTCAAAATTTATATTTGAGTCAATATGTAATACCAGTGAACCACCTATTGCATAAAACAAAAAAACGGTTTCAAACTTCTTTGTGAAATATAAATAAATAAGACCTAGACCAGCCATACCAGCTGAAATCAAATAGGTCCATTTAGCGCTCGAAGCGTTATTGAGAAATAATACCGTTAAAAATGACAGTAATATGACTCCAACCAATGATATCCTCCAAATGAGGATGAATTTAGTTCTGCTCAGCTCATCAGTGAACGGAATATCTTTTGGTTGAAATAGGCTCATTAATCCTCTGAATAAGGGAATCTAAGATGTTTTACAGAAGTTCCGTTGTTCTTGATTTCTTCTAATGATTGAACACCGATTTTAATATGTTCTTCCACAAAATTACTTGAGACCAGTTTATCACTTTTAGAGGTTTTTACTCCCTCAGGAATCATGGGTATGTCTGAAACTAGCAGTAATGCACCTACAGGAATTTTATTAGCAAAACCTGTCGTGAAAAGCGTGGCAGTCTCCATATCAATCGCCATAGCTCTGACCTTTCGTAAATAGTCTTTAAAATCATCATCATGTTCCCAAACTCTTCGGTTAGTCGTATAAACGGTTCCGGTCCAATAGTCTTTATTGTGTTCTCTGATTGTTGTTGAGACAGCTCTTTGCAATGTAAATGCCGGTAAAGCAGGAACTTCAGGAGGGAAATAGTCATTTGAGGTTCCTTCACCTCTAATCGCCGCGATAGGCAAAATCAGGTCACCAATAGCTGTTTTCTTCTTCAATCCACCGCATTTCCCTAAGAATAGGCAAGCTTTGGGTTGAATAGCAGACAGGAGGTCCATAATGGTAGCCGCATTTGCAGATCCCATAGTAAAGTTGATCATAGTAATACCATTCGCAGTGGCAGTGGGCATTGCTTTGTCGGTCCCTACGATTTCAACCCCGTATAAGTCTGCAAAGATTTTTAAATATCCTTGAAAGTTGGTGAGTAGAATATATTCGCCGAATTCTGAGAGTTCAGTTCCGGTATATCTTGTTAGCCAGTCTTTTACAATTTCGTCTTTTGTTTTCATTCGTAAGTAGTTGGTATAAAAAAACTCCTCACAAAATGAAAGGAGCTTTTAATTCTGTAGTTAAATGTATTATTCTTCGATTGCGTCAGTATTTTCTGATTTTTCGCATTTAGTAGAGTCACACTTTGCTTTGTCGCATTTTGACTTATCACATTTTGTAGAGTCGCAATCAGTTTTGTCGCATTTCGATTTGTCGCATTTCTTTTCGCAACATTTCTTGTTACAATCCGCTGGACACTCATCAGTACCCTCAGTAGTTTCTTCTGTTGTAGTTTCTTCATTAACAGTTTCTTCAGTTGCTTCGCCACAGCTCAGCAAGAACAATCCAATTGTGAAAAGAAATAGAAATTTAGCTTTTTTCATTTGATTAAGTATTTAGACAAATGTAAGAAATTCTTAATTCTTTGTTGATTCAGTTCATTGCAAGTATTTCTTTGCTATTTTAGAGTCATGAATTCTAAAGTAAGTCATCCTGCCCTTAATCTTCTATTGATTGGATTAATATTGACTGCTTTGATTCTTGGAAGGAATCTTTTGGTTCCACTTGTTTTGGCACTTTTGCTCTGGTTTCTTGTCGTGTCGTTAAGAACTGTTATTGGCAAATTGAAAATCGGTTCGTTCTCATTACCAAAAGGAGTGCAAACCTCAATCGCCTTTTTGTTAATCTGTCTTGTTATTTGGTTGATAGGTAGATTGGTTGCCGAGAATTTGGAAGATGCTTTGGTTCAAGCTCCAAAATACAATGAACGATTTCAGGTTCTTTTAGATTGGGTCGCGAATAAACTGGATATTTCATCCGTTCAAGAGCTTTCAAGCGAGATAAACATTTCTAAATGGGCCCAATACATCTTGAACTCTTCTTTAAACTTTTTAAACGCATTCTTTGTAGTTGTTTTCTACGTCATCTTCATTTTTCTTGAAGAGGGAATCTTTATGGGAAAGGTGACAAAAGCAATTAAACAAAAAGAGAAAAGACAAAAGATGTATCATACTTTTTCTGAGATTAATGAGAAAGTACACTCTTATATAGCTGTAAAGTCTTTGTTGTCTTTGACAATGGCAATACTCGTTTGGCTCGTTTTGGCCATTGTCGGTGTTGACTTTGCGATTGTCTGGGCGCTCTTTGCATTCCTTTCAAATTTCATCCCTTTTGTGGGTGCTCTGATTGCAACGGTACTGCCATCCTTGTTGGCATTTGTGCAGTTTGATGACCCTACATATGGGGTAGTGGTTCTTTCAATTCTTGTTGGAATTCAGGCATTATTTGGCAATTTTATTGAACCGAGAGTAGTCGGAAAATCTGTCAACTTAAGTCCTTTAGTAGTTATTTTATCCCTTGCTTTTTGGGGGGCGATTTGGGGCGTAGCTGGTATGTTTTTGTGTGTGCCAATCACTGTGACCCTGATGATTGTTTTGTATCAGTTTGAATCAACTCGACCTTACGCAATACTTCTATCTGCTGGTCATGAAATAGAAGAGGTTAAAGATTGACCGCTCTGTTTTGAATAAGTGCAATGCAAATTTTGATTTGATCATAGCTGATTTGTCCATTAAGACCTTCGTAAATTTCTTTTAAGCCAACATCTCCCTTCTCCAACTCAGCCTTTACTAGTTGTAACTGATATTCAGTAATAAATTGTTCGATATCAATTTGTTGCCCTTGCTCAAATAGCTGAATCAAGTGTCCGTAAATAGTGGCTTCGCTCAATTCTCTTTGCTTAGCGATTTCTTGAGGGGCTAAACCTTTCTGGTATAGCTCTAAGGTGTGTTCTTGAGTCGTTTTTTTCGACTTAGCAAGCTTTTGGATTAGTTGTAACAACTCTTCTCCAAAGCGATCTATTTTGACTTTTCCTAAACCTTGAATCTGTTCCAAACCTTGAAGGTCTTTTGGTTGTTTCTGAATCAACTGCTCTAATGTTGCATCATTAAATATGACATAGGCGGGAACCTTGTTCTTTTTAGCCATGTTCAACCTCCAAGATTTTAGTTCTGTTTGCAGTGAACCACTTGATTTTCTAGTGGTTGAATCGCTACTTTTTTTCTTGAGTTCCTTTTCTTCGAAGTCTGTAAGCTGGAAAGATGTTTTACCTCTTAATATATTGTTTCCTAGTTCGGTTATTCTTAGTTTCAGTTTATCTGTGTAGGATATTTCGAGTGCTCCTTGATTAATTAATTGATTGATATAGTGTTGCCACTGCTTGAAAGAGAATTCAGATCCAGCCCCGTACGTTTTGATTTGATGCCAGTTATTTGAAAAAACTTCTGCTGTTTTAGCTCCTCTCAACACATTGGTCAAGTTATTAATGCCCAATGATTGACCTGAACGAATAACTGCCGACAATGCTTTTTGTGCGATTATTGTGCCATCAATAAATTGAGGTGGATTTAGGCAAATGTCACAATTTCCGCATTGGTCTGATGATTCTTCACCAAAGTACGCTAACAGAATCTTTCTTCTACAAGTAGTTGCTTCAGCATACTTGAGCATACGGTTTATTTTCTCATGATAAACCTCTTTAAAATCACTTTCCTCAACAAAATTGTTCAACAAGACGACATCTCTATAATTATAATAAAGTACGGTGTCTGCGTCTAAGCCATCTCTTCCTGCACGACCTATTTCTTGATAATAGCCTTCCATATTTTTAGGAAGATTATTGTGTATCACCCAACGCACATTAGGTTTGTCAATCCCCATTCCAAAAGCGATAGTCGCACAAATGATCTGACATTCATCCAATATGAAAGCATTTTGAACTTCTTCTCTTTGAGCATTAGTTAAACCAGCATGATAATGTTTTGCATGAAACCCGTTGGAGCATAGAAAAGAACTCCATTCTTCAGTCTCTTTTCTGCTCAAGCAATATATGATTCCTGCTTGGTCGAGTCTGTTTTCAATGAATGAGATGATTTGCTTCTGTTTTTGCTTTTTGGCTACTTGTGACTGAACAGACAAGGATAGATTTGGTCTGTTAAAGGAGGCAAGAAATTCTTGTGCTTCAGGCATGCCGAGCTGATTCTTGATATCTTGCCTTGTTACTTTGTCTGCAGTAGCTGTGAAAGCAGCGAAAGGTGCGTTAAAATGCTGCCGTAATTTCCCAATTTCTTGGTATTCAGGTCTAAAATCATGTCCCCACATGGATACACAGTGGGCTTCGTCAATCGCAATAAGTGAAATTTCCAGTTCCGTAATCCAGTTAATACCACCGACAAATACTTCAGGAGACAGATACAACAGTTTTAATGATCCGTTTTTGGCTTGTTGAAAAATCTCCATTTTTGCACTCTCAGTCACGGTAGAATTGTAGAAGGCTGCCTTGACTCCATTCGCACGAAGACTATCCACTTGATCCTTCATTAGTGAGATGAGTGGCGAAATTACGATTGTTAAATGTGGTAAAATTAAAGCAGGTACTTGAAAACAGATGGATTTTCCGCCGCCTGTAGGCATTATGGTTAAACAATCTTGTCCAGAGAGAATGTGTTCAACCACATCTTCTTGCATATCACGAAATTCGTCATATCCGAAAATTTGCTTTAATACGTTTTGAGGATGTCGCACCTTGCAAAGCTACAGCTTAATCTGTGAGATAAGATGAATGTGGAAAAGTATTGGGGTAATCGTTAATTTCTTCGCCAATAGTATGGTGTAAACAGTAGTGCAACAGTAAATAGTTCTAAACGACCAAACAGCATCAAGAAACTCAATACCCATTTCCCTGGGTCACTAATTGCTGAAAAGGTGTTAGCTGGGCCGATTTCGGCTATTCCAGGTCCAACGTTTCCTAGTGAAGTTGCTACAGAAGAAAGTGCAACATCAAATGTCTCGCCTAATGCTGTCATGATGAGAGCACCCAAAGTAAAAATGAATAGATAAAGGAATATGAACGCAAGTAGGTTGTAAATAATATTGGAAGGTACTGCTTGTTTGTTCAGATATATAGGGATTACAGCACTCGGATGCAATCGTTTCTTAAATTCTAAGAATCCATTCTTCATGAGGATTACTATTCTCACGATTTTGATTCCGCCAGAAGTTGATCCAGCTGATGCTCCTGAAAATAGTAGTAAAAAGAATACAAACGTAGCGAGTGGACCCCAAGTTGTGTAATCCGCCGTAGCATAACCTGTTGTAGTAATGATACTGACTACTTGGAATGAAACAGCTCTTAATGATTCCATGATTGAAAGGTCACTTTCCATGAAGATAATTGGTGTAAGAATGACAATTAGGCCTAGTACTGCTCCTAGATACCATTTGAATTCATCATTATTCCAAAACTTATTGAATTTTCCTTTGAATCCAAAATAGAGTAGGGTAAAGTTAGTTCCAGCTACAAACATGAAAAACATGATGACCATCTCTATTAATGGAGAATTAAATGCTGCAATACTGTCTTGTTTTGTCGAGAAACCACCTGTTGAATTCGTAGTCAATGAATGGTTGATGGCATCATAGAAATTCATTCCACAGAACATTAAAATGATAGTTTCTGTAATGGTTAAAATGAGATAGATAAACCAAAGTCTTTTAGCCGTTTCTTTGATTCTGGGGTGTATTTTGTCTTTGGTTGGACCAGGAGCTTCAGCTACAAAAAGCTCCATTCCTCCAATTCCGAGCATTGGCAATATAGCAATGGTAAGGACGATAATTCCCATCCCTCCAATCCATTGTGTCATACTTCTCCAAAATAGAATTCCATGAGGTAATGATTCAATATCGTCTAAGATGGTTGCTCCAGTAGTTGTTAGCCCCGACATGGATTCAAAAAACGCATTTGAAATATCAGGTATGGCTCCTGATAGCACATAAGGCAGCGCACCAAATATGGCCATAGAAACCCAGGATAGTGTTACAATAAGGTAGCCATCTCGTTTTTTTATCTCTGCATCTTTGGCCTGATGAGTAACGATTCTAAGTGTGACTCCAATGGTAAGGGTAATTAAAATAGAATAGAGGAGTGGCATCTTGTCGTATTCGTCATAGTAGAACGAAAATCCAAGAGCAGGAATCATGAGGATTCCCATAATGATGACAATGCTGGAAACAACATTTGCGATCACATTCTTACGTATGAGCGCGTTTTTCATCTATTGAAAATATTTTTCGATTTTATGAATCGATTCAGTCAAAGAAAATACAACAGCTCGATCATTTTCTTCTAGCTGGAATCCTCCAAATGGTATGAAGCCCACATTGTTTCTAACAACTCCACAAATATTTGCAGTTTTTGGGAATTTCAAGTCACGGATTCTTTTCTTAGTAACCTTAGATCCAGGTTTGACAATGAATTCAATGATTTCAGCGTCTACTCCGTGCAAATTTGCTATAGCGGTGACATCTCCTTTTCTTACATATTTAAAGATATTGCTCGCTGCGATAATCTTTTTATTAATCAGTGTGTCAATACCTATATTCTGTGAAAGATGGATGTAATCTACATTCTCAACTCGTGCAATTGTCTTTTTAACATTGTGATTTTTTGCCACAAGTGAAGACATGATATTTGATTCAGAGTCCCCTGTTACAGCAATGAAAGCATCCATGTCTCCAAGTCCTTCTTCTTCTATGGCTGCAACATCTCTTCCATCTACATTGAGTACAAGTGTGTTTTTTAGTTTTGCTGCGATTCTTTCTGCAAGAGCCCTGTTTTTTTCGATCAAGGTCACGTTGTAGTGATTCTCTAGTAGCTGAGCTGTTAATACTCCGATAGCAGAACCACCCAGAATCATGATGTTTTTAATTTCAAAGCATTCTTTACCGCAAATTGAAATGACTTGATCAATTGCTTCTTCGTTAGAAATAAAGTATACAATGTCATCCTCAAGAATTGTCGTATCACTGGATACAATAATGGTTTCTTCTCTTCTGTGAAGTGCGATTGGTTTAAAATTCAAATCAGGATTCAAATACGCACTCTCTGCAATCGTTTTGTTTTTTAAAGGACTTGAATCGTCAATGGATATTCCAAAAACAGTTAGTTTCCCGTCTTCAAATTCATGATCATCTGTAAAAACAGAATTGGCTACCAGTCTTATGATTTCTTCAGCTGCTAACTGAACAGGAGAGATTAATGTGTCTATACCTAGAGATTCGAATAATTGAACATTCGATTCTTCTTGTAATTCGAGATTGTTGATTCTGGCAATGGTCCGTTTTGCACCAAATTTTTTGGCCAAAATACTCACGAGTAAGTTTGTTTCTTCTGATGCTGTGACTGCAATTAACAAATCACAACTCTCAACCTTTGCTTCTTTTAAAATGGAAATTGATTTCGCATCACCATGGATGGCAAATATATCTATGTGCGATTGAACGTAGTTTAGGCGATCTCTGTTTTCATCTATAACATAAATGTCTTGAGATTCGCTGGCCATCATTTTAGCTAAATGATATCCAACTGCACCGGCTCCAGTAATAATTATCTTCATCTGTTTGCAATAGTCAGTTCAAAGATATTTAATTATTGTGGTAATTGAATCCCTAAACTATCCATTTCATCAACAGAAAGAGTAGGGGGTACAACTCCGTTTTTTACCTTCTCAATTGCCAATTCTGCGCAGGCTTGTGCGTCAGATTCACTCAAGAAGCCATGTGTACCTGCTACAGCAGGTATGTGCGGCTGATGAATGTATAGTTTTCCGTTTTGAAAAATATCGTATCCCCAACCGTTTTCAACTGCTATCACTGAATAAGAAAAATCATCCGATTGATTCTCTTCTTGAACTACCTCTTCAATTGGTTGATCGGTGCCAATTACAGAGTTTTGATCATTAGGTGTATCTTCTGATTCTGAGCAAGCCGTAAGGGTTAGTGCACTAATGATTAAGAATAAACTTTTTCGTTTCCAGTAATTCATGATGCTCAAAAATACTTACAAAATAAGTGCCGTTGTCAAAAGTTGATAAATCAATTTTTTCCAATTGAGAAGCCTTTTGTACAGAATAAAGTTCTTGTCCTAAAGAATTATGGATTTTCAGTGTTTGCCCATTTTTCATGGCTTGTATAGTTATGTGATCCCTAGCTGGGTTCGGGTATAACTCAAAATACTCTTTATCTACCTTGGTTTCACTTAATAGTATTGTGTACTCATAAAAGTCATCATAATAACTCCCATTACCATATCCTAAGCCTACAAATGGTCTGCTTTCAATGATAAAAGCTGAAGCACCAGATCTCGGTTCTCCTGGGAAATCTGCTCGCTGTGTCCAAACGTCTCCAAAATAATTGTATTCCCAAGTATCGTTTAAGTAGTTGAATCCATCATCTCCTGTGGTAACGAAGAACTGAGGAAATACACCAAAGGCTGTGGCATTTATTCTCGGGGTTCCCGGGAAATCTGCCAATTGTGTCCAGGTATCAGTTACTGGGAAATATTGGTAAAAATCATTTTTGAATGATGAACCATCATATCCTAATCCTACATATCCTTTTCCTGTCATATCAGACCCTATTGCATCAACCCTAGGGGTTCCTGGAAAAGTTGCAATTTCAGACCAGCTGTTATTGCCAGGGTCATATTTCCAAAAATCATCATAAAAGGTCGATAAATCAGCTCCTTTTCCAGTTCCTACGTATGCAGTGTCCCCAATTTCAAAAACAACAGCTTGTGTTCTTGCTTCTCCACCGAAATCTGCCATTTGGGTCCAAACATCATTATATCGATCAAATTTCCATAAATCTTTAAACATGAATCCTTCTCCTTCTCCTAATCCCACATAGCCATATAAACCAGAGGTAAAGCCAATAGCAGAAGATCGATTAAGTCCATCTCCCGTTAGTCCACCTATAGATAATTCGTCATCCCAATCATCTTGGTCAATGTCGTAAGATACCATGCTTCGCTTTTTGTTTGAGCCATCATATCCAGTCACCAAATATCCATCATCTTCTAGAACGAAACTACTTGCATTCGCTCTGGGAGGTCCTTTGATAGAATCTCTTTGAATCCAAACATCCTGACTATGAACTGAAAACACGAACAGTGAGAGGCACGATAGGGTAAATAATTTCATCATAGAATAACGATTTTCTTAGTCGATAATAAAGAGTTTGTTGATTTGGCAACTAAAACATAGGTGCCTGGTTGATAGTCAGTTGAAGAAATACTAAAGTTTGACTGATTAAAGGTTTCTACGAGTTGTCCGTTGATAGCGAACAATTGTAGTTCAGTGTTTTGAATTGGGAAATTGATGATTGCTTCTGAAATTATTGGGTTTTGACTGATGGTGATTTCTTGATTGTGCTCTTCAAATCCTATTGGTTGTAAAGGTGTGTATTCCCAAAAGCTTTGTCTTTTGCCAGAGGCAGCAGATCCTGTTCCTGCATACCCTTTGTTATTGATAGCAAATGCCACAGCATTTTTTCTACCATCACCTGGATAATTTGCTTTGATATTCCAGGAATCAGTAAACGGATTATATTCCCACAATTCATCTTTATACCCTCCGTCTGAACCAAAAACAACATACCCTCTTTGGCTCAGAACGAACGAAGAGGCGGCGCCTCTCTCTACTCCAGGAAGAGAGCTCATTTCTGTCCATGAATCAGTGTTAGGATCGTATTGCCACCAGTCTTTTCTGAATAGGTCATGGTCAATTCCAAGCCCTATGTATCCTTTGCCTTCGAGTCCAAAACCAGTCATTTGATAACGGTCACCTCCTGGGAAATCTGCTTTTCGGGTCCAAGTGTCAAGGTTGGTGTCGTATTCCCAAAGATCTGCTCCATAGAAATCAGGTCCCATTTTACCACATGAAATGTAGGCTTTGTCCTCAATTCCAAAAGCAGTGGCGAAATAAACACCTTGTGCACCAGTTTGATTATTTACGTTATACCCACCCGGGTATGAGGCTTTTTGCGTCCAATTATTTAGCTGTGGGTCGTATTCCCACCAGTCGTTTAGTATAACCCCCATCCAAGAAACAGAAGAGTCACATCCTAGTCCTACATACCCTTTTCCATTAATGGTAACTGCACTTGCGTTTCTTCGAGTGGAACCTGGCAAGGACATCATTTGAGACCAAGTATCTAATAATGGATCATATCTCCATAAGTCATTGTGTGTCATTTCAGCTGTGTCTTCACCCATTCCAAGGTATCCGAAGTCATCAATGGCAAAACCAATAGCTCTTGTTCTTTTGAGGCCTCCAAATGAAGCTTTTTTGGTCCATGAGTTTTGAGTTTGCGACCAACTCAATGAGCCGATAAAAAGTATGAGTATAAAGAAGTATGCTTTCATAATTTAGTGCTGTTTATAAAACTACAAATCTTCCGGATTTAATGTTGTTTATTCCGTCTTGGATATTAAAAAAATACGTTCCTGATGACAATTCTCTACAATCTACGTTGAATGTGGCTTGTGATGTTTTTATGAATCCAATCCGTTGCCCCGCATGGTTAAATAATTCTAGGTAATACGTTTTGTTCGCATCATAATTATTTATCTGGATATATATCCATTCGTTTGAAGGATTGGGATAGGGGTGTTCTACAACCAAATCAGGAAGTTCGGTTGTAGGTTGAATCGGCTTGCTTGTGGTGTCAATAGGGATAAGTTCCCAAAGATCATTGTGGTTGGTTCCATTAGTCCCTGCGCACATGAAAAATCTATTCCCTATTTTGAATGAACTAAAATATCTCCTGCCATTTCCTGGAAAGCTTTCAAACTCCTCCCAAATTCTTGTGTTTAGATTGAATTTATAATTTTTATTTCCGGCATCTTCAGATGATTCTCCACAGAAAAGAAAATACAATTCTTCATTTAAGGTTGTTAATTCATAATTGTAAAGGTTGTTGAAAGGAATAGAAGAAATAGTGTCGTGCTTTAAGGTGACTGGATCCAAATAAAAGAGTTTCCAGCTATTGAAGCTAAATCCTGAAACAAAGATGGTGTCTCTTGAAAAAATTGCTTTTTCTGGATAAGTGGGGATAGATTGATTAAAGTACGCTGTCGCCCATTGCTCGGTTCCGTAATAAAACCAACTCAAATGATCATTGAAAATGAAAAATTCTTTTCCAAAGCATGAGGTATGTGCAGTAAAACTGACGGATTCATTTAAAACTCCTAAACTAGTGTAGGAAGAATTTTCTGCATTGAATTTGTAAAGTTGATCGCTACCAAAATAGGCTGAAGTACCAGAAGACCAGCTGGATAAATGAGCGGTATTGTCTGAAAGTAAGAAAGAATCGACTTGTGACCATGAATTACTGGCAGGATCATATTGCCACATGTCATTCATTTCCCAATCACCTTGCGGACCAGAATTTATCTGTCCTAAACCAACATAGCCCTTGTTGCCAATATTGAATCCAATACTACCATGCCTTCCAATTGAAGGGAGATTGGCTCTTTGTACCCAAAGGTCTTGTCCGAAAATTTGAACAGTTAAAGAAAATGAAAGAAGGAGCAACTGGTATTTCATTACTCAAATACAACTTTTTCTGTTCGGATTGCCTGATCAGCATAGATTACATGAACCATTTTTAGTCCTGTTCCGCACTGGTCTTTAGTAATTGTGGTACTTGAATTCTGAAATACTTCGTTGTGAACAATTTTACCAGAGATATCATAAACTAACAGTGTGAAATCAGCCCAGTTACTACCTGAAGGAAGCTCACCTAATTGAACATTCACTAAATTGGTAGAAGGGTTAGGGTAGGTGTTGATTTCTAACAACTCCACATCTCTTTGTAGAATGGATAATGTCTGATCATACTCCCACAAATCAGAGTAGTTTACTCCTGACGTTCCTAATCCGACATAAGCCTTTGTTCCTATTACAAAAGCATCAATATATCTTCGAGCTGCACCTTCAAACTCGGGTAGTTCGGTCCATGTATCTGTATTCGGATCATATTCCCAAAAATCTTTATAATTCGTTCCACTCGAGCAATTGTCTCCGGCAATGATATATCCTTTTCCGTTTACTGCAAAAGCTCCAGCTTCTTGTCTAATTATAGATCCTACATTCGCTCTATTAATCCATTGATTAGTTGAAAGTTTATATTCATAAAAGTCAGTCGTTCCACATCCAGTTCCTCCTGTACCCACGTAGGATTTTTCGTCAATTGAAAAAGCCACAGCTGAAGTTCTTGGGGAGCCCGGAAATGAAGCTACACCTGTTAGCCATTGATCATTCACAGGGTCATACGCATAAAAATCGTTAGTGAAACCAGTTGGTATTTGTCCTGTTCCAACAAAAAGATAATCTCCTTGTTTGAAACAGACAGCACCTCTTCTTGCAGTGCCCGGAAATGTTGCTTTTGCAGTCCAGGTATTTGCAATAGGGTCAAATTCCCACCAATCAGTCATCAAGGTGTTGCCAGGAGCTCGTCCTGTACCGACATAAGCTTTGTTTCCGAAAGATTCACCCACCGCGTGATATCTTAATCCGCCACCAAAATCTGCTTTCTGAGTCCAAGCATTTGATGCAGGGTCATATTCCCAGAAATCAGCTAAATGAATATTTCCACCTGGACCAGAATTATAGTGTCCTAGTCCCATGTAACCTTTATTGCCAATTGAAAAAGAGGTGGTTCTATGCCTCGCAATCCCTCCAAAATTGGCTTTTTGAGTCCAGACATCAGATGCTTCTGATATAAAAGAAAAAGATAGGGCAAACAATGTTAATGCAAGTTGTTTCATGGCTTTACAATTATTTTTTTCTGGATAATCTGTGTGTCACTCTTGAGCGTCACAATATATACCCCTGCTTCAAATTTCAAGGTTTCGATACGCTTGAAATTCACAATTTCATCAGCAAGAACCACTTGTCCTGCGTTGTTGTATATATTCATGGACATTCGTTCTTTAGAATTTGTAGTGATATCAATAAAGTCTTTGGCTGGGTTAGGATACAATTCAACTGTCAGTGCTTGCTGAGGATTGTTAGTTGCTATTGCAGCATCATTCACAGTGATATCATAATCACCACTATTGTTTCCCCATCCTTGAACAACTATAAACAAGGTGTCTAGTCCAGCAATAGGGAAAGTTAATTCAGATTGCGGGCTACAAAAACCGTAATCGTCATTAACATACAAGACATTGGTATCTAAGTCTTGTATTGATAGATAGGTGTCGAATGTAGAGCCACACAAAGAGACGTTCAGGAAATCAGTGTCATAATCTGAAACAATAATTTGGTAGTAAATGTCAGGAGAATTATAGACCGGGTCTTGATTCGTGTAGCAGAAGCCGGTTGAATAAGATTCACTAAAAGGGAGTGCACTTATTTCTCTAGGGTCACCCATTTCATCACCAACGTAGCCTGAACAGTCTACACCTTGAGTAAAGTTGACAGAAAAGTCAGTCATTGAACCCCAAGTGAAACTGAGACATGGGTCAATTGGATTTGTTGCGTTTTCAGCTTGGATCACCCTCATGCGTGAAAGTCCATTGACTGTTCCTGCTGGAACGGTGAAGTTGAATTGGCTAATCGCAGTTGGAGGTGTACCAGTCCAGGAACCAATTAATTCTGTGAATTCAAAAATTTGGTTTTGGTTGAAATCAATGTACACGCTTCCTTCTCCGTAGTAGTTTCCACCGCAGGTTCCAAATTGTACTGACAATGTATAGCTGTTATTTGCCTCTAAATCTACGTTAAGCCCTGTTTGGTCTTCCAGTCCAATACTGCCTGGGCATCCAGAGTAACTGATTGATGTTCCATTCTCTCCAGCAATGTAAACGCTTTCTATATTCGAGTCAGCAGTACTTGAAGGACCACCACTTGTGCAATATTGAGCATGCATCACCAATGGAGATACACAGATACTCAGGACAATTAAGTAGTGGTTTAGCTTCATAATTTCATCTCAAGATAATCAATATTGAGCAAACATTAAAAGAATGTTAATTCAATGTTATCAAGAGACGAACTAAACTGACAAAAAGATGCTTACTCTTTTGTGATTCTTTTCCTCACGATTTGACCTGATTTTGAACGAAATTCAAAAATGTAAAGTCCGTTTTGTAAATCAGTAACGTCAATGTGGTAAGTGGTAGGAATGTCACTTGCAATCAACTTACCACTTGCTTCATAAATTGAATAAGTGTCAAAACTATTGTAGTGAACAAAAACAAGCTCAGAAGAAGTTGGATTCGGATATAAATCGAATTCGATTTTTTCATGAGCCGTTTGACTAGCTGTTGAAGGGTTAGGGTGAGTGTGCTGCTTTAGGAACTCCCAAGTAACATCAGTACTGTTAGTGTCATTACTAGGCATGAATAATAAAACGTGACCCGCATCATTCATTCTCCATAATTCAAGAGGAGTGGTTGTGTTATACACGATTTTGTCTACAGTGATTCCGTCTGAAGCTAAATCGGGAATTGCAGTCACTGTCGAGTCTCCTTGCCAGCCATTGGTGATTTTTAATTGTTCAATGGTCTCTGGAACTAGAGATAGTGAAGGTAATGGATTTGTGTCGTAAGGAACGGTTTGATCGTTTGTTCCATGCTTGTGCAGTGTGGGTACAGGGTAGGCAGGGTTGAAATTGTTCATATCTTCAGTAGACATAGTTCCAATATGGCAAACCACTGCTGCAATTCGATCACTCATGTAACGACAAGCATTGTAAGTCATTATTGAGCCCATTGAGATTCCTGTCATGTAGACTCTAGACATGTCAATATTTACAGCTGGGTCTGCATTCAATGAGTCTAATAAATTTGAAATGAAGGCTAAATCTTCTGCATTGGATTCAAGCAATGTTCCATTATTCCAAGATGTTTGGCCCCATCCATTTGTCATGCCTTGAAGATAGACAGGAATAAATCTCTCGTTATCTGCAATTCCGTTTAGGCCATAGCCGCTCGTTGCGAGTGCAGTTCCACCAATGCCATGTAAGGTGAATAAAACAGGCAGACTCTCGGTTTGAGGGTCGTAAGCTGTAGGTAAATATTGGTAATATTCTCTAGAAACACCATTGATATCAATTGTGTTGTAAGATTGTTGCGAAATACCATAATTAGAGAATATCAAGGTAAAGGAGAGTAGGGTTAACAGTTTCATAGCGTGAATTTTGAGTTAAATCTACAAAGATTGCCCAATAGGTTTGATACCACTCATCACTTTATTGTTATTTTTGCAACACATTTCCTAAAAAGATAACATGAGTGTAAGAGAATTAGAACCTAAGATTATTTGGAATCATTTTGAAGATTTAAATGCCGTTCCTAGACCTTCTAAGAAAGAAGAACGTGTGCGACAGTTTATGATTGATTTCGGGAAGTCATTAGGTCTCGAAACATTGGAAGATGAGATCGGGAATGTGATTATCAAAAAGCCCGCAACGGCTGGGATGGAGGAGAGAGAAACTGTTATCTTACAGAGTCATATTGATATGGTTCATCAAAAAAATACCAGTACTGATTTTGATTTCGATACACAAGGTATAGAGTCATGGATTGATGGTGAATGGGTGAAGGCAAAAGGAACGACATTAGGTGCAGATAATGGTATGGGGGTTGCTGCAACAATGAGTCTGCTTTCGTCAACTGATATTGAGCATCCAGCGCTTGAAGCACTTTTCACGATTGATGAAGAAACTGGAATGACAGGTGCTAAGGAGTTAGATCCTTCATTACTGTCAGGTAAAATCTTGTTAAATCTAGATACGGAGGATGATGATGAATTTTCTGTAGGTTGCGCAGGCGGGATTGATACCAATACCACATACAGATATGAGCAAGAGCCTGTCGGTGCTGGATATGCCGCTTTTAGCATAGCGTTGAAAGGTTTGAAAGGAGGTCATTCAGGAATGGATATTGCTTTAGGTAGAGGAAATGCGAACCTACTCATGAATCGTGTGATTTATGAAATAATGCAAGTTTCGGACGTTAGAATCTCAGAGTTAGAAGGTGGTAGTTTGAGAAATGCGATTCCCAGAGAAAGTTTTGGTAAATTAGCTATTCCAGCGACTGATGAAGCGAAGGTGAGAGAGGTTTTTGAAGAAGTTGTTAGTCAAATTAATACTGAATATTCAGAGGTTGAACCCAACCTAGAAATTACGCTTCAAAGAGATGATTCTGGTATAAGTACGGTAGTCTCATTAGCAGATCAGGCTAAAATAGTTGCTGCTGTCTATGCTACTCCAAACGCGGTTTGGAAGATGAGTGATAAAATTAAAGACTTAGTTGAAACTTCTTCATCTTTAGCTAAAGTCATAATTTCAGAAGGTGAATTTGTTACAAAGTCACTTCAAAGAAGCATGATTGAATCAGGGAAAAGAGATATCTCTAACGCTATGCGCGTTCATTATGAAGCAATGGGTGCAAAAGTAGAGCAGAGTGGTGACTATCCAGGATGGGCACCAAATCCTAATTCAAGAATTTTGGAGGTCTTAAAATCAAATTATATAAATATGTTTGGTGAAGAGCCTCATGTTGCAGCTTGTCATGCAGGTTTAGAATGTGGTATTCTCGGAAAACATCTCCCAGATTGTGATATGATTTCTTTTGGTCCGACCATCAGAAACCCACATTCTCCGGATGAAAAGGTGAATATTCAATCAGTTCAAAAGTTTTGGGATTTTCTTCAAAAAGTGATTGCAGACACCCCGATAAAAAATTGAACATGAAAATTATAGGTTTTTTACTTTTGATGATGGCGTTCTGTTCTTGCGAACATAGCTTCAAGCATGAGAAGTATCTCGAAAACCTTTCCTCAGACACTGTTACAATAATCAATCCCGACTTTGACACTTTCTTTGTGGTGCCTCCAATTACACAGATGAAATTCTATGAGTTTCAAGTGTTAGATACCAAACAAGAAAGTGAAGACTGTAGATGGCTTGGGGATTCTCTCTACATCCTTAATGAGTCTGATTCTATGTGTACTAAAAATCCGAAAATTGAGGGCAACTGGACTTCTACTGTTGAGGGTCCAGAAAAAGAACGTGTTCAGAAATGTGTTTTTCACGTTGACAATGATGACTTTTAAGGGCGAATCAAGTACTGTCCTGAATCATCAAAATGAACCAAATTAACTTCTTGCAAGTTCCTTAAAATATCTGTTACGACTCTTTTGTCTAAATTTCCGATCTGAATAAGGAATTCATTAATCGAGATTCGGTCTTTTTTGGAGAAGCTTTGGTTTAACTCATGTTTTATAACCGACTTTAAATCAATGCTTTGATTAGAGTTCTTTTTGCAGTTGTTACAAATGCCGCAGTCAGAATCTTTGTGTTCTCCAAAATAGCTTAGGTAAGCATTTTGAATACAATTTTTGGTGAATATCACGTCTTTAAAATGTTCCCATTTGGTTTTAATTTGCTTTCTGCGAGAATTCAAAAGCTTCCAGTCTATTGAAAGATTGTTTTCTTGCAGTCTGGGGGTCAGGTATTGAAGTGATTGTCCATTTTTCTTCTCTGAATAAATCAGAATTTCTTTTTGATCAAGACTACGCAAGACATTTTTAATAATTTTCTTACTCAATCCGGTATGTTTGGCAATTTTAGCTTCTTCAATTGCCACCATACGTTCAAAAATTCCCATCTGAGTTCTCAGCAAAAATTGAACAATAGCATTAACTTCTTTAGATCGGACTTGTTCGTTGTATAGTGTGCTTTTGTCAGCAGTAATTTGAATTTTTGATGTTTCATTGAAACCGTCAGACAAAAGAATGAGATTTGATGATTGCAGAATTTGCAGGGCATTATACGTTTCAATGAGCTCAGTTTCATACTTATCGCAAAAAGCGAGAAGGTTAAAGTCAAAAACTTCCTCATCTCCAGAACCATAAGCGAGCTGCAGGTGGTTTCCGATATTTCGATAAATCAGTTTTAAGAAATCAGCATTCGGTATTTTTTTGTCTATTTGAATATCGAGTTCGGTAATGTCTTCGTTTTCGTAAAATAGGGTCGCGAAAGCTGAGTTTCCATCTCTTCCTGCTCTTCCTGCTTCTTGGTAATAAGATTCAATCGTTTCAGGGATGTTAAAATGGAGAACGAATCGAACATCAGATTTATCAATTCCCATCCCAAAAGCATTAGTGCACACCATTACACGTTCTTTTCCTGTGCTCCATGCGTGTTGTTTGGCAGCACGCTCAGAATGTGTTAACCCTCCATGATAAAAGGTGGTTCGAATACCAGATTCTTGCAAGTACTGTGCAATTTGTTTGACTTCTTTTCGGGTTCTGCAGTAAACAATACCAGTACCTTCATGTAATTGAATGTGATTGATAATGTCACTCAATTTATTCTCGCTTTTACGAATGTTATAAGCTATGTTGGGCCGGTAAAATGTACTATTCATTACATTCGGAGTTGAAAAGCCAAGTTGCTCTTGAATGTCCGAAATGGTCTCAGTTGTTGCTGTTGCCGTGAATGCTGCTACTGATATTTTGGGTTGTAATTCTCTAAGCGTTTTTATTTGTCGATATGATGGGCGAAAATCATGTCCCCATTCTGATATGCAATGGGCTTCATCAATAGCAATGAATGAGACATTCATACGTTTGAATCTCTCTTGAAACAACCTGTTTTGAATGCGTTCAGGTGAAATGTATAAAAATTTCAATTTTCCGAATCGGGCATTGTCTAATAATATGTCAACTTCTCTCTTAGAAAGTGCAGAGCTTAAAACAGCAGCTTGTATACCTCTTTGGTTGAGATGGTTGACTTGATCTTCCATCAGTGCAATTAGAGGTGATACCACTACGCAAATCCCATCCATCATTAAAGCAGGCACTTGGTAACAGATTGATTTTCCACCTCCTGTGGCTAATAATGCCAATACATCTTTCTGTTGAAGAACTTGGTTAATAATTTCTTCTTGGTTGACTCTAAAAGAATCATGTCCCCAAAACGATTTTAGTATTTCATGTGTTGTATTCAATGTAAACGAATGTCTGTGCTAAAATTAATTGATATTATTAAACCTGCACAAACTTTAAAACTGTGAATAACTTCATCTTGATTAAACAAGATAAAATCGTTATCTTCGCGACACATTTGAGCCAAATTTCATGGATACAACTATCAATAACATACAAGTAACTAAAACGGATAAATCAAGACTTTCAGAGGTTGATTTCGCAAATTTACCATTCGGAAAAATCTTTTCAGACCACATGTTTGAAATTGATTATGCTGATGGTAAATGGGGAACGCCAACGATCGTTCCGTTTAAGAATCTAGACTTACATCCTGCAACTTCTGCTTTGCATTATGGGCAAGCGATTTTTGAAGGGCTAAAAGCCTACAAAAATGATAAAGGTGAGATTTTGGTTTTTAGACCGGACATGAATGCGAAAAGATTTAATGAATCTGCTGCTCGTATGTGTATGGCTGAAATTCCAGAAGAACTCTTCTTAGAAGGCTTGAGAACTTTATTGGATTTAGATAGAGAATGGATTCCAACAATGGATGGTCAATCACTTTATATCAGACCATTTATGATTGCAACAGATGATTACGTTGGTATTCGTCCATCTGAAAAATATAAATTCTTGATTATCACATCACCGGTTGGAGCTTATTATTCAGAACCTGTAAAAGTGAAAATTGAAACATATTACACTAGAGCTGCAGAAGGTGGCGTAGGTAGAGCAAAAGCTGCCGGAAACTATGCTGCTTCATTATATCCAGCTAAAAAAGCTGCTGAAGATGGTTTCCGTCAATTAATTTGGACAGATGCGAAAACGCATACGTTCATAGAAGAGGCTGGTACAATGAATGTTGTTTTCGTTATTAATGACACCATCATTACACCAGATGAAAGCAAGGACACTATCTTGAAAGGTATTACAAAAAGGTCTGTTCTTGAAGTAGCTAAAGACTGGGGATACAAAGTTGAAGAGAGAGCAGTTAAAGTGAGTGAAGTCGTTGAGGCTATTAAGAATGGAACATTGCAAGATGCGTTTGGGGCAGGAACAGCTGCAACCATAGCACCAATTTCACATATTGGATTTGAAGATACAACCTATGAGTTGCCTTCAATTGAAAGCAGAGAATTCTCGAATAAAGTAAAAGATTATATCAATCAATATAAACTCGGTCAAGTTGATGACAAGTTTGATTGGATAATGAAAGTATAACAAATGAAGGAGGTTTTAAACCTCCTTTTTTTAGCTCATGAAAAAATACGGTCTCATTGGAAAAAGTTTGTCACATTCTTTTTCCCGTCAATATTTTACTGAAAAGTTTAAGAAAGAGAAAATTGTTGCAGTCTACGAGAATATCGAATTAGACTGCATTTCACCTTCCTTTAAGCAGACAATTTCGGCATTCGAAGGGGTTAATGTAACCATTCCTTACAAAGAGGGTGTCATCAAAGAGTTAGACGAAATCATAGGGGTGGCATCAGAAATTGGAGCTGTGAATACGATTAAGATTAAGAATGACAAGCTGATCGGCTATAACACTGATGTTTTTGGTTTTCAGCAAATGATTAAGCCGTTCTTCAAATCCAACCACGAGCGTGCTATTATTTTGGGCACAGGTGGAGCCTCTAAAGCAGTGGCCTATAGTTTAATGAGTTTGGGGTGTGAGCCAATATTTATCTCTAGATCACCAGAAAGGGAAAATGAGTTTTCCTATGACGATATAAATGAGCAAATGCTCAAATCATGCCATATTGTGGTGAACAGTACACCAGTCGGAACCGCTCCAAATATTGAAGACTGTCCTGCTATTCCGTATCAGCATTTCACAGAAAAGCATTTGGTTATTGACTTGATATATAATCCAGCAGAAACTACTTTCTTACGACTTGCGAAAGAAGGTGGAGCCGTCACATTAAATGGTAAAACTATGCTCGAGCAACAAGCTGAAGAAGCCTGGAGAATCTGGAATGAGTAAACTTCTAACCATATTAGGACCAACAGCTTCAGGTAAGACAGAATTGGCTTGCCATGTGGCTTTGGAGTTGGATGCAGAAATTATATCTGCTGACAGTCGACAAGTTTATCGTGGTATGGATATAGGAACCGGGAAAGATATTGAGGAGTACACCATCAATGGCAAAGAGGTTCCATATCATCTAATTGACATCAAGCCGGCGGGTTATCGGTATAACATAGCTGAGTTTCAACTAGATTTTAGAGAGGCGTTACAGCAAATTGAGGCTAAGAGCAAAGTGCCTATTTTGTGTGGTGGTTCCGGAATGTATATTGAAGCTGCTCTTGAAGGCTCAAGTTTCTTGGGTATTCCACCAAATCATGAACTTGAAAATGAATTGAAAACCTTGGGTCAAGATGAGCTTCATTCAACTTATTTGAAATGCTCAGAATTTGTAAGAAGCGAATTGAATCCACTAACAGATGCTCGAAAGAGAAGAGCAATTGTGATTGATCATTATATCCAGTCGCACCCTGAATGGCAGCCCAGAACTTTTGAGACGATTAACTATTGTATAGTAGGAGTGGATGTTGATCGAGAATTAAGAAGAGATAAGATTACGAAGCGGTTGAGTCACCGTCTGAATCATGGGATGATAGAAGAGGCTGAGCGCTTGCTGCAGGAGGGAGTCACTCACGAACAGTTGCAGTTTTATGGCTTGGAATATAAATGGTTGAGTCGTTATATTTTGAAGGAAATTACCAAAAAAGAGTTGTTTGAAGGATTGAACACGGCCATCCATCAATTTTCGAAAAGACAGATGACGTGGTTTAGAAGAATGGAGAAAAATGGATACCAAATACACTGGGTCAAAGCAGATCTCCCAATCGAAGAAAAAGTTCAACAGGCCATCTCCGTTTTTAAACAATTTTGACCTTCTATCCACAATTAGATCAATCTGCCTGAATTCCCGAAAATCCTTGGCAGAATAATTGATATATTCGCTTCAAATGAAAAGATTTATGAAGAACTTATTCGCGTTTTTATTTCTAACATGTGGAACGTTTTCTGCGCTTGCACAAACTGACCTATCTAATGAATTGATTTGGGCTTCCAATGAATTCTCGTCAGATTATGTCTACTCGGTTAATTCAATGAATGATGGGGAGCATTTCTCTGCACTTGAAGGTAATAAAATCGTGAAATATGCTTACACTGACTTCTCAGAACCTGTCGGAGTGATTTATGATGGCTCAAAATTGAAAGACATTGAAATTGGAGACTACTTTTTCAATGCGGATGAAACAAAATTGCTAGTAGCAACTAAAATCAAATCAATTTACAGGAGATCTTTTACAGCCAAGTATTATGTGATTGACATTGCCACCGGAAACTACGAAGAACTATACAATAAAGAAGCGAAGGAGATGTTGGCAGAATTCTCACCAGATGGTTCTAAAGTTGCATTTGTTTACGAGAACAATATTTACATTAAAGATTTAGCGAGTGGTGAAATTACTCAAGTAACAATAGATGGTGCCCAAAACAAAATCATTAACGGAAGCACTGATTGGGTGTATGAAGAAGAATTTTCCATCACAAAAGCCTTTGAGTGGTCACCAAAAGGAACAAAGATTGCCTTTTTAAAGTTTGACGAATCAAATGTTCGAGACTTTACAATGGACTACTATTATGGTGATATCTATCCAAGTCCGTACACATTCAAATATCCAAAAGCTGGTGAAGATAATTCTAAATTATCCCTTCATATGTATGAGCTGTCATCTAAGAAGACTGTAACAATTCAGAGAGGGGAATTTGAATATGTACCAAGAATGAAGTGGAGTACTGACGACAATAAGTTGGTTTATCTTTCATTGAATAGACACCAAAACCACCTTGTATATGCTTATGCTGAGTTTGATGAGACCGGTAAAAAGGGCGGAATCATTTATCAAGATCAGTCAGATACTTATGTCGAAATTGATGATAATCTAATCTTTCTTTCTGATGGGCAATCCTTTTTAAGAACTTCTGAAAAAGATGGCTTTAATCATATATATAAGATTGGATTTGACGGTACTGAACAGCAAATCACAAAAGGAAATTGGGATGTTGTTGAGTTTAAAGGGGTTGATCAGAAAAAGGGAGTAGTCTATTATACTTCAGCAGAAGAAGGTGCAATATACAAGGCACTTTATTCAATCAAATTAGATGGATCAAAAAAGATGAAGCTCTCTGAAAGAAAAGGAAGCAATGATGCGAGTTTCAGTAAAGGCATGAAATATTACATTAACTACTATTCAAATGCGAATGAGCCGTCAACAATTACTGTGCATAATGCAAAAGGAAAGCAGTTAGATGTATTAGTTGATAACAAGGATCTGAAGAATACGCTTGAAAAATATAATCTTGCTGAAAAAGAATTTACCACAATCAAAGGAGCAAATGGTGATGAATTGAATGCTTTTGTGGTGAAGCCAACGAACTTTGATCCTGAAAAGAAATATCCTGTTTATTTCAATATCTACAATGGACCTGGGCACAATACGGTGACTGACTCTTGGGCCGGTGCGAATTTCTTGTACCATCAGTTACTTGCTCAAAATGGTTATATCGTTATTTCGGTGGATACTAGAGGAACCATGTATCGAGGTGCTAAATTCAAAAAGTCGACCTACTTGCAATTGGGGAAATTGGAGACAGAAGATATGATTGCTGCCGCAAATAATGTCGCAAAATGGGATTATGTGGATGGTGACCGAATTGGTATCATGGGATGGAGTTACGGCGGATACATGACTTCGTTATGCATGACTAAGGGAGCTGATATCTTTAAAATGGGTATTGCAGTGGCTCCGGTCACCAACTGGAAATGGTATGATAATATCTATACAGAACGCTTCATGCGCACACCAGCTGAAAACAAAGACGGATACGAAGACAATTCACCAGTAAATCATGTTGAAAAAATGAAAGGAAAGTATCTTCTTGTACATGGTTCAGGTGATGATAATGTCCATGTTCAAAACACCATGGAAATGGTTGATGCACTTGTCAAAGAGAATAAAGACTTTGAAATGTTTATCTATACGAATAAGAACCATGGAATTTACGGCGGATACACACGTCTGCATTTATTTAATAAAATGTTAAAGTTTACGATTGACAATCTCTAATCCGTAAATTAATACCATGAAAACAGTTGTTTTAAGCATAATTACACTCATTTCATTTTCTTCATTGGCAATAAGCTTTGCTAAGCCAGTGCATGAATTAGTGACACCAAAACACGGAGATCATTCTAAGATTGAATGGTTAGATTTTGAAACAGCCATTGATAAAAATGAAGAAAAGAAAAAGCCCATCTTCATAGATATCTACACCGGATGGTGCGGTTGGTGTAAAAAAATGGATGCTACAACTTTTCAAGATGAGAAGGTGGTTAAGTTCATGAATGAAAACTTTTATGCTGTAAAGATGGATGCTGAGAGTAGGGAGCCTATCGCTTTTAAAGAGAAACTTTACGAGTATAAAAAGTATGGCAAAGCTGGTTATAATGAATTGGCTGTGAGTTTGCTGAATAGCAAGATGAGTTTCCCTTCATTTGTAGTGTTATCTAAAAGACAAGTAAAGGTGACAACCATTGCCGGTTATCAAAAGCCTAATCAGCTGATAAGCAGACTAGAGAAGTACGCTAAATAAACTACTTATTTTACTATCTTAAGGCCGCTAAATCTAAAACTCGGCCGCATGTCATTTTCTTTAAAAGATAAACTACGTTATCGTTTTGAGCAGTACTTAAGTAAAGGTGGTGCCTCCATTTTCGTTAGTTTGTTTATCGTTTTCCTCTTAATGTTTCTCATTATTATTGGGATTCGATTGGCCATTGTTTATTTTACTGGTGTTGAAGTAGACCCAAATGTTGATGAGTATTACCACGGTCAAGAAGATGATGTTTGGAGAACTTGGTTGCAAATGACCGATCCCGGTAACATGAACCAAGATAATACCCAATCTGTCTGGGTCAAGATTTCTACGGTATTGGCAGGACTTGTTGGCGTTATTATCCTTTCCATGTTGATTGCCTTCATTACAACTGCACTTGAAAAGACCTTGTATAACTTTAGAAAGGGTAGAGGAAAAGTAATTGAGGCTGAGCACACGGTTATTCTAGGGTGGAACGAGCGAGTAGTGGATATCATCAGAGAATTAATCATAGCGAACGAAAGTGAAAGTGATGCATCTGTGGTGATTCTTTCAAATGAAGATAAAGAAGAGATGGATGATTTGATCGCAAAACGTCTCCCCAACACGCAAACGACTAGAGTGATCACTACCACCGGTGATTATGCGAATATCAACGAATTAAAACGTGTCAACATCACCGAAGCAAAGTCGGTAATTTTATTGGCAAGCTGTTCTGAAAGTGGAACTTATGACGACAAGTTGAGTTCAGATGTGAATTCGGTTAAGGCAATCATGGCTATCATCTCCTGTCAAGACGGAACTAATGAATTACCAATTATCGCCGAGATTTTCACCCAAGAAAAGAGAGAATTGATTTCGTTTTTTAATGATGAAAACATTATTGCGCTAGACAGTTGGGATATCATGGGTAAATTACTGGTGCAAACTTCTCTGACTTCTGGTTTAGAGATGGTGTATAATGAGATGCTCTCATTTGATGGCTGTGAAGTATATTTCTATGAGTCAGATTGGAAAGGTGTTCGATTTAAAGATTTGCCATTTCATTTCATTGACGGAATTCCTTTAGGAGTGTACAGTGAAGAAGAAGGATTGAGATTAAGACCTGAGGAGGATTATCAATTGGTTAAAGAAGATCAAGTCATTATTTTAGCTGAAGATGACTCTACCATCAACTTTGAGTCTGCGCCAATTCTAGCACCAAAAGAAATGGAGTTGTCAGGTAAAAAGCTGGAGCAACGAAGTAAAAACATTTTGATTTTAGGGTGGCATAATGTGGCCGAAATCTTTATTAGAGAGGCTGCTGATTACTTGACGTCCGGAACCAAAGTTGATATTTTATTCAACGAGCCAGATGAGTTTTTGACCGACAAGGTTAAAGAGCTACAAGGTTTATATGATGACTTTGAAATCACTTTGACAGATAAGGATCCGCTCATTCGGGAGAATTTACAAGCGGTAAATCCTTTTTCATACGACAATATCATTATTCTCTCACAAAATAGAAGAGAGTTAAGTGCAGACAAAATTGACTCAGATACCTTGATTATTTTGTTGTTGCTGAGAAATATTAAATCTGAATTATCCGAAGATGTTGATTCACATATCATAACGCAGGTGCTGAATTCAGAGAATCAAGAAATAATTACCCAAACAGATGTGGATGATTTCATTATTAGTAATAAGTTAATCACCATGATTTTAGCTCAGTTGTCTGAAGAACCATTGATTAAGGCCTTGTATGACGATTTGTTTTCAGAAGACGGTTCTGAGATTTATGTGAAACCAGCTGATCTTTATTTTTCTGATTTTCCACAAAAGGTCAGATTCGGTGATTTGATTGGTTTGGCAGGAAAACGTGAAGAGGTTTGTTTGGGGATTAGAAAAGGCGCTATGAGTAAAGATGCCGATTCGAATTTTGGGGTAAGATTGAACTTACCAAAGGATGAAGTTGTTACAATACTCGAAGAAGACTTCTTAGTAGTGCTGTCGGAGGATGAGTTGTAATTGTCTCATTTTTTGAGTGTAATAGAAATTCAAAAAAAATAATAGGTGTTGAGACAAATAAAATGTCAAACTTTATGCTATATTTAGGGGGTAAAATTTAAAGATCGATTAATTAAATACATGGAAACAAAAATGGACGAAATTGCAAAGATTGAGCTAGACGGAAAAGTAATTGAATTACCAGTTATTACAGGTACTGAAAATGAAAAGGCTTTGGATATCTCAAAGTTAAGAGCTCAGACAGGATATATTACTTTAGATAGAGGATTCAAGAACACAGGTTCTTGTATGAGTGCAATCACATTTTTGGATGGTGAAAAAGGTATCCTGCGTTACAGAGGATATCCGATTGAGCAATTAGCTGAAAACGCATCTTTCCTAGAAGTAACTTATTTGATCCTTAAAGGAGAGCTACCTAACAAAGAACAGTTAGAAGCTTTTGAAGATGAGATTGATCACCACACTTTAGTGCATGAAGACATGAAACGTTTCTTTGAAGCGTATCCTGCAAAGGCTCACCCTATGGGGATTTTGGCTTCTATGATTTGTTCAATGTCGACATTTTATCCTGAGTCTCAAGACCCAAATCGATCTCAAGAGGCTTTCGAATTAACGATCAAAAGATTAATCGCGAAGTTGCCAACTTTGGCAGCAATGGTATATAAAAATGCAGTAAGACATCCGTTCATGTATCCTAAAAATGATTTAGGTTACATTGAAAACTTCATGTACATGATGTGGGGAATGCCAACTGAGGATTATACACCAAACCCAGTAATTGTGAAAGCATTAAACAAATTGTTAATCCTTCATGCTGACCACGAGCAAAACTGTTCAGCTTCAACAGTAAGAATCGTAGGTTCTTCACAGGCTAACTTATATGCTTCAATTTCAGCAGGTATATCTGCACTTTGGGGACCACTTCACGGTGGAGCTAACCAAGCAGTAATTGAAATGCTTGAAATGATTCAAGAAGATGGAGGAGATTTAGATAAGTGGATTGCAAAAGCAAAAGATAAAGAAGATCCATTCAGATTGATGGGATTCGGACACAGAGTTTACAAAAACTTCGATCCAAGAGCAACTATCATCAAAAAAGCTTGTGACGATATCTTAGGGGAACTTGGAATTAAAGATCCTACTTTAGAGATTGCTAAGAAATTAGAAGAAGTTGCATTAAATGATGAATACTTCAAAGCAAGAGGATTGTATCCAAACGTTGATTTCTACTCAGGAATCATTTACAGAGCAATCGGTATTCCAACTGAGATGTTTACAGTAATGTTCGCATTAGGAAGATTACCTGGTTGGATTGCACAGTGGAAAGAAATGTTAGACAACGGTGATCCGATCGGAAGACCAAGACAAGTCTACACGGGTGCTAACGCTAGAGATTTTGTTCCTTTGGAAAAAAGATAAAAACACAGATTAAAATAGAAAGGCTCTGCATTATGCAGGGCCTTTTTTTATGGAATAATAGGATAGAAATATTATTCACGCATAATAAATTTATATATTAGACGTAAGATTTAAACCTGAATTATGAAAAGAATAGTAGTTAAAGCATCATTTGTTTTTGTAGCCGTGTTAGCATTAGCATCATGTAAAAAAGGAACCTGCACATGTACAGTGTTTGGTTCAGAAATCTCCACAAAAGTCACTGCAGATGATCGTGAAGAATACAAGGATGCCAAGAATAGTTGTCAAGATGCCGGCTGTGAATGGTCTGCGGGTCATTAACAAGTTATTCCCAAATCAGGAGGTACGAGTTGATTGACTCGTTAATCGAAACGGTATAAGATCGTTCCGCCTGACCTTTTCTGAGTATCACAGTTTGTTGAATCGGAAATTCGGCTTCAAAGTGTTCGTAGTAAACAACACCTCCCGAATATCGGCCCAGGCTATCTGTCATATCAAAAGTACTGGAATTAATGGTTTGGCTTGGGGTTTTGATTTCAATGAATGGAATATAATTGTTAGCTGAGTCTAAAACTTTTATATTCAATTGTGCACTCCAGGCAGTTGAGTAAGGTGTGTCATTAGGGTTGTTGTATTCATTATCAGTTTGCGAGGGTGAAACCACTTCTTTTTGACAAGAAACGACCTGAAATAATCCAATCAATACGATATATCGTAGTTTTATCAATTGATAAAGTGCGTAAATTCGGTGGTATCCCCTTTATTAAGAATGATATTGAAAGTTTTGGTGATACTGTCCTTTTCTAAATAGATTTCCTGCAGATCAGGTGTGTATCCAAATTCAAATTGGTAGATAACATCAAAACTGACGAAACCATCACTGTCCGTAAATTTTGGTTCATGGCACTGGTCCATATGACAGTAAGTCCATATCGCGCAACTATCAACAGGGCTGTTCAATGAGTCTTTGATAAAAAGTTCAATGTGAGAATCCTCTGAGGTGATTACAGTACACCATTCTACAGAGTCAGGCATTTGATTCAAATGAGATGGATTTGGAGTATTATCTTTTCTACAACTCGAAAATAATACTAATGAGAAAAGAATTAAGATTTGGGCTTTCATATGTGTTTACACGTCAAATAAGGCGTAAAGGTTGGTTTGAATTTTCATTATCAGACATATCTTATTTGTTTTTTTCCGAAAACACTTTGCCAAGGTAAATGAGATCAGATTCGTCAAGGAATGGTTTTTTAAGGTCTTCAATATTCTTTAAGCCATACAAGTTGGTTAGCACTTTACCATTATTGCCAAACCTTCCCATTTTCCAATGCGGAATTCCAATCAGAAAATTTGATTCAATGGTATCTATGTTCAGGCTACTTTGAAGTTTGAGTAGGTATGACTCTTCGTTGGTGTCAATCAATATTTTGTGATGTAGTTTGCATGATTGATTCAGTTCATTAATTATGCTATTGAAGTCCTCAACAATACTGAATTTATTGCTTGTCGACAGCTTGATTTGAAGACCTTCTAGATTTGGGTGAATTTTCTTTTTCCTCCATTTTCTTAACACAGGGAAATACAAATTGTCAAGAGCACCCCTGCGAAGTTTCATATTGCCAAATGAAATAGTAATCAGTAGAATAAAAAACGCTAAAAAACTTACTTTCATTTTGAGGTAGCTCATTCCAATGTGATTGCTAGCAACAATTGATACCGTAACGTATCCTGTCATTAAAATGACAATGGAGATTAACAATGCTGAAAACATGAATGAATTTGAGTCCATTCGAACTTTCTCATCAAAAAAGGTAGTGTTGTTAAGTGTGTTGTTGGTATAAAAAACGAACAACCAAATACAAAGAACCAATGTAAGGTCAGAAATCCATGAATATTCTGAGGCCCACCAGTCCATGATCCAGAAATCATAGAACCCGTGAATTAATGAAGCCAAGAGAAAAAATAGTATAAATGTCAGATACTTATTGTATCCTCTATATTTACTCAACATAAGTCCGTATCCAATGGTAGCACTACAAGTCATGTGGATTACGCTACAATAAATTCCCCTGCTGCTTATATTACCAACACTTTCTCCAAAATATCCAATATTTTCTATAAAGAAAAAACCTAGCGCAGAAACAGCAGAATAGAGAATAAAGTCAAAAGGCTCATTGATTTCTTTCGTGAACCTAAGGATGATGAGAACTGGAATAATTTTTACCAATTCTTCAATCATTCCAATTGAGCTTACACAGTACCAGAAATGACTATTAGGATGTGTTGGTTGATAGTAGTGAAATACATGCCAAAGCAAGTCATGCAAAGGGTATAATAACTGCATTGAAACAATTGATAAGAGGAGCGTTAATAGTATATATCGCTTCTTTTCAGGTTCATAAATATCTAGTTTTCTCAAAAAGTAAAGCCAGACCATTAAAAGAACAAACGCGCTCCCAACACCGAACATGTGCCAATAATCAAACTCAGCAGAAAATCTTGTTTTCCAATATTCTATCCAATTGAATTCTAAAAAATACTTTGCTCTTTTAATGAATTCTGGGATATGAGGTGCAGCCTCAGGGTTATCTATGAGTAATTCCAATTTTTCATCTTGACTGAATCTGTAATAAAGTATTGCAAGATTTCTGTAGCTGTAGTGAACGCATTCTTCTTTACTTATACTTTGAAGAAGATAATATTCAGCTGAGTCAATTGTCTCCCAAGAATTTTTGTGAAGTTCGTTTGTTCCACGCACGTAGTCATAGTAGCTAATATCCTTACTGTGTAAATTTTGGAGTTGGTAAGAAACCTTTCCTGGCTTTGCATCTAAATTCACATAGTGAAATGCAGTGAATAAATAGCCTAGATCTTGTGTTAAACTGTCCTCTGAGTACTTTAGTTTTTCGAATTCAGATAAAATTTGTTGAGATTCATCTTCTTCTATGAATGAACTAATTGGTCTATTGGAGTGACGGATACTATGTCTCGCATATTCATAAAATCGAACAACTTCATTGTACTGTTTTATGTAATCGATTGAATCAACTTTTTTATCTGGATCGATTCGGAAATATTTGATACGATAATCTTGTCCCAGCCTTTTTCCATAAGATGAGTTCATGAAAAGGATAGGGCCGACTACTAATCCTGATAGGGTGATGAATCTTACCAATAACCTCTTCAAGTATGATTTATTTTTTCTATTCAGATAGAGGTTATAGAATAAATAGCTGATTAAAATGAGTAAAAGCAGGAATGAAGCGTAAAATAGAATTGAGTCTAGCATATTGTTTTGGGTTGTGAAAACAGAATGTACTAAAAAAATGATAATTAAAAAAGTAAATTACTAATAAAATTAGTTTTAATTCTTTTGTAATCAAAAAACTATTTCTTCTCAGGTAATTGAAGTCCTAATACTGTTCGGTATAAATAGATGTCAAAAATTACCCGACTGATTAATAAGCTACTTATGACCGTAGCACTATGATTGATTTCAATTAAGGATAGAACGAAAAGGGTAATTGCAAAAGATAAAAAAACAGACATGATAGAATGAATGGCATTTTCCCAAGACTCTGTTTCTATTGTTTTCCTATCCATTTTCCTAAATGTCAGATAAACCATTATGGCTTTGTAAATGAATAGGGGCCAGGAAGTAACAATGACCGCAACGAAGAGGTCAAATTGTGGTCGCTCTGAATTCTGGATTAGAATATAATGTTCCCCTGCCATTCGAGACAAGAAATAAGCAAATTGGCTGGTCATTAATAAGGCTCCGAAACCAGCAGCTAAGGCAGCCGGATAACCAGCTTTTACCTTTTTACGTGATGGGCGATACCAATATCCTCCAATACCAGCATAAATACTAGCGTCTATGGCAAAGTAGAATAGCATTCCACTTATTCCCCAAAATTCTAAATAAACTCCAACGATTAAAAGTAGATAGCTAAATACGTTGAGTATAAAGGACTTTTTAGTCTTCACTAAGCACGCTCAATAATAGTCGCGTATCCTTGACCAACCCCAATACACATAGTAACCAATGCGTATCTTTTGTTTGTTTTTTGCAACTCAATTGCCGCAGTTTGAAGAATTCTTCCTCCTGTCATTCCGAGTGGGTGTCCAATTGCGATTCCACCTCCGTTAGGATTGATTCTAGGGTCATCATCAGCTATACCCATTTCTCTTGTACAAGCAAGTGCTTGAGCAGCAAAGGCTTCGTTGATTTCAATGATGTCCATGTCATCAAAAGTTAATCCAGCTCGAGCTAATGCTTTTTGAGAAGCGTAAACCGGACCAATTCCCATGATTCTTGGCTCTACACCAGCTACTGCTGCTGATACGATTCTCGCCATAGGTTTGAAATTATGATCTTTTACGGCTTGCTCTGAAGCTACAAGTAATGCCACAGCTCCGTCATTTAATCCTGAACTATTTCCAGCCGTTACTGATCCTCCCTCTTTCTTGAAGGCCGCTCTTAACTTTCCTAATACTTCTAATGAAGTGTTAGGTTTGATAAATTCGTCTTGATCAAAAATCAAATCATCCTGCTTTCTTCTCGGAATAGCTATCGGAACAATTTCTTCAGCTAATCGACCTGATTGTTGTGCTTTGGTGGCTTTCATCTGGCTCCAGTATGCAAATTGATCTTGGTCTTCTCTTGAAATCTTGTACATCTCCACCAAATTCTCTGCAGTAACACCCATTCCGTCAACCCCATAAATCTCTTTCATTTTAGGGTTCACAAACCTCCATCCAAAAGACGAGTCGTGCATTTGTGCATCTCTACCAAATGGTTTAGACACTTTTGAAATTACCCAAGGTCCGCGAGTCATATGTTCAACTCCACCAGAAATATAGACTTCACCATTGCCCGTTTGAATAGCCCTAGCCGCGTTAATGGTAGAGGCCATTCCAGAAGAACACAAACGGTTCACTGTTTCTCCACCAATAGTCCACGGAAGTCCGGCAAGTAAAGAGCTCATTCGAGCAACATTACGATTGTCTTCTCCCGCTTGGTTTGCACATCCGAAAATGACATCTTCAATTACTTTTTGATCAAAATCAGGATGACGATCCATCAGTTCTTTCATTACGTGTGCTCCTAAATCGTCCGTTCTAACTGGCGAAAGGGTTTCACCAAAATTCCCGATTGCGGTTCTGACTGCGTCAACTATAAAGACATCTTTCATGTGCTTGGATTTTTTTACAGATTTGTTTGAATTCGTATTCCTTCAAATTTAATAAGTTTGAAGAAATATGGGTGGACTTAGAAGGTTTGATTTATTGATATTGTTGTTGCTGCTCATTGTTCAGTTAGCTATTTGTATACCTTTTATTCAATCTTTTCCGATAGAGTTAGATGAACCTTTTACAATATATAACTCATCAAGACCTCTAGGTGAGACAGTTAGCTTTTTGGCTGAAGGAAATAATCCTCCTCTGTACTTCTTTGTTCAACACGCATGGCAATCAATTTTCGGAACAGGTCCTGTTGCTGTACGCTCTCTTTCTCTATTGATTTCATTGATTACGATTTCAGTGTTTTTTGTTTTTATCAGAAAGCGTGCTCATCTTTTGTTGGCAACTGGGGCGTCTCTAGTATTAATATTTGCCGATAGTTTTCACCATTTCAGTATGGAGGCCAGAATGTTTCAGCTGTATATTTTATTCAGTTTGTTAGCATTGATTTCGCTTTATAGATTGTTAATTGAGCGTGAGGGAAAAGCCATGGTTCAATTGGTGTTATGGTGTGTATTGGCTTTGTATACGCATTATCTGGCAGTCTTTGTGATTGGGGTTTTTCTCATACTGATAGGTGCGTATTTCAAGCGCTTAAAAGAGATCCAACGAAAGTATTATCTGGTTTCTGCTGGTTTGTTCTTGTTGATGATGATGCCTTTGTCATTTACATTGTTCAGTAGAGGTGCAGATTTTGTCAAGGAGGGTAGTTGGTTGATGGTGCCAACAGCAAGAGACTTGATAGAAGAGTTGTTTAAGTTGTTTACTACGCCTTTCAACTTTTTGTTTTTCACGCTTTTGATTACAATTTTCGTTTTACTAATGAAAAAAGGAGTTTTTAAAAAGACTTCCTTTCTGTTTTTCTTAATTGCGGCCTTGTCATTATTCCTGGGGATGTTCGTTTTCTCATTAATCGTTCAGCCTGTTTTTCATGAGCGCTATTTATTTGTTTCATTAGTGTTTATGTTACCAATGGTAGTCGGCTTCAATACATTAGAGGTGAAGGTAGGGCAGTTGAAATATGCGTTCTTAGGTTTGGCACTCCCTTTTATGCTTAGCGTAAATTTCGTTCCCGATATTAATCGAAACACGGATGAATTGGTGGCAGAAGTGGAAGAAAAACTGCAAGAAGGCTATTCGGTGTATTATTGTCCACAGCATTTTGATTTATTATTGAGTTATCATTTTGTTGAGGATTTTGGAGAGCACGATTTGAGTCAGCTTCAATTAAAAATGGGGGAGAAAGGTTTCTTTGCTGACTGTGCGGGAGATTTGATTATCCAACAATTGCCAGAGAAGTTGCTTTATATTGATTTCAATTTACAGTACCTTTATCCTGACTTGAATCCGAATGCCGTCATTACCACTGAGTATAATTGGATTGAAGAAACGGCTTATGCTGGAGGGTATATGTTGAAAACCTATCACAAGAAATGAAGATAAATATTGTTGGATCAGGGAATGTAGCGACTCATTTGGGGCGCCAATTATCAAAATCTGTCGAAATTCTCTCAGTATACTCTCGTAATACAGAAAATGCAAAGCAGCTTGCGAACTTGTTAAGTTGTGGTGTCCTAGAAGGTTTAGAGGGGCTTCCGTCTGAGGCTGATTTGACAATTGTTTCAGTGAAAGATGATGCCCTGTCAGAAGTGATGGCTAAAATTCCTAAAGGGATTAAAGTCGTTCACACATCTGGATCTGTTGGTATGGACGTTTTTAAAGGGTTTGATAGGTGCGGTGTCTTGTATCCGTTGCAGACATTTTCAAAACAAAAAATGGTCGAATTTGATGGGGTTCCGGTTTTGATAGAAGCCAACACATTAGCATTTGAATCAGAGCTTGTAGAACTTGCATCCAAGTTCTTGTCAAAAGATGTTCGGATTGTTAATGCCAGTCAACGAAAGAAAATACATATGGCTGCCGTCTTTGCTTGTAATTTTACAACTCAATTATGGGCAGAGTCTGAATCAATTTTGAAAGAAGATGAGTTGGATTTATCAATTCTGCTTCCTTTGATTAAAGAAACCATTTCGAAAGTAGAAGAGATGGGGCCAAAAGCTGCTCTGACGGGTCCGGCTAAAAGAAAAGATGTGCAGATTATTGCTTCACACTTGAATAAGCTCAAAGGAGAGCAAAAAGAAATTTACGAGCTATTAACCAAGCGTATCTTAAATCAATAGATTACCTCTTGATAATCTGAGCTTGAGAAACAGCCCCGTCCACATTACTTTGATAGGTGAGGAGGTAAGAACCTTTTTCCAAGCTAGATAAGTTAATCCATTCGTTTTGGACTTCTTGATGAAATACTTGTTTGCCAGATAAATCATGAATGGTAACTGTACCGTTTAAGTTTTTACCAAAATGCAAATCTTCTTCAAAAGGATTGGGATGAACTGTGATTGTCTCTATATGCTCTTGAATACTTGTGGTTATATTTTCATACGAGATGTCTGTAAACTGATCAGGATAAGACCAAGTGTAATTCAGCTTCATAATCATAATGTTGTTGCCTCCTGAAGAGAAGAATTTGGTATCGGACAAAAAGACTACGCCATCATCATAACAATTGTCTAAGGCGTGACCAATATCTTCTCCTTTTTCGCCATAATTATTGGCGGCAAAATAGATTCCGCCAGAGGAGCATTTACCCATAAAGCTATCTTCTTCACCGTCAAGTTGGTATCCCCAGCTTTCAGTTTGGCCAATGTAATAGGTGTCCTCATTGTAATATCTTGTGACAATATCATTGACTTGATCGTGTTCAGGAGAATTGCTAGAATAAACTAAATCAAATACTTCAGTCCAGTCATACTGCATTTTATAGTTCCACATGTTCGATTTTTCGGTATTGTAGTTGTAGCCTCTTGCACCGCCAAAATTGTAATGTCCGGTTGCAGCATAGGCAGAGGTGAAGTAGTCGTCAAAACCTTGCCCTATTGTTTTCATTCCGCCTTCTGTGCCGTCAATGTGCATGGTCTTAATAAACCCGTCTAATGAATTATTTGCTGTCGTGTAATATCCTCCAGCAAGCACAATACTATCGCCAGCTATAGCAACGTCTTTAAAAAAGCTTTCTGAGCTACCTTCTTCAACGTATGTCCATAAGGTGTCTCCGTTTTTATCTGTTCTGACCACATAAGCACTCAAGTTTCCACTATTGTAGCTGTAGGTCTCACCAGCCATGACAAATCCCGAGTCAGGGGTTTGAACCAATCCGTAAGCTTTGTCCCAGTCTGACCCGCCGTAGGTGTTTTGCCAAAGCAATGAACCGTCTTGATCCAATCTTAATAGATAAAAATCAAAACCTCCAGCACCAAAGCTGTTAGTGTATCCAGCCACTGCGTAAGTCGAATCATTAGTAACTACAATTGATTGCCCCCAGTCAGATCCTTCGCCACCATGGTTAATTGACCATTTGAAATTACCCAATGAATCCACTTTCAAAATGTAGACATCTGCTTGTGCCGAAACAAAACTGCTTGATGAGCCAGTGACTACGTAGCCTGTATCAGTATCTTGTTTGATGTCTCTACCAAAGTCGTATCCCGAATTACCATAAGTTTTCAAAAAAGTAATGAGTTGTGCATTAGCTGAAGCTGTGAAGCTCAAAACACCAACAATCATAATATATCTGATTAACTTCATAGCTTGTAGTACATTGCAAAATTAAAGCCTCTTCCAAAGCCTATCTTTTTTGAAACTAAACCGAGCAAATCGAATGTTCCTGCTCCGAAATAAAGCTTGTCTTTTACCCAGTAATTGAAGTTGAGCCCCATTCTGAGTCCGGCATGTCCACCATACGATAACCGACTAGATACACTGAATTCGTCAATAGGGCGATAATAAGCTCCTGCATAAAGATAGGGGAAGTAATCTGGTACCATGATGGTCTTAAAACCGTAAATAGCTTGCCATTTTTGGTCAATCGCATTGTCTGGTAGTTTTTGAACCACCAATTCAACTGGTAGAAAGTCAACGTATCGTCTTGTGGATTCGGTAATACCTAAAGTATCCAAGAGGTCAATTTGAGTATCTGTAGTGTCATCATTTAAAAAGTCTTGAATATCAAATCCATTGAAAGCCGTGTTTGACTGAATAACGTAATTATTAGTTAAACGATTCCAGAATACGGCTCCTAAGTTGTTGATTTTGAAGTTTATAATCTGCCTGTTCTTAACTTTTCCTTCAAATATGAAATTGTAGTCAATATCGATAGCAAACCCACCTCCTTGAAAAGCCCAATAAGGTGAAAATCGATCAGTCATCACTCCTGATCCACTTAAATCTAACGATACCGAATCAGCATCAGGACTGGTGTAGAAATGAGAACTTGACAAACCAAATTCAGCTGCTTTTGAACCTGCTACGTAAGAAATTTGGATGGAAGAGAGGTTTCTCTCGTCAAAAAATCCAACGCTAAACTTCTGATAATGCTGGTATTGTGCATGAGCGAACGTGAGATCTAGACTATCGCCTTGATATCCAGCATTTCCATACATAGCCAAATTGAACAAGTCAGTTGGAATATTACTAGAGATGTAATGATTGTCAGAGAAGCTCAGTTTTAAACCAAGGTGTTCCTTTTTGAACAGGTTAATACCAGGCGAATAACTATCTACTCTTTGCTCAAATTCTCCGCCAATGGTGTTCATTCGCCCTAATCTCTTGGCATTATTGTCTTTTAATTCTTGGTCAATGGCTCCACCGAAAAGAAACTTATCCATGAATTCATTATTGAAGCGATTTGATGAATAAGTGTTGTAGGAGCTAAACTTTACAAGATTTTTATCGTTAATGGTATCTTCAAAAACATACGTAGGCTCTTGCGCGAATGCCGTTAGACTCATCATTGATATGAAAATGCTCAGTTTCTTCACAAGTTCAATTCAATTTGAAGATTACTACTCAAAGTGAAATCAAAATTTGCAGCAGACTGAATCTTTATGTTTGCCGCATTTTCTGTTGAGAATGTCACGTTCAACGCTATTTTTTTTGCGGATTCTAAGTCGGCAACTATGGTTTCATTTAAGGTGAATATAACGGTGCCATTTGATGGAGTAGAGCTGTAAGTAATTTGATCATATGTTGCTGGGCTTACACCATTGTCAGCCGGCACTACATGCAATAAGTTTCCAAATTCGTCAAGTAATTCTAATTGAACCATAGCTTCTAAAGGAAATCCATTATTATAGCTCAAGGTGAAAGTTCCGTTCTCAGGCGTGATGCTGCTGTTAGACGTGTAATCAATGTCAAAAGTATCTTTCAAGCTCAGCTGATTTGCTGCAAAACTTATTGGGAATTCTGCGTCCAGATAAAGATCCATTGTTGAACCTGGGAATAATTCGTCAGCACCGGCTGTGGTGTTTCCATCAGGGTTTACATTTAGTTCGTAGCCCAATACGATTGAGTCAGACAAGTTTTCTAAAAATGGAAGCACATTTGAGTTAGAATTATTGATGCTTATTGGGTATTCAGATGCCGTAAACCCATATAAACCGCCAGAAGCGGGGTTTAAATTAATCGTGTTGTTTAATTGTGGAAAACTCAACGCTACTGCCGAAGATGTCTGAGAATTTATTCCTTCAACTAAGGTTATTTTACTCTGAGCAATGAGGTTGAAACCATTTTTAATGGATAACATTAAGTCCAATGAATCTAATTGAATACTTCCCCCAGAAAGCTTATCCATAAATGGTAGTTTGATTCCTATTGTATCTGTAAATTGATAAGATCCGAAATACCCCATGGCATAATCTGGAACCAAGTTCTTAAACGAAATCTCGTAAGTGATGCTGTCGGTATTGGTGATGTTATATGAATTTACCGTTTCGTTTGATCCAACAATAATGTCGCCTGAAAGCGTATTGTATAAATCACCGCTTACTCCTTTTAAGTCAATATCAAATCCTGCCATGTCAATCATATTACTCGCCAAAAACGGATTTGACATAGAGCCAGCATCCAGTTCGAAGTATCGGCTGAAAGGCATGCCCTGATCTAAAATCTTTGGAAAATCAAAAGTGCAGTGCACTTTACCAGGCCAGGTATTGTAAATGGTCATTTCTACTTCGCCACTCTTCGCAATGACTCTTTTTAACTCTATTTGGTCTAATTGGTAGGCTTGATTGTAAGCATCACCATATACAAAGTCAGGGTTTACTGTGACAGATGCAAGAGAAACTGCTGTTTTTTGCGTAAAAGTAGTATCTGGCAAATCTATCAGTGTATCCACAGAAAAACTGTAAACCACATCAGAGTAGATGATTGAAAGATAATTGTCAGTATTGGTAGTCAGGTTTTCTGAAGGTACCAAATCATTTAAGCTGAGTGACCCATGAACAACAGGTGCTGCCCAGTTTGAAGACCAACTTGTGGGCTCTTTCTTGCAGGCAAATAAAGCAAGAGAAAAAACTAATATCAGACTAAATCTTTTGGTCATCTTTATTAGCAACGAAATTAGGGATTAAATCGTTTGTTGACCAGACGATTATAAAAGGTTTTCACCAAATGACGTTGAAAAGCATCTTTTCTCCTAATTTTGGACTAATTATGCCTATGACAAAGTATAGACTTTTAAATCAAGAAGAACTTCAGAATTTTGAAGATGAGTTCGTGAAATATTTGGTTGTGAACGGAATCGCAGCTGAAGATTGGAGAAAGATGCTTGAAGAAAGACCAGATGACGCACAAAAGATTGTTGACTTATTTTCTGATGTTGTTTTCGAGAAAATAATGAGGGAAGTTCAGTTTCTTGTTATTTATAGAAAGTCTTACATTCAATCTATTCAGTGCTTAAAAGATAAAATGATCATGGTGGCTATTTCTACCAAGAATGAAGATATTGACATGACCAAAGTTGATTGGTCATCACTAGATTCCTTTGATGGTTTTGAAATACATAAAGCTGAAAAAGAGTATACCAAGGCAAGAGAAGAGGAGCTGTTTGATCTAACTGAGATTGGTTACAGCCTGTCTGACGGTAAAATATACAAAGCATTGATGATGGCATCAATAAATGACTAATTATGGAGGATAAGAGAACAGTTGATTTTTCAAGAACGACCATTACGGAGTTAATGATACCCTCGTTCGCAAATTTTTCAGGTAAAGTTCATGGTGGAATTCTATTATCACTGATGGATAAAGTGGCCTACGTTTGCGCTTCTAAGCATTCAGGATCTTATTGCGTTACAGTTTCAGTAGATGGTGTCGAATTTAAGGAGCCAGTAGAAGTAGGAGAGTTGGTAAGTCTCGCGGCTTCTATCAACTATGTAGGGAATTCTTCAATGATTGTTGGAATTAGAGTTGAATCTTTAAAGCCGAAGACTGGCGAGAAAAAACATACTAATTCGTGTTATTTTACAATGGTAGCTAAAAATGATGATGGGTCATTGAAAACTGTGCCACGCTTGATATTAGAGAGCAATGATGACGTTAGAAGGTTCTATGATGGGAAGGCCTTGAAAAAAATGCGTAGACAGATTACAGAGGTTTTACACAAAGAAGTGAAAGATATTTCTGGAAAGATGATGATCGAAAGCTTGAAAGATGATCGTTGTGAAGTTGTGTTCTAGAACTGGCAAGGCTTTCAAGTAAAGTTGTAACCCCTCTATATGAAAAGCGTTATGTAGATGTAAAAGCTTTACACTGGTTAACGCTTGATTTTAGTAAAGCATTTATTTATGTGGTTATAAAAGGAGTTCGTTTATTCAGCGAACTCTTTTTGTTTAACAGAACTTGAAAACCGCATGTTTGTAATCTACTTTGTTTAAATTAAATCCTTTTTGAGCAATAGCTAAAATGATTTGGCTTTCATTCAATTCTTCTAAAATTGACTCTCTCTCTAGATGATTATCGTAAATAGGTGCCTTAAGCTTACTTTCATTATTTGTTACCCATCTGAATGGAATATTAGAATCTTTTAATAGTTGAGCAATCCGCTTACCTTTTTTTCCCGCTCCCCATAACACAAGTTCTTCATCATTCTTGAAATCACATTCAATAAAATAACGCACTTTTAGTTCTAAAAATCTATTGTCGGCGTAGTTCTCATTTGTTCTAGAGGTTCGGTCAGGATAGTCACGCCAAAAGTGCAGAGTTTCCCTTAGACCATAGACCGGAACATTTTGTTGATACAACTTAAAACATAAATCATAATCTTCAGGATAGTCCAGCGATTTAAAACCTCCTAATCCCTCTAGAATGTGACGTTCAAGCATCCATGACGGACTAGGGATAACGCATTCTTTGTAAATTTCTTGGTAATGATTTTGTTGGTCTACCAATGCATTGAGCCATTGTTCATAATTGGAATAACCTTCATTCAATTTAGTCTTGGAGAAATACTTGACTTTGTTTGTAATTATATGGTTTGGGCGTTTCAAGAGTGCATTTCTCAGTAATTCAATTTTATTGTTGGCCATAAGGTCGTCAGCATCCATTCTGCTAATAAACTCTCCCTGACTCCTGTTGAATGCTAGTGTTAACGCATTAATGATTCCAGTTCCTTTATTGGTAAAAACTCTAATTCTAGAATCATTCAATGCAAATTGATTGAGGATTTCAAGAGTGTTGTCAGTAGAATGATCATCCACAACACAGAGTTCCCACTTCTCATAAGTTTGATTGAGAATAGAGGAAATACACTCATCAAGGAATTCAGCTGCGTTTTTTGCAGGCATCAAAATGGAAACCATCATTCAAAGTTCGGATTTAATTCTGAATGGTATAAGGCCTTTGCAAATTATTCCCGATTTTCTCTGCTTGTTTTATCCATTACTATATGAATGCTATCAGGCTTGAATTTATTGGGCACGCATATCACTTGTAATATGGACTGGTATATCACCTAAATTTACCGCTTGCCTAAACAAAATTAAGAGCTATGTTAAATACTGTTATTACTGGTTCGGGATCATATATTCCCAAGAAAAAAGTAGAGAATTCTGAATTTGCGCAAAATCAATTTTATGACAAAGAAGGTGCATTAATTCCGCTTGAAAGCAAAGAGATTATTGAGAAATTTCAAGCCATTACCGGAATCAAATCAAGAAGGTATTTGAAAGATTATCAGTTATGCTCAACCATAGCAAGCTTAGCTGGAAAAGAAGCTATAGATGATGCCGGGGTGAATCCTGAAGAAATTGATATGATCATTGTTGCACATAACTTCGGTGATGTCA
>Ga0189274_100148_pt1 | contig 47993 bp, 46 predicted proteins | sample N5B1minimetaG_FD_130323 | JGI IMG/M metagenome (GOLD analysis project Ga0189274, IMG submission 130323) | Marine microbial communities from the Costa Rica Dome - N5 B1 mini metaG | ecosystem: Environmental > Aquatic > Marine > Oceanic > Photic zone | place: Costa Rica: the Eastern Pacific...
GGCGCCTTCGAAATCACCGGCGAACTGGCGGGAAGCGGCAAGATTATAATGGTAATCTGCCCGGTCCGGGTCCTGGGCGGTGGCGGCTTCGAACAAGCCGATCGCAGCCTCGTGGTCGCCCAATCGCGTGAACACGACGCCGATCGTGTCGAAGGTCAGCGCGTCGCGTGGCCCCAGCGTCCCCGCTTGCCGGGCCGCCGTGGCCGCAGCATCGCGCTGGTTGAGCGCAAGGAGCGACTTGGCCTTGTGTGCATGCAGGCGAGGGTCTCGCGGTGCGAGCACCAGGCCCCGGTCGAAAATCTCCACTGCCTTGGCATGATTGGCGTGGTCGGCGGTCAACAGGCCGAGCAGGAAGAAGGCTTCGGGGTGCGGACCCGCCTTTTGCAGCACGTCGAGACACAGGGCGTGTGCCTCCCGGTACTGCCGAGCCTCCAGCGCTGCAGCGGCGGCATTGAGGTGCGATTCGACGCTCACCCTGTCACAGCGCCTGTGCGGGCCAGATCCTGAACGCCGACAGGCTTTTTGTGCTGCGCATGCGAAGCCCCTTCGCACCCGCAGCGTGTCGCCTGCGCAACAGGTACCAGAATAAAACGAAATTGTGACATGAATTTAACTCACCGCAATTGCTTTCACTACCAGCAAGAGATCATGATTAACGCACAATTTCATTCGGAGAATCCAGTCATGGCCGCAATACCCAAAGCATCGCTCCGCGCACGCCTCGCCTGTTCGATCAGTGTGCTTGCCCTGCCACTCGCCGGTCTTGCCGGTCCCAGCGCCGCTCTTGCCCAAGACAATGGCTCGTCTTCCCAGGACGTGATCGTCGTCACCGCAACGCGCCGCTCCGAGACTGTTCAAGACGTGCCGCTCAATATCGCCGCCATCGGTGGTGCCCAGATTGAAGAGCAGGGCTTCGAGGACCTCGCAGACGCCCTCGCCTATGTTCCGGGCATCAATATCGTCGATCGCGGTGGACGCCAGGGCAATCCGATCATCGTGCGCGGCCTCAATGCCGACCCGATCAATTCCGGCGACGGCAATAATGATGGCGGCGGCACGGTGGCCACCTATCTCGGCGAGATACCGCTTTTCATTGATCTCAAGCTCAATGACCTGGAACGAGTCGAGGTCCTGCTTGGGCCGCAAGGCACGCTTTACGGTGCCGGTACGCTGGGCGGTGCCATTCGCTATCTGCCGAACCGTCCGGAGTTTGACAGCAATATGCTGAGAATCCGTTCGTCCTTCTATCAATACTCCGAAGCAAACTCGCCGTCGGCGGACATCGGCTTCACGTTCAACCACTCGATGTCCGACACCTTCGCCATTCGCGGTTCGCTCGACGTACTGCAGGATTCGGGCTTTACCGATTACACATTCCGCGTGCGCGAACCGGGTGTCTCCAACCCGGTACCGGACTTCAACGACCCCGCCGATGTCGCTGCCAATCTCGCGCCTGTCAGCGACGCTGATGGCGAAGAAGCCGTTTCCGGGCGCATCGCAGCCCGCTGGGCTCCGACCGACTGGTTCGACGCCACCGCGACCTACTACTTCCAGAACCAGGACATTGAAGGCCGCCAGATTTCCTCGCGCCGCGCGCCCATTCCCGCCGGTGATTACGAGTCCGGCTTGCGTGTGCTGGAGCCCATTGAGCGCAATAACGAGCTCTTCGCCCTGGAAGTCACCGCTGATCTCGGCTTCGCGGAGCTGACCTCGGCCACCGGATTCGGTCGCTATGACGCGGAAGGCCAGCGCGATCAGACCGACCTGCTCATCTCGCTGGAATACTCCTATGAGAGCTTTCCCAACTTTACAGCCTTCACCCACGAGTTGACCGAAGACGAGTTCTTCAACCAGGAAGTCCGCTTGGTCTCGACCTATGAGAGCCAGTTCAACTGGATTGTGGGCTTCTATTACAACAAGGCCGAGTTCGTTGGGTCCTCCGAGGAGTACACGCCGAACTATGCCGAGTATGTGAATGACAATTTTGGCTTCGGCCTGACCGAGAATCCGACCGATCTGGAGTATTTCTCAACCAGCAATACCGAGCTGACGGAAAGCGCCTTCTTCGGCGAGCTTGGCTGGGACGTCACGGATCGACTTTCGGTCACGGTTGGCGGTCGCTACTACGAGTATGAGCTGGAATCGGTGTCGACCGTGGACTTCCCGCTCTTCGAAGCGCCGACCTACACGCCGCTGACGATTGACGAAATCCGCAACCTCGCCTTCGACCCGGCGCTGGCCCAGTCGGATGACGGCTTCCTCTACAAGTTCAACATCGCCTATGATCTGAGCGATGAGGTGCTGGCCTATTTCACGGTCTCAGAAGGCTACCGCATCGGGGCATCCAATGGCCTTGGGCCATGTCCCGCCTTCGACCCGAATGCCACACAGGGTGCCTGCGCCCTCGCACCGGGCCAGCAATACGGTCCCAACCCGGGTGATATCGCCCAGTTCGACGAACGCCAGTTCGGTCCGGACCAGACGACCAATTACGAGCTCGGTGCCAAGACGACATGGGCCGGCGGCGCGGTGACGCTGAATGGCGCCATCTTCCTGGTCGAGTGGACAGACCCACAAGTGTCGTCGGCCACGGTCAACGCCAATATCCCGATCACGGTGAATGCCGCCGGCGCGGAGTCGAAGGGTTTCGAGCTTCAGGGCAGCTGGCAGGTGGCCCATAATTTCGAACTGCGTGGGACCTATTCCTTCACGCAATCGGAACTGACGGCCGATGTGCCCTTCCTGGTCCGGACCATCACACCGCCGGGCTTCGGTTCGGCCTTTGAAGATGGCCAGGCCGGCGATCGCCTTCCGGGCTCGCCCGAAACCCAGGCCTCGGTCTTCGGTCGTTACACGACGGACCTCGCGAGCGGTGCCCAGCTGAACTACAATCTCGGCATTTCCTACACGGGCGATATCCTCACCCGTACGGGTGGCCGGGGCAGCAGTGCCACGCTGGACAGCTATTTCGTTGCCAATGGCTCGATCAATTATGACGCTGGCGACTGGGGCGCGACGCTTTTCATCAACAATATCGCTGATGAATATATCGAGACCGGTATCCGAGGAACGGCGTTGTCGAACCAGGTGATCAATGGCCAGCCGGTGCGCAGCCACTACGCCAATGTCGCCCCGCCGCGGACGATCGGTGTGCGCTTCTACTACCAGTTCGGCGATTGATCCCGGACAGGTATCAAATCTGAAACAAGAAGAGCCGCACCTTTCCGGGTGCGGCTCCTTTCGTTGGACGACACAAGCTGGAGGGTCAGGGCTTCTCGCCACCCTCCGCATCGATCCCGGCAGCCCGGTTCACCAGGTCGAGAAATTCAGCGCGATAGCCGAATTCATCCTCACCGAGCGCATGACGGGCGGTCTCGGCAATTTCGGCCCAACCATAATCATCACCCAGATAGGCATCGCCGCGCAGACGCTGGGCAAAGCCGGCAACCGCGATGGAGAAACGCGCCTCCTGTGGGGCGTCGTCAAAGGCGCTGACCGCATCGGCATCGGTCACCGGCCGCTCGATCAGGCGGCTGTCATCCTCGCCCGGACGCTTGTAGCGCAGGCGCAGATGCCCGAACTCGCCACTCAGATCGGGTTCGGCCGACGTCGCGCCGCCATAGCGCAGCGGCTCCATCAAGACGCCTTCAGAGCCCGGCGCAGCGATCTCGTAGATCGCCGTCACAGCGTGGCCGGACCCGACCTCGCCGGCATCGACCTCGTCATTATTGAAATCGGCCCGGTCGAGCAGGCGCGTTTCATAGCCGATCAGGCGATACTCGGCGACGCGCGCCGGGTTGAACTCGATCTGGATCTTGACGTCTTCGGCGATCGTGAAGAGCGAGGAGAAGCTTTCCTCGACCAGCATGCGCCGGGCTTCCTGGCGGCTGTCGATATAGGCCGCCGTGCCATTCCCGGCTTGGGCAATCGTCTGCATCATCTGATCGTTGTAATTGCCGCGACCAAATCCCATCACCGACAGATAAATGCCGGTGTCACGCTTGCGAGCGACAAAGTCTTCCAGGGTCTCGTCGCGGGTAACGCCGACATTGAAATCGCCATCGGTGAGCAACATGACCCGGTTGACGGCATCCGCGTCGAAATTGCGCTCGGCGAGGTCATAGGCCAGTGCCAGACCCGCTCCGCCGGCGGTTGATCCGCCAGCGCTCAGGCGATCCAGCGCCCGATGGATCTCGCGGGCATCGCGCGCCTCCGTCGGCTCCAGCACGGCACCGGCAGCCCCGGCATAAACGACCAGCGCAACGGTATCATCGGGATGGAGCTCATCGACCAGCATGTGCATGGCCTGAACGGCCAGGGGCAGCTTGTCGGGATCATTCATCGAACCGGAAACATCGATCAGAAAGACCAGATTGGCCCGCGGGCGCTCTTCCGGGATGATCTCATAGCCCTGAATTCCGATATGCAGGAGCTGGGTGCCGGCATTCCACGGTGTCGGGGTGACCGTCACATGGGCCGCGAACGGCTCTTCCGGTCCGGGCGGTAGGGCGTAGTCATAGTCGAAATAATTGACCATCTCCTCGATCCGCACGGCATCGCTTGGCGGCATGCGGCCATATTCCAGCGAATTGCGGACCAGCGAATAGCTCGCCGTGTCGACATCGATGGAGAAGGTGGAGACGGGCTCTTCGGCGGTAGAGATCACCGGATTAGGGTCCACATCCTCATAGCGTTCGCGGTCTTCGGGTTGTTGGTTCGGCACAAGCATCGGGCTGGGTGCTGCAAAGCTGCGGGAATCCATCCGCGCCCCGGTGACCGTCACCATCTCGGCCATCGCTGGCGGTGGGGGCGGCGGCGGCGCTGGAGGCGGCGGCGGTGCGGTTGGTGGCGCAACGGTCGCTGTGCAGGCCGCAAGCATGGCCAGCCCGGCCGCGCTGATCAAAAGAACGCGTTTCATGGAATCCCCTTCCGGTCCCAAAATCCCTCACTCAACAGCGTGAGGGCACTCCGCGACCCCGACAAGTCGAAAACGGGGCGATCTTGGGGCAGGCGAGTACGGCCAGTGCATATTGGGGACAGGTAGAATTAACGCGTCTTGCGGACGCCGCTCGGCGACGCCTGAGCCGCGCGTTAATTCTACCTGTCCCCCGTTCAGCGCCCTCAATCCGCCGGATCAATCCGCGGGGTGATCCCCACCGCTTCCACCATCTCCGCAATCCGCGCGATTACCTGATCCAGCTGACCCGCGTCCGTCGCGCGGGCGACCAGATGGGTACCGCGTTTGATCTCACCGGCTTTCACCTCAAGGAAATAGGGATAGGAGCCGATCGAGACGTCCGGGAATTCGGTCGCCAGCGTGCCGAGGGCTTCGGCGACATCGCCTTCACGCAGATTATCGCCTTTCACCGAGCGGGATTTAGTCACCGCCCCGCCCTCAAGCCGGTGATCGATATCATTGAGCATGCCAGCCACGATCGAGGGCACGCCGGCCAGGGTGAAGACATTGCCGGTCTGGAAGCCCGGCGCGCCGGTGACCGGATTGGCAATCAGGCTGGCGCCGTCGGGAATGCGCGCCATGCGTTTGCGGCTTTCGGTGACCGGGGTCTCGGTCTTGGCATACCAGTCCTCGATGATCGCCAGCGCATCGTCGCGGACATCGATGCCAACCCCAAAGGCCGCGGCAACGGCGTCGGCCGTAATGTCGTCATGGGTCGGGCCGATGCCGCCCGTGGTGAAGACATAATCGCAAGCGCCGCGCAGCGCGTTGAGGGCGTCGACGATGGTATCTGTCTCGTCCGGCACCACACGGCATTCAATGACATTGATCCCCAGCGGCGCGAGAAAGCGGGCAATCTGGTTGAGATTCTTGTCCTGGGTCCGGCCGGACAGGACTTCATCGCCAATCAGGAGTACTGCCGCCGTCACCCGCTTGTTTGCCGTCATGAGAATCATCCTTAAGTCGTGGGTGCCAACGGGTATATGTGGCGCCAGAAGGGAAGTCCAAGCCATGCAGTTTCCAAGCGAACTCATCCCCGGCCGACTGATAAGGCGCTACAAGCGCTTCTTCGCCGATGTCGAGCTGGACACGGGCGAGGTCGTGACCGCGCATTGCGCCAATACCGGGGCGATGACCGGTATCAAGGAACCGGGCCTGCCGGTCTGGCTGTCGCGCTCTGACAATCCCAAGCGCAAGCTGAAATACACTTGGGAACTGGTCGAGGCCGAAGGCACGCTGATCGGCGCCCTGCCCAATCTTGCCAATGCGCTCGCCGAAGAAGCCGTCAATGCCGGGCTGATCACGGAATTGACCGGCTATGACAGCCTGCGCCGCGAAGTGAAGTATGGCGAAAGCTCCCGCATCGACCTCCTGCTGGAAAGCGATGGCCGCCCGCCCTGCTGGGTCGAGGTCAAGAATGTGCACTGGCAGCGCGGCCCCGGCATTGCCGAATTCCCCGACGGGGTGACCTTGCGCGGTGCCAAGCATCTGGTCGAGCTGGCCAATCAGGTCGCGGCCGGCGAGCGCGCGGTCCAGCTCTTCATCGTCCAGCGCAGTGATTGCGACGTGTTGCGCCCGGCCGAAGATATTGACCCGGTCTATGCCCGCACCCTGCGTGAGAGCGCGGCCGCCGGCGTTGAAGTCCTCGCCTATGCCTGCGACGTATCCCCGAAATCGGTGACCATTACCCGACCCATGCGCGTGGAGCTGTGAGCATGAGCAATGACTGGAATGGCTGGGACCTGCCGGACGCCTATATCCATCGCATTACGGTGAGCGAGCGCGATATCGACAGTTTCGGGCACGCCAATAATGCCCGCTATCTGGAATGGGCCGATGACGCGGCGTGGACGCACTGGTTCTCCAAGGGCGATGAGTATTCGATGGAGGCTTGCGCGGCAGAGGACCGCGGCATCGCGATTATCCGCACGGAAGCAGACTATCTCGGCCATGTCCGTTCCGGCGATGAGATCGACTGTGCTGTCTGGATCACGCAATCGGATCAGCGCCTGCGCGCCGAGCGCCGCTATCAATTCCGCCGGGTCAGCGATGGGGCCACTGTCTTTCGTGCCCTCACCAAGGTCGTTTGCTTCCAGCTCTCAACCGGCCGCCCGGCTCGGATGACACCAATCTTTTCAAATCACTACTCCGTCCTCCCCTCTGTAGCGGCAGCACTTGTGACTGAAAATTAACAAAGCCGCGCCGTTGTGCGTCACTCCTCCCCCCCTATAGTCCGGCGCAACACCAACACCTCTTTGGGGGAGGCTTATACATGAAGTATCTTATTCCGGCGCTGGCCGGTCTGGCGCTCGTCGCCTGTACGGCGGCCAATGACACGGACACGGTCGCTGGTGAAACCGCCGAAGCCGGCTTCATGCCGGATGTCAGCGCGGTCAATATCGAAGCCCATATTCGCTTCCTCGCCTCGGATTACCTGAACGGCCGCGACCCGGGAACCCCGGGTTACGAGATCGCCGCCAACTACGTGGCCTCGCAGATGCGCCTGCTCGGCCTCGAGCCGGCCGGCGATGACGACGGCTATTTCGCCCAGGTCCCGCTGCACGAAGTGCGCCCCGACGCAGACTACAACCAGCTGACGCTGGATGGTGAAGTCTTCGAGCACGGCACCGGCGCCTATCTCTTCTCCAATCCCAGCGTGCTGGAGGCGGAGGTGACCGGCGAGCTGGTCTTTGTCGGCCATGGCGTCTCTGCCGCCAATCGCGGCCATGACGACTATGCCGACCTTGATGTCGACGGGAAGATCGTCGTTGTCATGGGCGGGGTCCCCGAAGGTGTTTTCGAAGGCCTTTCCGAAGAACGCGCTCACCACAATTCCGGCACCACCAAGCGCAATGTCGCCGCCGCGCACGGCGCGATCGGCATGATCTCGCTGACCAGCTGGACGCCGGAACAACTGACCGGCTTCACGGAAGGGTTCGGATCCCGCCCCGCGGTCCGGCTCACCAGTGCGACCGGCCCGTCCGGCTATGACCGTGTCGCCGCCTCGGCCAATGTCACGGCCGAGCTGGGTGCCCGTCTGTTCGAAGGTTCCGAGATGAGCCTGGAAGACGTCCAGGCCGCCATGAGCGCAGAAGAGCCAAGCTATCCGCGCTTCGAGCTGCCGCACACGGTCACGCTACGCCAGCGCACCCTGTCCGAGCCCTTCGACTCGCCGAATGTGGTCGGCATGATCCGCGGCTCCGATCCGGAACTGGCTGACGAAATCCTGGTGCTTACGGCTCACCTCGACCATATCGGCGCGGTCACCGAGGAGATGCGTGCCGGCGGGTCCTGCCGGACATCGGACGACAGCGACACGATCTGCAATGGCGCCGTCGACAACGCCTCGGGCATCTCGATCATGCTGGAAACGGCGCGCACCTTCCTGGCCCAGGGCGCCCCGCGTCGCTCGGTGCTTTTCGTCGCCCTGACAGCGGAAGAAAAGGGCCTGCTGGGTTCCGAGCATTTTGCCCGCAATCCGACCGTGCCGGCCGAGCAGATCGTGGCCAATGTCAATCTCGACATGCCGGTCATCGTCTACGACTTCGCCGATGTGATCGCCTTTGGCTCCAACCACTCCAATCTGGGCCCGATCGCTACGCGCGCGGCGGCCCGGATGGACATCGCCGTGTCCGAAGACCCGCTGCCGGAGCAATCGCTCTTCGTGCGCTCGGACCATTATAACTTCGTGCGTGAAGGCGTGCCGTCTCTCTTCCTGATGACCGGCTTCTCCTCGCCGGATCCGCGCTGGGATGAGGGTGAAGGCTTCATGGGCTTCCTCACCACGCATTATCACCGCCAGACCGATCAACTTGATGGCGAGCTGGAAGTCCTGTTCGAACAGGGCGCCAAGTTTGCCAATATCAATTATCTGATCGCCCGCGAAATCGCCGACAGCGACGAGCGGCCGGCCTGGAATGATGACAGCTTCTTCGGCAATCTCTTTGGTAACGACACCGAATAGACCTTCCCGGACGGGCATAATGCCCGGCTGAGAAATGCAGGCGCGCGCCGTTCCAAACGGCGCGCGCTCTGTTTATAAGCGAGGGGCAAAGGGAGCGAAAACTTGACCACTGCCTACGAGACCGTGACCGAAGACGACGCGTCCAGCCCGCGCGATGGCCGCATCAAGCTGCATGGGCCGGAAGCCTTTGCCGGCATGCGCAAGGCTGGCCGCCTGGCCGCGGAGATTCTCGACATGCTGGTCGAGCATGCCCGCCCGGGCAATACGACCGCCTATCTGGACAAGCTGGCGCGTGAATACGCTTTCGATAACGGCTCGGTGCCCGCGACGCTTTTCTATCGCGGTTATCGCCACTCGCTCTGCACCTCGATCAATCACGTGGTCTGCCACGGCATTCCCGGTCCCAAGCCGCTGAAGAGTGGCGATATCGTCAATATTGACGTGACCGTCGTCGTCGATGGCTGGCATGGCGATACCAGCCGCATGTACACGATCGGCGAGCCACGCCGGAAGGCCGAGCTTCTGGTCGACACGACCTATGAAGCCATGATGGCGGGCATCAACGCCATCAAGCCGGGCGTCACCCTGGGCACAATCGGCGCCATCATCCAGGATTATGCCGAGGAGCGCCGCTGCTCCATCGTCCGCGATTTCTGCGGCCATGGTCTCGGCCAGAATTTCCATGACAGCCCGAATGTCCTGCATTTCGGCGAGCATGGCGAAGGTCCCGAACTGAAAGAGGGCATGTTCTTCACAGTGGAGCCGATGCTCAATCTCGGGCGACCGGACGTGAAAGTCCTGTCCGATGGCTGGACCGCCGTCACCCGCGACAAGTCGCTCTCGGCCCAGTTCGAGCACTCCTGTGGCGTCACCGCCGACGGCGTCGAGATCTTCACGACCTCGCCCAAAGGCCTGCACAAACCGCCCTATTCCCGCGCCTAGCTCATGACCGAGCTGGCCCCGCATACAGGTCATAGAGACCGGCTGCGCGAAAAACTAACCTCAGCGGGTGGACTGGCACTTCACGATTATGAATTGCTGGAACTCTACCTCTTTCGCTCCATCCCGCGCCGCGACACCAAACCCATCGCCAAGGCCCTGATCGCCCGCTTCGGTGATCTGGGCGGCGTGGCCGGGGCGAGCGTGCGCGAGCTGACCACCATTAAGGGCGTGTCCGAACGCGTCGCCGCCGATCTCAAACTCATCCAGCCCCTGGCCGAACGCCTGGCCCGTGAACAGGCGATCGGTCGCCCGGTCATCACGTCCTGGTCAGCCCTGGTCGCCTATTGCCGCACCGCCATGCAGCACGCCACGACGGAACAATTCCGCGTGCTGTTCCTCGACCGCAAGAACAAGCTGATCGCCGACCAGGTGCTAGGCGAAGGCACGATCGACCATGCCCCGGTCTATCCGCGCGAAGTGGTCAAGGCCGCCCTCGCCCACGAGGCCTCGGCCATCATCCTGGTGCACAACCACCCGTCAGGAGACGCCACACCCAGCCAGGCCGATATCGAGATGACCCGCACGCTGATGGAGATCTGCAAACCGTTCGAGATCGCGGTCCATGATCATCTGGTGATCGGCCGCGAGAATACGGCGAGTTTCAAGACATTGGGGTTGATGTAGACTAACGGCGACGGGAAGGGGCGCCCGCGAAAAAGACACCCGACACGAATACCAGGCCCCCGATGAACATCATCAAGGCGATGATCACCCACCACTCAACATCAGCGTCCTTCTGGAGCCTGTTGAAATAGCTCGCGCCGCCGAGCAGGAGACTAAACAACACGGCCCGGAGCAGTGACGCAGGCACTGCCGCCTTCATCCGCCGAACCGACGCTTCCAATTCTTCAGGCGTCGGCTTGGAACCTTTCATGCGCTCACCCCTTCACATTCAATCGGGTCGCGCGAGACCAGCACATCGAACCATAAATCACTTGTCAGCCAGCAGGCCGTATCCGTTTCTTCCGGTCAAGGGCCCGAAGGGCCGCAAAGCGGGCATGCCCCTTGACCGGAAGAAACGGATACGGCGACATCCCGGCAAGCGGTTTAAGACGCGGTGCGCGCGGTGCGCTTCAATACCACTCCCACAATTTGTCATCCCGGCCGGATAGCCTGCGCAGGCAGGCTGGAGAGCCGGGACCCATTCGCGCGGATGCCTGCCTGATCAAGCATATGGGTCCCGGATATGCGCCCCGCTGTCGCGGGGCATTCTTCCGGGATGACAACAGCGTGTAATCGCTGAGCGACCCTACCCCGCAGGCTCAATCGGCTGCCAGAGCTCGATCTTGGTCCCGTCCGGATCCATCACCCAGGCGAAGCGACCATAGCTGTAATCCTGCGGCTCGCCCTCCAGCGAAACTTCTTTTTCTTTGAGACGCGCCAGCATCGAGTCCATGTCGTCGATGATCAGATTGATCATGAAGGGCTTGTCCGACGGTTTGAAATAATCGGTGCCGTCCTTGAAGCCGGAGAAGATGGTCCGCGCGCCTTGCGGGAAGGCCTTGCCGCTGTCGGCGTGCAGGAAATCGGCCCCGCCATAATCATTGAGCTTGAGGCCCAGCTTGTCCTGATACCAGGCCATCAAGCCTGCCGGGTCCGGACTGTGAAAGAAGATACCGCCCACACCGATCACATTTGCCATGCTTGTCTCCCCTGATCCGGTCGCCAGCCTAGCGTGCAAGTCCGGCCCGGCCCAGCCCTGCGCCATGATATCGGGCATCGGGCGCGGGCGGATCGGCCTTGCCATCGCCGCCGCCCGGGGCCAAGTCTTCGGGCGAGTCCCTTTCCCGTCAGCCACAAACGAGCCGCACCATGATGCAAGCCCCCGCCCATTACTTCACTCATCTGGAGTGTTCGGAAACCGGCGAGCGCTATGAGGCCGACCAGCCACACAACCTCTCCAAGGCCGGCAAGCCGCTGCTGGCGCGTTATGACCTGGAGAAGATGAAGGCGGAGAATGATCGCGGGGCGATCTGGGCGCGCGGCGGGGGTTTCTGGAAATGGCGCGAGCTGCTGCCGGTCGCCGACGAGGCGCATGTCTGCGCCCTCGGCGAGATCGATACGCCGCTGATTGATGTCCCGGCCACCGGCAAGGCCTCCGGCGCGACGGGCAAGGTCTGGGTCAAGGATGAGGGCCGCCTGCCGACCGGCTCATTCAAGGCGCGCGGTCTCGCCCTCGCCGTGGCTATGGCCCACCAATTCGGCCTCAATCGCCTCGCCATGCCGACCAATGGCAATGCCGGCGCGGCGCTGTCGGCCTATGCCAGCCGCATGGGCATGGAAAGCTGGTGTTTTGCGCCGGAGGACACGCCGGAAGCCAATCTGCGCGAAATGGCTCTGCAGGGGGCCAAGGTCTTCAAGGTCAATGGCTATATCCATCATTGCGGCGCGCTTGTCGGGGCGGGCAAGGAGGAGATGGGCTGGTTCGACGTCTCAACCCTGAAGGAGCCCTACCGGATCGAGGGCAAGAAGACGATGGGCCTGGAACTCGCCGCCCAGCTCGGCTGGAAACTGCCCGATGCGATCTTCTACCCCACCGGCGGCGGCACCGGCCTCATCGGCATGTGGAAGGCCTTCGACGAGATGGAGCAACTCGGTTGGATCGGCCCGGAACGCCCGAAAATGTTCGCCGTCCAGGCCGAAGGCTGCGCCCCCATCGTAAAGGCGTTTGATAACGGCGCGAGGCACGCCGAGGAATGGCTCGACGCCCAGACCGCCGCCATGGGCATCCGGGTGCCCAAGGCGATCGGCGATTTCCTGATCCTGGATGCCGTGCGGGAAAGCGGCGGAGCTGCGCTCGCTGTTTCCGAGGACGCGATCGAAACCGCCCGGACGCGGTGCGCGCGAGAGGACGGGCTGTTGCTCTGCCCAGAAGGCGCGGCGACGCTGGCCGCCATGGAAAAGGCGATGGGGGACGGGCTGCTGGAGCGCGACGCGGAATGCGTGCTGTTCAATTGCGGGTCCGGATTGAAGTACGCGATGCCGGATGGCGCGAAGGCGCTGGATCGGCACGGGGATGTGGATTGGGGAAAGCTTTAGTGGCGCAGCTTGCGCTGCGCGCCCCTCACCTTTGATTCCTCTCCCCGGTCGGGGAGAGGCGGTGCAGCTTTCTTCTTCTCCCCGACCGGGGAGAAGGTGCCCCGGAGGGGCGGATGAGGGGCCCACACTTGACCTCTCCGCCATTCCGTCGCATCCCCCGCGCTTCTATCACACATCGCGCGGAGCCCGCTCATGATCCCCCGCTATACCCGTCCGGAAATGGCCGCCATCTGGTCGGACCAGAACAAGTACAAGATCTGGTATTTGATCGAGGCGCACGCGACGGAGAAGCTGGCCGAGCTGGGTGTGGTGCCGCAATCCGCCGTCGACGCGGTCTGGAAGGCCAAGGACGTCGAGTTCGATGTCGACCGGATCAATGAGATCGAGGCCGAGGTGAAGCATGATGTCATAGCCTTCCTCACCCATCTGGCCGAGCATGTCGGCGAGGAGAGCCGTTTCGTCCATCAGGGGCTGACCTCGTCGGACGTGCTGGACACTTGCCTGGCCGTGCAGATGAAACAGTCCGCCGATCTCCTGCTCGAGGGCATGGACCGGGTGTTGGCCGCGCTGAAGACGCGCGCCATGGAACACAAATTCACCGCCTGTATCGGTCGCTCGCACGGCATCCATGCCGAGCCGACCACGATGGGTCTGAAGTTTGCGCGCTTCTATGCCGAGTTCGACCGCAATCGCGCCCGCCTGGTCGCCGCCCGCGATGAGATCGCCACCTGCGCCATTTCCGGTGCCATCGGCACCTTCGCCAATATCGACCCGGCGGTGGAAGAACATGTCGCCGAACAGATGGGCCTGACCGTCGAGCCGGTCTCGACCCAGGTCATCCCGCGCGACCGCCACGCCAATTATTTCGCCGTGCTGGGCCTGATTGCCTCGGCCATCGAGAATATCGCCATCGAGGTGCGCCACCTGCAGCGCTCGGAAGTGCGCGAGGCCCAGGAATATTTCTCGCCGGGCCAGAAGGGCTCGTCGGCCATGCCGCACAAGCGCAATCCCATCCTCACCGAGAACCTCACCGGCCAGGCCCGCCTCGTGCGCTCCGCGGTTGTGCCGGCGATGGAGAATATTGCCCTCTGGCACGAGCGCGACATCTCGCACTCCTCGGTCGAGCGCGGCATCGGTCCGGACGCCAATGTCCATCTCGACTTCGCCCTGCACCGCACGGCCGGCATGATCGAAAAGCTGATCGTGCATGAGGACCGCTGCCTGGAAAACCTGCAGGCCTATGGCGGCATCCACAATTCCCAGCGTGTGCTGCTCGCCCTGACCCAGGCAGGCGCTTCCCGCGAGGACAGCTACCGCCTGGTCCAGCGCAACGGCATGAAGACCTGGGATGAGGGTGGCATGCTGGTCAATCACCTCAAGGCCGATGAAGGCGTCACCGCCCTCCTGTCCAATGAACAGATCGAGGCCTGCTTCGACGAGGCCTATCACATGAAGCATGTCGATACGATTTTTAGCCGGGTGTTTGGCTGACGCGCCTTTCCTCCCCCGCCTGCGGGGGAGGTGCCGGGCGCATGCCCGGCGGTGGGGGCGCCGCGCCTTGCGCGGCGTTGTCGACACTTGGCATTGCCCCGCCCGCCGGATGGCGGGCGCCCCCTTCGACCCGGGGCTGCGCCCCAGCCCACTTCCCCCGCAAGCGGGGGCAGAAAACCGTGCTTGCCTATGGCGGTCCAAGCCGCGCCCCCCTACATTCCCCCCATGGCCAAGACACACCCCCATATCGACGATCGCATCCGCGCCTTCATCGAGGCCCAGAAGATGTTCTTCGTCGCCACGGCCCCGTCCGGAGACGGCGGGCATGTGAACCTGTCGCCCAAGGGCTATGACAGTTTCCGCATCCTGGGGCCCAATGAGGTCGCCTATCTGGATCTTGGGGGTTCGGGCATCGAGACACTGGCGCATGTACGCCAGAATGGCCGCATCACCTTCATGTTCTGCGCCTTTGAAGGGGCGGCGAACATCTTGCGCCTCTATGGTCAGGCCGAGGCCGTTTCCTTCGAGGAAAACGGGTTCGCCGAGAAGGCTGCCCTCTTCCCGGATTTCCCCAAGGTGCGCACCATCTTCACCGCGAAGATCGACCGTATCCAGGACAGCTGTGGCTGGGGTGTGCCATTTTACGACTTCAAGGGTGAGCGCGACCAGCTTGTTCGTGCCAATGAGCACTGGTCGGACAGCGCGTGGAAAGAAAAGCGCTACGCCGGGAATGCCGCCTCGATCGACGGACTGCCCGGACTGCTCAAGCCGGATGCGGCGGAATGAACGACGCCGCCACCCTCGCCGACCCGCGTGCCGACAAGGTCGAGATCGAGAACCTGATCAAGGTCTGCTACGAGATGGTATCAGGCCCGGCCGGGCCTCGCGACTGGTCGCGCCAGAACGAGATTTTCCATCCCGATTGCCGCCAGATTCGCACCGGCGTGGATGAAAGCGGTCAGCCCTGGATGCGGACCTTCTCGCTGGATGAGTACCGGGCGGATGCCGACGCCAAGCTGGCAACCATGGACTTCTACGAGATCGCCTTGGTCAACCGGATCGAGATCTTCGGCAATATCGCGCAGGCCTGGTCAAGCTATGAGGCCAAGACCCGGCCCGGCGATGCGCCGCCCGAACGGCGCGGGATCAATGCCTTTCACTTCTATAAGGGGCCGAACGGCCGCTGGCAGATCATCGCCATGATCTGGGATAATGAACGCGACGGGCTGCGCCTGCCCGCCGACATGACAGGATTTTGAGTCCATGCGTATCAGCCTGATCCTCATCGCCGCCCTCGCCGTCTTCATGGCACCGAACTTCTTTCGCGCCAGCTGGGAGGGCACCGCCGAAGCCGAAATCGCGGAAGCCGAGAGCGAGCCGCGCCTGGTGGCGGCGATGTTCCGCTCTTCCTGGTGTTCGGCCTGCCGCGTGATCGAACCGCGCATCGAGGATGTCCGCGCCGAATACGAAGACGCCGCCATCGACTGGGTGAAGTTCGACTTCACCCTGGGTCGCCGGGGCCATCTGGCCGAGCTGGCCGAGGCGGAAGGCCTGTCCATGATCTACAATGATGCCGCGGGCTCGACCGGCTTCATGCTGCTCGTCGACCGCGACACCAACCAGGTCTTCGAGATGATCACCATGGATTATGGCCGCGACCAGATCCGCGAAGCGCTGGACCGCTGGCTGGTCGTCGTGGAACGGCTTGAAGCCGAAGGCGTTTAGGCACAAAAAAGCCCCGGCCAGACCGGGGCTTTTCTCTATCGCATGTGTCGCGGCAATCAGCCTTCAGACCGGATCTGCTCGCGGGCCGTGATCAGCAGGTCATCCATTTCCTTGCGCAGGAGGTGGTCGGAGAGTTCGACACCCTTGGCATCGAAATCGCCGCGCACCTTGCGGAAGACGTCATCATCACCGGCTTCCTCGAAATCCGCGATGACAACCGATTTGGCATAGGCCTCGGCCTCGGGACCGCTCAGGCCCATCTTGTCGGCCGCCCACAGGCCCAAGAGCTTGTTGCGGCGGGCGGTCGCCTTGAACTCGATCTCCTGATCGTGGGCGTACTTGTTCTCGAAGCCTTTTTCGCGATCGTCGATGCCCGACATGGGTCTCTCCTTGAGGACGGTCCTGATGGACGGTTGTGTTGCCCTGTTGAGTAGCTTGGCCGCCCCGCCAAATCAATATTCCCACTGAGGCCGAGGACAGCCTCATGCCGCACCGCGACAAGAGATTGCGCTGGCGGTCCGCGAGGGATATTTTCGTCCTTCGATACGCGGTCCGGTCTTCGATTCGGACCGCGTCGTGCTTTTTCATGGCCGGGTGCCCGCTGGGGGCGTGCCGGGCCTGCCGCTGGAGCGTCGCTCATGTCCCGCCGCAAGATGATTTATGAAGGCAAGGCCAAAATCCTGTACGAAGGCCCCGAGCCGGGCACCATCGTCCAGTATTTCAAGGACGACGCGACGGCCTTCAACAATCAGAAACACGCTACGCTGGAAGGCAAGGGCGTGCTCAATAACCGGATTTCCGAGCACGTCATGCTCGGTCTCGGCCGGATCGGCATTCCCACCCATTTCCTCAAGCGGCTGAACATGCGCGAACAGCTCGTGCGCCAGGTCGAGATCATCCCGCTGGAAGTGGTCTGCCGCAATGTCGCCGCCGGTTCGATCAGCACGCGTCTGGGCGTGCCGGAAGGCGAGCAACTGCCGCGCTCCATCGTCGAATTCTACTACAAGAAGGACGAGCTCGGCGATCCGATGATCTCCGAGGAACACATCACCGCCTTCAACTGGGCAACACATCAGGAGATCGACGACATGATGGCGATGACCCTGCGGGTCAACGATTTCCTGAGCGGTCTCTTCACCGGTGCCGGCATCCGCCTGGTCGATTTCAAGCTGGAATTCGGTCGCCATTATGAGGGCGACATGGTGCGCACCGTGCTGGCCGACGAGATCAGCCCGGACAGCTGCCGCCTGTGGGATCTCGAGACCAACGAGAAAATGGACAAGGACCGCTTCCGCCGCGACATGGGCAATGTCACCGAAGCCTATGCCGAAGTGGCCCGCCGTCTCGGCATCATGAAGGAAAGCGGCCAGAGCGCCGCCAATGGAGATGTCGGCAAGGGCGAGGCGACGAAGTAGGTCCTCGCCCTTGATGGGCGAGGTGGATCGCCCAGAGGGCGAGACGGAGTGGGTGAAGGGCGGTCGATACAGGCACGCTGGCGCGTTTCACCCGATCCGACCCGCCGCTTCGCGCCGGCCCACCTTCCCCATCAAGGGGAAGGACCTGTGCAGTAACTGGGTTCGGAAGCCGGGCGTCCAGCCCCAATCATCCATTGATGTCTTGCCGGGACTAAGCCTCAGCCGTGTTTCGAGCTCAAGGGTGAAACCGGGGAGCGGCACCTCCAGCGCCCTTGACCTCGAAAACCGGCTGAGGCCCGCTGGCTGACAAGACAACAATGCCGTGTTCCGAGCGCGCTCGAAATCCTGACGGATGAGGGCAGGACGAAGTCCGAAATCACCCCGCGCCTCCCTGCCCTGCTGAATCCGCGCGCCCGATGAATTGCGCCTGCGGCGACTCCGCTTTATGCAGGGGCGAAATGTCGTGACCAGCACAAGCGAGTCGAGCCCGTGAAAGCGAAAATCCACGTCTATCTGAAACCCGGCGTCCTGGATCCCCAGGGTGCCGCCGTTGCCGGCGCCCTGCACAATATGGGTTATGACGAAGTCACCGCCGCCCGTCAGGGCAAGCTGATCGAGCTCGATCTGACCGGCGATGATGTCGAGGCCGCCCGCAAGCGCGTCGACGAGATGTGCGCCAAACTCCTCTCCAACCCGGTGATCGAGAGCTACTCGATCGAACTGGCGTAGGGAGAGGCCGCACTCATGAAATCCGCCGTCATCGTCTTCCCGGGCTCGAATTGTGATCGTGATGCCCACGACGCGATCGAGAAAGTCACGGGCCACAAGCCGGCCATGGTCTGGCACCAGGAAACCGATCTGCCCGAGGGCACGGATTTCGTGATGGTGCCCGGCGGGTTCTCCTATGGCGACTATCTGCGCTGCGGCTCGATGGCCTCGCGCTCGGCGATCATGCCGGCCATCGTCGCCCATGCCGCGACCGGCGCGCCGGTGCTGGGCGTGTGCAACGGCTTCCAGATCCTCACCGAGAGCGGGCTTCTGCCTGGCGCGCTGATGCGCAATGCCGGCCTGAAATTCGTCTGCGAGAAAGCCCCGCTCACCGTCGAGAACGCCAATACGCTATTCACCTCGCGCTATGAGGCCGGGGCCCAGCTGCTGGTCCCTATCGCCCATCATGACGGCAATTACTTCGCCGACGAGGCCACGCTCGACCGCATCGAGGGCGAAGGCCAGGTCGTCTTCCGCTATGGCAAGAACCCCAATGGCTCGGCCCGCGATATCGCCGGCATCACCAATGAGCAGGGCAATGTCTTGGGGCTTATGCCCCACCCGGAACGCGCCGTTGACGCCGGCCATGGCGGTACGGACGGGCTGGCGCTGTTTGAATCTCTCCTCGGGAGCGCTTGACGATGACCCAATACGCCGAAGGCATCACCGCCGAGATCGTCAAGGAACACGGTATCAATGACGCCGAATACGCCGTCATCCTGGACCGTCTGGGCCGGGCGCCGAACCTTGTGGAGCTGGGCATTTTCTCGGTCATGTGGTCCGAGCACTGTTCCTACAAGTCCTCGCGCGCGCATCTGGGCAAGCTGCCGACCTCGGGCGCCAAGGTGATCCAGGGGCCGGGCGAGAATGCCGGTGTAATCGATATCGGTGACGGCCAGGCCTGTATCTTCAAGATGGAGAGCCACAACCACCCCTCCTTCATCGAGCCCTATCAGGGCGCGGCGACCGGTGTCGGCGGCATCCTGCGCGATGTCTTCACCATGGGCGCGCGTCCGGTGGCGCTGATGAATGCGCTGCGCTTCGGTGCGCCGGACCACAAGAAGACCCGTCAGCTGGTCTCCGGCGTCGTTGCCGGCATTGGCGGCTATGGCAATTGCGTCGGCGTACCGACCGTGGGCGGCGAGACCAATTTCCACGCCGGCTATAACGGCAATATCCTCGTCAATGCGATGGCGGTGGGTCTGGCCGAGGCGGACAATATCTTCTACGCCCGCGGCGCCGAGCCGGGCCAGCCGATCGTCTATGTCGGCTCCAAGACCGGCCGCGACGGCATTCATGGCGCGACCATGGCTTCGGCGGAATTTGATGACCAGTCCGAAGAGAAGCGTCCCACCGTCCAGGTCGGCGACCCATTCACCGAGAAAAAGCTGATCGAGGCCTGCCTCGAGCTGATGGCCACCGATGCCATCGCCGCCATCCAGGACATGGGCGCAGCCGGCCTCACCTCCTCCTCGGTCGAAATGGCCGACAAGGGCGGGATCGGCATCGCGCTCGACATGGACAAGGTGCCCCAGCGCGAAGCCAACATGACGACCTATGAGATGATGCTCTCGGAAAGCCAGGAGCGCATGCTGGTCATCATGAAGCCGGGCCGCGAAGACGTCGCCTACGAGATTTTCCGCAAGTGGGAACTCGATGTCGCGGTGATCGGCGAGACCACGGATACCGGCCGCATGGTCCTCACCCACAAGGGTGAGACCGTGTGCGACATTCCGGTCGCGCCACTGGCCGATGATGCGCCGAAATATGAGCGTCCCTATTTCGCGCCGGAAGTGCGCGCCCAGCTGAATGCCAAGGACGTCGCCCAGCCCGACCATATGGGCGAGATCCTCCTGAAAATCATGTCGAGCTCTGACATGGCGTCGAAGGCCTGGATCTGGAAACAGTATGACCGCCACGTGATGGCCGACACGACGGCGTCCTCGGAAGACCCGTCGGACGCTGCCATCGTGCGCGTGCACGGTACGAAGAAGGCGCTGGCCATCACCACCGATTGCACGCCGCGCTATTGTTTCGCCAACCCGTTCGAGGGCGGCAAGCAGGCCGTGGCCGAAGCCTGGCGCAATCTGACCGCCACCGGTGCCGATCCGATCGCCATCACCGATTGCCTGAATTTCGGCAATCCCGAGCGTGAAGAAATCATGGGCCAGTTTGTCGGCTGTATCGAAGGCATGGCCCAGGCCTGTGCCAAGCTCGACTTCCCGGTCGTGTCCGGAAATGTCAGCCTCTACAATGAGACCAATGGCGTCGCCATTCCGCCCACCCCGGCGATCGGTGGCGTCGGACTGATCCCGGACATGGCCAAGCGCGCTCATTTCGGTGGTATGCGCGAGGGCGATATCCTGCTGGTCGTCGGCGAGACCGAGGGCGCATTGGGCGCTTCGGTCTATCTCAAGGTGATTGAAGGCCGTGAAGATGGCGGCGCGCCGCTGGTCGATCTCGATGTCGAGAAAGCCAATGGCGATTTCGTGCGCGGCCAGATCCGGGCCGGACGCCTGTCGGCCTGTCACGACCTGTCCGATGGCGGCCTTGCCTGTGCGGCGGCCGACATGGCGCTGGCCTCGGACATGGGCATCAAGCTCGCCCATGAAGGCAATGTCCCCATGCATGGCTATCTCTTCGGTGAGGACCAGGGGCGTTATCTTCTGGCGGCCGCCAAGGAAGACGCAATCGCCATCCTGCAGGACGCCAAGGCCGACGACATCCCGGTCCATGTGGTTGGCCTCGCCGGCGGCAAGGCGGTCACCGTCAATGGCGCCCACCCGCTGGAGCTCGACCGCCTGCGCGCGGCCTGGGAAGGCTGGATGCCGGGTCTGATGGACCAGCTGGTCGAAGCCGCCGAATAGCGCAAGCGGCGCCCGGTCCAAACATCAAAGCCGCCGCGAGATCGCGGCGGCTTTCTTGTGTCCCGTACTGCCGATCAATCCTCGGCCAGCGCGAACACGCGCTCGACGGGAACATCAAAATGCCGCGCCAGGCGAAGGGCGATGACTGTGGAGGGCACGAAACGCCCGACTTCGATCGTGCTGATCGTCTTGCGTGAGACTTTGATCGCCTCGGCCAGATCGGACTGGCTCATCCCGGTCTCGGCTCTCAGGACGCGCAGGCGATTGGTGAGAGGCGCGCTCACACCGCCTCTCCTGCGTCACTGTCACGGCTGAAAATGAAGAAGGAGAAGGCGAAACTCGCCAGCGCGATCGTGATCACAAGATCGAGCAGGACTTCCGCAGCCATCCGGCTGAGCACCAATCGATCCAGGGTCGTCAACACGGTCAACACGATGAAGGTCGTCGCAAAACCGGTCAGTCCGGCGCGCTGGATGGCGAGGCTCATGAAACCGTCCTCCTTCCAGGGATTGATGGGCGGACCGCCAAAGCGCCGCTTGATGATGAAGAAGGCGGGCAGGAAGACCACCAGGATCATCAATCCACCCACCAATTGCGCGCTGTCGAGATAGCCGGCCAAAGTCTCGCCGGCATAGGCTTCCATCACCTTGAGCGCATAAATCAAGGCGGCCAAGGCTGCCGCCCAGCCCGTCATGCCGGCAAGACGATCACTGGCCTCGGCGCGATTGCGGGGGGAAAAGAATGACATGGGTGCCTCCGGGCTAAACTCGATACCCATGCTATACACACTGATACCTCAAGGTGTCAATATGGGATGCATGAGTGCCAACTTGAAGCACGCAAGAAAAAGGCCCGACGCGAGCGCCGAGCCTTTTGAAACCATCAATTCATGCGCGAAATCAGCGCCCTGACGCCTCGCCGATAAGGTCGAGATTTTCGTCCGAGACACGCGCGAAATCGGCGACCGCCTCGCTGGCATCCTGGAAGAAATCAAGCGTCATGTTCTCATAGGTGTCGGTCGGCTGGTGGTAGTGCGGGTGAAAGTCGACACCGAGATAGATGAAGGGAATGCCGGCGGCGTGGAAGGCGCCACTATCGGTGAGATTGGTCCAGTCCCCGCCCGGCACCTCGGTCGGCTCGTCATAGCCCATCGGCATGGCAACGCTGGCCCGCTCCGCCACCTCCTCGACGATCGGCGTGAGGTAGGGATAGTGATAGGTCCCGACCGCCCAGAGGATGCGGTCCGTCGACATGGCAACCATGTCCATATTCAGATTAAAGGTGATGTTTTCGGCCGGGATGGGCGGGTTCTCGACGAAGGCCCGCGCCCCCTGAAGACCGTTCTCCTCGGCATCGACCAGGGCAATGATCACGTCATGCTCGGGCGGTTCGGCAAGGAACATTTCAGTGACCGCAAGCACCGAGGCCACACCGGACGCATTGTCGTCGGCGCCATTCCAGATCTGCCCGTCGCGCATCCCGACATGGTCATAATGAGCCGTGACCACCATGGTGCGGTCGCTATCGCTGCTGCCGTCGATCCGGGCGAGGATATTGATCCCGTCCACCTTTTCGCCAGTCCGGCGGGATGTGAAGCTGAACGCGTGCTCGTAATCGCCATCGACCGGCTCTGCGCCCATCGCCTCGAGACGCCCGATGATATAGTCGCGGGCGCGTGCATTGCCGTCGGTTGCGACCGCCCGCCCCTCCATATCGTCAGCGGCAAGGACTTGCAGATCGGTGAGCAACTGGCTGCGATCCAGCGCCCAGTCTGCCTGTTCGGCAACGTCCGACGCCATCGAGTCGGGCTGGATTGCGGCGCACCCCGTCGTCAGAACAGCCAGTGAAATTGCGGTTGAAGCCAGAATGGCGCGCATGGAAGCCCCCTCGAATGTATCATCCGCAGGAAGTTTGACATGCGGGGCGGGCCGGCCCCACCAAATTTTCCGTAACAATCAGAACCAGCGGCTGGGACGTGCAGCAGGCTCGTCCTCATGGTCCGGCCAATTGGCCTCGGATTGTTCCAGATAGCCGGGTATATCGCGCTCCCAGCGTTCCTGGATGGAGGGCGAGAAATTCATGTAGAGGACACCATCGACGATCCGGTAGGCGAGCGGATCGGAACGCACCTTGCGGTCATCGGCCAGCGCATAGGCGCAATGTCCGTCATAGGCGGGCGCATAGCGCTCCGGGTCAGCCAGAAAGAGATCGCGATTGGCCTCGGAGGCGAAATACCAGGTGGCATCATTATAAGTCGCGGTGATCGTTTCGAGCCCCTCGAGGGGCCTGTCATTGATGTGATAGCTCACCACGTCATAGCCACCGACTGGTCGCCCGTCCCGGTCGAGATATGGCTCGCCAGCCAGAGCGGTGCCCGCCGTCCCCAGCAGAGCCAAGACCAGCCCGACAAGGCCGACCCGCGATCGAAAGCGTGTTTTGGCAGTCATCGAGGCGATCATGGTCTTTTCCCTTGCAGCGGTCACGACTAGCTTGGCGCTGATATGGGCTGTCCGAAGCCATCAGGATAGTGCACAGCCCGACACATCAGGTCACGCTCGCGTGTGGCGACCGGACTCGGTCTCTTCGCGGCGTTGCGCCAGAAATGCGACCCAGGAATGCGACGAGGAATTACCATGCCCATGCCCGCTGACGACATTATCGCTCTGATCAAGGCCGGTATCCCGGACGCCAACGTCGAGATGACCGATCTGGCCGGTGACAATGATCACTGGAAGGCCGTCGTCACAGCGGAGAGCTTCCGCGGGAAATTGCGGGTGGCCCAGCATCAGATGGTTTATGCCGCTCTGGGCGAGAAAATGGGCGGGGAGCTGCACGCCCTCGCACTCGAAACGCGAACGCCCGGCTGATGATCGAGACCGACACCTTCTCGCGACTGGGCTTCGGAGTAAGCGGTCCGCACGCAGGACTGGGCGCGGGGCGCGGGGCGACCACGCGCCTGATCCACCAGGCGGTGGATCACGGCGTTACCTTCTTTGATACCGGACCGGCCTATGGCAAGGGCGAGGCCGAACGCCGACTGGGGACCGCGCTCAAGCGTCTGCCGCGCCGATCAGCATTCGTGGCGACCAAGGCGGGAATCCATCCCGGCGGCTATCGGGACTTCTCCGCCGGCGCGGTAGAAATGTCCCTGCGTGACTCCCTGAAACGCCTGCAGCGCGATCATGTCGATTTGCTCCTTCTGCACGGCCCCTCTGCAGAAGAGATGACGGACAAGCTGCTGCGGCGGCTGGATGCGTTCCGCGAGCGCGGCATGATCCGGCATCTGGGTGTGTGTGGTCGCGGGGCCGAACTCGACCGAGCGATCGCGCTCGGGGTGTTCGATGCCTTGATGGCCCCGGTCAACCAGCACCTTGAGCCGCAAGAGATTGAGCGCCTTGAGAATGCCCGTCGCGCGGGCCTGTCCGTGATCGGAATCGAGACCATGGCCGGCGCGGCACGCAACGCCGGACCGCCCGTCTCGCGGGGCGATTTATGGTATCTGGCGCGCCAGATCGAGCGCCGCTTCAATCAGGACCCGCCCGCCCGGGCAGGACCGCCGGCTAGCGAGGCACTGCGCTGGGCGCTGTCGAGACCCTACTGCGACAGCGCGGTCTGCCTGACCACGCGTCCTGCTCATCTCGCCGCCAATGCGGCACTGGTCGCCACTCTTGAAGCAGACGAGCCGACACCTTAGCTATCGGCGAGGATCAATCCGAGGAGTTCCACCATGTCCATGACCGCCCAGGACAGCATCAAGTCGACCATCGACACCAATGACGTCGTGCTTTTCATGAAGGGCACACCGGTCTTCCCGCAATGTGGCTTCTCCTCGGTTGTCGCGCGCGTGCTCGATCATCTCCAGGTCGAGTTCGAAAGCGTCAACGTGCTCGAGGATGACGGTATCCGTCAGGGCATCAAGGATTTCTCGAACTGGCCGACCATTCCCCAGCTTTATGTGAAGGGCGAATTCGTCGGCGGTTGCGACATCATCAAGGAAATGTTCGAGAGCGGCGAGCTGCAGGCCTATTTCAAGGAAAAGGGCGTCGGCGGCACCGCCTCAGCGTAAACATGCCGGGCGCCTGATTGACCGATTTGAGGCAATCCGGCTCGCCAAACTGGCAATTTCAGTCTGCCCCGCCCTGATGCGGGTCCTCGCCTTGCCCCGTCCCCGAGCGCCATGGAACCCTGTTCCCGGCGCAAGGAGTGATGATGGGCCGACTGATCGCGATCTCGAACCGCACAGCCGCCGACCCCAAAGCCCGCGCCGGCGGGCTGGCGGTTGCCGTCTGGGAATCCCTCAAAGCCACTGGCGGTAGCTGGTTCGGCTGGAGCGGAGAGCTGGTCGATGAGATGCCACGCGGCACCAGCGTCTTCCGCGATGAGGGCGTGGAATTTGTCCTCACCGACCTCACCCACGACGAGCATCAGGCCTATTATCTCAACTATGCCAATCGCGTGATCTGGCCGGTCTTCCACTATCGGCTCGACCTGGCCAGTTTCGACAGCGAGGCCTTCACCGTCTACTCCGCCGTCAATCAACGCATCGCCAATCTCGTCGCGGACAGGCTGACCCCGACCGATACGGTCTGGGTGCATGACTATCATTTCCTGCTGATGGGTGATGCCCTGCGTCATGCCGGGTGGGAGGGCCCGACCGGTTTCTTTCTGCACATACCCTTCCCGCCTCCGGAAATGTTCCGCGCCATTCCCGAGCATCACTGGATCGCCCGGGCCCTGTGCGCCTATAGCGTGATCGGCTTCCAGTCGGAGCGCGACCGGGCCAATTTCGAGCGCTATCTGGTCGATGATTGCGGCGGCAAGGCACTGGAGGATGGGCGCATTTCGGTCTTCGAAACCACGACCCGCATCGCCGCCTATCCGATCGGGATCGATCCGGAGGGGTTCGTCAACGCCGCCCATTCCCCTGAAGCAGACCGGGCCGCCGAACGTATCAGCCGCTTTCTGGGCGGTCGCGAATTCGTCATCGGTGTCGACCGGATGGATTACTCCAAAGGCCTGCCACAACGCTTCGAGGCAGTCGGCCAGCTCTTCGACGATCATCCCGAACTGCACGGCAAGGTCTCGGTCACCCAGATCGCACCGCCCTCACGCTCCAAGGTCGAGGAATATCAGGAATTGCGACTGGAGCTTGATCAGCTTGCCGGACGCATCAATGGCGATCATGGCGATCTCGACTGGATCCCGCTGCGCTATCTGGCCCGATCCTACACGCGCGAGGAATTGGCCGGCCTGTTCCGCATCGCCCGTGTCGGACTGGTCACGCCGTTGCGAGATGGCATGAATCTGGTCGCCAAGGAATTCATCATGGCCCAGGACGAGGAGGACCCGGGCGTATTGGTCCTGTCGCAATTTGCCGGCGCTGCCGAGCAGATGAAAGACGCGCTCATCGTCAACCCGCACGACCGCAACAAGGTCGCCGACGCCATCCACCAGGCGCTGACCATGTCCTTGGAGGAACGCCAGGAACGCTGGCGCAAGCTGCGCAACATTGTCTGTGAGCAGGATATCAGCTGGTGGCGCAACCGCTTCCTCAAGGACCTTCAGCCCGCTATCCCCGCATGACCGAGACGCCCAGCTCCGCCTTCGCCGCCATGGCGGCGAACGATGCCGCACCCCCGCCGCTCGACCGGGCGCGGGATGCGCTGTTTCTCGACTTCGATGGAACACTCGCGCCGCTTCAGGATGACCCGGACACGGTCTGGCTTCCGACCGGCGGCGATTATACGCTGCAAGCGCTCTCACAGGCGCTGGACGGCGCGCTCGCTGTAGTCAGCGGTCGCGACATCCGTGACCTTGACCGCCGCATTCCGGGCGCCCTGTGGCGCGCTGGCGGGCATGGCTGCGATATCTGTGCACCCGGGCGCCATCCCTCCGCCTGGCAGCCACCGGCTCCGGATCCGCTCTATCAAGCCGCCTACGCCCTCGCTGCCGAAACCCAAGGCGCCCGGCTGGAAAGCAAAGGGCCGATCCTCGCTATCCATTACCGGGCCAACCGCACGGCGGGCCCGGACCTGGGCGCAGCACTCGCCGCGATGGTCGCCGACCACCCTTCCTATGCCTTGCAGGCCGGCAAATGCGTCTATGAGCTCAAGCCCGCCGGGGCCAGCAAGGCGCGCGCCGTGGAACGGCTGATGGCCATACCCGCCTTTGCCGGACGACGCCCGGTGATGATTGGCGATGACGTCACAGACGAGGATGGCATGCGGGCGGCCATTGGACTGGCCGGCCGCGCCATCAAGGTCGGACCCGGTGACAGCCTCGCCACAGCGCGCCTCGAAAACCCCGCCCACGTCTGGACATGGCTGGAGGCCCAACTCCCATGACATCACTGGAACTCGGAATCATCGGCAATGGCACGGTTGCCGGACTGGTGGACGCCGAAGGCGCGCTGACCTGGCTTTGCTTGCCGCGCCTGGATGGCGAGCCAGTCTTCAACAGCCTGGTCGGCGGCGATGGTGCCTTTGCCGTCTCCCTGGCCGGCCAGACCTCTGCGCGCCAACGTTATGTCCGCAATACGGCCGTGATCGAGACCGAGCTGGAGGCCGAGGACGGCTCGGCCATCCTGATCACCGATTTCGCGCCGCGCTTCATGGACAAGGGGCGCATGTTCCGCCCGGCCTCGACGGTGCGCCGGATCACGCCGCTGCGCGGCATGCCGCGTATCGCCATCACGCTGAGTGCCGCCTGCCAGCAGGGAGCGGGCGCCATGACAACCAAGCGCGGGGTCAGCCATGTCAGCTTTGTTGATGACCGTGCCGGCTTCCGCATCACAACCGACGCCCCCCTCTCCTACATCATGGATCAACGCGACTTCGTCCTCGACCACGAAGTCGCGTTTGTGCTCGGACCGGACGAAAGCCTGTCCGATGCCGTCGGCGCCATGGCCAAGGACTGGTTCGAACGGACCTGCAATCACTGGCAGGACTGGTCACGCCGCCTGGCCACACCGCCGGAATGGCAAGACGCGGTGATCCGCGCCGCGATCACGCTGAAACTCTGTGTCTATGAGGAAACGGGCGGCATCGTCGCGGCGTTGACGACGTCTATCCCGGAACATACCGATAGCGAGCGCAACTGGGATTATCGCTATTGCTGGCTGCGCGACGCCTATTTCACCGTCACGGCGCTCAACCGGCTTTCGGCCGTCGGCACGCTGGAAGGCTATATGGCCTATCTGCGCAATACGGTGGCGCTGACCAAGGGCGGCCATATCCAGCCCGTCTTCGGGATCGCGCTGGAAACCGATCTGACCGAGATGATCGCCATCGACCTGCCGGGCTATCGCGGCATGGGCCCTGTGCGCTTTGGCAACCAGGCCGCCGAACACATCCAGCATGATGTCTACGGCCATGTTATTCTGGGCGCTTCACAGGCCTTCTTCGATGATCGCCTTCAAGCCAAGGCCGGCCAGCTGGAATTCGAACATTTCGAAGTCGTCGGCGAGCGTGCCTATGCCGTCTACAATACGCCCGATGCCGGAATCTGGGAGTATCGCGGCCGCGCCGATGTGCACACCTCCTCGGCCATCATGTGCTGGGCCGCCTGTGACCGCCTCGCACGGATCGCCAATGAACTCGGCCTTGCCGCCCGCCAGGACTATTGGGCCGTGCGAGCCGACGAAATCCGCGAGACCGTCCTGCGCGAGGCCTGGAGCGAGAGCCGGCAAGCCTTTACCGGCGCCTTTGGCGGCGAAGCCCTGGACGCCTCGGTGCTCCTCATGGCCGAGATCGGCTTCATAGCGCCGGAGGATCCCCGCTTCATCGCCACGGTCGAGCGGGTCGATGAGGAATTGCGCGACGGCTATCACGTCTATCGCTACCGGGTGGCCGATGATTTCGGCAAGCCGAAGACCGCCTTCACCGCCTGCACCTTCTGGCATATCGATGCACTGGCACGGATCGGCCGGCTGGATGATGCGCGGGCCATGTTCGAAGACGTCCTCGCCCACCGCACACAGCTGGGCATCCTGTCGGAAGACATCGACACGGCGAGCGGGGAGTTATGGGGCAATTTCCCGCAGACCTATTCCATGGTCGGCATCATCAATGCTGCCTCACGCCTGTCGCGCAGCTGGGATGCCGTGGTCTGATCGGGCAGTAAATTCGCAACCTAGCGGCGGCTGGCCACAAAGGTGCGGTTCTCGTTCCAGTCCCAAGGGCGTTCGGTGTCGACCGGATTGAGCACAATGACCTGCCCTCCGATCGGCACGCCCAATTCCTCGAACCCGAAACCAAGCTGAATGCCCCAGGGCGCCTCGGTTTGACACCGGTCCGCGGCTCGCCGCGTCAGGCGCACCGTGTAGATGTCATCGAGGTATTGTTGGACATCAACCCGGAAATCGGCGCGCGACGTGCAGCCATTTGTGTCGGCGTGAACAATCAGGATGTCATCCTCGATCACGCGCCAATAGATGATGCTTTCAAGCGACGGGTCCGGCGCGGGAGCCTGACGAACGGTGCCCGGAATGCGCATGTCAGATATTTTGATCGTTGGCAGGGCGGGCATCGCCGGCATGGGTGGAAGGCTCGGCAGAAAGCGGTTTCGCGCCTCGACTTGCGGATCCACGCTTGTCGCACATGCCGTGAGCAAAATAGCCAGCCCCAAACTGGCCACCAGACCTCGCCAACGCCCTGCCATGCTTGCCCCCCAAAACCCAGATCATGGCCCGAAGCCTGCCCATTTGCCCCGGCAGACTTTGAGACACAGCCATCCAATCAGGGAATAGGATCTGATCAACCACGGACTCGTCAGACGCGAATCTTCGAAACATTCTGCTCTGCGGCGAGGCAGGTCTGCCGGGCACTGCAGCAGATACCCGATCGAGACAGAAAAAAGGCCGCCCCGGTTGTCCGGAGCGGCCTCTTTGCAGGATCGGTTTTCGTCCTCTTACGAGGAGTAGAATTCGATGACCAGGTTCGGTTCCATCTGCACAGCATACGGCACTTCAGAGAAGTCCGGCATGCGCACGAAGGTGGCCTTCATCGCCTTGGGGTCAAGATCGACATAGTCCGGAACGTCCCGCTCCGGGCTTTCCAGGGCTTCCAGGACCAGGGCCATCGAGCGCGAACGCTCGCGGACCTCGATCACGTCGCCCGGCTTGCAGCGGTAGGACGGGATGTTGACCTTGATGCCATTGACCTTGACGTGGCCGTGATTGACGAACTGGCGCGAAGCGAAGACCGTCGGCACGAATTTGCAGCGGTAAACGATGGCGTCCAGGCGGCTTTCCAGCAGACCGATCAGCAGCTCGGCGGTGTTACCCTTACGGCGGGAAGCTTCGTCATAGGTACGACGGAACTGCTTCTCGGTGATGTTGCCGTAATAGCCCTTCAGCTTCTGCTTCGCCATGAGCTGGAGACCGAAATCGGACATCTTGCTCTTGCGGCGCTGACCATGCTGACCCGGACCATAGGAACGCGAGTTGACCGGAGACTTCGGACGGCCCCACAGGTTTTCACCCATGCGGCGGTCAATTTTGTATTTCTGCGAATGACGCTTCGACATGTTCTCTCTATTCGATGCGGCCCGGCGCGCCTTCCCTCAAAGGCGTGCGATCTAAACGGCGGTTCTCGCATCGTCCCGTTGGTGTTGAACGATCCGGGGTCACGCCCCGGCGAGGGAAGCGCGGGTTTTACCTGTGTGGACAGGGAAGTCAATGGCGGGAGGCGGGCTGTAGCGGCGTGTGTGCAGCGGCTGGACTGCCCGCCGCATCACGGGGCTCCAGGGAGACGCTGAAAATCCGATACCACACGGGCGTGACTACACCTGCCAAACCATTGTTCTCTTGCCGAGATTCAGCCTTTCGGGATGTCTTCAGTCAAGGGTGGAACCGCGACGCGGCCGCTTTGCCGCCCTTGACTGAAGACATCCCGAAAGGCGCACTGGCTGACAAGAGATCAATGTCTCTTCCCGCGCAACGCGCCGCAATGAACGACAGAGCCCCTGCTCGGCCCTACCCCCGCGCGAGCACGCTGCCCAGACGGTCGCGGAAACCGCGATTGCCCCATTCGGAGGTGTAGGCGGTTGCCTTCATCTTGGCTTCGCCGACCGGGACGCCCCAGAAGTCGGCGAGGGTCAGGGCATCATCAAAGTCCAGCTCTGTATCAACCCAGCTGCACTGGACGGACGTCGCTGTCGAGGCGATGTCCGCATCGACGAGATCGGTGATCCCGCCGGCAATCTTTTGGCCGATCACTGTCTTGGCAGAGCCGACATCCGTGCCCCAGACATGGGCGACCTTGAGCGCGTCGCAATAGCCGTAATCGCTGTTGAAAAACATCTGCTGGTAGGCCGCGTCGTTACCGGACGGATTTTGCGGGTGGGACGGCTCGAGCACATGCGCCATCGTGCGCATGAAACCCTTATGGCCGAGATCGCTGGCGATATCACCGGCTTTTGCCTTGGCCTCACCGGGGCTCCGCCCCCAGTAGTCGGCCAGCGCCACAGCCTGGTCCCAGGTCAGGCCCAGCTCGCCCCACTCACAGGAAACCCGGCCCGCGGTCGAGGCGATATCGGCATCGACCAGATTGGTCAGGCCATTGGCGATCTTGCCGCCGATGATCGCCTTGGCGCTGAACGGATCGGTATTCCAGACATGGGCGACCTTGCGCGCATCGCAATAGCCGTACTCGCTGGAAAAGAAGAGGTCGAGCTGGGCGCCGGTGTCCTGGCCAAAGGCGAGGCCGGTCGAGGAGGCGGCGAGGATGGCGGACATATCCGTTTCGGGCAGGACAATCTCCGCGCCCGACATCTCGGCCCGGGCCGATGCTCCGACAAGTGAGACCAGAGCCAGCGCACTCATGACCGACGTATTCGACATTTCATTCCCCCCGGATTTCAATCCTTTCCAGCCTTAACCGCGTTGGGCTGGCCCGGCAATCGGAATGAGCCCGGCCCTGCCATGCGGACTCCCGTCAGCGCCCGATCGCTGCCAGATTAAACCTTGAAACGTCGTTGCGGCCGAGCGGAGACAGACATGGCAGCCTCGAGACATCGCCGCCCCTGGAAAAAGGGGTTCGAGATCGAGCTGATGGCCCCGCGCGGACGTAGCCGACGCGATCTGGCGATGCGGATCGCGGACCGGGTCGGCGGGCAGGTCCGGACGGTCCTCTACCCCCAGTCCGAACCGAGCCTCGTGCCCGGCCTGCCGGTGTTCGAAAATCTGGTTCTGGGCTTCGACGTGCGCGACGCCAAGGGCGAGCGCGTTGCACTCCTGGTCGATGACCTGACCCTGCGCGACGGCCTGAATCCGCAGGCAGCGTCGCTGCCCGGCTGGATGCGGATTCTCAGCGATGATGCCCGCCTCCTGGCGCTGGTAACGCAGCATTGCGACCCAAAGGCCGGTCTCGCCGACATCCTAACCCCCATCGCCGCCCTGTTCGGGACCAAAGCTGAACACACAGAGGGCGGGATCACCAAAGTGGTGGACCGCGCGGGTCGATCCGTCGCCATGGTCGCCCCCCTGCCCGGCGAGCGGGAGCGCCCCTGCGAGATCATCACGCCGCCCTGTGTGAATGACTCTGAGGCCGATTTGAGCGCGCTTCTCGCGGACGCAAACGCCCTTGGCTTCAGCGTCCCGCGCGAAGCGGCCGTCCATATCCATTTTGACGCGGCCCCGCTCTGCGATCCGGCCGCGCTCTCGAGACTGGTCGATACACTGCACCGCCACGGGGCTTTCCTGCGCGAATTGGTCGGCACTAATCCAGCCTGCGTCCGCCTGGGCCCGATCGCGGATGAGATCGCCAAGCTGGTGCGCTCGGAGGCCTTCCTGAAGGCCAAATGGGATCAGGCCCGCACATTGCTGGTCGAGACAAAACCAACCAAATATGCCGACTTCAACCTGCTCAACATCGCCCACGCCCTGCCCGACAAGCACACCTTCGAAGCCCGCATCTTCCCCGGTTCGATGAATGCGGCCGACATCTTGCGCCAGGCCCGTCTGATGGAAGCGATTCTCATGTGGGCTATTGAGGATGCAGAAGGGGCAAAGCGCGACGATTGGAATCTTGACGCGGCACTGGACCTTTCCCCCGCCGACCGGACTTTTTGGGCAGATCGTATGGCCAAAGCCTGAACGCGCAGAAGCGAGGCCGCACCATGGCCGACGCGCCGCCCCGCGCACACCGGCCGGCCGCGAGCGATCCAGCCTCAGCCTTCGGCTTGCTTCGCCTCACCAGCCATCCTAACTGACCCCCATGCGACATATTCTTTCCGGTCTTCTAGCCGTACTCTTTTCCGCGACAGCCATCGCACAATCGAACACCGCGACGATCATGCGCTCGACGATCGACACTGCTGTTGCCGACGGGCTCGCCCCCGGCCTTTCCGCCAGCCTTCTGCTTCCCGACGGGACCCACATCGATCACCAGGCCGGATCGGTGGATCGGCGCGGGACTGCCCCGATCGAGCCGGAAACCCGCTTTCTTTCCGGAAGTGTCGGCAAGACGATCACAGCCCTGGTCGCCGTCCAGCTCGCGCAAGACGGTGTGCTCGACCTCGACGCCCCTGTGGAAGCATGGCTGTCCGAACACGATTGGTGGCCCCGCCTGGCCAATCATGAGGGGATGACGCTGCGCCATCTGCTCAATCACTCGGCGGGCGTACCCGACTATCTGGAAGATATCGACTTCTTCCTCGCCGGCCTGACACGCGGTGACCGCAGCTTCACACCGGACGACACGATCGGTTTCGTCGCGGGTGACAATGCCGAGGGACCGCTGGGCCGCCATTTTTCCTATTCCGACACCGACTACATCCTGGTCGGCTTGGTCATCGAGGCGGCGACGGGCGAGGCCTTCTACGACCTCGCTCAACGCCGCGTTATTGCGCCGCTCGGCCTGGCTCAAACCGAGCCGCTTCGCGGTCGCGACTTCGCACGCCTTGCCGACGGACATCGACGCGGCTGGTTCGGCCGCTCGCCGACCGCCCGCGATGGGCGCCTGCGCCGCAATCTGGACCATGAATGGACAGCCGGCGGTTGGGTCACCGCACCGCAGGACCTTGCCACGCTCTACCGCGCACTCGGCGCTGGCGGGATGTTCGAGGCCGAGGGCCAAACCATGCGCGCGGACTATAACCCCTTCGAACCCGGCGGCTCCGCCGGCTATGGGCTTGGCATCTATGTCCGTGTCACCGGCGAAGGGAGCTACCGGATCTCGCATGGTGGTGATTTCGGCGGCTACCGCTCAGCCGTTCTCCATGACAGCGCCACGGGACTCACCCTCGCAACCCAGGCGAACTCCAAGGATTTCGAAGCGCCCGACTTCAATTTCGAGCTCTGGAGGGCCGTTTCGCAATAGCGGCAGCCGGAGGTCCGGCGCTGCTGATCCCTAGTCCTCCCGCACCACCCGCGCCTTGCCGCGTCCCAGAGCCAGCGCCTTCACGGCACCGCGGAAAGTACGCACTTCCTGCTCGGTCCAGCGGCCGCGGATGAAGGCATTGCGGAGATTTTGGACCATCAGCGGGGTTTTTGACGGCGGGTGGAAGAAGCCGGCGCGGTCGAGCTCATATTCGAAATGCTCGAACATGCGTTCCAGGTCCTCGCGCACGGCCACGTCCGAGACCGGTTCAAACTCGGCCGGGGCGCCCTCGCCGGCCGTCCATTCATAGGCGATCACGGCGACCGCCTGGGCCAGATTAAGCGAGGAAAAGGAGCGGTCGACCGGCAGGGTGATTATGGCATCGGCCATATTGACCGCCTCATTGGGCAGGCCGGACTTCTCGCCACCGAACATCACGCCGACCTTTTCGCCGGCCTCGATCGCCGCTTTTATGTCGCTGACGGCTTCGCGGGCGGTCATGACCGGCTTTTCCATCCCGCGCGGGCGCGCCGTGGTGGCATAGAGCCGGGTCCGGTCATGAATCGCGTCGCCGAGACGGTACTCCACACGGGCATTGTCCAGGACGGGAGAGCCGGCCGACATGGTCACTGCCTTGTCATTGGGCCAGCCATCACGCGGGTCGAGAATGATCAGCTCGGGCAGTCCGAAATTCCCCATCACACGCGCCGCCGCGCCGATATTCTCGCCGAGTTGCGGCGTGTGGAGTATGAATGCGGGGGTCGCAGGGATTTGCGGCATGGAACCGGGCCTTCACCTTGGCGCGCCCGGGTGCTAGAGAGCGCGCAAATTCATCTATCCGCGCTGTCCTAGCGCGACTTCAGTCCGTCCGAAAAGAAATGAGAGCACCCATGGCGAAGATCAAAGTCGATACCCCGGTCGTCGAACTCGACGGCGATGAGATGACCCGCATCATCTGGCAGCTGATCAAGGACAAGCTGATCCTGCCCTATCTCGACATTGATCTGAAGTATTACGACCTCTCGGTCACCAAGCGTGACGAGACGGACGACCAGATCACCGTCGACGCGGCCGAAGCCATCAAGCATTACGGCGTCGGCGTGAAATGCGCCACCATCACGCCGGACGAAGCCCGCGTCGAAGAGTTCAAGCTGAAGAAGATGTGGCGCTCGCCGAACGGCACCATCCGCAACATCCTCGGCGGCGTGGTCTTCCGCGAGCCGATCGTGATCTCCAATGTGCCGCGCCTGGTGCCGGGCTGGCAGCAGCCGATGGTTATCGGTCGTCACGCCTTCGGCGACCAGTATCGCGCCACCGATTTCCTGGTCGACCGTCCGGGCAAGCTGACCATGACCTTCGAGCCGTCCGACGGGTCCGACCCGGTCACGCGCGAAGTCTTCGACTTCCCGTCCCCGGGCGTTGCCATGGGCATGTATAATCTCGACGACTCGATCCGCGACTTCGCCCGCGCCTCGCTGAATTACGGCCTGCAGCGCGGCTGGCCGGTCTATCTCTCGACCAAGAACACGATCCTGAAAGCCTATGACGGCCGCTTCAAGGACCTGTTCGAAGAGATCTACCAGGCCGAGTTCAAGGACGCTTTCGCCGAGAAGGGCATCTCCTACGAACACCGCCTGATCGACGACATGGTCGCCGCCGCGATGAAATGGTCCGGTGGCTTCGTCTGGGCCTGTAAGAACTATGACGGTGACGTCCAGTCCGACACCGTGGCCCAGGGCTTCGGTTCGCTCGGCCTGATGACCTCGGTCCTGATGAGCCCGGATGGCAAGACAGTGGAAGCCGAAGCCGCCCACGGTACGGTCACCCGTCACTATCGCCAGCATCAGCGCGGCGAGCAAACGTCGACCAATTCGATCGCCTCCATCTTCGCCTGGACGCAGGGCCTCTCTCATCGTGGCCGCATGGACGGCAATCAGGACGTGATGGACTTCGCCGCCCTGCTGGAAGACACGATCATCAAGACGGTGGAAGCCGGCTTCATGACCAAGGACCTCGCCCTCCTCGTTGGCGAGAGCCAGGGCTGGCTGTCGACGGAAGGCTTCCTCGACAAGGTCGATGAGCGCTTCAAGGCGGCCATGGCCGCTCGCGCCTGATCACGAGCAATCCAGTCAGAACAATGAGGGGCGGCTCCGACGGGGCCGCCCTTTTTCTTGGGTGTGGGGGTCGAAATGACGCCCGGCAGATTTTGCGCTTGGGGTTTGCGCCCGGCGCACACCCAAGATCAATCGCCCCGATCCCGTCCAATTCGTGCCTTGCTGCCGCCGCGAGACGTCCCCAACCTCTCCGTATCGGGCGGGGGCACACCATGAAAAAACGCTATTTCGCACTCAGCATTCTCGGCATCGCAGGGGCGGCGCTTTATCTCAACAACGCGTCCTGGCTGGCGACGCCGCAGCGAGAGGCGCCGTATTTCATCGCCCATCGCGGCGTGCACCAGACCTTCGATCCGGTCGGTGTCGGGCCCGATGACTGCACCGCAGTGCTGATTGATCCACCGCGCCACACCTTCATCGAGAACACTTTGCCATCGATCGAGGCCGCCTTTGCCGCCGGTGCCTCGCGCGTCGAGATCGACATTCATCCCACGATCGATGGCGAATTCGCCGTCTTTCACGACTGGACACTCGATTGCCGCACCGATGGCAGCGGCCCGGTCCGGGCGCACAGCATGGACGCGCTGCGGACGCTGGATGCCGGTTATGGCTACACCGCCGATGGTGGCGACAGCTTTCCCCTGCGCGGTCTGGGGGCCGGTTCCATTCCGACCCTGGCCGAGGTGTTCGAGGCCTTCCCGGCGCGCGATTTCCTGATCAATATCAAGAGCAATGATCCGCATGAGGCCGAAGCGCTGGCGGCCTATATCGAGGCGCGCTCACTGCCGGTGGAACACATGATTGTCTTGTCAGCGCCGCGACCGGATGCCCGGCTCGCCGCCCTGCGTCCCGATATCCGACGCATGAGCCGGGCAACCGTACGCCGCTGCGCCAAGGACTATCTGGCGTGGGGCTGGTCGGGCCATGTCCCGCAATCCTGTGAGGCGACCATCCTGGTCCTGCCGGCCAATTATGCCGCCTTTGCCTGGGGCTGGCCGGCCCGTCTGGAAGCCCGCATGGCGGCGGTCGGCACGGAGGTCTGGGTGATGGGCGATCTGGACCGTGTGAGCATGAACTCCACCGGAATCGATACTATTGCGGCGCGCGACGCGCTTGATGACCGCTTCCGTGGCGGCATCTCCACCAATCGCATCGAGCGAGTCGGACCGGAGGCTTGGCCAACGGTGAACTAGCCGCGCCGCTTCATCAAGACACGGGTTCGAAAAGATGCATTTTAAAACCACTTGAATCCAAGCCGGTTCGAGCGATATGAAGTCGGCAAGCAAACGTCACCGCTGCGTTCTGCCCCTGGCCACTTTCGGGAAAATGGTTGTGGAATTCGAGTTTGAACCGGAAAACAAGCTGTGCGTGTATCGGATATCCGGAAAGGTCACGATCGAAGCGCTGATGAAGACCTTCACCCGCGCGCGGGCTCATGAGGGCTGGTCCGACCGCTATAATTTCCTGACGCTTTTGACCCAGGCTTCGCTGTCCGAAATGTCGGCGTCCGCCATGGCCGACCTGCAAACCCGCATGTCCAAGGCGGACCCGGTGCAGGCCGGCCCCCGCCGCCGCGCAGCCATTGTCTGCAATGATGAGTTATCGCGGGCCGTACTTGTCTTCTGGGAGAGGACGTCCGGGGAAACACTGACCACTGAGGAACGCATCTTCTCCTCTGAAAGGGAGGCGCGCGCCTGGCTCGCCGAAGCACCTTAGCTCGCGCCGCCACTCCGTTTCATGGTGACGAAGGTCTCGGCCTCGATCTGCCAGACGCCATCTACGCAGCGCCATTTTGCGAAATAGCGTCCCATATAGCGGATGGCGAAACCCTCGCTTGACCAGCCCCCCTTCCAGCGACCGGTCTCGGCGGCGAGATGGCTATCCTCGCAGACCTCGATCCGGCCCGGGGTACGGACATAGCTGACATCCGGCATCTGACTGAAGATTGACGACCAGGCCTCGAGCTGGGCCTCGCGACCGGTGATCAACTGGGCCTCATCACCCGGCACCAGAACAACATCTTCCACAAGATGTGTCGCGATAGCCTTCAAGGCGCGGCTTTCCAGAGCCGCATTGAAATCTGCCCGCGCGGCTGCAATGGCACGCGCGGCGGACTTGTCGCCGACCAGCTGGACATCTGACTTGGCCGGTCTGGGCATCAGCCGGCCAGCACGTCGCGAATGGCCTGGATCCCGGCCTCGGCCTTGGCGCCATCCGGCCCTCCGGCCTGGGCAAAGTCGGGACGGCCACCGCCGCCCTTGCCGCCAACAGCACCCGCACCGGCCTTGACCAGGTCGACGGCCCCGAAACGGTCCTTGAGGTCATCGGTGACGCCGACAGCCAGTGCCGCCTTGCCGTCATTGACCCCGATGAAGGCCGCGACGCCGGAGCCCATCCGGGCCTTGGCCTCGTCGATCAGGCCGCGCAAATCCTTGCCGCCCACACCTTCGACCACGCGGCCGATGAAATTGACGCCGTTGATCGCTTCCGGACCGGCCGGTTCACCGGCCGCACCGCCGCCCATGGCGATCTGTTTCTTGGCTTCGGCGAGCTGACGCTCGAGCTTCTTTCGCTCATCCATCAGTGCGGAGACCCGGGTGGCGAGGTCGGCCGGCGGAACTTTCAGCGCATCGGCCGCCGCCCGGCCATAACCCATCTGTTCTTCCATATGGAGGCGTGCACCCTCACCCGTCATCGCCTCGATCCGGCGAATGCCGGACGACACGGCGGTCTCGCCGACAATCTTGAACAGGGCGATATCGCCCGTGCGCGCGACATGCGTACCGCCGCACAGCTCGACCGAATAGGGCGTGTCGTGATCGGCCAGCCCCTGCCCCATGGTGAGCACGCGGACCTTATCGCCATATTTCTCGCCAAACAGCGCCAGCGCACCGGCCTCAATGGCGGCGTCCGGCGTCATCTCGCGAGTCGAGACGGCGTCATTCTGGCGGATCACCGCATTGACCTGGGCCTCGATCATCGCCAGTTCGGCCGCGCTGACGGCCTTGTTATGCGAGAAGTCGAAGCGCAAACGGTCCGGGCCCACATGCGAGCCCTTCTGGGTCACATGATCGCCCAGCACGTCGCGCAGGGCGGCATGAACGAGGTGGGTTGCCGAGTGGTTGGACTTGATGGCGGCCCGGCGCGGCGCGTCTGCGTCCAGAGTAGCCGTGTCGCCAAGCGTGATTTCACCCTTGGTCAGCACACCGATATGGGCGTGCATGTCACCGCCGCGCTTTTGCGTATCCTCGACGGTGAAGACCGCACCGTCGGCAAAACGGATTTCGCCGCTATCGCCGCACTGGCCACCGCTCTCGCCATAGAAGGGGGTGGCGTCGAAGACCAGCTCTGCGCGCTGACCGGCGCCCAGCGCCTTGGCGTCCTGCCCGCCCGAGACGATGGCCAAAAGGCGGCCCTCGCCGCCTGTTCCGGCATAGCCTGTGAAGGCCGTCGGGCCCGCCTTGTCGCGAACAGCGAACCAGACCGCATCCGGCGCGGCATCGCCGGAGGAGAATTTGCTGGCGCGCGCATCGGCGCGCTGTTTGGCCATGGCCGTGTCGAAGCCGGCTTCGTCAACCGTCATCCCCTTGGCGCGCAGGGCGTCCTGGGTGAGATCAAGCGGGAAGCCAAACGTGTCGTAGAGCTTGAAGGCGGTGGCCCCGGCCAGGGCATCACCCTCCGCCATGTCGGCAGTCGCTTCTTCCAGCAGGGAGAGGCCGCGACCGAGCGTGCGCTGGAAGCGCTCTTCCTCGACTTTCAACGTGTCTTCAAGCAGGGCCTGGGCGCGGCCCAGCTCGGGATAGGCATCGCCCATTTCGGCCTTGAGCGCTTCGACAAGGCGCCACATGACCGGCTCGCTGGCCCCCAGAATATGGGCGTGTCGCATGGCACGGCGCATGATCCGGCGCAGGACATAGCCGCGGCCCTCATTGGAGGGGCTGACCCCGTCGGCCATCAGAAAACTGGTCGAGCGCAAATGATCGGCGATGACGCGATGACTGGCGAGGGCATCACCCTCCGCCTTGACGCCGAGCACGTCCTCGCCGGCCGCGATCAGATTGCGGAAAAGATCGGTCTCGTAATTATTGTGCTTGCCCTGGAGGATGGCGGAGATCCGCTCCAGCCCCATACCGGTATCGATCGAGGGCTTGGGCAGGTTGATGCGCTGATCCGGTCCGAGCTGTTCGAACTGCATGAAGACCAGATTCCAGATTTCGATGAAACGGTCGCCATCCTCGTCCGGGGAGCCCGGCGGGCCACCGGCAATCGACGGACCATGGTCGAAGAAGATCTCCGAACACGGACCACACGGGCCGGTATCGCCCATCGACCAGAAATTATCCGAGGTGGAAATGCCGATAATGCGGTCATCCGAGAGGCCGGCGATTTTGCGCCAGAGGGCACGCGCCTCGTCATCTTCCGAATAGACCGTGACCAGCAGCTTGTCCGCGGGCAGGTCAAACTCTTTCGTCACCAGCTGCCAGGCGTGGCTGATCGCCTCTTCCTTGAAATAATCGCCGAAGGAGAAATTCCCCAGCATTTCAAAGAAAGTGTGGTGGCGGGCCGTATAGCCGACATTGTCGAGATCATTATGCTTGCCACCGGCCCGCACGCATTTCTGGGACGAGGTCGCGCGCGGCTTGGACCGCTTTTCCTGCCCGGTGAAGGCATTCTTGAAGGGCACCATGCCGGCATTCACGAACAGCAGGGTGGGATCATCCTGCGGGACCAGCGGTGCGGATTGCACCACTTCATGGTCATGCTGGGCAAAATAGTCGAGGAAAGTCGCACGGATGTCGCGCAGGCTGGCCATGATGTCCGATCCCGTCGGCTGGAGTGTCGCGCGCCAGCCCGTCGGGCCGTCGCAAACCGGTTTCTGTTGACTGACATATAGAAACGGGTGCCCGGCCTAGCCAAGCACCCGTTCATAATCAAGCTGCGATTGCCTCGCCGGCGTGATGTGAAGGACGCGCTCGTGCGCGCCGTGTCAGCCGCCCTGCCCGGAAGCACCGCGCCCCATCAACCGGTCAGCCCGCCACAGCATCTTCTTCCGGCAGATCCGGGCCGGTGAGCATCTCATCAGCGATCAGACCGGCATTGGAGCGCACTTTCGCTTCGATCTCGGCGGCAATATCCGGATTATCGAGCATGAATTGGCGCGCATTCTCGCGACCCTGGCCGATCCGTTCGGAATTGTAGGAATACCAGGAACCGGACTTCTCGATCACTTCGCCCTTGACGCCGAGATCGATGAGCTCGCCCATCTTGGAAATGCCCTCGCCATAGAGAATGTCGAACTCGACCTCGCGGAAGGGCGGGGCAACCTTGTTCTTGACCACTTTCACGCGCGTCTGATTGCCGATCACCTCGTCGCGATTCTTGATCGCGCCAATGCGGCGGATATCGAGACGGACCGAGGAATAGAATTTCAGCGCATTGCCGCCGGTTGTGGTTTCCGGCGAGCCAAACATCACGCCGATCTTCATGCGAATCTGGTTGATGAAGATGACCAGGCATTTGGACTTGGAAATCGAGCCGGTCAGCTTGCGCAGGGCCTGGCTCATCAGGCGGGCCTGGAGGCCTGGCAGACTGTCGCCCATCTCACCTTCCAGCTCGGCCCGTGGTGTCAGCGCCGCCACGGAGTCGATGACCAGCACGTCGACCGCGCCGGAGCGGACCAGCGTGTCGGCGATCTCGAGCGCCTGTTCACCGGCATCCGGCTGCGACACAAGCAATTCCCCGACATCGACACCCAGCTTGCCGGCATAGACCGGATCCAACGCGTGCTCGGCATCGACAAAGGCGGCAACCCCGCCCGCCTTCTGGGCCTCGGCGACCGTGTGCAGGGCGAGCGTCGTCTTGCCAGAGCTTTCCGGGCCGTAGATTTCGATGATCCGGCCTTTTGGCAGGCCACCAATACCCAGTGCGATATCCAGGCCCAGCGAACCCGTGGAGATGGCTTCAATCTCCATGGCCGGCTTCTGGCCGAGCTTCATGACCGAACCCTTGCCGAAGGCCTTGTCGATCTGGCTCAGCGCCGCTTCGATCGCCTTTTCCTTGTCCATGTTCTTTTCGTTTTTCACGAGTCGAATCGCGCCCTTGCTCATAGCCTTCATCCCTTATTTCACGCCCCTCAGGTCCGGGCAACCAAGTCACGGCGTACCAGTTTTGTTCCGGGAACACAAGTGGAACATTTATGGTTAACAGAACGGAACAAAAATCGTCCATGCAAGGAAAGTGCGGATTTGAAAACCTGTGCTATCGGCCCTAGTTTAGCCAGATGACAGATTTCATTCTGACAATTCGACCGCGGCTCAGCCCGTGCCTGGCGACCCTCGCCAGCGTCCTCGCCCTCGCGGCCTGCAGCGGCTCCAATACGAGCGTTTCACCTTCAGAAGCTGACACGCTCGCCCTGATTCGCGAACGCGGTGAACTGGTCGTCCTCACCCTCGCCGGACCGACGAGCTATATGGATGATGCCGGTGGGATCAGCGGCTATGAAGTTGATCTGGCCACCGCCTTTGCCGACGAGCTCGGCGTGTCCGCCCGGTTCCAGGTTGAAGGATCGATTCCGGACCTGCTCGAAGCACTCGAGGCTGGCGAGGGACACATCGCCGCCGCCGGATTGACCCGGACCGAGGGCCGTGCGGCGCGGCTGAGCTTTGCGCCGGTCTACAAGGCGGTAACCGAACAGCTCGTGTGTCGCCGCGGCGGCCCCACGCCGACCCGGCGCAGCGGACTTGCAGGCACCGATATCCGGGTCCTGGAGGGCTCAAGTTATGAAGAAACACTGATGGCCCTCCAGGCCGCCAACCCGGACATCCGTTTTGACACTGAGACCGGCGGGTCGGCCATGCCCCTGCTCGAGGCCGTGGATGACGGGGATATCGCCTGCACGGTCGCCGATAGTCATCTGGTCGACTTCGCGCGTCGTCGCCATCCGGAACTGGTCGTGGCCCAGAACCTGACCGGCGAACAATCCCTCGCCTGGGCGTATGATGCCCGTGTCGAAGGCCTGAATAGCGCCCTCTCCAGCTGGTTCGCGCAAGCGCACTCCAGCGGCCTGCTCGAAACCCTCGATGAGACCTGGTTCGGACAGTTCGGCGACTATGACTATGTGGATGTCGCTCGCTTCGTGCGCCGGGTGGACGATCGCTTGCCCCGCTTCCGACACTGGTTTGAAGACGCTGCCGAAGACATTCCTTTCGAGTGGGAATTGCTGGCAGCCCAGGCCTACCAGGAATCTCACTGGGACCCTGATGCCGTCAGCGCCACCGGCGTGCGCGGCCTCATGATGCTGACCCTGACGACCGCGGAGCGGGTGGGAATTGAGGACCGGACCGATCCACGCCAGAGCATTCGGGGCGGCGCCGCCTATCTGGATGATCTCTATTCACGCGTGCCCGAGAGCGTGACCGGCGAGGACCGACTCTGGTTCGCTTTGGCAGCCTATAATGTCGGCATGGGTCACATGTATGATGCACGGCGGCTCGCAGAACGGCTCGGTCGCAACAAGGACAGCTGGGACGATCTGGCCGCGACCCTGCCACTCCTCTCCGATCCGGAGCATTACGCCACCCTGCGTTACGGTTATGCGCGGGGTCATGAACCGGTCCGCTATGTCGAGAAGATCCGCGAATACCGTGCCATGCTCTCGGCTCAGGATATCTGACGCACCTCTGACATCCGCTCAAGAAGAAGGCGCGCCCGCCGGACGCGCCTTCTGTAACTTCAAACCCGTCGCGCAAGCCTAGTGGCGGCGGCGGGCGACCCGGTCAATCTCGGCCTGGACCTTTTCATCGACGATCGACGGCAGGTTGGCATCAAGCCAATCCTTCAGCATTGGACGCAGGAGCGCGCGAACCACGCCTTCCAGCGTGCGGCCTTCCTCGTCGGAAATTCGGATATTCTCGGCCAGCGTATGGAAAGACCCCATGGCCGCGGCGGCAGCCGGTTCGCTCATAATCCCGTCCGCCGTCTCGTCGGCGAGGGCATCGAAATCAATCTCCGGCTCCGGTTCGGCGACGGGCTCGGGCTCGGGCTCGACCTCCTCCTCGCGATCAACGATCATCAGATCATCATCCATGGCGAGCGGTTCGGTGCCTTCATCGACATCATCAACCGTTTCGGTCAGTTCCAGGACGTCATCGCCGCCGCTATCGCCGGCAGGTTCGTCGAACAGGGCGTCGACATCATCCTGACTTTGCGGCTCGTCCGCGGCTGGTTCCGGAGCCGCTTCGGCCTCGGCTTCAGCCGGAGCTTCCTCATCGTCTTCGTTGATGATTCGGCGGATAGAGGAGAGGATTTCCTCCATCGACGGTTCATTTTCAGCGGCATCGGCCATGAGCGCCCAAGTCCCTTGTCTGCGGTCTGCGTCTGCAGTCGGCGTGGCGGGTCACCGCGAGTGCGACTTCCCGTATCACGCGAATAAACCGGGCCGGAACTCGCCTGTCCAGCCCGTGACTCTTCGAAAACCCTAGTCCCAGGGCGTTAAGTCAAGGTTAGGGAAACGCGATTCGCGGGAATCGCCTGCAGCCGGATCATAGATTTCCACATTCAGGCCGAGGCGTTCCGCTGACGCCAGACCCATCGCCTGCAACAGACGATACCCGGCAACAAAGCTGTCGCGCTCGGCCGTGACGAAGGTCAGGCGGGCTTCCAGCAACTCCTGCTCGGCATTCAGCACGTCCAGCGTGGTCCGGATGCCGACAAAGGCCTCCTGCTGAACGCCATCCAGCGCGATCTCATTGGCGACAACCGCCTGGCGACTGGATTCGATCACCGCCAGTGAGGCGATGTAGGAATACCAGGCATTGGTCACCGCCTCGGTGACCTGACGGCGGGCCTCGCGCACCTGGAAGCGCGCCTGTTCCTCCTGGGCCACCGCGGCGCGAACGCGCGAACGATTGAGACCGCCGGTAAAGATCGGCATCGATACCTGCCCCATGATCGACGTGCTGTCACGCACATCCCCGGAGAAGCTCGAATCGCGCGCGGAGGACGCCGAGGCGGTCAAAGACACTTCCGGGCGCAGCGCTCCTCGGGCAATCCTGATGGCATGCTGGGCCGCTTCCTCGCCATAGCGCGCGGCCAGCAATTGCGGACTGTTGTCGAAGGCGAACTCGGCCGCATCGCCGAGATTGTCCGGCAAGGGCGGCAGGGCTGGCGGCTCGCTGAGCGAGGCTGCCGGCTGGCCGGTCACCCGCTCATAGGCGGCGCGGCTGGCTGCAAGCTGAGCCTGTGCCGCCGACAGCTGGGTCTGGGCTGCCGACAGGCGCGCCTCGGCCTGGGACACGTCAGTGCGGGTAATCTCACCCACTTCAAACCGATCCCGCGCGGCTCGCAATTGCTGCGCGAGGACCTCGACATTGTTTTGGCGAATCTCGACGACATTATTGTCGCGACGCACGTCCATGAAGGCGGTGACGGCATCAACCAGCACCGCCTGCTCGGTCGCCCGGAGCGTCTCGCGCCCCGCCATCACGACCGCGGTCGCCTGGTCGATGGCGCCGTCAATCCGGCCTCCGCGATAGATTGGCTGGCTCGCCGACACGCCGTAATTCTTCGGCGTCGCATCGGACTCGAAACTGTTGGTCGCGTTGTTGATCTGGGAGAAGCTTTCGCCTTCCGTGTGCGAGCGCGAAATCGAGGCCGAGGCCGATACCGACGGCAGACGGGCCGCCCGGGCCTGGACGCGCCCCTCATCGGTCGCGCGCAAGCGGGCCCGCTCGGCCTGCAGGGTCGGGTTGGAATTATAGGCGAGCGCCAGGGTCTCTTCGAGCGTCTGGGCCTGGACGGTGGCTGCACCGATTCCGGCAAGTGCCAGCGCCGATGCGCCCGCTGCCAGCACGAGCGCAAAATTCTTCAATCGCGACATTACGAACCCCTCTTGCAGCGCCGAGAACTTGCCCGCCACTTTCGATACATACTAGCGCTTCACGCGACCTGATCCAGCCCGGCCGCGTCATGGCATTCCAATTCCTGCCTCCGCGCATATCATGGACGCATATAGGCACGCCATGATTAAAAGTGAACACTGTTTACCCTGATATTTTGGTAACCTCGCGCAGATGTGTCCGGGCCAGGCACACAGCCTGGCACTTCCTGAAACGTCTGAAAGGGGCATTTCCGTTCCGGGAAACGAAAAAATCAGAGCACAAAACCGGCTTCGGCCTGGAAACCTGGCAGCGGCGCGACATTGGCATCGAACACCTGACGCTCGCCAACTCCGGCTGCGGACCGTGTGAAGACCGTCGCCTTGCCGATCGGCCCCTTGCGTATCACCGCGACAAGACGGCCCCCCTCGGCCAGCTGGTCAAGCCAGGCCTGCGGTACGGCATCGATCGCCCCATTGACGAATATCACGTCGAAAGGTCCCTGCTTGGCCACGCCGGCAGCCAGATCACCCTCGATGACCACCGCGTTGTCGGCACCGATATCGGCCAGCAGGCCACTGGCCCGGCTGAGACTGTCTTCATCCGACTCCAGTCCGACCACCGTGCCAGCCATACGGGCCAGGATGGCGGTCGAATAACCTCGCGCGCAGGCGATATCGAGCACCAGTTCGTCGGGCTGGATGTCGGCCGCATGGACCAGTTTGGCAATGTCGCGCGGGCGCATCAGAGTCCGCGCATCACCGACCTGAACCTGGGTATCCGCATAGGCCGAGGCGCGGCGCGCCCGCGGTACGAAGACGTGGCGAGGAATGTCGAGGAAGGCCGCGATCAGGCGACGGTCGGTCACATCGGACGGCCGGATCTGGCTGTCCACCATCTGCTTGCGCGCTGTTTCGAATTCGCTCACGAGGCTCTCCTTCGCCAGGCCCTGTCCGGATGCGTTCGGCCCGATATATCCCGCCATGCCACAACCCGGCAAGCATGCCACTGCGCGCGCGTCGAATTGCCTCGCAGGCAGCAGAATGGAATGCCTCAAAACTGCGAGGCTGAGCGCGGGTCAGTCCACGCCTTGCCTGGCAAAGCTGGGGCGGCGGTGCCAAGGCGTCGATCGAGCGCTTATCCCCCGCCCTACGCCACAATCACCGCCATCCTGACGCAAGTCAGGACCCAGTCTCGCAGGCGCGATTTTGCCAATCCTGGCAACAGCTTGCGTCGCAGACTGGGTCCCGGCCTGCGCCGGGATGACGGTGTGTGGTGCAGGAAGTTTCACAAAACTTATCCGCACCCCCTCCTCCATGACAGATAATGCCTGTGGTTTTCGGGACGGGAGGCGCGAGCTCAGTCACTTGTGCCCGGAAGCGAGCGGAGCCTGTCCGCGCCTCGGATGTGACAATCCGAAGCTCCGGCAGGGCGTGCGATCAGGTCGCGGGGCACTA
>Ga0189274_100149_pt1 | contig 46827 bp, 45 predicted proteins | sample N5B1minimetaG_FD_130323 | JGI IMG/M metagenome (GOLD analysis project Ga0189274, IMG submission 130323) | Marine microbial communities from the Costa Rica Dome - N5 B1 mini metaG | ecosystem: Environmental > Aquatic > Marine > Oceanic > Photic zone | place: Costa Rica: the Eastern Pacific...
TTCAGTTTATCAGTGGTATTTATCTTATTGTTTTCATGCCAAGAAGGAGGAGGGGAGACGACAGATTCAACGTCTGGAGAAAGTGAAGAAATGGCTCGTCTCAAATCAGAAATGAGAGAAATGGAGGCGCAGCTTCAAGAAAAAGATTCTGTGTTGAACGAAACAATCATGTTGTTCAATGAGATTGAGCAAAACTTGGCTATGATTAATTTGAAAGAAGATGAAATTCGTTTCAGATCTCATGATGTAGAGTTAGAGGAAGATGGAAAGCAGTGGATTTTACAAGAGATTCAAAACATCAATTACCTCAGAGAAGCAAATGGTAAAAAGGTAGAGGAGTTAAATAAAGCATTAAAGAATAAAAATCTTCAGATTGAGGAGTTCCAGAACATGATTACTCATTTAATGGATAAGATTCAAGTACAGGAAGAAGAGATTGAAATGTTAAGAGTAGAGCTTGCTGATTTAGATAGAGAATATGTTGAATTACTAGAGGCTTATCAAGAGCAAACTGAGATTGCAGCAGAAACTTTATTAGAGTTAAATAAAGCGTACTATGCCTATGGGTCTTCGAAAGAATTAGAGGAGAATGGTGTAATTGTAAAAGAAGGTGGATTTATTGGGATTGGAAAAAAGACCGAATTAAGAGATAATTTTAATGAAGACTATTTCACTCCAATCGATATCACAAAAACGAAATCGCTCCAGATTACTGGTGAGAAGGTGAAGTTTATAACTGACCATCCTTCTGCATCATTCGATTTAGTTTCGAGTGGAAACAACCATACCATTAAAATTAATGATCCTAAATCATTTTGGAAGGTATCTAAATATTTAGTGGTCGTTGTTGACTAAACACCATGTCGAATGGGGCCAGATGATTTATTAGGCATATTAGCCATTCTCGCATTGATTGGCGGATTGGTTTTATGGATTTATTCAGCTATCCATTCAAGTAAACACTATGGCGCTTCAGGTAGACGCTCCTTTGTCATAAGTCTAGTTATCTTTCTAGCAGTTATTGGAATTTTGTATGTTGTGATCGTAGTTCCGACTTTAGGCTGTAACGGATTTTTATGTGGCCTGGGAGAAATCTTACTATTTATAGGTTTAACAGGATTAATATTTGTGATTTGGCCAATCTTATTCCTGGCTTATGTGAGAGCGGTTTTGAAAAAGACAGCAGTTGATGTAAAAAATGAAGATATAATTGATTCAGAGATATGATGAAAAAGTTAGTTTACTTAGGTCCCTTAATGATTCTTGGATTAGGCATGTGGTGGACCACACAAGTGTTTAAAGAACCTACGATCATGTATTGCTTAGGATTCAGCTTTTTTATGCTGTTCTTGTTGTCAATTCCCAGTTTTTTATTGGCGGGAGGATTCAGAATATTTTCTAAAAAGAAAGTGACGAACGAAGAAGGAGAAACTGAAAAGCAAAAACGAAATTTCTGGTACCTCTACAGTTTATATACCACGGTTTTCGGAATTGCAATGTTTACCTACTTGGTACTTACAAGAGAAGGATGAGAATCGGACTGGCAAGTATATTTCTGATTCTATACAGCTGTCAAACGAGCAGTACAACTACTGATGTGAATGGACCATATGAACCCAATCGGTCGGTAAAGAAATTTATCAATGGTTTTGAGAAAGCTGTGATGACCCATGAAAGTGGAGCCATTATGGAATACCTTCATGAAGATTATGTAAAAGAGCAGCACGATCAGTTCTTAGAAGAGCGTACAGATCAGTTTTTGAATGAATTGTTCTGTGGTAATAAGATTGATGCAAAAGGATTTGCTTGTATTGAATACACATCAATCACTTCTATTCAATACTTTAAAGCTGAACGAAAGAACGGAATCAAGTGGATCTTTTTTGAAGTTTCGAATAAGGATACAAAGGTGTTGATGGATCTCAGCATCAAGGCAAGTAAATCAAAACTAAAATATGGTTTTGTTGGCGCTTATGGATGAGGCGTTCTTATCAAGTGCTCCCTGTGAAATTGAACTAATGCATGTTGAGTTCTGATTGTCAGATTGATTCTGACTACAATTAAGATAAGAAGTAACTCAATCTATTGAATGCTGATTACCAGTATACTTATATAAACGATATAAGTGCCCAAAAGCAATGCTCCTTTAAATCGTCCAATTTTCTTTCCGATAATCATCATTGGTAACAGTGCTACTGCGATACCAATCATCCACCAAAAATCGACATTGAAAATCTTTTCGTCAACTGCTATTGGATGTACCATTCCAGTAACCCCAATCACCGCCATAATGTTGAAAATGTTAGACCCAATTAAATTACCCACAGAAATGTCTGTTTCTTTTTTGAAAGCAGCCACAGCTGAAGTAACAAGTTCAGGAACAGATGTTCCAAATGCGACTACCGTAATGGCAATGATGCGTTTTTCCATTTGAAATGATTCTGCAATTCCTACAGCTCCGTTAATCAACCATTCTGCACCAAAGTACAATCCTACCAGGCCAATGATAGTGAGTAGAATTGAAAGTCCAATTTTGTCCTTGACGTTGGCAATCTCTTCATCTTCTTCTATTGCCTCAGCCTTTGCTCGTTTAGTTTGCCTTCTTGAATTTCTGATTAAGAGGTAGGTAAAGACTAAGAGAATTCCGAATAAGATGGCTCCTTCCCACCATTCAATCATGTAGTCCATTGAGAATAGCCAGAATAAGACTGTTGCCAGCATCATCATAGGCCAGTCTACAACTTTTGAATTTCGATCAACTACAATTGGAAAAATTAAGACCGTCAGACCGAGAACAAGAGCGATATTGGCAATGTTAGAGCCTACCACGTTACCAATAGCAATATCTGGATTTCCTTCAAAAGCAGAATCGATACTCACGAACAGCTCAGGAGCAGATGTTCCGAATGAGATAACGGTCATCCCAATCACCAAGGTAGAAATTTGGGCTTTTTTAGCAATGCCGACAGCACCTCTCACCAAAAATTCACCACCTACAACAAGGGTTGCTAAACCTAATATGAGCCAAAAATAATCCATTAAGCCTGTGTTTCTTCTTTAGAGTTCTCCGTTTCATCCCCCTTTTCTGCATCATCAACTTTGGCTGTGCTGTCAGTTTTAGGTTTTGGGTGCTCGTCTAGAATATTATTTAGTTTGGGTAAATCATCCAACGGGTTCTGCGTGTTCAGGTCTTTGCGCATTTCCATTGCTGAATTCTGAATGTCTCGCTTGATTTCATTAGATGCCGAACGAATTTCTCTCATTCCTTTTCCTAAATTCTTAGCGATATCGGGAATTCCTTTTGAGCCAAATAGAATGAGAACAACTAACAAGATCAAAACGACCTCGCCCGTACCTAAACTATTTAAAAAAAGCATGACCATAGCTCAAAAAAAATCCTGACATCTTCACAAGGAATGCTGCCAGGATTTAAAATTACTTATTTCTGAAGTTTATTCAACTTCTTTTGTACTGTCTTTTTTCGAAAAATCAATCACCGCCGGTGTAGCAATGAACAAAGACGAATATGTACCTACAACCACACCAATCATTAATGCGAATGTAAATCCTTTAATAGCGTCTCCACCAAAGATGAAGATGATTAACAAAACAATGAAAGTTGAAACTGAAGTGTTGATTGTTCTACTCAAGGTAGAGTTCAATGCCATATTAATCACTTCTTTTTGTTCTTTCTTCTTGTAGATATTCAAGTATTCTCTGATTCTATCAAATACAACTACCGTATCGTTGATTGAATAACCAACCACTGTTAAGATTGCTGCAATGAACGCCTGATCTATTTCCATTGAGAATGGCAAGATTCCCCAGAAAATCGAGAACAATGAAAGTACAATTAAAACATCATGTGCCATTGCAATCAACGCTCCTAAACCATATTGCCATTTTCTAAATCTGAACAAGATGTACAAGAAAATGATGACTAAAGAGAAACCAATTGCGTAGATTGAATTGTTTTTCAAGTCTTTTGAAATGGTAGGTGCAATCATGTTGTTAGCAATGATTTCATAATCTACCTTGTCTTCTCCAAATTCAGAAAGACCAGCTTTTAACTTGTTTTCCACTTGCGTGTTATACTCCTCACCAACTTTGTTTACCATATACTTAGTGGTGATCATAGCGGTATACTTGTCTTCAACCATTTTCACGATTGGCGCTTGTCCTTCAAATTCAGTTTCTAGGTTAGTTCTGATTTTATCGTAGTCAGCTTCTTGACTTGAGAATTGAACTACATATTGACGTCCACCTGTAAAATCAACACCTAAATCTAGACTCTTTGTGAACAATGAAATCGTTCCAGCTACGATAAGTGTTCCCGAGATTAGATAGAATAACTTACGCTTTCTTACAAATGGTACAGCGGTTTTGGTAAACCAATTCTCTGTAAGCTTGGTTGAGAATGAAACTGATTTATCATTATCAATAAATGAAGAGATAATCAATCTCGAAATAACAACTGCTGCAAAGAATGATGTAAAGATACCAATGATCAATGTAGTGGCGAATCCTTTAATTGGTCCTGTACCGAATGTTGCTAATACAATACCAGTTAATAAGGTTGTGATGTTGGCATCCAAGATTGCTGCTAAAGCTTTTGAATAACCATCTTTAATCGCTCCTTTAGGCCCTTTTCCGTTTCTTAGCTCTTCACGAACACGCTCAAAGATAAGTACGTTCGCATCCACTGACATACCAATAGTTAGAACAATACCTGCGATACCAGGTAGTGTTAAGATGGCCTTCATTGAAGCTAAAGCACCAATTAAGAAGAATACGTTTATAATTAATGCTAAATCTGCAACGATACCAGCTTTACTGTAATAGAAAATCATGTAAACCAATACCAATGAAAGTGCAAATACAAATGACCACAATCCTGAAGTAATGTTTGCTTCACCAAGTGTTGGTCCAACCACAGTTTCATCAACAATGTTCACCGGAGCTGGAAGTGCACCTGCATTTAATAATCCTGCGATATCTTTAGCTTCTTGGAATGTGAAGCTTCCTGTAATTCTACAAGAGTTTGTCAATACTTCACTAGGAGCCGGAGCAGTAAATACATAACCATCCATTGTGATGGCGATTGGACGACCAATGTTTCTTTTGGTCATTTCTCCCCATTTCTCAGCACCTCTTGAAGTCATGTTTAAGATGATTTCATACTGAGAACCAAACTCATCTCTTCTTTCAAATGAATTGTCAATGTCATCTCCACCTACTTCAGCTCCTGAAGAAGGTACTTTAATAGCGTAAAGGTTAACGGTTCCAGTTGGTAATCCATCAAAGTCTAAGTTTTCTTTAGCTTCCCACATGAAGACTAAATCTTCTGGAAGGAACTCTGCAACTGATGGGTGGTTTAATTTTTTCATCACTTCTGCTGTATCTTTCACACTAGCATAAGCGAAAGCATCTTGAGCCCAGTTTTGTCTTCCTTGCTCGTCAGCAAAAATTCTTGGAGCCAAAATCATTTGAATTGGGAATTCTCTTTTCTTCTCTTCAATTGACATGTTGGCAATTGTAGCAGAGTCTAATTCTTCATCATCTCCAAGGATGTCTTCAGAATCATCACTACCTAATAGGTTTTCTAGAGCGTTACCTGCTTCAGTTGTGTCAGTAGATGTTGTGTCAACAGTTTCTACAACTTCTTCCTCTTCTCCAAAAAGACCGTCTTTCAACGCCTTTTCGAACTGTTGAGAGAAGACTAATTCTCCAGCACCTCCATAAACCTCATAGAACTCAAGGTTTGCAGTTGATTGAAGACGTCTACGTACTGTTTCTTTATCTTTAACACCTGGTAATTCAACAAAAATTCTGTTTGTTCCAGGTAACTTTTGAATAGTAGGCTGCGCTACTCCGAATGTGTTGATTCTTTTCTCAAGAATAATTTCAACACCATCCATTGCTGAACTTGCTTTTTCGTTCAAGAATGCTTCAACAGTTTCGTTAGAAGCATCAGATGATAATTCTTCTTGGTTTTTGATGTAAAAGATTTTCGCAAGTGGAACATCTTTGTTTGCTTTCTCCCATTCTTCAACGAATAATGGAATGAAATCACCTTCACCTGCATCAAATCGATCATTAGCAATTTTCATTGCTGCTCTAAATGCTGGGTTACGAGTTTTTCCTGCTAAAACATTTACTAATTCTGGAACGGAGATTTCGAGTGTAACACTCATTCCCCCTTGAAGGTCTAGTCCTAAGTTGATTTCATTTTCTTGACATTCTGCGTAAGTGTATCCCAAGTAAACTTCTTCATTCGCTTTTGAGCGAAGGTACTCATCTACATAGATGGTACGAATTCTGTCTACATGCTGTTCGTTTTTAGGATCAAAGATTTCACCTTCTAACGAAACTTGAGTTACATTAAACGAGGGATCAAGAATTGAATCAATCTTGTCTTGCGCATAATCTTCAGCATCAGTCTCTACACCATTGGTAGCCCATGTGAAAGAGAGTTGGTAAATACAAGCTAAAGCTAGCGCTGTAGTAACAAACCAAAAAAATCCTTTGTTTCTCATCTTATTTATGTACTTTTTTGAACGGGTGCAAATATAGAACTTCAATTCTAAATAACCAACGAAAACACAGCTAATATGAGTTATTTTAGAAATGCTTGAAAATGAGGGGTTTTCGGAATAAACTTTTTACATGATTTTCTTGTTCTAAATCCAAGAAAGAATGCCGCTTATTTTCTGAGGTATTTTGATTCATTTTTAGATTCATTGAGTTGGAGTAGGCGTGTGTTGAGATATTCAGAAAACAATGACTAAGATTGTAAAAATCAGATTAACTTTGTCCTTCAAAAAATAATCAATTTTGGCAAAATCTACCACATCAAATAACCCTTTGAACTCAGTGTTTTCAATGCCATTGATGGTCTTGGCACTTTTCTTTTTTTTCGCAGCCATTGGATGGGCCACTTTCGTTGAAAATGATTTTGGTAGAGTGGTAGCGTACAAATGGATATATGCTGCGAACTGGTTTACAGGGCTCTTGGTATACCTTTCGTTATCATTGATTTACAACATTTTTAGGTTTAAAATGCTCAAATGGAAGAAAATGAGCAGCTTGCTTTTTCATCTTTCGTTTTTAGTCATTGTGCTTGGTGCTTTGGTTACGCGAGTAATTGGATTTGAAGGAGTAATGATGATCAGAGAAGGGGAGTCTTCTAATCAAATCATTTCTCAAGAAACTTACTTGCAGGTAAAAGCGCATGACCAAATTGACCAGTATGTCGCGGAGTTACCTATTATCATAGATACCAACGATATTGCAGTGGTTCATGAGGGAATTGAGTGGAAGCATCCATTCAGCTTTTTATTCGACCATAATAACTACTTCGAGCATGAATTTGATTTCAAAGAGCATCAGGTGTCGATTAAATCAACGGATGTTTTTAAAAACCCAGTTGATACCTTAATTCCGACAGCTGGAGGGGATCGCTATCTAGAACTAGTAGTTGGTGGAATGCAGTCAAATTTTGTAAAAGACGGGGAAGTGTTTGTGTTTGAAAGTGGACTTAAGGTGGCGTACAACAATGATACTTACACAGATGCAATTAAGATTTTCGAAACGGACTCTGGTTTGATGTTCATGTCGCCTTTTGACATGAGTTACTTTCAAATGTCAGATCAATCACAAGGTATGTTGACGAGAGATTCAGTGCAGCCATTCATTCCTAAAAGGTTGTACCAATTAGGAGGCGAACAGTTTGTGTTTAAACAGTATTATTTAGGGGCAGTGAAAGAAGTGATGCCTTCGACAATAGATAAAAAAGGCTTGATGGGGCTCCAAATGGATGTTACGGTTGACGGGGTAACAGAAAAGGTTGTCGTGAAAGGAGCAAAAGGCGTGTTGCCAACTATTAACTTTTTCACGGTCAATGGATTAAACTTTGAAGTGGGCTATGGTTCGAAGACCATTGATGTGCCATTTTATATTCATTTAAGAGATTTTCAGTTGGAAAATTATCCAGGAACAATGAATCCTGCATCTTTCGCAAGTGAAGTTACATTGATTGATCCGGCAATAAATCTAGAAGATGAACGCCGCATCTTCATGAACAACGTTTTAGATTATGGTGGTTATCGTTTCTTTCAATCTTCTTATGACAATGATTTGAAAGGAACCATATTGAGTGTGAATCATGATCGTCCCGGAACTATTTTAACCTATATCGGCTACTTTCTTCTCGGCTTAGGGTTTTTAATCAACTTGGTTTCGCCTAATGGTAGGTTTAGAATGTTGATCTCCAAATTAGTGAAGAGTCTCAAGGCAGATAAAGCCGCAGCTGCTCTGCTATTTCTATTGAGTGTTGGTGGATTTCAGGCACATGCTGAGGAGAGTATGCTGAATGAAGTTGATGCTGTTCATGCTGAAAAATTCTCACGATTGGTGATGATGAGTCACAATGGTCGTTTTGTTCCGGTGCATACCATAGCAGATGAATTGGTAAGAAAAATTCACCGCGGACAGGAATACAAGGGACAGAATCCCATGCAAATCTTCTTGGGCATCCATACGAATCCTGCCTGGTATCAAGAACCTTTTGTATATGTTTCGGGAACTGCATTGAGGGATGAGTTCAATTTAGACGGCAAATACGCAGCCCTTTCTGATTTCTTGACTTTTCATGAAGGAGAAACCTTTTACCTTTTGGCTGAACAAGCAGAAGCGGCTCGAATAAAAAAACCAGCTCAACGAAATCAATACGATAAAGATGTTTTAAAGACTGATGAGCGATTGAATATCATGTTTGGTTTATTCAATTATTCATATTTAAAGCTTTTTCCTAAGCCAAATGATTCTCTGAATTTTTGGTATGCGCCTACTGAATTTGGAGAATTTTCTGATCAAGATTCCACTTTTGCAGATATTATGTTCAGAGGGTATTTACAGGCCGTAAACCAAGGTTACCAATCTGATAATTGGAAAATCGCAAATGATATGGTTGGGGTCATCAATACTTACCAACTCAGAAATACACCAGATGGCATTCTGCCTTCAGCAGATGATATTGAGCTGGAGATTTGGTATAATGAGGCAGGGATTTTCAAGCGTGTCATGTACATCTATTTGCTGGGTGGTTTGTTGTTATTAATCATCTTCTTTGTTGATTTGTTGATTAAAGATCTATTAAAGCGCGTCTTTAGTGAAAAGGTGGTCAAGGTACTGTCCTTAAGTAAAAAGGTATTTTCTATTTTGTCTGTAGTTGCTATTGTCCTGGCTGGGATATACCAGGGATATGGTCTTGGTGTGAGATGGTATTTATCAGGTCATGCTCCATGGTCAGATGGTTATGAAGCCATGGTATGGATTGCCTTTGTAGCTGTTTTATTGGGCATGTTCTTCTTAAGACTCACGAAACTCGTTTTAGCTATTTGTGCCTTCTTTGCATGGTTGCTGTTATTTGTAGCCCACATGAACTTTATGGATCCAGAAATAACACAGCTGGTTCCAGTTCTACAATCTTACTGGTTGATGATACACGTGGCGATCATTACAGGTAGTTACGCATTCTTGGGTATTGGTTCGTTTATTTCATTCTTAGCAATGTTTGGATATTCATTGATGTTTGAAGGGAATTACAAGCGAGTTCAAAGTAAGATGGAGGATTTGACGAAACTATCTGAAATCATTATTACCATTGGATTGTTCATGTTGACCATAGGAACCTTCTTAGGCGGTGTTTGGGCGAACGAAAGCTGGGGAAGATATTGGGGATGGGATGCCAAGGAAACGTGGGCACTAGCTTCAGTGTTAATTTATGCTATACTGTTGCACATCAGATTTATTCCTTTTATGAAGAGTAAGTTTACTTTTAATCTATTGGCATTTTGGTTGTTTGGATCGATTATTATGACATTCTTTGGGGTGAACTTCTACCTTTCAGGTTTGCATTCATACGCAAAGGGAGATCCAATTCCAATTCCCGATTGGGTACCAATTACAATTGGCAATTTAATCATATTTAGTGCGCTCGCTTATTACGGATGGCTGAGAGCTAAGAAGTACCGGCAAGAGGAAAAAATACAAAATGAAGAATAAAAAAAAGCGTCTCAATTGAGACGCTTTTTTTGTGCTTAACTATTGTTTAAGCTTTGTAAAAAGGCGGTTTTGTAACCACCGCTTTTAAGTTTTTATTTCTTACTTGAATGTAAACTTCAGATCCTTCTTTAGACAATTCGATAGGGACATATCCTAATCCAATTGCTTTTCCCGTAGAAGGCGACATAGTACCAGAAGTCACTTTGCCGATCTCATTTCCATCAGCATCAACAATCAAGTAATCATGTCTCGGGATACCTCTGTCCACCAATTCGAATCCAACTAGTTTTCTGCTTACACCTGCTTCTTTCTGAGCTTTTAAAGCTTCTGAATTAACAAAGTCTTTAGTGAATTTTGTAATCCATCCTAATCCGGCTTCAAGTGGCGAAGTGGTGTCATCAATATCATTTCCGTATAGACAATATCCCATTTCTAATCTCAAGGTATCTCTTGCCGCAAGGCCAATCGGTTTGATTCCCCAATCTTTTCCTGCTTCAAATACAGCATCCCAAACCTTTTCAGCGTCTTCATTTTTGATATACACTTCAAATCCGCCTGAACCTGTGTAACCAGTGGCAGATACGATCACATTATCAACTCCAGCAAATGTACCTTCATCAAAGGTGTAATACTTGATGTTTTCTAAATCAAGATGTGTTAAGCTTTGCATGGCTTCAGCAGCTTTAGGTCCTTGAATAGCCAATAAAGAATAATCTTCAGATAAGTTGGTCATTTCAACACCAAAATCATTATGTGAACTGATCCAATTCCAGTCTTTTTCAATATTTGAGGCATTGACAACTAGAAAGTACTCTGTTTCACTTTTTCTATAAATAATCAAATCATCCACAATACCACCATCATTATTTGGCATACATGAATACTGAGCTTGATTGTCTACCATTTTAGATGCGTCATTAGAAGAGATACGTTGAATTAAATCCAATGCTTTTTCGCCTTTTAACAAAAATTCTCCCATGTGCGACACATCAAAAACGCCAACTCCAGTTCTAACGGTTTCATGTTCAGCTTTTACGCCTTCATATTGAACAGGCATGTTGTATCCTGCAAAAGGAACCATTTTTGCTCCTAATTTTTCATGTACATGTGATAATGCGGTGTTTTTCATGTTGTGTTTAATTTGTGCGGGCAAATGTATGAATTATTCAATCGAAACTTTTCTGACTTTGAAATTTTCACGAAAGTGAGACGACAGGTGAAAAATTACTTAAATTTTAATTTTTTAATGTCCTTGATTCGATAAGGGTAATGGTCAAGTTTTCCCTTGATTTTTCCGTCTTCAATATAGACTTCCTTATAAATTGGTTTCGTTAATACATTGTAATTTGAGTCGAGTATGGCATAAGGTCCAAAAGCATGCTCGGCACCAAGAATGTATTCTTCATTTAAAGGATTGAAATGATCAAATTCATAATCAGACAACCGCTCTCCTTTTTCATTCAAAATAATCCAGTCAAAAGTTTCTTTCACAATGAACCTATTCTCACTTAAGATCTTTACTTCGCGGTATTCGTTGTCATTCAGCAATTCTCCTTGCAGATTCATAATGTTATATCTTCTCTTGGTATACTTACTTGAGTAGACAAAGTCAGTATAGTTGGAATCAATCTTCAGACCAGTAACACATACCACTGTATGATTGTTTTGAATAGGATGACCTTTTTCAAGTAACTCTATCCATCCAGCATAGTATGTTTGAGGGTTTTCACGAATAATCTCTTTCTTCTTGATTCCAACGAGTGATCTTCCAAAATTTCCAAATCGCTTTTTGATATTTCCCAGCCTATTTCGAATGACCCCACCTACGTTCGTTCTGTAACCTCCTGAGTGTTTCTCAGCTACAAGCGGCACTTCAAATCCGATCATTTCATAGGTGCTGTCATTCATGTAAGAATAAGTGAATCCATTAAATACTAAGCGCCAACCTTCAGAGACTTCACCGAGTTGAGTGAATTTAGGACTGAGTTGCTCTCCATTACGATTCATCACATATTGTAGGGTGTCTTCTAGAACAATACATCTCTCGTTGTCTAGGTTTTCAACCAAAACCAAGCTATCTCTTAACACGTCTCCATTTTTATTGCGTACCTCTAGATGTCTTACTTTATCCTTTTCATGAAAGCAGAAAAACGTATGTTCAAAAACAGCTAGCGAATCCATGTAGTCTTTGAAAACAAGCAGGTGATGAGCATCATAAATTCTGGATAAATCGTACGTATCCTCATAAATGGTGTAATTCTCGGCATGGTATATTCGATAGATGTTCTTCATCAAAAGCTCTGCATTCTGCGTGTTGTAGATATCCATTTTTGGAATTGAATAGCTGCTGTAGAATTTTTTCTTAGCTCTTGTATTAATGTACGAGTATCCCTTATATCCCAATTCAAAGACGAACAACGAATCATTGCTTCGCGCTATAGAATCTGGCTCATAAATTCCTCTTTTCCAGGGAGACATCAGTCTGGGATAGTCATCTTCAGTTGCAATTAGAAATACCCCGTATTGGGTGGGGAAATGATCAAAGGTGTAGTCAATACAGAGCTTGCCGCTATCATTGATTGCACCGAAGTCTTGTTTGTAAAGTTTCTTTGATTTACGTTTAACTATGGCAAGCCCTTCTTTAAAGGGATACGCAAAATTCTTATTTCTCTTGTAGATGACTTTTCCGTCCGTTCTTATGTAGTAGGTTTTTTCTTTTTTATATGCTGTGGCAATGTTTTCATCCAACAAAAAAATAGAATCATATTTTGCACTACTAATTTGATTGTTGCCATATTTCAAGCCCATCCCTTTTTTACCATCATAAGTTGTAAACTGCCCAAAAAGATGCAGTTGAATCATGAATGATATTGTCAACAAAAGGAGTCGATTCATTTCCTTTTCTTAGTAGGTTTTGGTTCTAATGAAGCAATGTAATTATAGCTCTTATCGAGTAGCTCAATTATAGTAATCTTATCATTAGCCATTTTTTCAGGTACACGGATGTACCCTCTCATGACGGAGTTGTATTGGATGACATCAGATCCATCATGTTTTTCATTAAACGCTTTCTTTTCTTTTTCTGAAAAACGGATAGCTAGATAACCTTCTTTTGTATCTAAAAAAGTGAACATGTGACCATTGAGTGAAGTGTAAGGATTTTTCTTGCCTTTTCTTTCAACCTTTCCCCATTCTGTGATGAGGGTAGTATACTCCTCTTCAGTCATCACTTTTTGATGTTTGATTCATACCTTTCTATCCACTCTGCTGCAGACATTTTGCCAGCCAATTCACCAATGAGTTTAAAAGGAATGTCATCCATTTTTTTGAAACGAATACAGCTTTTACCCATATCCAGTTTCCTTTTGGCATGTTTAGGGTATTCGTCTGTAAACCATTTCATTAAATCTGGATCTGAATAAACACCCATGTGATAAACGGCAATAAAGTTTTTTTGAGAGGCAATACTTAAAAAAGGAAGAGGCTCTTCAGGTTTGCAGTGATAACCGGCAGGGTATAGGCTATGCGGAACAATCCATCCTGGCATGCCATAACTCATACCTTCACTAAAACCGCTATCAATATTATTTCGGATTTCATTGACAAGTGTTTGCAGGGCTTCTTGTCTTTCCTCTGGACACTTGGTAATATAATCGTCTAGATTTTCGGCTGCTATTCTCATTTCATAAAGTTTACCTAAATATAATGAGAATCTCTTACTTAAACTTGATCAAGCAATTCTTGATTGCTATCTAAAATCTCCCAAGTATGGTCGCCTAACAATTTAACAGTTGCTACCCATTCGTATTTGTTTCTTCTAGACCGGCCCCACTGGTCTGGAGCTATGATTGATAAGACGTTCGATAGATCTTCGTCTTGGTAGAGATAATAGGTGTGATTGATGATTGGTTCAAAGCGAAAATTGGCGAGATAAATGCGCTCAGAGATATCCTTTCGTTGATTGATTTTTTTCGCTTGATCAGCAAGTAGTTGCATTTGCTCATAAATCTGCCCTAATTGTTGGTCAGTTTGATGCTCCATAGCTGAAATGGCTCTACCTTTCTGTTTTCCAATATCCTCAGCTTTTACTACGGCTGACCCCACATGATGTCCATATTCCAATGAATGAGGATTTTCGGTTATTTTATCCTTATCAATTGGATTAATGAAATCTTTATTTTTTTCGTTCTTGCTCACTAAACAAAGATAACAAAGAAGATTCAAAGATGTTCGGTTAAAACTTGACTCTTGTTAATCGGATTATTTTTTTTTTAACTTCAAAGACTAAACTAAATTTAAAACTATGGGATTTTTAATTGGTGGCGCCATCATTGCTATTGTCGGCGTTATTTTATGGATGGTTATGGGCAAAAAAGCTGGCCAATCTGCGCACTTAGCGCTTACAGATACATCAAAAGTGTCTGAAATAGATGAGAACTATCAAAGTATTACTAGCTCAGTAGGTGAAGGAAGTTTCACGCATTATTGTGAAGTGAAAGGGCAAGCGCATGCTGACCAACCTTTGCAAGGTGAGTTATCAGGAGAAAATGTGGTTTACTATAAATCTGAAGTGATTCACAAGTACGAGCGACTTGAGAATAAAAAGGACAGTCAAGGAAATATGCAGAAGAAGTGGGTGAAGCATTCTGATGTAGTATCTGAAAACGAGCAATGGGCATCAGGTTGGGGAGTTAAAGATGATACCGGATTCATAGCTATCAACCCTAAGAAATCTAAATTAGATACCGTACAGCTGCACTCAAAGTTTGAGAAAGGAGAGCCTTCTCAGAGTGGTCTGAATATTAAGTTGGGCGGAGTCAGTATAGGCCTTGGTGGCGGACAATCGAATCACAAAACTATTGGATACGAATACCGTGAGATTGGTATTAAAGTAGGTCAGAATCTTTATGTTTTGGGTGATGCCAATGATAGAGACGGAGCTTTAGTGATGTCTAGACCACAAGATAAAAAACTACCTTTTATTGTATCAACCAAATCTGAAGATGAACTTCAAGCTGGTTTAGGGTCTGCAATCAAAGGCTATAAAATTGGTGCTTTTGTTTGTTTCGGACTTGGAGGTGCATTGGCAATTGTAGGTGTTCTTAAAATTGTGGGTCTTTTCTAACTACTCCTTTTTTTTATTCTAAATTAGCGCACTCAAATCAAATTGAAAATTATGTCGAACGGACTATTAAAAGGAAAAAAAGGAATCATTTTCGGAGCATTAAATGAGCAATCAATTGCTTGGCAGGTTGCAGAACGTGCACACGAAGAAGGTGCAGAATTTGTATTGACAAATGCACCTATTGCAATGAGAATGGGTGAAATCAACAATTTGGCTGAAAAAACAAATTCTCAAATCATTCCAGCTGACGCAACAAGTGTTGACGATTTGAAAAATTTGTTTGAGAAATCAATGGAAATCTTAGGTGGTAAAATTGACTTTGTTTTACACTCAATTGGAATGTCTGTAAACGTCAGAAAAGGAAGACATTACACAGATGAGAACTATGATTTCACCATGAAAGGGCTAGATGTTTCTGCCTTGTCTTTTCACAAGGTATTGCAAACGGCTTATCAAATGGATGCAATAAATGATTGGGGTTCTGTAGTGGCACTTTCGTACATTGCTGCTCAACGCGTGTTCCCTGATTACAATGATATGGCTGATAATAAGTCGTACCTAGAGTCAATTGCAAGAAGTTTTGGCTACCATTATGGCATCAAGAACAAAGTTAGAGTGAACACAATTTCTCAATCTCCAACTATGACAACTGCAGGAAGTGGAGTTAAAGGATTCAATGAATTCATTAATTATTCTGAGAAAATGTCACCACTTGGAAATGCAGGAGCGCTAGATTGTGCAAACTACTGTATTTCATTGTTTTCTGATTTAACTAAATATGTAACTATGCAGAATTTATTCCATGATGGAGGATTCTCGAATACAGGAGTTACGCAAGAAGTGATTGAAAAATTTGCTGATTAAGCAAAGAATAACTAATTTTTGACTGGTGTTTTCGATTTCGTGTCGAGCACCAGTTTTTTTTTACCTAGAACCTATGAAAAAAGTACTTACCCTGATTGCACTAGTTTGCAGCATCTCTTCCTTTTCACAAAACGAATTTATAGCATACACCGCTACAGGTAAGGGTGTTTCTACAGCATTTGTGTCTGACTACCACTGTCTAGGAATCAATCCTGCCAATTTGGGTTGGAAACAGTATGATAAGAAAAGTGTTACCATGGGATCTTCAGAGTTTGGTTTGTCTATTTATTCTGAGTCTTTGGCAAAACAAGATTTGAGAGATAACATTTGGGGAGCAGTGCGATCAGGTTCATTAGATTCCTTGTCTAATGAAGAAAAAATTGCTGCAGCTCAAGGTTTCGCTTCTGATTTTGCCTTCAACTGGGACTACAACATGTTTGGTATTTCATACCAAAATGAAAAATTTGGTGGAATTGCATTTTCATTAAGATCTAGAGCAACTTGGGCTTCAAGCTTCGATAATACGTTTACAGATATTTTGTTCCGCGGAAAGTTTTCAAATTATTTTGATTCGTTAAGTTATTTCAACGGAATGGATACTGTCATGATTGCCAATGATGGATCATTGACGGCAGAACAAAATGCAAATGTAATTAGTGGCCATGCCTCAGTTCCGTTAAATATTTCTGATCTGGTTGGTGAGTCATATATGCGCTTGAGCTTGAACAGAGAATATCATTTCGGATATGGAAGAAAGTTGTTTGGAAAAGATACCTCATTTGCTTTATACGCAGGCGTTGGAGCTAAGTATATTCAAGGAATTGCAATGATGGATTTATCGTCAGACGGAAATTCTTACCAAATGATTTCTGCTTTTTCGCCAGGTTTCGATATTGATTATGGAGCGGTTGCAACCGGAAATCCATCAGCAATAGCTGGTCAAGCACAAAACTTTTGGAGAAGTCCAGTAGGAACAGGTTTCGGATTGGATTTTGGGGTGAGTGCACGCTTATTTAAAAACTTGCACTTGGCTGCCTCAGTAACCAATATTGGATCAATGACCTACACGGGTAATGTATATGAAGGAGTTGATACGGCTGTATTCAGCTACAGTTCAGCAGGATTGCAGAACATGAATATTGCGAACTCTGTTCCTGAGTTATTAGAAGAAACAGGATTGTTTAAGTTAAGAGGAGTTGAGAAAACAAAGATTAGCTTACCTGGAACCATGCGCTTAGGAGCTAAGTTAGATTTGGGCCAAATTGCTCGTGTTGGAGTAGATGTGGTGGCACCTTTTGACAGAACATTACCAGGTTCTGTTAATGGATTGGCATGGGGCTTAGGTGGAGAAGTTGCATTAGCTCAAGGACAGATTTATTTGATGGGCGGAGTCACAGGTGGTGGAGGATATGATATCCAGGTTCCGCTCGGAATTAACTTTGTACTCGGTGGAGGTGCATATGAGGTAGGTATCGCTTCGAGAGATGCGGTGACATTCTTTGCTAAAAATACTCCAACAGTATCTGCTGCCTTCGGATTTGCACGTGTACGATTCTAGAAATCAATTCGCTGTAGAATATACTTGAGTTCATTCAGCATTAGTGCTGTCGCTCCCCAAACTATATCGCCGTTAAAATTGAAGGCGGGTACATCTTTCATGGTTAGCTGTGGAGAAACAGCTATTTTTTCTGCAGTTCTTTTTTGTTGATCTAAGAGGTCAAAAAGGTCCACGGCAATCAATCTTTTCACTTCTCTTTCTTCAAGCGTAAAATCTGGGATACCCTCGTGTATGCCAATGAACGGGTGCACCATAAATTGGCTGACAGGTATGTAAACATCCGTTAGCTTTCCAAGAATTGAGATATTCTGTCTCGATACACCAATCTCCTCTTCGGTTTCTCGCAATGCAGCATCTTCTATCGAATTGTCAACTGACTCCAATTTGCCTCCTGGGAAACTGATCTGATTTGCATGATTTCCTTGATATGACTGTCTTTGAGTGAGTACTAGTTTAATCGATTGAGCCTCCTCATATAGCATAGCTAGAACCGCTGCAGTGCGGTAATTCTCTTGATCTAACAACGCCTGCTGAGCCGATTTTCTTCCTGGATACATCTCTTTATGTGCTAATTCCCCGGGTAAATCGTTTAAGGCGTATTGTATTTTTTCGTAAATTGTAGGTAACTGCTTCATGAAAAACACTCTAGTGTTTCAAAATTATACCAAATGATTGAAACCAAATCAGCTTTCATCTCAAAAATAGATGAGAGCACACTAAAAGTTATATTCAAACCTGGCGCTCATTTGCAAACGGATGAATACAAAGAAATGTTCACGCATTATCAGACCCTTTTGAACAAATCAGAGGGAATGAAGTTCCTTATTATCATTCAAGAAGACTTTCGCTTTGAGAGCAAATTCTTAGACTTTTTTAAAAATGTCTTTCGAACTGACTTTAAAAAAGCAGAAGCTTATGTAATTTTGCATCCATCTTCTAAGATGTTTTTCAAGGTTGGATTATTGATGATTGAGAACGACTATCCAGCGAAGATTTTTGAAAAAGAAACAGAGGCAATAGATTGGCTGAAAAATATCACATAAAGAGCTTAACGGTTGAAGAGTTATTTGAATTGAAAAGCAAGTTTCTCAGAGACATCCCGCATCCAAAGTTAATCTTTAAAGCCATAAAGTCAATTGATAGAGATGCAGCTCTTCCTGCTTATGGTGACTTAAATGTTGAAGGTGATTTATCCCAAGTTTTAGAAAGATACAGTAAAGTAGTACTCGAGCTGAAGTTTAGGATTACTCAATCAAAATCGTCTGAAGAGTTGTTAGCTGCTCTAAATGAGCTGCTCTATGAGCAGATGTATCTTATTCTGGGCTTAAGTGCGTATGTCCCTGATGATATTTTGCCAAAGTTTGCTGATGTCAAGCAATCAGGCGCGATAGATTATTACCTTGTAAAGAAATGGCAATCGACTCTTGAGAACGCTGACAACAAAATAAAGGATTATCTTTGCACACAGTTTAATGCTCATAAAAATGGGGAAGAAGTCAAAGCCTTGTTGGTCCCGTTTGTTAGAGCTAAAAAGATAGTACAAAATGGATGAATTTCAGAAGTTGAGAGAGTTACTGGCAGATCAGAAATTTCCACTCATATTTCCCTTTAAGTTTGTGATAAAAAAAGATCAAGCAAAATTGGTTGAAATAAAACGGATGTTTGATGAAACAGCAGAATTTTCTGTACGTGAATCCAAAAATGGGAACTATATTTCAATCACAATTAAACAAATGATGCTTCACCCTGATCAGATTATTGAAAAATATGTGGATATGAGGCAGATAAAAGGAATTATTTCATTGTAATGGGTAAACTGACAACTTTAGATATCATTTTAGGATTCTTTTATGTTTCTGCAGCAATTTCCTTAATCGTGGTAGCATATTTACTGTTTATCAAAAGGTTTAAACGTGCGAAATTAGAAGCTATGAATTCGTTGCGATTGGTGACTTCTCAGAAGAATCATTACCACAGTAAAACTAAATTTTTAATTGAGGCTCCAGTTCCCTGTCATGTCAAGATAGATTTACTTGATTTAAACGAAAAACACATTGCTGTTATATTTGATGATGAGGTCGTAGAAGAGGAGAGACCATTTGATTTTGACCCAACCATGTTTCCAGCAGGTAAATATTATTTATCTTTAACTTCAGACAATGTGAAGATTCTAAGAGGAATAACTGTTTTAGAGTCTGAATCAAATCCATCAAATGCATAAACTAACCACTTTATTATTGTTCTTTTTGGCCTTCCAGGTGAATTCAGGATGGTCACAAAATAAAGTGTTTGAGCCAGAAGGTAGTATAAGTGTAGACATTGGTATACCTGCGCAAGGTAAGAACGAGTCTTTTCGAAACGTCATGAATGGATTATTTAATGGCGGGATCAATTATCAACATAACGTTATAAATGGTCTTACAATTGGGGTCGGAGCTAAATATTCTTTCTTCATTGTTAATACCTTTGCTTTAGGAAACGTAGAGTGGAGAGGAGGCCTACATACACCGGCGGTATATGGTAAGATTGGGTATGAAAAATTCATCACTGATCGATTTTCGTTCAATTTCGGTGTTCGTGCGGGATATGCTATGCAATTTTCTACCAGTGACTCGTGTAGGGTGAAATTAGGAGGGCCATACCAAGAGAATGCTTTTTTTATGGAACCGCAGCTCGAATTATTGTTATTAACAGATAAAAGCTCAGCTGATGGGTTTAGTTTTGTAATGGGCTATAACATGGTCTTCTCAGAATTCGGCCCACAATTCTTATGCATGGAGACCCTACCTAATTCGGTTCCTGAACATTACCAGGGAATAACGAGATACCTCACAATTGGTTTTGGTTATCGTTATTACATGGGTAGGAATTGATGATTGAGGCAACAAATCACAGTGCTTCAACGTATTAATGATAGTATGAAAAAATTAATTGGAAGTTTTATTTTGGTTTTATTAGTGCTTCAAGCATGCCAGAAACCAGAGCCGCAGACAAATAATACCCTTCCAGAGGGGGCTACACCATACACTGAAGCAGATATTCAGTTTGTTCCGTATACCTCACAAAATAAAGTATTCAAAAGAATGCCTGCACTAGATTCAACATGGACCATAACGTTCAAAGAGCGTGTGAGAACTGAAGAGTACTTTGCTTGGGATCAGACTTATTTCACATTTGACCATAATCCTAATTTGGAATTGGAGCTTAGATTAAGGTACTTGCAAACCGATAATTCGCAGAAAACCTTAGCGGTGTATATGCCATATCCAGATGCTGGAGGTACGTACAGAACTAATTTGTTTGAAATGCCAATTACCTCTGATAACTTAGAAACAGGCTTTTTCCAAGATTTAATTGAGTATCATGATACAATTGTTTTAAATTCAATTGAATGGTATGATGTATTTGAGGTTAACGAACTGCTCTCTACAGATGCAGAGAAAGATGGACCGCAGAATTTTTCAAAAATATATTACAACACGGTTTACGGAATCATTTACATGATTCAAAACAATGGTACAAATTGGGTGTTACAACAATAAGTCGTTATAACCAATGCCAAACTATTCAGCTACCTTTCTTGGAACCGGCACCTCTCAAGGTGTTCCAGTAATTGCTTGTGAATGCAATGTTTGTCAATCCTCCAATAAAAAAGATAAAAGATTGCGAACATCTTTTCTCATCTCAGTTGACGATAAAAACATTGTCATTGATACAGGTCCAGATTTTAGACAACAAATGCTAGCCAATGAGGTCAAGATGGTTGATGCTGTTCTGTTTACTCATGAGCACAAAGATCATGTTGCCGGTTTAGATGACATTAGGTCATATAACTTCAAGTCCAATAGGGACATGGATGTCTACGCATCTTTAAGAGTTCAGGAGGCGCTAAGAAGAGAGTTCTCGTACATTTTTGCTGATTACAAGTACCCAGGAGTCCCTCAAGTAAAATTGCACGAGATTGGAGATGAGGCTTTTATCCTGTTTGAATCAGAAAAGGTCACTCCAATTAACGTGATGCATTACAAATTGCCTGTAAAAGGGTTTCGAATTGGTGGTCTCACTTATATTACAGATGCCAATTTCATTTCAGATGAGGAAAAAGAAAAAATAAAAGGTTCAAAAGTACTCGTCTTGAATGCGCTGCGAAGAGAGCATCATATTTCACATTTTACGTTGTCAGAAGCCTTAGAGTTAATTGAAGAGCTGAAACCTGAAAAGGCTTACTTGACACACATCAGTCATCTGCTAGGACTTCATTCTGAAGTTCAGAAAGAGCTACCAGAAAATGTTGATTTGGCCTTTGATGGTCTCAAAATAGAATTTTAGTGAACTGGAAAGGGAAATTGTTTTCGCTCATCTCTATTTTCTTAATTGGCTATTTGGGTTATTTAGTCGTTAAGACAGATGGTCCTCCGGCAAATAAATTATTTTTTGATTTCGGAACTCATGTACCTGATAAATATGGATTGTTGGGGATTGATGTTTCTCATTACCAGGGTCAAATAAACTGGGAGCAACTTAGCGATATGAATGTTAAAAATGACAGCATTGAGTTCGCCTACATAAAAGCTACTGAAGGAACAGCTTTGGTTGATGATCAAATGCAAACAAATATAAATGGAGCAAATAAACAGGGAGTTTCTGCAGGGTTTTATCATTTTTTTAGACCTCAAGAAAGCGCGATTAAACAAGCCGATTTCTTTGTAGAAAAAGCATACAAATACAATTATCAGTTATTGCCAGTTCTAGATGTAGAGGTATTGGATGGTGTCTCAAAAAAACAATTGCAAGATTCGGTTCTCATTTTCTTAAACCACGTTGAAAAGCGGATAGAAGAACGTCCAATCATTTATACCAATGCCAATTTTTTTACAGAAAATATATCTGAGTCAGAATGGGCTGCTAATGAATATTATTGGATTGCCCAATATGCAACTTCTTGCGAATTAATGGATGAGGAAAATGTATTAATTTGGCAGTTTTCTGACAAGGGTACCATAAGCGGTATCAATGAAAAGGTAGATTTAAATAAAGCTAAATCTAAATTCTTTGAGATTGCTAGAATAAAAAAATGAGCGAGCGTTCTTGATACCTGTAGAGCTTTTCATTTAACCCAAAACTTATGAAAAAGTAATACTTCTACAATCAATTAGCGAACACCCGCTCAAGCTTGTTAATCGTATTGACGATTGAATTTTTTCTTCATTACAAAGATGCGCATTTATTTTCAAATTACACCCTTGTTAATCTATAGACGTTTGAGAATTGAAAATGTTCGAATTTTTTGAAAAAAAAATTAATGCTCATCATCAGGGTTGTTTCCATTCTCTGGATCTTCCTTTGGATACAGCTTTGGATCATCACTATGACCAGTTAAGTTATCTAAGATTTCTTCTAGCTGACCAATTGACAATTGTTTAAACTTGATGACTTTGTCTTTGTCTAATACAAATATTCTTGGTGTAGAATAAATGTCATAGGTGTCAGTGTAGTTTAAGCTTTGCAAGGTGGTGTATTGAAGCAAAGGTCTTGGGTCTTCCATAGCCTGCTTGTAAATTCCATCAGTTAATCCAACATTGATAAAGGTCAGGTCATTGTCTCTTATGTATTTTTTCCAAGCCTCAAAATCTTCTCCAGTAGCTTTTCCTACTGCATAAATCTCTATGTTTCGCTCCTTAAATTTCTCTTTGTACAAGTGTTCTAACTTTGGAGTAGTTTTCTTACAATGTCCGCAGTTAGGATCCCAGAAGTAAAGAACCGTGTAGTCTGCATCAATTTTATAAGAATTAATCCAGTTTTTCTCAGTCGAGTCTGGTAATATCAGCATTGGTGACGGACCACCAATTATTGTTCTTCTGATATCATCTGCTCTTCCACATAATTTTTCTGTGTTTTCTTCATTCATCCACCAAGCATGGTTGTTTGGTTCACAGTAGTAGTTGTCAGCCATGAACAAGAATACTTTATCCATTCCCATAATTTTTGATGCCTCATATTTCTGAGTAATGTGATGGACTGTATATTGAAAAACCTGGTTCTCTAATGAGCCGTACTCCATCTTATCGCAAAGAATTTTTGCATATTTTGTAATAGAATCAGGAATCTGAATCAATCCTTGCTGTGAGAAGTATTTGTCTAATTTGTTGTGATAAACGGGTGTTCTCACAATAGCTGGATCTTTGAAATCAATGTCATCCCAATAATGCTCAATGTAATAGTTGTAAACATAATTAGAGTCGGTAATGTTACCATCCTTGTCTTTTGGCGGTTCAGGAAGCTCAACATCCATTGACATGCGTACCATTGTACCAATGAATCGCTCTTTGTTAGCCTCATAGAATTTCTTTTGCCCAGCTGTTGTCTCTTTTCCAATCGCTTTGATTTTATCCATGGCTGCTTTCTTGGCAGCTTCATCATCACCAGCATTCTTATACTCTTCGTTTGCTTTACTTCCTCTCTGCTTCTTATCTGTCATGAAAAGGATGTACTCATAAAAGGCTTTATTGTTGGCGCCTTTGTTTACTTTCATTGAGTTAATCATATCAGCTTGATCACCAATGGTCATGTCTACATCTTCATTGTCGTTGATGAATTCAAACCATTTCACACCGGGTAATACTACTGCGTATAATCCTCTGGGATGCTTTGTTCCATCAAATGAAAACTTACCCTTTACTGTTGTTGTTGTATCCGCATAATAAAGTTTTGGCCCTAGGTATTTAGCAAGAAAAACTGTGGTGTCTTTCAAGCCCTTCACCTCAAAGTTTAACTTTTGTCCGTAAGCGATAGAAAAGGAGAAGCTAACTAATAATGCAATGAATATTTTTTTCGACATAGTCTAATGTTTTATCTATTGTTGGTTAACAAATTTAACGTCTTTTTGTCCTTAGACGAAGTTAATATATCTTTCGTCATGACTTTAACATTTAATTAACGACTTTGTTATTTGCCTAGTTTTTTTACACTTCTTTTGATGTTCACGAAATTGGCAAAAACAAATAATAAGAAACAGCCAATTGCCAATATAATGGTAGGCACAATGCTCGATCCTTCCAAGTGAATTCCATTGTCATCTAACCATGGATTAACAACTGTATATTTAACCGTTAACATAATGGAAATTGCTGTGAAGGTGATGGTGCCAAAAGTGAGCGCGAGTTGTTTGATAAATGTATTTACGATTGATTTGATACTGTAGCCTATTCTCAGGAGAGTCTGGATTTCATATGCAGCTCTACTCAGCACCAATTGTGAATACTGAATAAATCCTAGTAATGAAAGCAACATGATTAATGCGGCTGCTACGCCAAAAATTCCAATCACAACACCAATTATGGTTTTAATTTTGGCTACATCAATGGCTGATTTTGCAATGTCTAAATTCATTTCATCCATCAAATCCTCTAGTTCTCCATAACTATCATCAACGGTAGTTATAAAGATTCTATTTGGTTGGATTTTGTTTCCTGATCCATAGATTCCATTTGCATGCTCTAGAAAAGAAGCAGGAACCAAAATGGAAGAAATTTTCTGTGAGAACCCTACAACTCGACCTATCATTTTAGTGTTTTCGTCTTTACCTTTAATGTGAATGGTTAATCGAGCAGCTAGCAGCAGTTCTTCTGAAATTTGATTAAATCCTTGACTCTGCGCAATTCCGTAATTAATAATCATAATAAAATCTCTCGGCAAAACAATCGGGATAAATTCAGAATCTTCATTCCATGTCCAATCAACATCAATGTCCATAAATCGGTCAGGGATTGATTGAAAAAACATATCTGCATAAAAATGAGGTAAGCCATCACCTTCAACTTCAGAAATGGCTACTCTAAAGTCTGCACTTTCAAAAGGTGCGACATCTGTGATAAATTCTTTTTGTTTGAGGTCTTGAATTTCTTCATCAGTGAAGTCGGTACTATTCATTCCTAAAGTGCTCAGTTTAGTGACTTTCTTTTGAATAACTACAGAATTAGGGCCAAACAAATCTTCTTCGCCACTGTGAAAAGTTTCTACATCTAACATTAACTGAAAACTTAGACATAGCGCGGAAAATCCAATTAAAGCGCCAATAGTCGCAAACATGAATTGAACGTTTGTTCTTTTCTTAAATAATATCTCTTTTAGCATGTCTACAGTTTTAATTCTTGATCAAATGTGAAATCATGATAACTGCCCAATGTGGTAAGGATGAATCCTCCACCATTTGCATCAGTTTCTTTAGTAATCAATTCAAGGGCCAATTGTGTATTCCCTTCATCTAAATGACTGAAGGGCTCATCCATCAATAATAACTTAAATGGTTGCAGTAAGGCTCTTATGATTGCAACGCGCTGTTGTTGGCCGTATGATAAAGTCTGTGCAATTTGATCTTTTTTGTCACCTATTCCCAAATGGGTTAACATGTCAGAAATCTCTTGCTCTGATTTGTGCCCGGTAAGATCATTTTTTAGCATTAAATTTTGCCAAACAGTTAAGTCTGGAAAGAGCTGAAGGTCTTGAAATACAACACTCAAATAGGTTGCTCTGAGATCCGTCCAGCGATCCATGTCAAAATCTTGAATCGCTTCGCCATCAATTGTAATGATTCCGCTATAATCATGTCGAACACCATAGAGCGTGTTAACAAAAGTTGATTTTCCTTTACCGCTACTCGCATTGAGCACAATCTTTTTAGGCATGTTAATAGTGAAAGAGCTTTTCCAAACACTGTCTTGGCTGTGGTTGTAAGATTCTAGCGGTTTTGGTAAAACATTTTGAAATTCAATTTGCATGCAATCGGTTTTTAATGGTGTAGAAACAAAATCTTTGCCAAATCCTAAGGTCTTGATAATCAATGATTGGTTTTCAAGATCATTTCTGTATGTGGAATTCCATCCTCGAGATATTCTTTGCCAGTTGATACAAAGCCGTGAGAATTGTAAAACTTTGTGAGGTGCGTTTGTGCTCCTAATTTGATATTTACATTCCCGAATTTTTCAAAAACAAAGTTTTTTGCAGCTTTCATTAATTCATGGCCTAGTTTTAGATGGCGGTGTTGCGGATCGCTTACTACCCTTCCAATAGCCACTTCAGGGTATGCAATCCCTGCCTTCAGAATTCTACAGGTTGCCATAATTTTGTTGTCATCAGTGATGCACAGATGATACGCATCTTTGTCTAGACCGTCTAATTCTTGATACGGACAATCTTGTTCCACAACAAAAACGCTAATCCGTAAAGCAATGATATCGTGGAACTCATCCAAAGTGAGTTCACTATAATGTTTCGTTGAAATATCCATCTAGCCAAATATAATGATTGAGCAAAAAAAAACCTGACTCCGATTGGAGTCAGGTTTTCTATAAATTTAGTTAGAATTACTTCTTAACGAAAGTATCTCTAGTTACGTTTCCTTCAGCAGTTTTGAACTCGTAGATATAAGTTCCGTTTGCTAAATCAGCAACGTCAACAGTACCTGTTAAAGCGTTCACTGTGTTAGTCACTAAAACTTTTCCGTCTAAGCTGTAAATAGTTACAACGTCAGCAGGAGCAGTTAAAGAGAAGTTTAACACTTCGTTAGCTGGGTTAGGGAATACTGATGCAGTTAACTCAGTTTCGTCAATTGAAGCGAAATCAGCAGTAACTGAAATATCGTCTAATACGATAAAGTTTTCATCAGTACAGTTGAAGTGTCTGTATACAATGTGTACAGCAGACTGTCCAGCAGCTTGAGTAGAGATATCGATTGATTGAGTCTCCATTACCTCACCAGCAGTTAAAGCACCTTCGAAGATTGGAGTTGGGTAAGTTCCACCAACAATTCCAGGAAGATCAGCAGCAGTAACTACGTAGCATGCATAGTACTCTTCATACCATCCTGAAGCAGTAGTTTCAGGTGAACCACAAGCCCAGTCTAAAGTAACAGAAACTGAATTTGTTAAGTCGATAGCTGGAGAAATCAACAAGTTGTCTGGAGTTAATGGGTTAGTTGCCCAAGAGTTTGAGATTGCACATCCTCCTTGAGACTCTAAAGAAAGTCCAGATCCTGTTAAGTCAGCAACAGCCCAGTTGTTTCCATCACCGTCATTGTCGTAAGCAGTCCAAGCTTGGAATCCAGTAGTGTCATCACAAGTATAAACTTGCGCAGTTGCACCAAATGCTGCTAAAGCAGCTACAGAAAGTAAAATTTTTTTCATAATTGTTTTTTATAAGATTTATTCAAAAATACGTCTTTTTTTAAATCTATCAATTAAATAGACCATGATAATTATTAAATATCTTTAACCAACATTTGTGAATAAAGAAACAATGAGCGATAAAAACAAGTTGATTTTTAACCAAATCAAAAAGAAAATAAAGGGACAATTCGAAGGAGAATCTACCGGACATGATTGGTTTCACATAGAACGTGTTTTCAATAATGCCTTATTAATAGCTAAAGATGAAGATTGCAATCAGCTTATTGTTGGAGTAGGAGCATTACTTCATGATATAGCTGATCACAAGTTTGTACAGAATGCAGATCAGGTAGCAAAAGAGCGTGTCAATCAGATTTGTAAAGAGGTTGGATTAAGCGTAGAGCAAGAAAATCAAGTTCAGCATATTGTTGAAAATGTATCTTTCAAAGGTGGAATAGGCGAAAATAAAATGAAATCAATTGAAGGTCTAATTGTTCAAGATGCCGATAGATTGGATGCAATAGGAGCAATAGGTATTGCAAGAACTTTTGCATTTGGTGGTAAATTCGGCAATGAGATATATAATCCACATGTAGATCCAAGCAATTTTAAAAATGCCGAAGAGTATCGAACGAAAAGAACACACACCATCAACCATTTTTACGAAAAGCTGTTGTTATTAAAAGACAAAATGAATACGAATTCCGCTCGAAAAATTGCTGATTCGCGTCATGCTTTCATGGAAAATTTCTTAAAACAGTTTTATGCTGAATGGGAGGGAGAAAGATAAAAAGTGGTAATTTTGAGAGAACAACAAACAGCTATGAGATTTTTATTTTTCCTTGTGATTCTCTTTCCACTCAATTTGAAGGCTCAAGAAGGTTTGAAGGTGGGATTAGAAGTGGCTCCATCATGGGTAGTGAACACGCACCGAAACTTGTCAACGGGTGTAAGATCTTCTGAAAGTGGATATGGTTTTAATGTTGGAATTCCAATAAAATATGGTTTCTCAGAAACCACTTCTTTGATTACAGGATTGACCTATGAATACATTGCTTTCGACAACAGAGTGAATAATACGCTTATTTCATCCAATCGATTTGGAGCCATAAATGTTCCGCTTGTGTTAGGTTACCAGTTGAGTGGGAATTGGAATCTGAACGGAGGCGTGGGGTTTAAATACGTTTTTCTGAGCAGGGCTTGGTCTGGTTTTGCTGTGGATATATCGAATGCAGTTAATCAAATTCAGCCTTATCTCAATTTGGGAGTGTCTACGCAAACAGAATGGTCAACCACTACCGTAGAGTATGGATTAAACGCCAGATTTCATCCAATTAATATTTGGGAAAGCACTGCAGCTCAGGCAGCTAATAACACAAGTAAAATAGTCGCCTTTGACCTGAGTCTTAAATTTTTTCTTTTTGATCTTTAAAAAGCTGTAACCAAATCACTCATTTGGAGTAATGTAGATTAGGAATAGTTTTTGCAAACTGAACAACAACAAACCAGTTTTATGAGAAAATATTTACTCTTAACCACCACTTCTTTCATATTCTTTAATGCCTTTACCATCTTTGCTCAAGAAGATGATGAGTCTTGTGTAGAGCCAGATAAAAAGGTGATGAAACTCTTAAAAGTAGCCGAGAGTCCAAAAAACGATAAGATGGAACGCATCAAAGCTTATACAGATGCTGTTAAACTCGCTCCTGATAACGCTTACGTTTATTTCTCTTATGCCAATTTCAATTTCAGAAAAGCTGAAGAAGTTCAATATCAGTTTGATGAAGGTAGAGCTAACATGAAGCAGCTAACCAATGCGTACACGGCAGCTGCAAATGCCTACAAAAAGTCAATTCAGTATTGTCCTGAATTTCATTCTGATTCTTACTACAAACTTGGGTTTATTAATTACCTGCTCGGAGATAAAGGTGAAGCGGCAAAATATTTTAAGCAATTTCTTGAATTCAAGTCTAAAGATCCAAATGCCTTTGCTGATGATTATGGAAAAAATAAAAAAGAGGTAGAGGAAATTTTGCCAGAGATGGAGTTTTTTGACAAGTTTTTCAATTCTCCAGTACCATATTCTCCTGAGAAAGTTGTCAATGTATCTTCAGGAAAAGACGAGTACTTACCTATGATTTCTCCAGATAATGAATTGATTTTCTATTCTAGAAAAGGTGCCGATACAGATAAAGGAATTGTAGCAAACGTAATTGAACAATTTACCATGAGTGTGCGTCCTAAACCCCATGGAGATTTTGATGGAGGAACAGCTTTGAGAGCTCCTTTCAATACTTCACAGTTTTCAAATTATGGTGGGGTGTCAATGTCACTGGATAATAAAGAAATGTATATCTGTGCTTGCCAAGAGGTGGATTACCAGAGACATGCCAATTGTGATATTTATGTGACGCGATTTGAAATGGTGGACGAATCTGAGCAAAGTAGAGAGCGTTTCAAATGGACACCTTTAGAGAATCTTGGTCCGGCTGTAAATACGAAAGATGGATGGGAAGCACAACCAGCGCTTTCGGCTGATGGAAATACACTTTATTTTGCAACTTGGAGAGATGGATCTCAGCTGACTGATATTTATTACTCTACCCGCAAGTCAGATGGGTCATGGTCTCAAGCAAAACCTGTTCCAGGTCCACTTAATTCTCAAGGGCATGACAAGGCTCCTTTTATTCACCAAGATAGTGAAACCATGTACTTTGTTTCAGACTGCTCGCCAGATAGATTGGGAGCTGGAGGGTCAGATGTGTTTTACAGTAGAAAAGATGAAAAAGGCCAATGGCAAGAGCCGAAAAATTTGGGGTATCCAATTAATACCCAAGGAAATGAAGTAGGAATGGTGGTATCGACAGATGGTCACTTAGCCTATTTTACAACTTCAGGAAAAGGCGGAGGTTATGATATTTACCGCTTTGAGTTATACGAAGAGGCACGTCCTAAAAAAGTACTCTTCTTGAAGGGAGAGGTAAAGGATGATAACGGAGATCCTGTAAAAGATGCCAAAGTGGAGGTGTCTTACAAAGAGTCAGGTGAAAGTGTAGAGGTTAAGGTGAACGGGGATGATGGTAAATTTGCCGCAGTCGTAAAAGTGGACGAAGATAAGCCTGAAGACGTGATGGTGACCATGAAGAAAGAAGGGTTCTCATTTGATACTAAATTGATTAAAAAGGAAGAAATTGTAGAAAAAGAGGACATTTTTGAGAGTGGGGTTGAGATGGAGATTCAAGAAATTCAAGTGGGGGAAACGTTCACTATGGATAACATCTTATATGATACAAAATCATATGCGCTAGATGGAGATGACAAATTTGTAATTGACCAGTTTGTCAAGTTTTTGAAAGAAAATCCAACAGTTAAAGCCACTGTTCAAGGACATACGGATGATAAGGGTGATGCCAGAGAAAATCAAGTGTTATCTGAGAATCGTGCGAAGGGAGTTGTCGAATACTTAGTTTCAAAGGGTATTGATAAAGGTAGGTTGAAATATGAAGGCTTTGGTGAATCTAAACCAAAAGTTCCAAATAATTCAGATTACAACCGCTCATTGAACAGACGTACAGACATCATGATTACAGATATGTAAGAAGATGTTTGCAGACAATTCTATAAAAGGGGTTCATCAATATTTTCAGGACAAACTAGAGTCTGTATACGATTCCCGTGAAATAAGAAACATTGTAAACCTGATATTAGAGGTCAAATTCAATGTCTCGAAAACAGATCAGATAGTTGGAGGAAAGAGATTTTCAGAATCAGAGTTACTTCAGTTCAGGTCGATAAGGAAAAGACTAGAAAATCATGAGCCAATTCAATACGTTCTCGGGACTGCTGATTTTTGCGGGATGGAGTTTGTTGTGAATCAAGCTGTGCTCATTCCTAGGCCAGAAACTGAAGAATTAGTGCGGCTGATTACTGAAAATCATCAAAACGGTGAGTTATTAGATATAGGTACTGGGTCAGGTGCAATAGCTATCGCGCTCAAAGTGTTAAATCCAGATTTTAATGTGACGGCAATAGATGTCAGTCAAGATGCTTTGAAAGTTGCAAAACAAAACGCAAAGGCTTTAGCTGCTGAAATTGATTTTCGCTTGATTGATATTTTGAAAGAGGTACCTGAAAACAAATATGATATCATTGTCAGCAATCCGCCGTACATACCCTTTCAAGATCAAGCTGAAATGCGAAACAATGTATTGCTTTTTGAACCTGAGATAGCACTTTTTGTAGAAGATGAAAGCCCAATAAAATTTTACAGCAGAATTGCTGATGTTGCTCTACTCAAATTGAACGAGGGTGGATGTCTTTATTATGAGATTCATGAATCATTTGGAAAAGAAGTAATGGGGATGCTCAAAGAAAAAGGATTTGAACAAGTTCAAACCTTCCAAGATATGCAAGGGAAAGATCGAATGATTAGCGCACAAAAAAAGCCATGATAAACATGGCTTTTTCTAATAGTCAACTATTTTATTCTTTTATCACCTTCATGCTTTTAACCTGCTCATCTGCGATTAACTGCACAAAATACATTCCGCTAGGAACTTGACTTAGGTCAAAACTTGTCTGTGAATTAATAATGGTTGTTTTTGCAATAATTCTACCTTGAACATCTTTGATTTCAATTTCATTGAATTTGTCCGTGTTCTCTAAGGAAACAAACAACATCCCGTTCGTTGGGTTTGGATAAATTGAGATGGTTCCTAAATCTTCATCTTCAATTGACGTGGTTGTACCTCCTCCTGACCAAGCACTCTCTTTCGTTTTGTTAGAGCGCGAAGAATTGTAGTTAGTAGCTTTGGTAGAAGTACATCCATCAGTTAAGTTGAAAGAAACCATGTAATCTAGCTCAGTAGTTACAGGTGGAGTGTCAGGAGCTGAATTGGTACCAACTGGGTAGTTTCCAATATTCATCCATCCATTTACATCATCATATCTAAATAAATCAACTGAAGAGTAAGAAATACCTTCATAATCATCCCAAGAAATAACATAATCAGATTGATTCTGAGTTGTAGCAACAGTGTGGATAGTTTTATGAATGAACGAAGGGAAACTTTCATTTCCGCAAGCATCATAAGTAGTGATGTAATATCTCCAAGATCTGTCTACAGGAGAAGCTGCATTATCCATGAAACGCGATTCAAGATCTAATGGACGATTTGCCACCAATTCAAAATTACCCATCACTTGAGTCTCACGATAAACATTAAATCCGTCAATAACTTGGAAATCATCTTTTTCCCAAACAATTTCATTGTAAGTGTACGAAGTGTCTACGGTTAACAAGCAAAGAGAAGGTTGGTATGGTCTTTCATAAGTTAGTTCAACGTCTTGCACAGCTGTACATCCAGACGCGTCAGTAACCGTCACAACATAATCTCCAGCATCCAATCCTGTAATTTGAGATGTAGTCGCCGCATTGTTCCATGCAATTGAAGTAATTGGTGCAGTGTTTTCAAAAGCTTGAATCTCAATTTCTCCATTCATTTGACCACAGCTTGGTTTGATTACTTTAGAAATGCTAATCCATGGAGCTCCCCAATCCGGAACAGTAATGTCCCAATCGTACGTACAACCTGTAATTACATCTGTTACCACACAATTGTGAACTCCAACACCCGGTGTTGGAAAGTCTTCACCAGACCATGCACCTGAATTCCAATCCCAAGTATACGAGCCTGAACCTCCAGTGGTCGTAATGTCAATATTACCTTGACTACCTTGCAAGCAATCAGCTCCCTGAACATCAACAATATCAATTCCGAGTGGAGGAGGAGAAGCAACATTATAAGATTTAAACGCAGAACAATTTCCAGTAGTGTGAATGTGAACAGTATATTCTCCACCAGCTAATCCGCTAATATCTTCAGTAGTGGCCCCGTTCGACCAAAAAACTTCAGAAACTGTCCCGCCTGTAACCGTCAAATCAATCGCTCCGTTTCCTGTATTCGGGCAAGTTTGATCGGTTATAACTTCAGAAACAACAATGTCTGCATCAGATACTTGAGCAGTAGCTTGTACTGTACAACCATTTGCATCTGTAACATTGGCATAGTAAGTACCAGATGATAAGTTTGAAATGGCCGAAGTAGAAGAAACTTGTTCAGAGAAACCTGTTGTCCAATACACATCAAATGGAGGGAATTGACCAGTTGCCGTAACCTGTGCGCCACCGTCAGCACTTCCGCAAGTCGAAGGAGTAGTAACAGATGATACGTCCGGACTAATTAGAACATCTAGATAATAAGAATCAAATCCTTCACATCCAGCTTCGTTTTTGTATGTATAGAATATTCCATCACCCGGATCTAAGTAATAGGTTTCAGGATCAAAATATCCAGTGCTTGGTTCATCCAGACCGTTGGTACCCCAGTCAAAAACTCCACCCATTGGATTTGCATAAGAAGAAATGTCAATTGGATTATCTAAGTGACACACCGTCAAGCTCGAAAGATCTAGAGATACGTTAATTGGTCCATAAACAGGGATGTTGTTAATGTCATAATCTGCTTCTACACCGTCATTAGTAAGATTTCCAACAATTTCGAAATTGACGTCAGCCATATTCAAACCTGATGGATTGCCCCAAAACGAAGTTCCGTAAACCTCAATAGTTCTCAAAGTTTCACCTGGCACATATGGAGGATTGATTACCGTGAATCCCATTTGTCCGTCTAAAACTGTGTTATTTGGAGTTACGACATCAATATACGTACTGTCGGCATCTAAATCTTCAACTATGATTGTGATGAATCTCTCATCATAACTGTTTTCGCATAGTGTATCTACGGTATAAGAAACAATAGTGGGTAGATTTTGGGCGATTGAAGTGAATCCTGACAGGATCAAGAAACAAGATATAAGCTTTTTCATCATTGAATTAATAAGTTCAGTCGACAAATCTAACGCATTTATAGAAGATAACGTTGGCTTAATTCAGAATTTTATTCACAAAAAAAGGCTGTATCTCAGAAAGATACAGCCTTGGTAAGCTTTATGATTAATCTTACATATTCTCGATAACCATGGCAGATGCTCCTCCGCCTCCGTTACAAATTCCAGCAGCACCATATTTTCCTCCATTTTGCTTTAACACATTAATGAGAGTAACAATGATTCTTGAACCAGAGTTTCCAAGTGGGTGCCCAAGAGCAACAGCTCCACCGTTCACATCAACTTTGCTCGGATCTAGTCCTAGTTCTTTGGTATTTGCTAATCCAACAACTGAAAAAGCTTGGTTTAATTCCCAATAATCAATGTCTGAAATTTCTAAACCTGCTTTTTTCAAAGCAACCGGAACAGCTTTTGATGGTGCCATTGTAAACCATTCTGGTTCACGAGCAGCATCTCCGTATCCTTTTAATTTAGCAATTGGCTTTAATCCATGCTTTTCTACTGCCTCTGCAGAAGCAATAATCAAAGCGGATGCTCCATCATTTAATGTTGATGCATTTGCTGCAGTTACAGTTCCTTCTTTGTCAAATACTGGACGCAATGCTGGGATTTTTTCCATTTTAACGTTTTTGTATTCTTCATCTTCTGAAACAACGATTGGATCGCCTTTTCTTTGAGGAACTTCAACCGGAACAATTTCATCATTGAATTTTCCGGCAGCCCAGGCTGCAGCAGCTCTGTTATATGATTCAATAGCAAAAGCATCTTGCTCTTCTCTAGAGAATCCTTTTTCAGAAGCACACTTTTCAGCACACACTCCCATGTGTACACGGTTGTAAACATCAGTTAAACCATCCAACACCATTCCGTCTTTCATTTTAACATCACCCAACTTAGTTGCGTTGCGTGCATTATAATAATGAGGAACTGCAGACATGTTTTCCATACCTCCTACAACAACAATGTCATTGTCACCTGATAAAATGGTTTGTGCGCCTAAAGAAATTGATTTCATTCCTGAAGCACATACTTTATTTACTGTAGTACATGGTACGTCATTTGGTAATCCTGCAAATTTTGCGGCTTGTCTTGCCGGGGCCTGACCTAATCCTGCTTGCAAAACATTACCCATAAAAACTTCATCAATTTGATCTGCATTTACACCAGCTTTTGCTAAAGCGCCTTTGATTGCTGTTGCTCCTAATTGAGTAGCAGATACAGAAGATAATGCACCGCCAAAACTTCCCATTGGTGTTCTGACAGCTGAAATAATATATACGTCTTTCATTTGTTGATTTTGTGTAAAAATGAGCCCTAAATTTAGTCAAATAATTGCGATTTTGGATCAAGCAATTTTATGGATGGTTCATTTTATAAGTGAAATGACTAAAAAACTGAGCTTTAATTTGTTTCAAACTGAAGGAAACACTATCTTTGCGGTCCGATTCAGAGAAGAATTGGACGATTACTAGAGTCGAAATTTTATTCATTCTCTCGTGTTTTCTAGGAAACGAGATACAAACTGAAGCCAAATCATGGCAGAAGAAAAGAAAAACGAAGAGGTAGAAGCAAAAGCAGAAAAGACTACTGCAAAGAAAACTACCGCTAAAAAGACAGCTGAGAAAAAAGAATCTACAGCTAAAAAATCAACTACTAAAAAGGCTACTAAAAAAGAAGAGGCTCCTGCTGAGGTAGAAGCTGCTACTGAAGCTCCTGCAAAAGAGGAGAAGAAAGCCGTTAAAGAAGTAGAAGTTGCTCCAAAAGAAGAGTTTGATTGGTATGCTTATGAAAATGATGGTCACACTGAAGCAGAAGTGGCTAAATTGAATGAAGTGTATGATTCATCTTTAACTTCTATTGAAGAAAAAGAAGTAGTTGACGGAAAAGTAATTGCAATGACGCAAAAAGAAGTTGTTGTCAATGTGAATTACAAGTCTGAAGGTGTTATTCCAATTAACGAATTCAGATACAACCCAGATTTAAAAGTTGGAGATACTGTTGAAGTATTTGTTGAGCAATTAGAAGACAAGTACGGACAATTAGTATTATCTCACAGAACTGCAAGAACTCACAGAGCTTGGCAAAAAGTGAACGAAGTGCTTAAGACTGGTGAAGTGATCACTGGATTTGTTAAGTGCAGAACTAAAGGTGGTTTGATTGTAGATGTATTCGGAATCGAAGCATTCTTACCTGGTTCGCAAATTGATGTTAAGCCAATTAGAGATTACGATCAGTTCGTAGGAAAGAACATGGAATTCAAAGTTGTTAAAATCAACCACGAGTTCAGAAATGTTGTTGTTTCTCATAAAGCGCTTATTGAAGCTGAGCTTGAAGAGCAGAAGAAACAAATCATTGGAGGTCTTGAAAAAGGTCAAGTTCTTGAAGGTACTGTTAAGAACATCACTTCTTACGGTGTATTTATTGATCTTGGTGGTGTTGACGGACTTATCCACATTACTGACCTTTCATGGGGTAGAGTTAATCACCCTGAAGAAATCGTTACGTTGGATGAGAAAATCAATGTTGTTATCCTTGACTTTGATGATAACAAAAAGAGAATCGCTCTTGGTTTAAAACAATTGCAAGCTCACCCTTGGGATGCGTTGGATGAAAACCTTCAAGTGGGTGACAAGATTAAAGGAAAAGTTGTTGTTCTTGCTGACTACGGTGCGTTTATTGAAATCGCTCCAGGTGTTGAAGGATTAATCCACGTTTCTGAAATGTCTTGGTCTCAACACTTAAGATCTGCACAAGATTTCATGAATGTTGGAGATGAAGTAGAAGCTGAAATCTTAACATTAGATAGAGAAGAAAGAAAAATGTCTCTTGGTATCAAGCAATTAATGCCAGATCCATGGGCTGAAATCGATACAAAATACCCAGTTGACTCTAAACACGAAGCAATTGTAAGAAACTTTACAAACTTTGGTGTATTCGTTGAGTTAGAAGAAGGTGTTGACGGATTGATTCACATTTCTGACCTTTCTTGGCAAAAGAAAATCAAGCACCCATCTGAATTCTGCAAAGTAGGAGATAAGATGGAGGTTGTTGTTCTTGAATTAGACAGAGACAACAGAAGAATTGCTTTAGGACACAAACAATTGGAGTCAAATCCGTGGGATGAGTTTGAAGCTGAATTCTCTGAAGGATCTGTTCACGAAGGAACAATTATTGAAGACAAGAAAGATAAAGCTGCAGTAGTTTCTCTTCCTCACGGTGTAGAGGCAATTTGCCCTAAGAAACACATGAGAAAAGAAGATGGATCTAACGCAAATGTTGATGAGAAATTGAACTTCAAAGTGATTGAGTTTAACAAGGATGCTAAGAAAATCGTTGTTTCACACACAAGAACATTTGAAGAAGGTGAAGATAAGCCAACAACGAAGAGAAAATCTTCAGGTGGTGGATCTAAAGCTGTAGATGCTATCAACAAGTCAAATGAAAAATCAACTTTAGGTGATTTGGATGCTTTATCAGCACTTAAGTCTGAAATGGAAGGAAACGAGTAAGACGTCCTGACTTGAATAAATTGAAAGGTCTTGGTTTTTACCAAGGCCTTTTTTTTTGACTTGTATATTTTAGATTAATCTTTTTCAAACCAAATGATTAGAGGTTACGTGATGACCTATATAATCCAAAACTTATGAAACATTTCTTTACACCCTTGCTTTTACTGAGTGTTGTGAGTTACGCTCAGAATTACCAGCCAATCAATGAAAATCAACCGAAAAGGTTTGTCAATGTTGCAGACTCCAATGATGATGATCATTTTTATTATCCCTTTCAATATGAACTAAGCGGAGATTCCTCCATCTTTTCACAATACTTTCGATTATCTCCAACGGAGTATGCGATAGATAGTAATTTCGCCTGTCCTTCTTGGGGAGGTAACGAGGGACCAACTGGTGATACCACTTGGTTGGGAAGAACGATAGTGTTTGAACACACAACAAATGTGCTGCGACTATCCAATTATTTACAAGAGCCACTCACCTTTGACTTTAATGTGCCTTTGGGTGATTCTTCACTTTTTTATTCAAATGCGGTACACGAGTATTATATAAAGTATGCTGGAGCTACAGAAGAAGTGATTCTAGGTCAAACTGATTCCATTAAAAATTACACCATCCTTCATTACAACGTATTAGGAACAGAGGTGACACAAGGGTTGAGTGGATTCAATATCAAAGTTGGAAAAGAATTAGGCCTGATTCAATTTATAGACTGTCACCAGTTTCCAAATGAAGAAATTGGCTACGAATTAATGGGGCAATTGCACCCCAATATAGGTAAGTATCAGTTGACTTATGATGAGGTTTACCCTTGGCAAGTTGGTGATAAAGTGCAGTATTTAGGTTTTTACTACAATTACAGCGGATATCAAATAAGCAACAAGTCTTTTACTATGTACACAGTTGAAGATCGAGTAGAGACCGCAGACTCAGTTTGGTTATATTTCTCTTCAGTTGGAGATGTTATTTATAGCCCTTCTAATGGACAATTTAATCCCGGAACAACTTATAACATTATTCTAGGAGACTCTCTTGGATTTGAAAAAGGTAAAAATTTGTCAGAGTATCCTTCGGGCATGATGCCATATCAGGGTACGGGAGATTATCAATTTACTAGCTTCAGTAATCCTTGCGGAACAGGTTCAAAAGAAGAACTGAATTATGACCCTGAATGGACAGCTTATTGTGATAGTTGCCAATGCATGCTTCCGTATGACGGTTTTGGACATTCTTTAACACCAAAAAAATATAGAGCAGGTTACGGTTTGGTTTCCTCATCAATCCAGGTGTATGGGCCACAACCACAGCCAGGTTATACTGCTTCTCTAGTTTACTCGTTTATTGATGGGGTAGAATGCGGAACCCCAATTTATGCATCTGTTGATGACTTAACGCATCAAATTGCTATTTTCCCAAATCCTGTTCAAGATCAATTTAGAATAGTTGCTGATGAACTGATTGAGTCAGTGGCAATCTACGACCTGAACGGAAAACAGCTCAAGACATTTGTGCCAACACATCAACAAGAAAGTATTGATGTCAGTTTCCTTGCTCCAGGGGTGTATACGGTTAACTGCATAGTTCAGTCTGAATTAATATCAGTTCAATTGGTGAAGATGTAGGTTCGGTCAGGGGATTTCTTTCGTGTCGATATTCTGATTATTTTTAGGACCATGGAAAAATCGACAGGGAAAAAGAAAGGCTTGGCTTTGCATTGGAAAATCATAATCGGGATGGTACTAGGTATCATCTGGGCATATCTTTCTATTGCTTTTGGTTGGAATGACTTTACCAAGAATTGGATCTCTCCATTTGGTGATATGTTCATTCGAGCATTAAAGTTTATTGCGATTCCGTTAGTCTTGTTTTCTATTATAGTTGGTGTTTCCAGTCTCAAGGATATCAGTAAACTGGGGAGAGTTGGAGCCAAAACTCTGAGCGCATACCTGTTGACAACTGTCATTGCAGTGACGGTAGGATTGTTATTCGTAAATATTGCAAATCCTGGCGGTGCTATTTCGCAAGATCAAAAGATTAAGAACAGAATTACCTATGAATTGTGGGCAAATAGTACAGAGGGAATCAAGATTAAAGATGATTTGCGTTATTCTGAAGACCCGCAGTATCAGAGCTTAGTTGGTCAGATTGCAGGTGAAGAAGTTGTTGAAGATGAAAAAATCACCAAACTCAAAGAGACCGTAGCTAACAAAGAAGCTTCGGGTCCTTTAGATGCGTTGGTTAATATGATTCCTGACAATTTAATTGTCTCGTTGCAGAATCCAAAACTGATGCTTCAGGTAATCTTCTTTGCGATATTTTTTGGGATATGCATGCTGTTTATTCCGGCCGAAAAATCAGCTCCGGTAATTAAGGTTTTTGACGGAATAAATGAGGTCTTTTTGAAAATGGTAGACTTTATTATGAAGGCTGCTCCATTTTTTGTTTTTGCATTGATGGCAGGTGTAATGTCCAAAATGGCAAGTAACCTAACAGAATTACAGGATATGTTAATCTCCCTAGGGGCTTACGCACTAGTTGTTTTTAGCGGATTGTTTACATTGATTTTATTGTATCCCTTACTGGTTTCGTTGCTTACCAAAAAAAAGATTGGGTATACCGAGTTTTGGAAGAAAATATCGCCAGCTCAGCTTACAGCCTTTTCAACTAGTTCTTCTGCGGCAACACTTCCTATCACTATGGAGTGTGTAGAAGAAGAGGTTGGGGTGAAGAAAGAAATCTCGAGTTTTGTTTTGCCGATTGGAGCGACAGTAAACATGGATGGGACATCACTTTACCAAGCAGTAGCAGTTATTTTTATTGCTCAGATTCACTTGATTGATTTATCCTTGGGTGAACAAGCCATGATTGTAATGACAGCAACTTTGGCATCAATCGGATCAGCTGCAGTACCTTCTGGAGGTTTAGTTATGCTGATGATGGTTTTGATGTCTGTGGGATTGAATCCAGCATGGATAGCCATCATTTTACCAGTTGACCGTATTTTAGATATGTGTCGTACGGTGGTGAATGTTACTGGTGATGCCTCCGTGACAACTATTATTGCTGCCAGTGAGAACGAATTAAAAAAGGAAGCCTAAAACAGACTTCCTTCTTCTTGAGTTTTTCCAGGTTTAATTATGCTGAAAATGTTTCTTTAATTCTTAGACTGAGCAACCACTTCTCGGCATCTTCGATTTTATCAAAGAACCTTGTTGGTACACTGGGTTTGTTAATTTTAATCATCAAATTAGCTACAATCTTTTGAGAGAGTGATTTGATAACAAAGGCATCTGCCATTTTGAATTTTTAGCCGTATGTGCTACAAGAAACCTCTCTGGCTTCTTTTGATGGAATCGTATGTTCGCCTACGTTAATTAGGTTGTACATTCTTTTTCCTTTACCCAATTCTTTAGCAGCACTTTTTAGCTCTTCAAAATCGTTTAATTGAAACTCTTGATCAGCTTTTATATCAATAAACAAGGTTTGATGATCTTTCAAGCTGACATCTGATATTCTACATTTAACTTTTTGCATTTCAGTTCATTATTATGGTTCAAATGTAGTTTGTAGGAGGTGAGATGTCAATCAAAAAAAGATATGCATGCATAATAAATAGATGAATTACATCTTTTATCCGACAAATGAACGAAAGAGGGATTTGTAGTTTGGTTATCAGTTAGATACAAAAAAAAAGAGGACTCACATGAGTCCTCTTTTGACAATAGTATATTGAAATTAAGTGTTCATTCCTCCGCAAACATTGATGGTCTGCCCAGTAACGTATGATGATAAATCAGATGCTAGGAATACTGTTGTTTTCGCAACGTCTTCTGGAGTTCCACCACGCTTCATAGGGATGGCGTCTCTCCAGCCTTGAACTACTTTTTCATCTAATGCCTCTGTCATTTCAGTTTCAATGAAACCAGGAGCAATAGCGTTACATCTAATATTTCTTGAGCCTAATTCTTGCGCCACAGACTTTGTGAATCCGATCATTCCTGCTTTTGAAGCTGCGTAATTTGCTTGACCTGGGTTACCAGATACTCCAACAACTGAACTCATATTTATGATTGATCCTTGTCTTGCTTTTAGCATAGGTCTCAATACGGCTTTAGTCAAGTTGAAAGCAGATTTTAGGTTGATGTCAATAACAGCATCCCAATCTTCTTCACTCATTCTCATCAATAGGTTGTCCTTCGTGATACCAGCATTGTTCACTAACACATCAATTTGACCAAATTCTTTGATTACAGCATCTGCCAATTCTTGAGCAGCATCAAATTCTGCAGCATTTGATTTGAATCCTTTCGCAACACCTCCGTTTGCAGTTAATTCTTGTTCTAATGCTTTTGCCTTTTCCTCAGATGATAAGTAAGTAAAAGCAACAGTTGCACCTTCAGCAATAAATGTTTGAGCAATTGCTTTTCCAATTCCTCTTGAAGCTCCTGTGATAATGGCTACTTTGCCGTCTAGTAATCCCATATTTTGGTTTTAAAATTTCAGCCAAATATAATAAGATTCTTAGTGCTGAATAAATTTGGTTGGGTTTATTCATCCACCAAAAGCAGTGCAAAAAAAAAGCCCAGTCAACTGACCGGGCTTTTGATTACTTTTCTTCTTCTGCTGGTGGTTGAACCAAGATTCTTCCACAATGCTCACAAACAATAATTTTCTTTCTTGCTTGGATATCGATTTGTCTTTGAGGTGGAATCTTATTGAAGCATCCTCCACATGAATCTCTTTCTACCGGAACAACTGCTAAGCCATTTCTTGAATTGTTTCTTAATCTTTCATAAGCAACAACAAGACGGTCTTCAATAGCTTTCTTTGCTTTTTCAGACTCTTTAATCAACTTCTGTTCATCTTTTTCAGTCTCAGCAGAGATTTCTTTTAATTCGTTCTTTTTAATGTCTAAGTCTTTTTGACGCTCATCTAATTTGGTTTTAGCAGCATCCAAAACTTCAGCTTTGTGTTCAATGTTAGCTTTCGCTTCATTGATTTTTTTCTCAGAAAGTTGAATTTCTAATTCTTGGAATTCAATCTCTTTCGAAATCGAGTCAAATTCACGATTGTTACGAACGTTCTTTTGTTGTTCAGTATATTTTTTGATTTGAGCTTTCGCTTCTTTGATCATGTTTTTACGATCAGATATCAACTGCTCTAACGCATCATTCTCTTCTTTCAATTTCTCCAAACGCGTTTGCAATCCTTCGATTTCATCCTCTAAATCTTGAACTTCCAAAGGTAATTCTCCTCTTAAAGTTCTGATTTTGTCAATCTTAGAATCGATTTGTTGTAAGTTGTGTAAGCCGTTTAGCTTATCTTCTATTGTGTTTTCAGCAGTTTTCTTTTTTGCCATCTTGTCAAAAATATTTTACCGGATTGGTATTGTTTTCTGTTAAACAGGGTGCAAATGTAGGAATTTTTTTTGTGATAATGTCCTTGATGAGCTCAATTGTGAACTGTTCACTCTCATAATGTCCAATGTCAGCAATAATCAGCTGATTTTCAGCATCAAAAAACTCATGATATTTAAAATCTCCCGTAATATAAATGTCTGCTTTTTTAGCTTTTGCAGCTCCTAAAAGAAAACTTCCAGATCCTCCGCACCAGGCCACTGTTTTGATGCTCTCTTTGCACAATTTAGTATGTCTAATTGTTCCACAATTAAAGCGCTCTTTTAAAAGTTGAAGGAAGGAAATCGCATCCATTTCAGTATCGAGTTCTCCTATCATTCCTGATCCCATATAGGGGTGAAAATTGGCCAAATCAAAGAGGTCATAGGCCACTTCTTCATAAGGATGACTATCTAATAATGCTGAAATAGTGCTTTGACTTCTTGTTTTTTCAACTAAAACTTCAAGTTTGACTTCATTCTCTTGATGGCGCTCTCCTTTGCTTCCGTATGCAGGATTTGCATTCTCGTTCGCTTTGTATGATCCGGTACCAACAGTAACAAAACTACATTCAGAATAATTTCCAATATGTCCAGCGCCTGATTGGAATAAAGCATCCTGAACACCTTGAAGATGCTCAGTAGGAACATAAGTAACTAATTTCTGAAGCTGTTCACCTTTCGCGCTCAGAATGTGAGGGTTTTTAATCCCCAAAATTTCTCCAATCTTAGCATTTACACCAAACCGATAATTATCTAGATTAGTATGAATCGCATAGATTGCAATTTCATTTTTGATTGCTTTTATTACAGTTCTTTCAACATAGTTCTTTCCGGTTATTTTTTTCAATCCTCCAAAAACTATGGGATGATGGGAAATAATCAGATTACATCCTTTTTGAATAGCTTCTTCCACAATTATTTCTGTGCAATCTAAACTAATCAATGCGTTGGTCAAGGTGGCGTTTTTATCTCCGACAATTAAGCCAGAATTATCATACGATTCTTGCGTTCCCAGTGGAGCTGCCTGCTCCAAAACAGCAATAACTTCAGAAATTTTCATACTACAAATATATTCAATCAAGACGAAGACGAATTGTTTAAAAATTCGATTGAGATCTGTTTGTAACAGTGAACTGAAAATGTATCTTCGTTTTTCAATCCCATAAAGAGAGGTAATGATGAAGACATTTCATTTTAAAAAGTTGTTTCAAAACGGTGAATGGTTGCATAATCAGCAAGTAACTGTCGATACCGAAGGTAAAATTGAATCAATTTTAACAGCAGAATATGGGGATGAAATGTTTGATTTAGCTGTTCCAGGATTTCAGAATGCACACTCACATGCTTTTCAATATGCAATGGCAGGATTAGCAGAATTACATTCCACTGCCTCAACACCTGATGATTTTTGGTCATGGCGCGAAGCCATGTACAGCTTGGCACTTCGCATCTCGCCAGATCATTTGGAATCAATTGCGACTATGCTCTATGCAGAAATGCTAAGACATGGTTATACGCATGTTGCCGAATTTCATTACGTTCACCATCAGAAAAATGGTAAGCCATTCGAAAACTTATCTGAAATGGGGGAGCGACTCATTGCTGCCGCAAAACGGAGTGGAATTGGGATTACTTTAGTGCCCATATTTTATCAAAAGGGTGGTTTTGGGAAAGATCCTGTTGACGGACAAAAACGCTTTATTTCGAGCTCAGCTGAACATTACCATCAACTGCTAGATGCTTCAGCCAAATCATGTAAACTCTTTCAGCATGCAAATTATGGTATTGGTATTCATTCTATGCGAGGGGTAGAGCCAACTGTGATAGCAGATGTTTCAGAAACTTTCGATCAAAACTTACCTTTTCACATTCATATTTCAGAACAATTAAAAGAAGTTACAGACTCGATTGATTACTTAGGGTGCAGACCTGTAGAATGGATGTTGGATCAGGTGAAAATGACTGATCGATTCCATTTAGTTCATGCAACACATCTGGTTGAGGGTGAGGTGAAAGGGATTGCAAATTCTGGAGCAAATGTTGTGCTGTGCCCTACGACAGAAGGGAATTTAGGAGATGGAATTTTTCCTTTGAGGTCATTTCAAGAATTAGGGGGTAAATGGAGTATCGGAACAGATTCACATGTTAGTTTAAATCCATTAGAGGAGTTAAGATTGTTAGATTATGGTCAGCGTTTAACTTCACATAAACGAAATACTTATTACGACAATACGGAAGGAAATTCGGCCCATTATGCCTTTAAACAGCAACTTTTAGCGGGTAGAAAAGCAATGAATAATTTTGTTTCGGATTATTTTAAAGTTGGCCAATATTTAGATGCATGTGTTTATAGTTCTGAACATCCTTTGATCGCAAGTTCAGCTGATCAAAATTTATTGAACACCATTTTATACAGTACAGACTCTAAATTGAATCAAGCTACTATTTCAAAAGGTAAAGTAGTTGTAAAAGATGGATGCCATTTGGATGAAACAGCCATTTCCAGTGATTTCTTAAATACGCTTAATGACTTGAAGAATCGTTTGTAAAACGCTCATTCAGAATTTTCTCGACAGTTTCTGACTTCTTAACGACTTTTTTGGCCCACTGAAGTTTAATCGCAGTTTGTTCTTCTTTTGAAAGTTGCCAATCTAAGTCAGGTGTTTTACGCATGCGCTCGGTCAAATTGAATAAAGCTAGCGCAACAGAAACCGAGATGTTATAGCTCTCTGTAAATCCATACATAGGAAGTCTTACAAAGCCATCAGAGTGATCTAGAGCTGTTTGGGTGAGTCCGGTCGCTTCAGTTCCGAACAGTAGAGCGGTTGGTTTGGAGATGTCTAATTCATCAATTTGGCAGTCGTTGGTATGTGGGGTAGTGGCAATAATTTGATAACCTCTCTTTTTTAATGATTGGATTGCTGCTACCGTGTTGTGTTCTTGTTCGTTGTATTTATGCAGGTTTAACCACTTTGAAGAGCCCATGTCAATTTCTTTGTTGGGTGCGTACTTATTATCATTTTCAATGATATGAACATCTTGAACTCCGAAACAGTCGCATGATCTCAGCACGGCAGCTGCATTGTGAGGCTGGAATAAATTTTCAAGGGCGATAGTGATGTGTTTGGTTCTATCGAGAATTATTTTCTCAAATAAGTTTTTTTTGTTCTCTGAGATATGCTCATAGAACTGTTGCAACATCCATTCTTGTTTTTCCATGCTTCAAATATAAA
>Ga0189274_100150_pt1 | contig 46594 bp, 44 predicted proteins | sample N5B1minimetaG_FD_130323 | JGI IMG/M metagenome (GOLD analysis project Ga0189274, IMG submission 130323) | Marine microbial communities from the Costa Rica Dome - N5 B1 mini metaG | ecosystem: Environmental > Aquatic > Marine > Oceanic > Photic zone | place: Costa Rica: the Eastern Pacific...
ATCCTTCAATTAAATAAAGATAAGAGAGACATTTCATTTACTGCTACACGAGACACTTTATGTTATGCTACAAATGATAACCAAAAAGCAGCACAAGAACTCATTCAATCTGGCAATGATATTGCGATTGTAATCGGAGGTGTCAACAGCTCTAACACCACGCATCTTGCCGAATTATTCAGGGAACGAAACCCTACCTTTTACCTCAGAAATCAATCCGATTTAATTGATCAAAATCAAATTCAGCACTTTGAAAACCAAAATTGGTTCACAACTGAAGATTATTTTCCAAAAAAAGAAAAACCTGTTATTGCTATTTCAGCAGGAGCTTCATGTCCAGATCGGATAATTGAAGAGGTAATTCAGAAAATCCTTCACTTTCACTCAAAAAATGACGAAATTCATAGCGCAGAAATTGTTTTCTAAGCATGGATTTTAAACTACAATCAGACTATCAGCCAACTGGGGATCAACCAGAAGCAATTAAACAACTTGTTGGAGGCTTCAATGATGGTACCACCTTTCAAACTTTGTTGGGTGTTACTGGATCAGGTAAGACCTTTACCATGGCAAATGTGATTGAGCGATTGAACAGACCAACATTGATTCTGTCCCACAACAAAACGCTTGCCGCGCAGCTTTATGGTGAATTCAAACAATTCTTTCCTGATAATGCCGTAGAATACTTTGTTTCTTACTATGATTATTATCAACCTGAAGCATACTTGCCCACCACTGACACCTTTATCGAGAAGGACATGTCAATCAATGATGAGATTGAAAAACTGAGACTTTCTGCAACTTCTGCTTTGCTCTCTGGCAGAACAGACGTGATTATTGTGGCTTCAGTATCTTGCATCTACGGCATTGGTAATCCAAAAGAATTTGAAGACAGCATCATTCATATCAAAAAAGGAATGGTGATTTCGCGCAACAAGTTTTTGCTGAAGCTAGTTGAAAACCTATACTCCAGAAATGACACAGCGCCAGAAAGAGGCAATTTCAGAGTAAAAGGAGACACAATAGACGTCTACCTTGCTTATGTAGATTACGCACTACGTATTATCTTTTGGGGAGATGAGATTGAAGAAATCTACACTTTTGATCCTGTCAATAATTCAAAGATGGAGAACTTTAAATCCATCAATATTTTTCCGGCGAACATCTTTGTAACCAGTCAATCAACCATCAACCAGGCCATTGGAGAAATAGAAATAGATTTGGGTAAACACCTTACTTTTTTGAAATCTGAGAACAAAGTAATTGAAGCAAAACGGATTGAAGACCGTGTTACTTATGATTTGGAAATGATTCGTGAATTGGGTTATTGCTCTGGAATTGAGAATTATTCGCGTTATTTTGATGGAAGACCACCTGGATCAAGACCCTTTTGTTTGATTGATTATTTTCCGGATGATTTTGTTTTAATGATAGACGAAAGTCATGTGACGATTCCGCAAATACGTGCCATGTATGGTGGAGATCGATCAAGAAAGCAGAATTTAGTGGAGTTTGGATTCAGGCTACCGGCTGCAATGGATAATCGCCCATTAAAATTCGAAGAATTTGAGGCAATTACTGGGCAAACTTTGTTTGTAAGCGCCACTCCAGCAGATTACGAACTTGAAAAGTCAGAAGGAATCTATGTCGAACAAATCATACGTCCGACTGGACTATTGGATCCAATCATTGAAATTAGACCGAGCAAGAATCAGATTGATGATCTAATTGAAGAGATTCATTTACGGAAAGACGCAGATGAAAGGGTTCTCGTCACCACACTCACAAAAAGAATGGCTGAAGAGCTACAAAAATATTTGGATAAACTTGCTATTCCGTGTAGATATATTCACTCAGACGTTGACACTTTGGAGCGAGTAGAGATCCTCAGACAGCTGCGCCTTGGAGATTTTGATGTATTGATTGGTGTAAACCTCTTAAGAGAAGGATTAGATTTACCAGAGGTCTCGTTGGTAGCGATTATTGATGCCGATAAAGAAGGCTTTTTGAGATCAGAAAGAGCATTGGTGCAAACTGTTGGAAGAGCCGCGAGAAACGTGAATGGAAAAGTAATTATGTATGCAGACAACATTACTGCGAGCATGCAAAAAACAATTAACGAAACGAACAGAAGAAGAAAGATTCAAGAGGAGTATAATCGCGATCATGGCATTCAACCTCAAGCTATTCAGAAATCAAAAGAGAGCATCTTAAAACAAACAAAGGTAGCAGATGGGGATGGAGAAACAGTTTATCGTATTGAAACTGAAACAGCCATGGCTGCAGACCCTGTTATTGAGTATATGAATGCTGAGCAGCTGGATAAAGCCATCAAAAAAGCACAGAAGGAAATGGAAGCAGCTGCGAAAGAATTAGACTTCATTGAAGCTGCCAGATTAAGAGATGAAATGTTTGTGCTGCAGAAAAAACTGAAAGAAATTACGGCAAAACCTAATCGTTTTGGGTAGGTAACTTACCTTTACAAAAAATTAATTCATGCACACTGAAGTACAATCGATCTTAGACCACTGTGAAGAATATGCCACTGATCTTTTAAAAGAAACTGGAGAAGCGTATCCCTTTGGAGCTTTCACAGATACAAATGGACAGGTGCATCCACTCGAAATGGAAATTGACAAAAAGAATGTTCCGACCATTGGAAAAGTGGTTGAAGCATTGCATAAATATGGTCAAGCTGAGCTTGCTGAAAAACGTATCAACGGATATGCCGTTACGTATGAATGTGAAATTCAAATCAGCGAAGAAGAGCAACTAGATTGTATTGCTATTGACATCACACATCCAGCTGAAGAGACTCCCCTATTCTATCTGCCATTTAGAGTTACCGAATTGGGAGTTGGTGTGGATGAGCTGTTTGCCGTTAAGCGCTAATTCTGTTTGATTTCAAAAGCTAATCTCAATTCGTGAGAAGCACCACTCGCATTGGTGAGAGGACCATTGTTGACCTCATAGACATAATTTACTGACCATTGGTTCCAGTTTAATCGCAGCGCTCCCATAAAAGTTGAGCCTGACCCTAATCCAAGACCTAAACTCACTTTCTCTTCCCAGAACTGAAGGTAATTCATCAACCAAGCTCCTTGAAAACCATTTACATAAGCTAACTGAGTTTGCGGATAAATCTTCACTTTTCCCAAATCAAATTGATAGCCCCCTTGTAAATAGTAGTGTCGTGTTCCCTGATAAGAGATGACATCATAATATGGTGCAGTCAATTGGGTCACGGAAAAGCCTACATAAAACTGTTCGTGATTATAAAATAATCCGGCATCCATATCGAAATTGGTTTGACGAGCAGTGGTTGAAACCGAATCTCCAAAAGTAAAATTATCAAACCCTTGATTTCTAAACCCTAATCCAGCACCAAGAGCTAAGTTTGAATGCTCAAAACGGAACTTATAATTGATTGGGATTTTCAGATGGTGGGTTGATAGAAAACCAATATTATCATAGCTATACATCAAACCAATCCCCCCATTAGTTGGCAAACTATTATCGACTTTATTGTACATCCATAATGCAAAATCTGCGTTAATCAAAAGTGATTGCATTTGACCAGAAAGTGATGGCCATTGTAGTCTTCCAGCCGTGTTGACTCCCATTAAATTTCGAGCACCATAAGAAGCAGGATTATTCCAAAAAGGTGTAAAGCCATCTGTCCTTAAAAGCGGATCTTGCTGTCCAAAAGAATTAATTGAAAAGATGAATGATAAAAGAAGTAATCTCATAATATTGGGTTTTGCTGGTTTAACAATCCCAACCTCAAATAAGTTACAGGCACAAAAAAAGCCACTCAAAAAAGAGTGGCTTAAATTCAGCGCGTATTCATTGTTAAACCATTCCGTTCACTCGCATCCATCCGCCTCCGTTAGCGCATTCTAATCCTTTTGCTTTAAACATAGAAGTAGCCTGACCACTTCTGTTACCTGAAGCACAGCAAAACACTACCGGTTTACCTAAATTCATGATTGTTTTTTCATGTTTTGACAGTTCTTGTAGTGGGAAGTTCTTTGATCCCGCTACATGTCCTCCTTGGAACTCTCCTTTTGATCTCACATCAATAATAATCGCTCCTTTTTCAATCAATTCTTTTGCTTCGTTTCCTCCGAATAAATTTCCTAAAATTCCCATTTTCTCAGTTTTTTGTTGATGATAATTTTTCTTTTGGCGGATCATATTTTACAAAAATATGAAGCCACAATTTTCTAGATAATCTGAAAGATACAGGTGCCAAGATAAGTAAAGCTCCTACTACTGTTGCGAACATAATGCCCGGTGAAGATTCTGGTGCTAAAACGAGATAAGCAACTATCACCGCGACAAAAACTGCAACACCTAAGGCATACGACACATACATGGCGCCATAATAAAAACCTGGCTCTGGTGTGAACTCTTGTCCACAGTTATCGCACTTTTCATTCATATCCAAAATTGTTTTTGGATTGTAAGGATTCTTGTTTTTGAACATTTGTCCTTGATAACACTTAGGACACTTCCCTTTCATGATGGCTGTAAACTTCGATTCTGACTTTTGCATCTTTCAATTGTTTCAACAAATTTCTTAGTTTAATTTCGTTTCTATGGTGACAATAGTCACTTTAGTATAATTTTATTTCTACCGAGTTGGATTTCACCTTTTTTCTCAAGTATTTTCAGCACTCGAGAAACAACTTCTCTTGAGGTATGAAAGTCTTCTGCAATTTGAGAATGAGTGATGTCAATGCTTTTCTCTTCATGTATGGATGATTTTTCTTTCAAGTACTTCATGATTCGAGCATCCAACTTTTGAAATGCTAATTGGTCAACAGTCGCCAACAATTCATGGAATCTGAGTTGATACGTCTCTAATAAAAAATTGCGCCAATCGGCATATCTTTCCATCCAATCTTTGGCGGCTCCAATCGGAATCTCAATCAAGCGTACTTCCTCTTCTGCGATTGCTACAACTTCACTAGGCGCGCCATTTAAACAACAATTGAGCGTAACCGTACAGCTTTGTCCAGGATACAGAAAGTACAAGAAATGTTCATTACCTTCATGATCCATTCGATTGACTTTTAACACGCCTTCAACAATAAGCGGAATAAAAGAAAAGGTATCTCCTACATTAATAGTAATTTGATCTGGCTCTACCTTTCTTAATCTACCTTTTAATGCGATTTCAGCTCTCAATTCAGGAGAGAAGTGTTGAAAATGCGTATCAATATATTCTACTATAGTCATGCGAACAATTTAAGATTTATAATGTTTGTTCAAAGTAATCTTTAGTTTTGTATTATGGCAAAAGACATTTATTCTTTCACAGCAAAAGCCATCAATGGCGATCAAATAGATTTTGAACAATACAAAGGTAAGTGTTTACTCATAGTGAACACTGCCAGTCAATGCGGATTTACTCCACAATATGATGGTTTGGAATCATTGAATCAAAAATACAAAGACCAAGGTCTTGAAATCCTGGGTTTTCCATGTGATCAATTTGGAGGACAGGAACCTGGAGATGATGCGCAAATAGCAGAAGGATGTCGATTAAATTACGGCGTATCTTTCCAACTATTTTCAAAAGTGGAAGTAAACGGCAAAAATGAGCATGATCTTTTCACTTACCTAAAGCGACAAAAAGGAGGTTTTCTAGGCAGTAGAATCAAGTGGAATTTCACCAAATTTTTGGTTGACAAAAACGGAAAGGTAGTAGACCGATTTGCCCCGAATACTTCGCCAGCTAAAATAGAACCCAAAATCAAAGAGCTCCTTTAGTGAGCAATCATCTTGGCTTTTAGTTTCTCTAACTGTATCCCCAATTGATGAATAGATTGATTGATACTTTTATTGAAATTGATTTCGTTCGAACTTGCGAACAATTGCTGTCCCGGAACTGATAGTTTTATTTCACAAACGTAATTTTCTTCGTTTGGATGTTTCTCCTCCTTAAAGAAAACCAGTGCATCCACAATCCAGTCATATTTGCGTTCTAAACTTTCTAACTTTTCGTTCAACTGCAACTCTAACGAATCATTTTGAACAGCATTTACAAATCTTATATCAACTTTCATACGTTCTAATTTTACACTAATTAAAATAAGAAGAATTTTTCACTCAGAGAGATGAAATTTCGATTCTCTTTTTTCATACATTTGAATAAACTATCGGATATGAAGAAATCAATATACATTTTTGGAGCTTTATTAGGATCATCATTATTGATTGGATGCGAAAAAGAACAACCTGCAGAAAACGTTCAAGGAAATTACACTGGAGTTTTTCAAGGTGTTTATGATGGAAACGATACCATCAATGGAAATTTTCCTGTGTTCGTTACAGCATCAACCAAAAACAAAGTATTAGTTGAAGGCACCTTGTTCTCAAGTTTTGAAGTTCTTGTGACGCAACAAGGAATCAATGTTGACCCAGTTTCAACAGATGATAACGTAAAGGCATTTTTATACCAGGGGGATGAGTCTCTAAAAGAATTATCATTCAGTTACTACAAAAATGGTGACACTGCTGTGTACGTGGGTACAAAGCCATAAGCTGATTCATCCAATTGAGAATCCTTTTACATTCTTTCAGGAACCTGAATTCCTAAAAGTCCCATTCCAGATTTAACAGTATTACCTACCGCTTTACTGAGGGCTAATCGTACATTTACTTTTTCTTGATTCTCTTCTTTAAGAATTGAAACCGACTGGTAAAACGAGTTATACAACTTGACCAAATCATATGTATAATTAGCAATCAAGGCAGGGGAATACTCTTTACCTGCTTCTTTGATCACAGCTGGAAAGTCAGCTAACTGCTTAATCACATTACGTTCAGCTTCTTCAATTTCTGTAGCTGTATTTATCGCTTCAATTTGCGGTGCTTTTCGCAATAAGGATGAAATTCGTGCATGTGCATACTGAATAAATGGCCCCGTGTTTCCGTTCAAATCAACTGACTCTTCAGGGTTAAACATCATTCGCTTTTTCGGATCAACTTTCAATAAGTAATACTTCAACCCTCCTAAACCAATCATGTGATATAGCGATTCTTTCTCTTCTTCAGACATGCCTTCTATATGCCCTCTTTCTTGCGTCATCTCCTTGGCTTTATCCACCACTTCTTGAATTAAATCATCAGCATCTACCACTGTACCTTCACGTGATTTCATTTTACCGGTTGGCAAATCCACCATTCCGTATGACAAATGGTAACAGTTCTGTGCCCATTCATATCCAAGCTTTTTCAAGATTAGGAACAGCACTTTAAAGTGATAATCCTGTTCGTTTCCAACGGTATATATAATCCCATCAAGATTTGGATAATCAACAAAACGTTGATAAGCAGTTCCGATATCTTGCGTCATATAAACTGCTGTTCCATCAGAACGAAGCACTAATTTCTCATCAAGCCCTTCATCTGAAAGGTCAATCCAAACTGAACCGTCTTCTTTTTTGAAAAACACTCCTTTTTTTAATCCTTCCTCAACGAGTTCTTTACCAGTGATGTAGGTATCTGATTCATAATACAACTTATCGAAACTCACACCCATAGCTTCATAGGTCGCATCAAAGCCTTTATAAACCCATCCATTCATTTTTTCCCATAATTGGTAAACTTCTGGATCTTTCGCCTCCCATTTCTGCAACATGTCTTTGACATCTTTCATAATGGAAGTTTGATTGTTAATCAATTCTTTGATTTTTCCTTCAATTCCTTTGCGCGCTTTGTCATCTTCTTTTTCCTCAGCTGCTGCTTTTAAGCGCTCAAACTCTTTAATCTCTGATTCTGGAGCATCTCCATAATTTCCGGCATGCCATTGTGCTGTCAAGGCCTTGCATTCTTCGCGTAAATGCTTGTCAAACTCCACATAGTATTTACCAACAAGCTTATCTCCTTTGAGTCCAGAAGAATCTGGGGTTTCACCTTCACCATAGCGAGACCACGCTAACATACTTTTACAAATATGTACTCCACGGTCATTGATGATTTGAGTTTTCACCATTTCGTATCCATTCGCTCTACGAATTTGAGAAACTGAATACCCTAAGAAGTTATTTCTAAGATGTCCTAAATGCAGTGGTTTGTTCGTGTTTGGAGAAGAATACTCGATCATTTGCAATTTCGATCCAGTCAAATCCAGTCCGTAGTGCTCATTGGCGTAGAAACTATTCAATTGGTTCAACCAATATTGATCGGAAATAGAGAAGTTCAAAAATCCTTTAACCACATTGAATTCTTTTACAATGTTGACTTTATCCACCACCAATTCACCAATCTCCTGTCCCGTTTGTTCTGGTCCTTTTTTGGACATTTTTAAGAAGGGGAAGACCACCAAGGTGATATCGCCCTCAAAATCCTTCCTGGTTGATTGCAACTGAATCAAATTTGAATTAATCTCTGCTCCGTAAAGCTGTTCTAAAATGGGTTGAATTTGTTTTGATAATTCAATTTCCAGGCTCATTATATGCGTTTTTCAATATGTTGGGTAAACTCTTCTAAAATATCGTAGGCAACCTCTGCCATTCGATTTATTTTCTCATCTAAACACGGGTTGATTTCAACTACTTCCATGCAATTGACTTTATCCCATTTAGCAAATTCATTCATAAAAAACCTTGCCTCTTCAGGAGACAAACCATTTTCTACGGGGGTTCCGGTTCCCTTTGAAACCAAAATGCAGTCCATTGAATCAACATCAAAAGAAATGTAGACCATATCACAAGCAGCTAGCTTGTCTTTGATCTCGCTCGCTACTTTCTCAAGACCCTTTGCTCTTACTTCATCAACTGCGTAGTTTTTGATGCCATTTCTGGCCATAAATTCATCTTCAGGTTGTTCGGTATCACGGACAGAAATAAAAACAACATCTTCTGGAGCTACCTTAGGACTGACCCCACCCATGTTCTTCAACTTTTCCCAAAACTCTTTCGTTTCAGCAATGGGTTCGTTCACTTGTGATTCTTTATTGTCAGTTCCAAGCGCAGTTGCTAAAGGCATACCATGAATATTTCCGCTCGGTGTTGTATAAGGTGTATGAATATCAGCATGAGCATCAATCCAAATAACACCAAGTCGTTTATCAGGGAACTGATTTTTAATACCGGCAATTGTTCCACCAGCGCAGGCATGATCTCCGGAGAGTACTAGAGGAAAATCACCATTATTCAGTACTTTTGAGATGATATCAGTTGTTCGTTCATACACCTTGACTAAGCCGTTAATTCGCTTAGCATACTGAAAATCAGTCACATCATTTAACAGATCATTTTCATCTTGTACGACAATCTTTTCATACTTCCCAAAGAATCCTGATCTCTTGTTATGTGCTACCACCTTTAAGGCTCCTACTCCAAGGCTTGCACCCCTTGTTCCTGCTCCAATTTCTGAGGTGTTTTCTACAATTTTTATTTGGCTCATGCTCGATAAAATTTCGAAACAAATTTACACTTTTTATTTCGCCAATTCGCTCAATCTGTTTAGCCAATAAATAAAATGATATATTTGTTAGATAAAACCACGAAAAATTCAGATGAAGAAATTACTTCCACTTTTAGCCCTACCTCTATTATTCATAACATCATGCGGCAAAAGTAAAATTGAAGAAGGCGAGCTTACTTACGATATTACTTACCCTCACATGGAGGTAACAGGATTAATGTCTGCTATTCTTCCAAAAGAGATGACAATTACTTTTAAGGGAACTAAAATGATGACAACCATTTCTCGTGGTAAAATATTTGAGACAAAAGTAATCACTGATGAAACAGACAAAAGCATTGAAATGCGTTTGGATTTTGGTGACAAGAAGTACTATTGTCAATTGACAGGTGATGAGATTAAGAAACTGCAAGAATCTCAACCTAAATATACCATTAACAAAAGCTCAGAACAAGACAGTATCAAAGGTGTTTGGGCTAACAAATATGAAGTTTCTTCAGCAGACAGCATCCAGCCTGGAGATGCTTGGTTCACAGAAGATTTAGCAGTACAAAAAGGTGCTTGGTTTTCTGCTTATAAAGATGTGGTAGGGATGCCAGTAATCTATGACGTTGAAAGATATGGCTTACTCATGCATGTTGAATCAAACAATTTTATTCAAAGAGAGGTAAAGGATGATGAGTTTGAAAGAGACAAAGATTTGATGCCGGTTGACTTTGAAACTTACGAAAGAGAAGTACAAGAATTATTTGATATTCTGCTCGAGTAATTATTCTTTTACGATTCGCTTCACACCTTTCAAGCGAGCTGTTTCAACTTTTATAAAGTAAACTCCTGATGCCAAATCTTGCACCTTAACTTGTGTCTGATTTGACTGAATTTGCTCGGTCAACAACACACGTCCGCTTAGGTCTATAACTTCTAGCTTCGCTTCTTTTAATTCTGTTGGATTCAAATTACCCAGTTGGATGTTTATGGTATGCTCAGTTGGATTTGGAAACACTTCAAATTCTAAGTTTGTCAATTCATCAAATCCGATATTGCTGATTGGAGCAGACTTATACAAAGCGACTCCTCCACGTAAATTACCTAATACCATTTCTAAACGATTATCACCATTTAAATCAGCAATTGCAGGAGCTGACTTTTCTCCAATATCTATTGATTCCAATGTACTATCAACCAAGGTAAAATTACCATCTAAGTTTCCATCAATTCCCGTGTAATAATGAAGACTTCCATTTAATGATCCAACTACTAATTCCCATTCATTGTCGATATCAATAAATTGAGGAACTGAATGTCCTTCTATGTTCCAGTATTCTGAAACGTTCACTCCACCGAGTGAAGTAGTGACTTCTGACAACAAGAACACGTTTGCATTCCCAACGTTTTCAAAAAAAGACAATTGACCATCTCGTTTTCCGTTTACCAAATCTAAATCTCCATCACGATCTAAATCCAGCAATTGAGGATAAACAAAAGTCCCCTCAAATATTGGGTTAGCGGTATTATCATTGAGCAAAACATAGGTATTAAATATGGCAGGATTTCCTGCTCCGCCAGTGTTCTCCATAAAATAACAGTAGCCTGTATATTCTCCTAGGATCATGTCTTCATCACCATCATTATCCAAGTCGCCAAAAGCAGGATAAAACATCAACGAATTGCCAATTCCTTGTGTGGAGAGATTCATGTAATCATCCGTAACAAAAGTAAACTCCGGCAAAGCTGCTGTTCCGGTGTTTTCATAATAAGCTATTTTTGATATCTGGTTGTGCGTGACAGAATCAAATTGACCCAATGATGACACTAGTAAATCTAGTAATCCATCAGCATTATGGTCAAAAAACACTGGATAAGCTCCACTTCCTACTTCTATCATATCATTTTGTAAAAAACCTTTCTCTATGTAATCAAAGTTTGGAGCATTATCGGCTGCCAAATTATCATAGTGAAAAATCCCTTTTCTGTTCTCAGAACCTACCGTAGATGAAGGTGCAGCAATTAGATCTCTGACTCCATCATTGTTAACATCTACATAAAATGCAGCAGGATGAACGTCAACAAAGGCCTGAACCGTATTTGAAGGAAAATTCGGGTCTTGAGCAATCATTGCTGAATTTGTATTTGGTGAAGTACCTCCGTTGGTCAATAATGTCAAGTTCGGATAAGATATATCTCCTAAAACCAACTCCATAACACCATTCGCATCCATATCTAAAGCCAAAATAGTAGAGCCCGCATGGCGATCACCTCCATCTGCTTCAGCTACATATGGCCTCCATGATTCTTCATTACCCAATGGTCCGTTGCAAGGATAATCAAGCGTATCATACAGGGTAACTAAATTAGTATTAGCGTCCTCAGTGAAACGTCCCCAGCACAAATTCATAGTTTCATATTCTAAAGAATCACAGGTACCGTAATTTTCAATGGATAGATTCTTGTGATATTCAATGGTTCTCCCATTCACTGAAAAAGCTAAAATATCAATATCACCATCTCCATCCATATCCGTTATAGCAGGCATATCAACCGCAGAGATGTACATAAAAGAATTATTACCCCAAATCCAAGACTTTAAGTTAGCTTGCACCAATTCAAAACTATGGCCAGTTCCAGCGCTTCCAACATTTTTAAAAACTCTTCCGCCTCCAATGGTATGCGTATAAATATCCATCAAACCATCACAGTTATAATCTACCAAAAGTGCCCATTTCTCCATTTCTGGGAAATCTGATTCATAACTTGGGTCGTAAGTATAGGATGCAGAACTACCTCCATTGTGAATAAATGTCAATACTCGATTTGATGTGCGATCAAAGACAAAAAGATCTTCTACACCATCAAAGTTTAAATCGATATTAGAGAATTGAGGGTAATTCAATCCACCAGCCCAAGGTAACTGCAAATCAGCTCCGTTTTTCACCGTAATAGTATCTATTCTCTCAAATCCAAATTGACTGAAAGAAGGAGTTAAGAATGCTGAAAATAGTAGGGGTAAAAAATATCGAATCATATCCGTGTAGCTGTTGAGAATGTAAATCTATATTAAAGAACGTAAAAATTTGAAAATCGTTGAATATTCTTATTTTTATCTTCCTAAAATTTACAATTTATGATCAGCAAAAAATTAGTCGCATCAATGCTTGTTTCTACGGCATTAATGTATTCATGTGGCGGAACCGATAACCATCTTGAACCTGAGCAGAATGAAACTGCAGGATTCCAAGCCCAAAAAAATGATGGAAATGTGTTTGCAGACCTGCAAATCCTTCAATATGAAGTAAATGGTTTTGATCGTTTATCACTTCAACAAAAAAAACTAGTTTACTATTTGTATGAAGCAGGCTTGTCTGGACGTGATATGATTTGGGATCAGAATTACAGACACAATCTTGCCATTAGAAACGCTCTAGAACATATATGGGCGAATTATGAAGGAGATAAATCAAGTGTAGAATGGAACAATTTTGATGTTTACATCAAACGCATGTGGTTCTCTAACGGTATTCACCATCATTATTCAATGGACAAATTTGTTCCTCAGTTCTCTCGAGAATACTTTGATGGATTGTTGACTGAGACAGGTGCAGAATTGGATGCAGCTATTGTAGATGCCATGTTTGACCCTGAAGCTGACAAAAAACGTGTCAGCCTTGACGCTTCTCAAGATCTTATCTTGGCGTCAGCTACCAACTTTTATGGACCAGACATCACCGAAGAGGATGTTGAAACTTATTATGCTGATAAAATGAAAGCAGCTGGAGATCGCCCAGTAGAGTTTGGACTTAATTCTCAATTGGTTAAAAACGAAAATGGAGAACTTCAAGAAAACGTTTGGAAAGTAGGCGGAATGTACAATGATGCAATTGTTGAAGTTGTGAAGTGGCTAAAACTAGCACAGGGAGTTGCAGAAAATAAGGCCCAAGGAGATGCACTTGGATTACTGGTTGAATACTATGAAACTGGAGACTTGAATAAATGGGCTGAATATAATATTGCCTGGTCGCAAGCGACTGCAGGTGACATTGATTACATCCAAGGTTTTGTAGAAGTTTATGGAGATCCTGTTGGAATGAGAGGGTCATACGAATCTATCATTCAAATTAATGATTTTGAGGCTTCAGAACGCATGAAGGTAATGGCTGACAATGCTCAGTGGTTTGAAGACAACTCACCTATAATGGATGAGCATAAAAAATCAGATGTAGTGGGTGTTTCATATAAAGTGGTGAACGTAGCCGGTGAGTCTGGAGATGCATCTCCTTCAACTCCAATTGGTGTCAACTTGCCAAATTCAAATTGGATTAGAGCAGAGCATGGTTCGAAATCAGTAAGCTTAGGAAACATTGTTCAAGCTTACAATGAGGCCGGTGGCGAAGGAATTTTAAATGAATTTGCCCACGACCAAGAGGAAATCGATCGTGCCGTTAAATACGGTAAAATTGGTTCAAAAATGCATACAGCAATGCATGAAGTTATAGGACACGCTTCAGGAAAATTGAATCCGGGAGTTGGGACGCCAAAAGAAACTCTTAAGAATTACTCTTCAACACTTGAAGAAGCACGTGCTGATTTAGTAGCGTTGTATTTCTTACTTGACCAGAAATTAGTTGATCTTGGTTTAATAGAATCGTTGGAAGTAGGAAAAGCAGAGTATGATGATTACATCAGAAATGGAATGATGGTTCAAATGAGAAGACTTGAAAAAGGCGCTGACATTGAAGAAGCGCATATGAGAAACAGACAAATTGTAGCTTCATGGGCATTTGAGAAAGGTCAAGCTGAAAATGTTGTTGAGCGCATTGAGAAGGATGGAAAAACATATTTTGAAATCCATGATTATGAAAAACTAAGAGTGATTTTCGGTGATTTGTTGAAAGAAATCCAACGAATTAAATCAGAAGGAGATTATGAAGCAGGTAAAAATCTGGTTGAAAATTATGGAGTTAAAGTAGACACTGAACTTCACCAACAAGTATTGGATAGAGCTGAAGCGCTTGATATCCCTCCTTACAATGGATTTGTAAATCCTATTTTAACTCCTGTGATGGACGAAAATGGAGAAATTACAGACATAAAAATCACACAACCAGAGAGTTTCGGAGCTCAAATGTTGAATTACTCTGAAAAATATGGTTTCTTAGCAAAATAAAAAAACTCACTATGAAAGCGATTAATATCATTGGCATTTGTTTAGCCGTTATTTTATTCCCTGTTTGCGTTTATTATATTGATGCAACAAGTACTGCAAGATGGGCTTCTTGGGATTGGTATGGAGGATACAGTTCTTATTATGGACCTTCTGCCGCAGATGTAACTTTAGAAGCAGCAGGAATCAGTATACTATTTGTTGGATTCTTTATCTACCAAAGTATCCTGAACATGACCAAAATTAAAACCACTACCTCTAAAGTAATGAGCATCATTGCTGTTTGTTTAATGGGGATTGCCTTTTTGGTGAATTTAATGATGATGGCAAGTGACGGCGGAGCAACTTATGATGAAGGTGGAGCAATACATGTATTTGTGAGCTTAATCATGATCGCTTTTTCAATTGTCTTCCTAGTTCAGACGGTAAATTTCGGAAAGAAAGCCGTGGTTTCAAACAATGAAATTATTGATGACGAAGGGTTAGAAGACATTGTATAATCGACTATAATTTTATTCTAGAGGGGCTATTCGCCCCTCTTTTTTTTGTGCAATAAATTCCTGAATCGAGGCGTTTTAAATAAATGATCGCCAAGTTAAAACTCCTATTGGCAGCCACTTCTATGCTGCTTCTTTCATCCTGCGCTTACATGCTAGATGAGTTATTTTTTCATAAAGATGAAACCCAAGAATGCATCTTGTATGAAAACGGATTGCCCTATGACCATTATTATTCTTCTGGTGGGTTTTATGATAGAGCGTGCGAAAAATGCCAAGAAGACTTATCCTATTATGAAACAGCTTATCCATCTGACGACTACCATTGTGATTGTCATCTTTATGTGGAGGAAGAAGAAGAAACAGTTTGTGATGGAGTCTTTTAGAGTCCTCTAGAATCCATATAAGCATGAAACAATCGAGCGTTTCTATTGTGCTCAGAAAGTGTTGCTGCAAAATTGTGTAATCCGCTATTGTCTGGCTTAGCACACATAAAATAATAGTTGTGATCTTCAGCATTTAAAACGGCGTCAATAGCTTTTTTACTTGGTATCTTAAGTGGACCTGGAGGCAAACCAGCATACAGATAGGTGTTGTAAGGACAATCTCTTTTCATGTGCGCATGCGTGAGGCGCTGAACACCCTCTAGTTCATCCCCCCAACAAAACTTAGCGGTTGGATCAGACTCTAGCTTCCATCCTGACTTGAATCGGTTAATGTAAAGCCCTGCAATAGTTTCCCATTCTTGCTGAAAGACACCTTGTTCTGACTCAATAATACTCGCTAGAATTGTTACTTCAGATTGCTGTAAGCCTTTTTGATTCAACTTTGCCTTTCGGTCATCATTCCAGAAGGTCTTAAATTGATCTGCCATAAATCTTACAAATTCATCTGCGGACATATCCCACTCTCCTACCTCATAGGTATCTGGCAAAAAAAGAGCCATCATGGTGTTTTGCGTAAACCCATATTCATTTACAGTGGCATCACTCTTGATTAACTCAACTATATCTGCGGAATCAGCTTCAATGCTGGGTGCCACTTTCCCTGCCATTTCTTCAATGGTATTGCAATTGTTAAATGTTATTCTAACATCTTTTTTTTCTTGATTACCATTCTTGAGCGCATAAATGATTTCTTTGTTCTTAAAAGACCCACCGAGCTCGTATTTACCTGGCTCTACTTTTTCATCTGTAAAATCTAATTTGTTTGCAAAACTCAGAAACTCTGATTTTGACATGATTTTTCCGTCCAAAATCTCTCCAACATCATTTAAGTTACTTCCTGTTGGAATATAAATTTCATAGACATCTGACAGTTCTTTCCCTGAAAAATGAAGATCATAATAAGGCTTCCCAAAAAAGAATCCGGCTCCAAAAATGACAATTAACAAAATGAGATATACTAACTTTTTCACACCAACTGTTTTTGATACATAATCTCATCTAACCAGTCAATTTGGTCGTTAAACCACTTTATTTTTCGACCCACTTCAACATAACCTGCTTTTTCAAATAGCGATTGACTTTCTGTATTGTCTTCAAGAATATTACAGTACAAATTTCGAATACCAACAACATTCAATGCATATTCATCCAACAAGGCTAATGCTTCAGAAGCATAACCTTTGCCCCGGTGCTCTTCCTCAATCAAAATACCAACACCGGCGCGCTGATGTTTCGGATCAAAATCAAACACGTCAAGTGATCCTATTGGAACTAAGTCATGAAGTTGCGTGATAATAAGACGAATTTGTTTTACTGCATAAATATCTTGGGCACTATTCACATATTGCAAAATCAATTCTTTAGAGAAAGGTACGGATGTATTACTTACTCGCCAGTTTTTGTGATCATTCTCCCACTCTAAGATTTTATCCACGTCCCATGGCTCAATTGCCCTTAATCGTATTTTGTTTCCCTGTAGCATCTCTGTTTTTCAATGCTTGAATGTACGAAAATATCATCTCTTTCGTATAGCTGCGAAGTTCAAAATTGCCTGAATTATTCAACAAGTTTTCAAGATTAATTTGATAAGAATCACCAATTAATTGAGCGTCATATAATTCTGGGATGAGTTGATGAACCATTTCAGACCGAGATGAAGGCAGAACGACTGTTTTTAAAGGAACAAAACAAGAAGTTTTACTAGTATCTACCGAATCATATTGACTAAATACAGCAGCCGTATTCTTCAGTTCTTTTTGAATTTCCAAAAGAATGACCTTTTTTTGGGCACGCTTTAGTTTGGATAATAATTGTTCAGCATCTAGTCCTATCTCTGCCTCTTTAAACGTGAGACTGTAATACTTACCCTGCACAATTAGTCCCAAATGAGGAATTGTTTGAGGATGGATCAAAATCAGATAGTTCTTTGTAGGGTCTAGATCTACAAATTTCTTAGGTGCCAGTACTTCAGCCATTTAATACTCCTTTGAATACAAATTCAGCCGGACCGTTTAACCATATTTCATGAAATTGGTTAAAATCGTCCGTTTTCAAATTAACACTCAAATCTCCCCCTCTAGCTTTTACCTGAACTTCATCAACATGTATTTCTTTCTTTGCTACATAGGCTAAAGCTGCAGCTGTTGCACCTGTTCCACATGCCAAAGTTTCGTTTTCTACTCCCCTTTCATATGTTCTGATTGCAATGGCACCTTCACCCAACTCTTGGACAAAGTTCACATTGATTCCGTCAGTTTTGTATTCTTGCGAATACCTTATATTGTGCGCTTCAGGAATAATATTAACCTCTTCAATATCAGTTGAGAATATGATATAATGCGGTGAACCCGTATGCAAAATCATATCCTGATTCTTGGTCTCAACCCCATTCACTTTGCCCATTTGAATTTGAACTTGATTGCCAACAATTTTAGCTTGATGGCTACCATCAACAGCTAAGAACGTTAAGTCGTTTTGACAAATTCCGAGTTGTTTGGCGAAAGCAACTGCACAACGCGATCCATTTCCGCAAAAACTTCTCGATCCATCAGGATTTAAAAAGTCCATCTCAAAATCATGATCCGGATTGTTTTCAATGAAGATAATACCGTCAGACCCCACTCCGAATCTGCGTTCACACCATTTTTGCGCCAATTTTTCTTTTACAGCATCTGCTACTTTTTTATCACGATTATCAATCATGATAAAATCATTCCCGGCTCCATGAAATTTACTGAATGGTATCATTAGAATAGCTCAGATTTTTCAACCTCCAAATATGGCAAGAAATCTTCCGTTTCCCTGATAGAATAAAAGATATTTTCTGTCGAAAAGTAATACTGATTTTTCTTTCTGTAGATTCTGTAGTTCGTTTGCTCAGGCATACCATACAATATCAATTTGTTACGATTCAATTTGTATCCTGAGTAACCTAAAGGTGATTCCCAAAACTCAATTAAAATTTGATCAGGTAATTGCTGTGTGAGGTTCATCATCTCTGAAAGCAGCGAATCTTGCATTTCATTTTCCTCCAGCACCTCCACCTTTATCCAGGCCGACTTCTTTAATACTTCTCGATTGATAGAAATATCATCTTCATTTATAAGTGTATCAACTACTTCTGCTATGAAAGTAGTATCAATAAGGTCAAGAGTGTCAAGCGTTGACGTAGTGTCAATTTCTACTTCTTCGGGCACGTTCACAAGCTGAGTTTCCACCACCGTGTCATGCACAAACTCAGTGATGTACTCGGTTGTGGTATTTTCGGTAACTTCTTTGGCTGAAAAACCACTACCAATAAAGTAACCAATAACAAGCCCAACACCTAATAATCCTATGGAAATCAAATACTTCATCAATTCTTTGGCAAAATTAGAAATTCTCTCAGATCAACAAGATTTTCTTCTTTTTTTTCACCCATAAGCTGCACTCGAATAAATATTTAACATCAATTTTCTTGCCTTGGATATCCCATTGACTTAAATTTGTAGCAACTACTACCTTTATGAACCCTTTTAGAAAACACATAGGACTGCTATGGCTGTACCTGTATGTGGCACACGCATCTTTCAGTCAAAACTCGCTAGAATCACAAATTGTCTTGGATCAAAACTTGGCAGATAGACCTTTCTACTCTGAAGAGATAGGAAGATTATATAACCAGCCCAGCTATTACTCGCATCCAGATTTTGGAAAACTTACCTTCTCAGCACCCTACCTAAAAAACGTGGTCGAAGACATTTCGAAACGAACCGAATTTTCTAGGTATTATGTTGATATAGATCATCCAGCTTACTTCTACATTGAAAAATCTACCAAACCTCTTCATATTGATGTGAATGGTGACTGGATCGCAATCGACCCTTCACTGCACCAATTAAATCAAGATTTCTATGTTTCGGGAATGCAGCACTATGCGACTAGTCTGAATAAACTGAATCAGTCTACTGGGATTTCATTCAAGAATGAGTTTATCTCTTTTAACCACATCACCCTCAAAAAAGTGAACCTAGATAATTCAATTGAACTGATTGAGGCAAATTGGTCTGACATAGAAGTGAACAACTTTACTGCTTATATCACGAATGTATTTCCGGAAATCGACTTGGAAATAAAGTTTGCTGAAGGCAGTGTAAAGTCAAACTATATAATCAAACAGAACCTAAATGTGAAAGAGTTGCACTTTCTAGATGATCTAGAAATGAGTCCCAATATGGAGGTGATGCTATCAGCTCAAAACCCGTTCGGGCTAGAATTTGCTGAATTCTATAACACCAATACTTCGACTACCGAAATCATTGTACAGCCAGCAAGAACATTTGACGCATCTGAAAGTCACGAATCTTGGTTGAGTTCATTTGTTTTAACTGGAGATATATTAGCCGTTGTTTGTGATTCAACGCATTTAAATGATCCAAATATTCAGTATCCAATCACTGTAGATCCAACATTTATTGCAGTTGGTCCTGTTGCCAATGCCGGTGGTATAATCGGATCACTCGTCACTCCCGCCTCATGTACCAACAATATTGTAGTTAATTACCCAGGTGGATCAGAACCTTGGGATGTTCAATACGCTTGGACCGTAGTTTCTGATTTTTGTGCTCAATTTTTAGTTGACTTTGGCGTTTTTGTCGACTGTTGGATGAGTGAAGCTCAAGTTTGGGTGGAAAGCAGTTGCGGCGGAACCTCTCCTGCCGGAGCACCAGGGAATGTTTGGACATGCCCGGGCTGTAATAACATAGGAACGTGGAACCCAACAGTACCATTTGGATCAAGTGGAAACCAGGCCATGACGCAATGTTTCGCACCTTCGTGCGCCAACCAAAATATGACATTTACGATCAACTTGAATCGAACATTTTGCAATAGTGCTTACGGATTTGATGATTGTGTTTGGCTAAATAGTTATTGCCAATCTTTAGACGATTGGTCGGTAACCGTGCAGGGACGCTCAGTTGAAACATTAGGAAATACGGCTACAGGTAATGGAACTCAAAATATTTTTGACGCAGACTGTGCCGGAACACAAAATTTAGACCCTACACCACTCTACGGAGTTCCGGGTTATACTTATTTATGGAGCACAGGTGCAACTTCTTCTACGATTTCAGTTCCCGGAACAGTTTCAACCTACACGGTAGATGTCACTGATGCCTGTGGTACAACTGTTACTGCAACATTTGATATTGGATGTCCCCTTGAGTCAACTGAACCTTTCTTTGAAATTGAATTGAATGAACAAAAAGAGGCCATTCTAAAATGGAACAAGGCGCATTTTAATGCAGATGAATATGTGATTCAACAACTCATTGGTGAGAATTGGCAGACAATTGCTGTTATAAAAGGAACAGCTTCTGATAAGCACGAATTCAATCACGGCCAGTTAAAATCTGGAGAAAACACTTTCAAGTTAATTCACAACTCTGATGGAATTGCTATTCATGAAATGTTAACAAGTCATTATAAAGAATTTGATTTCGATATCTATCCGAACCCTTCGAATGGAAAATTCACCTTTAAGGCAGACAGTGACTTTAAAAAGGGATTAAAACTGCAGGTATCAACCGTATCTGGAGTTATTATTGAAGAAATATCAATTGAACAAAATGTACAAACAATCTATCTAAACCAGCTTGAGGCAGGATACTATATGATTAAAATTATGGATGGAGAACAATTAATCTCTACTAAGAAACTGCTCATCAGACCGGAATAAAATCGATCAGATAGTTTTTACGATTTAGATATTTAGAATATCGCTTGTACGAGCGACTCGGGTAATATATGAACAGACAGCTCCCTTCTTTGATCATTTCAACAACCTGCTCAAAGCCATCAAATGGTAGCGCAGGGCAGCCATATGATCGACCTAGCTGACAGCCATTCTTTTCAAGGAATTCATAAGAAGCGTAATGTGCTCCATGCATCACTACCCCTCTACTACTTGCCTTGCTATTCGAATACTCCATACCCTTTAAACGCAATGCCAAATCATACTTTCCACTGTAGGTAGAAGTGGTAACATAGAAACCTAAACTACTTTGGTGAGAATTATTTTCATTTGAAAAATGTTTAGCATACAATCGACCTGAGTTGGCGCCATGTGAGCACAGTGATTTGTGTATGATTTCAATATTGCATAAATCGATAATATACAATCTAGAAGCACTTGATGGCTGCGTAAAATCAATGATTGTCAAGGTATCTTTACGCTTCAATTCTTCTCGTTTTTCTAGGTTATGATATCCAATGAGTCCTTGCTTAAGAGCATCATAAGATAAAGAGGCATCATTCAACTCAGAATAGACAAATGAGGTGTATTCATCAAATAATTGAAGTGCTTGATTTTTTATTGAATCTACCTGAAGTAGTTCAAGTTGATTTGGTTTTTCTGGATGTCCTTCATGACACGACCCATGATTGACAAAAACAAAAAATCCAACCAACAAAATGGCTAAATTCTTCATATTTCCTTGCTTGCTTGCTGTGCAAATGTACGAAAAACACCTACTTTTGTTTCCGCTCGTTTGTTAAACAACCTTAAAAGCAGCTGAATACAACATGTCAACTAAATCAGAAATCGATAAAAGAAGAACCTTTGCTATTATCTCCCATCCAGATGCTGGGAAAACTACCTTGACTGAGAAATTACTTCTTTTCGGAGGAGCCATTCAAACTGCGGGGGCTGTTAAAAACAACAAAATTAAAAAGACAGCTACTTCCGATTTCATGGAAATCGAAAAACAGAGAGGAATTTCAGTTGCGACTTCAGTTATGGCATTCGAGTATCTAGGAAAGCAAATTAACATTCTAGATACACCTGGTCACAAAGATTTCGCAGAAGATACTTATCGCACACTTACTGCTGTTGACTCTGTAATCCTAATCATTGACTGTGCAAACGGTGTTGAGGCACAAACAGAGCGATTAATGGAGGTTTGCCGAATGCGAAAAACGCCAGTAATCATATTTATCAACAAAATGGATCGTGAAGGGCGTGACTCTTTTGATTTGCTTGATGAATTGGAAGACATGTTGAAGATTAAAGTCAAACCACTTTCTTGGCCAATTGGAATCGGGGCAACTTTTCAAGGAGTGTACAATATGTATAATTCTGAACTAAATCTGTTCTCTGCCAACAAAACCAAAATTTCAGAAGATGTAGTGAAGATTCAAGATCTCGAAGACCCTCAATTGGAAGAAATCATTGGTGAAGAACCAACAGAAACACTTAAAGAAGAGATTGAATTGGTTAACGGAGTTTATGACGAGTTTAAACAAGAAGACTACCTGAATGGTGATGTGGCTCCTGTATTTTTTGGATCTGCGATCAACAATTTCGGGGTAAAGGAATTATTGGAAACTTTCCTTGAAATTTCTCCTTCGCCCATTGGTAGAGAGACAAATATTGGATTTATAGAGCCAGAAGGAAAAGATTTCTCAGGATTTGTTTTTAAAATTCACGCCAACCTAGACCCTAATCACCGTGACCGTATTGCATTTCTTAGAATAGTTTCAGGTAAATTCGAGCGAAATAAGTTCTACAATCATAGCCGATTAGATAAAAAGCTCAAATTCCCGAATCCCACTTCTTTTATGGCTCAATCTAAATCAGTAATTGATGAAGCTTTTCCTGGAGATGTGGTTGGACTTTATGACACTGGAAACTTTAAAATTGGAGATACATTAACTGAAGGGAATACATTTTCGTTTAAAGGAATACCTTCATTCTCTCCAGAGATTTTCATGGAGTTGGAGAACAAAGACCCAATGAAATCTAAACAACTTGAAAAAGGTATCCAGCAATTAACTGATGAAGGGGTTGCGCAGTTATTTGTGCAACAACCTGGTAACAGAAAGATTGTAGGAACTGTAGGTCAATTACAATTTGAGGTGATTAAATACAGATTGGAAAATGAGTATGGTGCTAAAGCAGAATTTGTGCCGAAAAGATTCCATAAAGCGTGTTGGATGACCACAGACAATCAGGAACAGCTCGAACAATTCATCCGCGCAAAATCCATATATATCGCTAAAGACAAGGACGACAACCATGTATTTTTGGCCGAAACTCCTTTCTTGCTACAAATGGCTCAAAGTGATTATCCAGACATTACATTCCATTTTACGAGCGACTTTAAAATAGAGCAAGAACAATAAGTTTCTACTCTTGAACTTGATTTAAATTCAATTAAAACATTACCTTTTGTCCAAACAATTGGATTTAATTGAATTATTTAGGTCATGCATATCTGGCGCGAAAGTATCCTGAGTTGATTGCGGGAAATTTTGCTGGAGATTCCTACAAGGGAAAGCTCTCTAAATTTGATCATCTACCAAAATACATTGTTGATGGAGTCCGCTTACACCGGTTTATTGATAATTTCACTGATCATTCTCCCCATTTAGTTCAAGCATCAAAACTACTCAACCAAGAAGGAATACAACGTATTACTTTTATCGCCCTGGATATTCTGGTTGACCACTATTTGGCAAAAAACTGGAAAGATTATCACGAAACCCCTTATCCCGATTTTATTCATTGGATATATAGCCAAACAGATCCTCATTTAGATTACATTGATGACGAATTTGATATGCTCTATTATCGCATTAAGAAATATGGTTGGATGCTTGATTATGCGGAGGAAGATGGAATTCAAAAAATTCTAAGACAATTCTCAAAACGCATCCCGTTTGAAAACAACCTTACTTTAGCGTTTGAAGCGTATAAAAAACACGAACAAACGTTTTCAAATCATTTTAAAAATTTCTTAATCGAAATAGAAGACGCTTCGGACGAATTTATTTTAAGCCTTCAGCAATAATTTGTAGTTTGATTTCTCATGCGATTGCTCTATTTAACCATACCTCTTATGCTCTTGCTTTCATGCAATGAAGACAAACAAGAAATTGAAGTGGTAGAAAAATGCAGTCGAGATTGGGAGGAAATCAAAGAAGATAGCGTCATCACTGTGCTTGCCGAGAACAGTCCGGTTTCCTATTTTATCTACAGAGGAAGAAATCGAGGGTTTGAATATGAGTTATTGCATGAATTTGCAAAAGATATGAATGTTCGTCTCCAACTCAAGATGGTGAATAATTTGGATGAAATGTATCAATTGCTTGAAAATTGTGAAGGAGATGTTATCGCTTGTCATCTCACCAAGACCCCTGAGCGTGAGCAGTTCATTGATTATTCTACATCATATCTTCAAACCCATGAAGTACTTGTTCAGCGAATCCCCCATGACACAGATACGGTAAATGTGCTCATCAATCAAATTGAGCAGTTAAAAGACAAAACCATACATGTCTGGAAAAATTCTTCTTTTTGTGCACACTTGAAGGAGTTGAATGATCATCTTGATTTGAACCTTAACATTGTTCCTACTGAGGGAGATCTGATTACAGAAGAACTGATCAGAATGGTGGCTGATGGTGAAATCGATTACACAGTTGCGGACGAGAGCGTGGCTAAAATTGATTTGAACTACTACAAAAACCTGGACATAAGTCTTTATTTGAGTGATCCACAAGAAATTGCCTTTGGATTGAGAAAAAATTCAGGCACTTTTCTCGACACCTTGAATTTCTGGTTGAATGATCGTAAAAATCAAAGTGCAATTGGAGAAGTCAAGCGTAAGTACTTCAAAAGAAAAAGTATTACTCAGAAAGGTAACCAAGAATTTTCATCATTGTTAGAAGAAGGAAAACTATCTCCTTATGACGACATTATCAAAACTAAGGCTGAAGAAATTGGATGGGATTGGCGGTTTATAGCGGCAATCATTTATCAAGAATCAAAATTTGAGACATGGAAAGTATCCTGGGCGGGCGCGTATGGGCTGTTTCAATTCATGCCTTCTACAGCAGCTGCATATGGAATAAACAGAAACTCTTCTGCTGAAGCCCAAATCAACGCTGGGATAAGAAAACTCAATAAAAACTTCAATCAATGGCTTGAAGAAGTGAGTGACTCAACTGAATGCATGAAGTTTACACTGGCCACATTTAATGCAGGTAGAGGTCATATTGATGATGCAAGAGCATTGTGCGAAAAACATGGCAAAAATCCAGATGTTTGGGATGATAATGTCAATGAAATGCTACTCAATCTCTCAAAACCTCAATACTACCGGGATGAGGTTGTGCGTAATGGTTACATGAGAGGAATTGAGACCTATGAATACATTATAGAAGTATTTCAACGTTATGAAGAATATAAGTCAGCCTTCCCTGAGGAAGGTGATGATGATTCAATCTTTTAAGAGAATTGCTTGTTTATTTCAGCAAAAGCGTATCTTTGCAGTCCTTTTTAGAAGGAAAATTAATTATTAACCGGAGTTTCGCACTCCAATTTATAAATGCTAAAACATGGCAACTAAAATTAGATTACAAAGACACGGAAAGAAAAGAGCTGCATTTTATCACGTAGTTATCGCTGATGAAAGAGCAAAAAGAGATGGTAAGTTCATTGAGAAAATCGGAACTTACAATCCAAATACAGATCCTGCAACAATCGATTTACAGTTTGACAGAGCTTTGCATTGGGTAAAAGTTGGTGCTCAACCAACTGACACTGTAAGAGCTTTATTGTCATACAAAGGAGTATTGTTGAAAAACCACCTTGATAAAGGTGTTGCTAAAGGAGCTTTAACAGAAGCTGATGCTACTAAGAAGTTCGAAGCATGGATGAAAGAAAAAGAAGCTAAAATTTCAGGGAAAGCAGAAAACATTGCAAAAGCGAAAGCTGACGCTGCTGCTGCTCAATTAGCAAAAGAACAAGAGCAAAATGCTGCTAAAGCTGCTGAAATCGCTGCTAAAGAAGCTCCTGCTGTTGAAGAAGCACCTGCTGCTGAAGAAGGTGGTGAAGAAGCTCCTGCTGCTGAGGCTACTGAAGAGGCTCCTGCCGCTGAAGAAGCTCCAGCTGAAGAAGAAGCTGCTAAAGAAGAAGAATAATCTTGCTTTTAAGTATCTTCGGTTAGAAGATTATGTTTTTAAAAGAAGAGTGTTTTCGACTGGGATCTATTGCAAGAATGCATGGATACAAAGGAGAGGTTTCAATCTTTCTTGATGTCGATAACCCCAATGATTATAAAGAACTGGAATCAGTTTTCGTTGAAATAGACGGAAAACTGGTTCCTTTTTTTTTGGAACACCTTTTCATCCGAAATAAAGGTTTTGCTGTAGCTAAGTTTGAAACTGTCAATTCTGAGCAGCAAGCACAGCGCCTATTGAAATGTCCGCTTTACCTCCCACTCGAAATTCTACCTGAAACAGAAGGAAACGAGTTCTACTATTTTGAAATCGAAGGTTTTCAAGTGATTGATGAAAACTTTGGTGAAGTAGGAATCGTAGAGAAAGTGATAGACCTTTCAGGAAATCCAATCATACAAATAATGGCAGGAGATAAGGAAGTTCTTTTGCCCAATCAAGACCAGTTCATTCAAGAGGTTGACAAAACGAATAAAATCCTCAGAACGAAAGCTCCTGAAGGTTTAATTGAAATGTACCTGAGCTAAAATGAGCATCTTTCATTTCAAAGAATTTAGCATCTGTCAAAGTGAAAACGCCCAAAAAATTGGAACAGATTCCATGTTATTGGGCGCTTGGACTAGTCCGGGACATCAACGAATTTTAGATATTGGTACCGGTACAGGAATCTTAGCCTTGATGATGGCCCAGAAAAACCCATCTAGTGTTATTACAGCAATTGAACCGGTAGCAACGAACTTCAATGAAGCTGTAAACAATTTCAACGCATCAAAATACAGCCATCAAATCCTTGCAATTCAGACAGAATTACAACAGTTTGGTGCAGTCGAAAAATTTGATCTCATCATCTGTAATCCACCTTATTTTAACTCGACCTACCTGAGTGATTCTGATATTCGCAATCAAGCTCGACACCAAACTAACCTCACTACCCATGAGCTTTACGAATGTGCAGCTGACCTGCTTTCAGAAGATGGCCTTTTCAATTTGATTATTCCTGCAAATGACCTAGAATCGCATCTTCATAGTGCAGTTCATGAAGATTTACATTTACAAAAAGTCTTGTTTACTATTAGTCCTGATGGAATCCGTAAAAGAGCGCTCATATCGGTCGGATTCAATGAAGTCGATCCACAAGAAGTTCAAATGCTAATCAAGGACAAAAACAACCAATACTCAAAAGAGTACATCCAATTAACAGCAGATTTTTACCAGAAAGATCTCAGTAAAAAGCATTAAAGGTATTCGAGTAAACCAATAATTATCGCCAAAGTGAAGGCGCAAATTCCGATATACTTCATCCATTTTTGAAATGAACTTATGATACGGTGAAACTTTCCTTTTGTACCCGAATTAATGATGTAAGACAACATATTCCAAGAGACAACTTGAAATGCAGCGAACATAAACCAGTATGAATACCCTTCAAAAACTGCAGTATCACCTCTCTTAGTTGGTATTATAAAACGTAGATCTTGGAGGGTCTTTATTGACCAAACGAACAAGCCCAACCCTACCAATAGAAAGAATACGTATTCGATAGCTGTCAATTCATATTCATGTTTCTTTTCTGTATTCATTTGGTAAAAGGTAAGAATCATTGATTGGACGGTACCCCTTAAACCACAATAATAGCTTAATTTTGAAAGTACTCAAAAACAGCACATGAAAATCCTACAAAAAGTGATTGCCTTAATCACAGTCTTAATTAGCACTTTATCATTCTCCCAAGTCAACATGAGCCAATTGGGCTATCTTGACCTCAGAACAATGCACAACTCTGACCTCAATGACATTTGGGGATATACAGACGAAAACGGCAATGAATATGCAATTGTTGGTTTGATGGATGGTGTTTCAGTTTGTGATGTGACAGATCCGGCAAACCCAACAGAATTAGCTTATTTCCCAGGAATGAATTCCATCTGGAGAGACATTAAGGTATGGGATGACTATGCCTACATTACCACTGAAGCTAACCAAGGTTTGCAAATCATTGATTTGACTCCCTTACCTGGATCAACTACATTGAGTTCGTCTATTTATACAGGACCTGTTGGAAATGAATGGGATGCAGCTCACAATATTTACATTGATGACAATGGAATAGCCTACATTTTTGGAGCAAACAGAGGAAATGGCGGAGTAATCATGCTTGATGTAAACACAACTCCAGGAACTCCTGTTGAAATCGGAACTTTTGATCAGTGGTACTGTCATGATGGATATGTAAGAAATGATACTGGATACTTTTCACATATCAATGACGGATTCTTCTCTATCGTAGATTTAGATGGATTCGGAACACTGGGATTAACAGAAGTGATAGGTTCACTAACAACTTCTTCAGTTTTTACCCATAACTGCTGGACTTCAGATGATGGAACTGTATTGTTCACAACAGATGAAAAAGAAAACGGATTCATTGACTCTTACGATATTTCTGATCCGACTAATCCTATATTTTTAGACAACATTCAATCTTCACCAGGAGATAATGTCATACCTCACAATACCTACATCAAAGGAAATCTAGCAATCACTTCTTACTATTGTGACGGAGTTGTTGTTCATGACGTATCTGATCCTTCAAATATGGTAGAAGTTGCAAATTTTGATACCGCTCCTGATTACAGCGGAGATACATTTAATGGCTGCTGGGGTATCTTCCCTTATTTTGCTTCAAACAACCTAATTGCTTCTGATATTGAAAAAGGACTATACGTATTATCGATTGCCCCTACCCTTTCAGCTTATTTACAAGGTACAGTAACTAATGCTGGAAATGGTCAACCCATTAATGCCGCTTCAATTGAGATTTTAGGAACTGCCGTGAATGATAATACTGATGTTTTAGGAGACTACAGCATTGGGTTCACCAACAGCGGCACCTATGATGTTCGTTATTCTGCCAATGGTTTTTATACAGATACTATTGCTATTGATTTTGTGACTGGGCAAGTGGTGACTCAAAATGTTGCCTTAGAACAAATCCCTTTATTTAATACTACAATTACTGTAATAGACGGAGAAACATCTTTACCTGTAGAGAATGCTCAAGTGAGAATTGATCATACTTTACAATCATTTGAGGGAATAACAGACGTTAATGGCGAAGTGAGCTTTGATTTGTTCTATGAAGACAATTATGACATTTCAGCTGGTCAATGGGGTTCTGTAACTGCTTGCCTATCTCCACAAATGCTGACAGTCGCAAATAATGACGTGACTCTTGAGATATTTGATGGTATTTATGATGATTTTACTTTTGACTTTGGATGGATTGCGTTAGGCACTGCTACTGCAGGAGACTGGGTAAGAGAGATTCCGTACGGAACGAGTTCTGGCGGCGACAACCCTACTCCTTACACTGATGTCAACTCTGATTGCAGTAACATGGCTTACTTAACCGGAAACGGAGGAACTGATCCGTGGAATGATGACGTGGATGATGGCTATGTACAATTATCTTCTCCGGTTTTTGATTTGAGTGGGTATGTCAATCCAGGAGTAAGTTTCAATTATTGGTTTTACAATGGTTTTGGATCAGGTACACCAAATGACGACCTTGAAATTCTTATGTCAAACGGTACTGAGGAGGTTCAAATTGATTTACTCAACTTGAACAACGCTGTAGAAAGTGATTGGACACTTTATGAGTTTAAGGTGACTGACTATCTTTCTTTAACCAACACAATGCAGATTAAATTCATTTGCACTGACAATCCTTCTGGTCACGTAACTAAAGCTGGAATTGATCATTTCTATATCGAGGAAAAATCTACTGCTGAATTGAATGAGGCGTCAGAAAGCATTATGGTTTATCCAAATCCAGCAAATGACATCATTTTTATTCAAGGAATACAAGACGGAACAGTAGTATTGACTGATGTTCAAGGAAAGGTTGTCCTAACTCAATCACTAATTGATAACACATTAAATGTTGCTTCAGTAGAACATGGACTGTATATCATGCAGCTGCTAGATGAAGAAGGAAACCTGATCAAGCAGCAGAAACAGATGATTGAATAATCAATCTTGAATAATTAAGTCATCTACTGTATTCATGTTTGCCTCTGCTTTGTTCTCTCTGCGTTTTAAGAAGAAATAGAACAAAAAGCCTATCATGAACCCGAGAAAAGCAAGAAAGAAGCCCATTGATAATTCAATGATGATATACCCTTTCTCATAATTCCCTTCACTTGTTCTCATTTCTACATACAGACCAATGAGCGCGATCATACCAGCAAGATTAGCAATCATACCTTGCTGCACGCGTTTGACCCCGTCTCCCATAAATGCAAAAACTGCTGCAAAAATCCCCAGTAATAACGAAATTAAAGCAAATACTTTCGGGGGCATATAGTCGGTATCATCAGTTGCTGCTTCTTCGTTTGAAGTTAAACTGGCCTCTTCATCAGCCGCCAAAAAAGAATCATCTTCATTTTGGGTAGATGTGTTGAAAGAAGTTCCCGTGCATAGATTGATTCCGGTCAAATTATCCACTTTCATGTTGTTACATTTTACCACACAGAAAGGCATAAAAAATGAAATCAGAACAATAACTGAGGATATTTTAGGAATTCCCTTATACTTCTTGAAATTAAATCTTGCCATAAATTTTAGATTCTAAATCCAATTATACAAACGTCATCTAACTGTTCATAATCACCTTTCCAGCTATTAAACACCTTGAATAATTCTTTCTGTTGCTCATCTGAAGATTTATCGGCTATTACAGCCAGTAATTTCTTCAATGAAGATGATTTAAATTTTTTCCCTTTTTCACCACCAAATTGATCGGCAAAACCATCTGAATACATAAAGCACATATCTCCTTTTTCAAGCTCTAATTCATGAGTCGTAAAAGACTGTGATGGCTCGAACTCACCCACTGGTTGCTTATCTCCTTTCAATTCAATGAATTCTCCATTCCTAACTATGAGGAACGGGTTGTTAGCTCCTGAAAATTGAATATGGTTCTTCACAGTATTGAGTTTACAAAGAGCTATATCCATACCATCTTTTATCACCTCTTCGCCAGAGTTCTTTTCAAATTGCTCTAGAATCAACTCTTTGGTTTTATCCAAAACCTGTCCTGGCTCAGTAATTTCAAATTCACGAACACTCCTATTCATGGCATTATTGCAAACTACAGACACCATGGCTCCTGGCACCCCATGACCTGTACAGTCAGCTACTGCGAACATCACCTCATCTTGAGACAATTTCTCTAGCCAATAAAAATCACCAGCGACAATATCCTTTGGTATATACAAAACAAAACTGTCCGTCAAATGCTCTTTAATCAGTTCATCAGAGGGTAAAATGGCATGCTGAATGCGTTTTGCATAAGTAATACTATCAGTTATTTCTTGTTGCTTTTCTTCAACTATTTTCTTTTGATGTTCTGCCTCTTCTCGCTGTTTCTCTGCCTCCTGTTTTTGTTCTAACACCTCAGCAGTTCTTTCTTGAACCGTAAGCTCCAATTGGTGGCTTCTCTTCTTTAGTGCGCTCATCCTTCCTTTGACTATCAGGTAGATTAGACCTCCAATAGCAACAATCATTAAAATTAGAAACCACCATCTCTTCCAAAATGGTGGATTAATCTGAAAACTCAGCACTAATTCATCAGATTGATAACCAAAAGCATTTTTTGCACTAATTCGTAATTTATAGATCCCTGCCTGTAAATTATCAAACCTAATTTTATTAGAAGCTCCATTGTTTACCCAATCATCCTGTAACCCTTCGAGGGTATATGAAAACTGATGTGGAGCCAATTGAAAGACTTGATTCGTGTATAAGTCAAACTCAATAAAGTTTTGGTCGTATTGCAACTGCTTGGCGCCATTATAAAATTCATCTAAATAATCAGACTTAATAGTATCCCCATTAACAATAATATGCTGGACCTTTAATTCAAATACGTCTTCCCTTGGCAACAATTCTTTAGGATTGAATACAACAATCCCATTCATAGAAACAAAGTACAAGTTACCTTTCTCATCCTTTTGGGCAATCGCTGGGAGAAAGTCACCCGAATTCACTCCTTGGTCTGATCCGAATCGTGTTACCTTATTCTCATCCCTATTCCAACGCAGCAGTTCAGAGCCAAGTGCCATCCAATAATCACCATAATCATCTTTAATAATTGAATTGACCTTTATTGTATTTTCAGAACTAATGCTGTCGGTTAAATCCTTAAAATTTGATGTGATTTCATTGAATGAGTACAGACCTCTAGAGGTCCCAACTAAGAAATCATCTGAATCCTCCACGTAAACACAATTAATTGTACTATCAGGAAAGTAATATTCATTACTTGATGGGCGAAACATTTTGAAGGAATCATTTTTCGTGTCATATATCAACAAGCGCTTCGAATACTCTGAGATAACCCAGTTCTTATTGTAAGTAATAAAAGAAAACTGCTGAGTCGGCCTAATTTCGACAGGTCCTTTTATCGTATCGAAATGTGACTCAAATCCATTCGTGTAATTGAATATTCTGATACCGTCACGCCCATTATACATACCGTAAAAAAAGCTCGTGACATTAACATCATTCTTAAACATGACGTTACCCATCCCATAGCTTTTATTGTGTTTAATTTTTTTACCCGTTTTCAAATCCATGAGATAAGGATATGTATCCAAATTGAAAAGAATACTATCACCAATGACTTTGAAACCTTCTACGCCTCTATTCTTTCTGTCTCTCGACAAGTAATCGAATTTATATGACTTTGTTAGAAGCAGCTGATTGTAGTCATAGACGAATAATCCTGTTTTGGAAGAAACAAATATTTCATTCGAATTCTTCACGTAAACCTGATTCACCGGAAGATTTTGAGCCGAGCTGTTTGAGTAATCTAAATTCATATCTGTCCAAAACATGGTTTTGAAACTATGCACGGAGGGACTGTAAACACTTAGATATTTTGAGCCATTCAAAACCCAAATATTTCCGAACTTGTCTTTTGATAATCCCTTTGATTGATTGGATGGAATGGCGTGAGCATTAAATGGGTCACTCACAAACATTTTTACTCTTTTGTTCACAACATTAACCACCATTATTCCTTGATTCAATGTTCCAATCCACAATTCATCTCCGTTCCGAACATAGCTGAGGGTATTCACTAAGTTTTGTCTGGATGGATCTTGCTCCGGTAATAAGACCCTTTCAACTTTGTTCATATCTGGATCATATAACAACAATCCACTGTAGGTTCCTAACCAATACTTTCCGTATTCATCCAAGTGAACGAAATGAACGATTCTAGAAGCTACTCTTATTGCTTTTGCCACTCCAATGGGAAGATGTTCTGTGGCTGCGTTCACATCCACAAAATCAAATGCTCCCGTTTGAGGGTTGAAGTAACCAGGAAAACCTAGTTCTTTGCTGGGGCCATGAAAAAAAGTTACAAAAAAATTCCCATCCTCTTGTATGACCATATCCTTAATGAACTTACCCGTGTTAGGATTGTATATGGTGTCTCCAAAGATGTATTGTTGATTTTCTGAAGTCGGATTAAACTTGATAAGACCAGCTCCCCAGGTAGTCAACCAATATTGTTCTTGTTGATCTTTTTTTACACGTACCACCAGGGCAGAGAGCTCTCCATCCGTCATCAATTCCGGAATGTCAAAATGTTCAAACGTTTCTGTTTTCAAATTAATCCTTGTGATAGCAGATTTATCGCGGTAGCTTACCCAAATCTCATTAGTATCCACAAGCGCCATCCCTGTAAGAGCATTTGATAGAAGTCCTGTTTTTCCTAATGAATCAGTAGGAAATAATTTTTTGAAATAACCATTGTGCTTAACAAGACCTTTTTCAGAAATAGCCCAAAAGAATCCATTATTATCCCAGCACATGGCTGCCAAAGATGAAGCATTGAAGTCTGAAGTTTCGAAATTCTTAAACTTTACTTCTTCTCTAAGTTGGGCAGATGCTCCTACACTTAAGAAGCTAAGAATGAGAATGAATAGTATCTTGAGGGCCAAATGGTTCATTTGGCTAAAGATATTGTTTTAGATGAAGAAAATAAAGTTGTGTTGAGCTATATATTTAGTTCTTTCTGGGAACGTACACATTTTTCAGGTGTTTTACGTCCTTTTGAAGATCTAGAATTGCTGCAGTCAATTCAGACTCTTGAAACTCTTGAGTAGGCATTTCATGAGAGATGTAATTCACAAACTTCCACATCTCAACAATTTGATTCGCATGCACCTCATAAGGCTCATAAGCAGGGTTGGTACTGCACAATTGAAAGCTTTGATTGTCTTCTAGTCGCTTGTAGACATTTTTGAATACAATTCCGTCATCTAGGGTGACCACTATATGCGGATAGCCATCTTTAATGTTGTTCCAATTTTCAACATACTCTCCTATTACATAGGATCCATCTGCCACTGGAGGCATGGAGTCTCCCTTGATGGGGAAAGTTCGATACTTTCTATCTTTTTTTAAGAAAGGTAATTGAAAAGTAGGTAAGACTGAAATGAAGGCTGGATCTGAGAATCCTGCAGTATAACCAGCTCTTGCCTTTTCTGGAACCAACTCAATGTTATCATTATTATCCGAATCAACAGTCATGGCTATGATTCGAACATTTTTACCTTCGATATCTGCTTCAATTCCTTGGTCTAATTTTTCCCACTCAGCCTCAGACATCTTAGATAAGTCTTTTTTAATGAGTTGGTCTAAAGACAATTTGTAATAATCACTGAACTTAACTAGTGTAGTCAAATTAGGCTCGGCTACTCCATTTTCATAACCACTGTAAGATGATCTAGTCAAGCCAAGCTCATTGGCTATTTCTTCTTGAGAAACTTGCTTGCGCTTTCTCAATAACTTTAAATTTTCTCCAATCATAATAATCAACTTTCAACTTCTACCAAAAGTGAAAATGACAATAATTTAGTCAAATATAAGTAAAAAAGATTAAATTTTAATCACTGAAAGCAATCGGATGAATAAAAACATGCTCTAAACCAGAGATATCCTCTGTTGAGAACAACTTAATTTTTTGTCCCATACACTTGAACAGATGAAGACTGTACCATCCTAAAAACTGAGATTCTATGAACTTTACCTCTATTTTCATAAAACAGAACTCTGTTTTTGTTTTACTATAGAAACTTGGTCGAAAAAAGTAGTTTTGCTCTCCTATCTTCAGTTGATTAATCTCGCCAAAAAAAGCTGCTTCTTTTTTGGATGATGGATAGTTAAAGAATTCTTGAGGTGTTGCTACCCTTTGTATTTTTCCTCGCTCCATGTACACAATTCGATCAGCCCACTCCATAGCCTCTAGCCCATTGTGAGTGACCATAATTGCCGAAATATTGTTCTTCTTGAGATAACGCTTGAGGTGACGAGAAATACGATCTTTTGTTTGAAAATCTAACTGATTGAACGGCTCATCTAATAGGATTAACTCTGGCTCATCTGCTAGTGCCCTTGCAATTGCTAGTCGTTGTTTCTGTCCTCCAGAAAGTTGTGTGGTTTGTCTTTTCTTAAAAGTCGTTAGCTTCATCAATCTCAGTAAATCAGCAATACGTTCTTCTTGATACTTTTTGTCAAACCTTAAGATTTTAAGACGAATGTTTTCTTCCACAGTATGGTAGGTATCTAACGCAAAATCTTGATTGACCAATCGAATATCTGCATGACCAGGAACTAACATGTCAGATGCATCCGGCAAAATTTCGTCCTGAAATTCAATTTGACCTTTCTTGACTGGCATAAAACCAGCTATTGCCTTCAATAAAGATGATTTTCCGTCTCCAGACGCACCTAAGACCACCAAAACCTCTCCTCTTTCAAGCTCAAAAGAGCAGTTTCTTACAACGCTTTTACTGTCGTAAGCTAAGGTAAGTTGGTTCACAGATAATATAGCCACAACACAAAGCTATAAGTCAATCATCTAAACCTGAAGTCTGAATTAAAAAGTTCTTAAGAGTTGCTTATTCATAAACAAGCAAAGAGTAGGTATCCAAATCCCCATCCTCTAGCCTGAAGCTGAATTCATAGTTACCCGGAAAATCAACATCAACATTGAATGTGGTTTCCCGTTCTATCAATTCTAGTTTACACGAACATCCTGAATATTTCGTTATCAGGGTAATTGCAAAACTCTTTCCGTTTTGACTGATGTCAAAGTGATCAAATTCACCGCAGTCATTTTCAAGAATATAATTGACGGTGACAGGATGCACTGTTCCCACCTTCACACTATCTGGAAAATCTTCAACTAAAGCACTTGCTGACTTTGTTTCATCACAAGGCGTTGATGGTTCCTCTTCACATGCGGTCATTATAGTGAGCGCGCTAAAAAATGCTATATATGCTATTTTTTTCATTTATTAAATCCCTCTATCAAAACAGTACATGACTTATTGAACGGTGCTGGATTCGAAGTTGAAGGATGCTGCAAATTCACAATCATATCGCCATTTGGCAAAAAGATTACCCCAGTGGTTTCAGCTCCTTTAGGCGCAACTGCGAAGCGCATTAAATCATCCACGGTTGGATACGCAATGCTCATGTCAAGAAAGTAGATTTCATTATAGAACTCTTTCTTTCGTTCAGCCTCTTCACTCACTCTGCCTCTATCGCACCAGTTGATGTCTTCGCTCAACACCAAATAAGTCTTACCATTAAAAGTAACGGAAGTGTTGCAATCAGGGTTGGAGAAAACTCCCGAAGAATCGCTGAACATGCCACCTTCAAGGTATGAACGCATCTTATTTGTAGACGGATCGAATTCCAACACTCGACCATACAAGTCGTCAAACTTTCCATCAGCAGTGGTGCAGTACATATTTACCCAATTTGGAACAGTGCCTCCTAGGGCTAAAGATTGATCCCAATTAAAGTAATCCTCACCTGTCTCCGAAATATATAATTTACCATCTATCTCCTCTATCCATTCATGTCTAATAATTAAAGTTGCCCCCTTTTGAACTGCTATCTTTCGGCAATTCACAAGTGAAGTGGTATCCATTGGAAGCTCTATCCACGATCCTGATTCTCCGTCAATAGATTGTTTGTAAGCGTATAATCGACCATTGTCATAATCACAAGAAGCTGGCATTTCTAACTTCATAAAAACACCTGGAGAATAATCATCAGTAATATAGGCTGTTTTACCGTCTGCTGTCACATGCACATCTTCATGCACCAATTTCCCCATAGATAAATGACGTTTTACCACTTTTTTAGATCTAGGGTCTACCTCTACTACATACCCTGTATTTTCCCACATAGGACGTCCATTATCATAGGTTCTATCAGCAATACCTTTAGAAGTGAAATACTCATTATTGTACCCCCAAGTTTCTTCACAAGTCAAAACATTGCCATTTGGAGCTAGACTTCCACCGCAATTACGATCAGTAAATCCAACCGAAGAGAAATCAATGTGATGGAAATCAGAGGTTATTTGCCAATGTCCTTCTACCAATTCTAGTTCAAAAACGGTGGCTCCTCCTCCATCCCCTAAATCGGCATTTGGTCCACTAGTCTCATGAGAAATATAGAGAATCCCCTTAGTTTCTGGTTGAATTGAATCTGGAATAAAAACGGATAAGTCATGTTTACCTTTTGCTGGAAACATTTGACCATCTGCTCTCCTGACTTGATCTGTTCCTTCAGAAAACAACACAGTATATTCAAATCCTTCTGGAATAAGTAAATCAGTTGTCTCGAAATTGGATGCAATAGACTCAAATAAAGGAATTGTGTCCAAAACTTCAACTGAATCTATTTCAGTTGTTTCAACTTCGTCAACAGCAGTAAAACTTTCTTCACATGCTAACAAGAAGAGTGGAATTGTAAAATATAGAATCCGTTTCATTTCAGCAAATTAGGCCGCTAAACTAATAACAAATTTGATACTTGACACCCTTTCAACTCTTTTAGATTTCTATGGCAATTACGCAGACGTCATCAATTTGCTCATAGCCCTTTGACCAATCTTCAAATGCTGATTTTAGAAAGTTTTTCTGAGCATCCAGATTCATTTCGATAGATTCTAGGATGAGCTTCTTAAAATTCTTGCTCTTTAGTTTTTTCCCTTTTTCACCTCCAAATTGATCAGCAAAGCCATCTGAGAACAAGAAAATTCGATCACCTTTTTGAGCAATAAATTCGTGTGTAATAAAGTTCTCACGATTGGCATACTTACCTACAGGTTGTTTGTTGGCTTTAATTTCATACAACTGATGCTTAAAGCCATCTAAAGCTGATTCTTGAGCTGCTGCATAATCCATCTCTCCTTTTCTAGTCAACCATAAGCTATTGTTTGCTCCCGAAAAGTTAACACAAGTACCCTCTGCAGTATCTCTAATCGAAATCATTGAAATATCCATCCCATCTTTTACTTCATCTGAACTTCTTTCAAATCGCTCAATCACCAAATCAGTTGCTTTGTCTAATATTTTACCTGTCTCACAAATGTTATGACCTTTCAAGGCTTGATTCAGAGCATTTGAACAAACCACACTTACCATTGCTCCAGGAACTCCATGACCTGTGCAGTCTGCAGCGGCTATGTATCTGTATTGTTCACCACTCTTTTCACATTTAGCAGTATCCATCCAATAAAAATCTCCTGCTACAATGTCTTTTGGTAAATAAAGCACAAAGTTTTTCTTAAAATTATCATTGATAAGCTGGTCGGGCGGAAGTATGGCTTCTTGAAGTCTTTTTGCATATTTAATACTATCCAATACTTCTTCACTTTTGTGCTCAATAATTTTCTTTTGCTCCGAGATTTCTTCGAATGAAGCTCTCAGTTGCTCCTCAGCCTCTTTTCTCAATCTCACCTCTTTTTTCAGTTTTCTGTTCCAGTAGTAAAATGACCCAAATATGAACAGCACCACCGAAGCAGATATGATGGCTATTCTGGATACTTTTTTCATATCAACACCATGCTCGTATTGAACGGTAATCCATTTATTCATGATGTCACTTTTCTCTTGCTGAGAAATAGCATCCATACCTTTTGAAAGAATGCCTAGTAACAGAGAGTCTCCTTCTACAACTCCCATTTTTATGTCAATTGCTGGATAAGGTGTAGAAGAAGCAATCTTCAAATTGTCATACCCTCCATAATTCATATAATGACTGGCAACAATTACATTGGTCACGGTGGCATCTGCCTCTCCTGTAGATACAGCTAGAAGACAATCATTTATTGTTTGCTTTCTTACGAAATTCATGCCGATAGAATCAGCTTTTAGCAAATCACTTATTTGATAACCTTCAACAATTGCCACATTTTTACCCTCAAGATCTCCGACTCCTCCAATGAATTCTCCTTCTTTTTCTGAGACGATTACAAATGAGTACGAAAAGAAGGCTGGAGTGAAATCCATAAATTCTTCTCTTCTTTGATTTTGTGCCAAAGCGGGCAGAAAACTGATTCTCTTGTCTGCGAGAAGCTGTTCAGCTTCTGACCAGTCAGTTATATTTGGATAGGGTTCAAAATTAATTCCCGATTTTTCTTCAATGACTTTAAGATAGTCAGCGGTTACCCCCGAGTGTTCGCCATTTTCATCTATGAATTCAAGCGGACGCCATCCTGGATCATACCCAAAAAACACCGTATCATGATTATCAATCCACTCTTGTTCTTCTGGTGTGAATTGAATTTCTTGAGCAGTTGACAATAGGCCAAAGAAAAGGGTACATAAAAAGGCTATGCTTTTTTCCATACGAAGTTCTCTTACAATCTGTTGCTGTAAAAATAATGAATGAAATTAGTTCAGCACTACGGGATTTACCCCAAAAAAAATCCTGCCACTCTGAGAGCAGCAGGATTTTACATTTATTCAATAGAATCCTTTAGGCGTTAACCTCAAGTAATCCGTTTGTTTTCTTAACTCCTTCAGCCGATTCAGCTAATTTTGCTTTTTCAGCATCAGTCAACGAAACCTCAACAATTTTTTCAATTCCGTTCTTTCCTAAAACACAAGGAACTCCGATAGATAAATCAGAAAGACCGTACTCACCTTCTAATAATGCTGAGCAAGGGAACATTTTTTGAGAATCTAAAGCGATTGCTTTAACTAACTCAGAAACTGCAGCTCCCGGTGCATACCAAGCCGAAGTACCTAACAAGCCAGTAAGCGTTGCCCCCCCAACTTTAGTGTCTTGTACAATTTGATCCATTCTATCAGCTGATAAAAATTCTGAGATTAAAACAGAGTTTCTAGTCGCTTTTTCAATCAATGGAACCATTCCTTTATCAGAGTGACCTCCGATTACCATTCCGTTCACATCTGAAGTTGGGCAACCTAAAGCTTCTCCAATTCTGTATTTGAATCTCGCAGAATCTAATGCTCCACCCATTCCGATAATTCTATTCTTTGGCAAGTTCGTAGACTTGTGCACCAAATAAGTCATAGTATCCATTGGGTTAGAAACCACGATAATAATTGTGTTTGGAGAATGCTCAATCAAGTTAGAAGAAACTGTTTTCACAATTCCCGCATTGATTCCGATTAACTCTTCTCTCGTCATTCCAGGTTTTCTCGGAATACCTGAAGTAATTACACACACATCAGAATTTGCAGTTTTACTGTAGTCATTAGTGGTTCCTGTGATTAAAGTATCGAAACCATTTAATGAAGAAGTTTGCATTAAATCCATAGCTTTTCCTTCAGCATATCCTTCTTTGATATCCAATAGAACTACTTCATCAGCAAAATTTTTCATTGCTATATACTCTGCGCAACTTGCTCCTACGGCACCTGCACCAACTACTGTAACTTTCATAATGTGTTAATTGTTATAAGATTAATAAAGCGAATTAAATCGTTAGCGAATTTAATATTTTTTTCGCCACAAACTTCAATTTGATGTCAATAGAAAGAATTCTTTTACAGAATTTTTCATAACATTGGCAACCCCTATATTATTCGTTCGTTTATCAAATGTAACAACCAGTGAAAACTAAAGAAGAACTTCAGATAATAGTTAATGGCTGCATCAAAGGCAAGCGCAAGTATCAGAAGCAACTCTTCGAGATGTTTTACGGAAAGATGATGGGAGTTTGCATGCGATATGCAAAAGACCAAGACGAAGCACAAGACATGGTTCAAAATGGTTTCATCAAAATTTTCAAGAAGCTGGATGTTTACAACTTTGAAGGTTCTTTGGAAGGATGGATTAGAAGGATTATGGTCAATACGGCTATCGATCAAATTAGGAAAAACAAACGTGATCCTTTTTCGATAGAAGATGACCAAAGGGTTCAAAATATCGAGGAGGATGTGCCTTTTTCAGAAGAAGATGAGCACGAAACCAAGATACAAGCAGAAGAAGCGATAAAAGCAATTAGCAATTTATCACCTGCTTACCGAACGGTTTTCAACATGTATGTGATTGAAGGCTTCACCCACAAAGAAATTGCTGAATACTTAGGTATCAGTGAAGGAACTTCTAAATCGAACCTTGCAAAGGCTAAACAAAAATTGAAAGCAGAGCTGAGCTTAAAGTTTCAGCGACATTAGAACGATAAATGGACAAATTTGAAGACATAATCAAGCAAGCGGTTGAAGGGTACGAAGCCCCTTATAACCCGCAAGCCTGGGATAATGTGAGCAAAGATCTTGGTGATTCATTTGATCAGATGATGAAAGAATCTACCGGACAATACGAAGCTCCGTACAACCCAGCTGCTTGGGAAGCTGTTTCAAGTGAACTTGGAACATCATCTACCTTATGGAAATGGATTGGTGGTGCAGCTGCAGTAGTAACTGCAACTGTTGGTATTTTTTACTTCAGCCAACCGAATGAAGAGCAACAATCATCTATCCAAGAAGATGGCATGCTCACCGTTGCTCAGAATGATATCCAGGAAAAAGAAAATACAAATCAACCTGTTGTTTATACAAATACGGATGAAGTAACTCACCCTACTGAAAATAACACTGCTGTTACAAATGTTGAATCAACTCCTACAAATCAAGATGATATTGTTGACGGAGCTTCAGATGCAACCACTACGAATAACAATAACACCACGATTGATCCGAATGATGATCAAACGACTCATGCTGACAACACTAACCAACACAACAATAACCTGACGGTAGTTGATAATGGTCAAGAAGTGGAATACAATGCGGATGCATCATTTAAAACATCTTCAAGCGAATTGTGCGCAGGAGAGAAATGTGTATTTACAGTCTCTAATCCAAACTCAGAACTTAATTATATCTGGGCATACGGAGACGGTCAGTTTGGAACAGGATTAAACGGAGATCATACTTATTTGAGAGCCGGTGAGTTTACCGCACGATTAGAAGTAAGACACCCGAAAACAAATAAAGTTCTTGCTGTAGAGAAACATGCGATTGTGGTTAACCCTAATCCGAAAACAGATTTCTCATGGGAGCAAAGCAACGAAATTATCCCTACAGTTCAATTCATCAACTTGACTGAAGAAGGTGTTAAATGGAACTGGAATATCAAAGGATTCAAACAATCATCTCAAACTGAGTTTGAATACACCTTTAGAAAAGCAGGGACTTATTTGATTGACTTAACTGCAGAGAACCAATTTGGATGTTCTGCAACAGCACAAAAGACAATCAACATTGAACAAGATTATAACTTATTAGCTCCAACGGCTTTCTCACCTAACGGAGATTTCAAAAATGACGCCTTCATTCCTAAAGCATTACAAATTATGGATGATGTGCAGTTCACTATGAATATCATGGATAAAACTGGTGAGATTGTGTATACTACTCAAAATGCAAATGAGCCTTGGGATGGAATTATTGTTACGGACAATACTCCAGCTCCTGCAGGATCAGCATACATTTGGAGAGTGGTTCTAACTAACAAGAACGGAGAAAAAGAATTGTACGAAGGACAAATAATCGTTATACGATAAACCGGAAAGGTTTATTTTCTTTGCAAACCTAATTGATTTTAGGAAATAAAAAATGTCTTCTCAGCGAAGGCATTTTTTATGCGTTCAACTTTGCTTTGAATTCCTTTTCAAGGTTGAGCACATATTGTTCATGCCTTGCGATTTCTTCAGTGGAAGGTTGCATGAAGCGGTGCTCTTTAGCCGATTTAATCTTACGTTGTAGCTTGCTTAATTCTTGTGTCTTTTGTGAGAACAAGGCAGAAGAAAACTTATTGTAAATATAACTTATTGCTATTTCACTTGGATGCAACATATCCCGATCAAAAAACCTATAATCTCTCAATTCATCCATTACAATTTCGTATGCAGGAAAATAATTGACAGCTTCGAATTCTTTGACCAATTGATGAACTAACTGATGAAGTAATCCCTTTGACACATTATTTTGCCATAATCCATTTTTCGAATGTCTAACAGGACTCACCGTCAAAATAATCTTCAAACTCGGATTATTTACAAGCATTTGATTAATCAGTTTTCTCCAATCGTTTAATTCTTGATTGACGTCCATCAACTGTTTTTCAAACTCATTGCCATGTTGTTTATGACAATTTGCCACTATCCTACCTGTCTCGATTCTTTTGAATACCCATGCTGTTCCGAAAGTGATAATCAATTGCTGAACCTCATTCAAACTTTCTGAAGTCGCTTTATGAAGATGTTTCAAATTCGTGATTAGCTCATCAGGTGTTGAGCCATTGATGATTGAATGCGCATCTAAATGGACGTATTGATTTCCTTTTTTTACGACATGTTGTTCAGAAAAATCGAACTCATTACTTAAACTATTTCGTATGGAACATGGGTTAAATAAGATTCCAAATGGATTGATTTTTATTGAGATTCCATCTTCAGCCAGCTTACTTCCGATATTTTCAGAAAAGCATGACCCAACACTCAACAATTTCTGATGATGATTGATTTCAAAAACATATTCAGGAATATCTACCTCGGTATTCAGCTTCATAATTGGATTTGAAAAGATGACTCAATGATTTCTTTGAATTGTTCTTTGTTGGTGAATAAGTTCAGCTCCTCCTTATCAATCAATAAAAGTTGATCACAAAGCCGCGCCAATAAGCCCACCTGATGTGAAGAAAACAGAATCAACTTAGATTCGGATATCTTTGCTAATAGTTCCAATATTCTTTGCTTATTGACAACATCTAAAAATGCTGTGGGTTCATCCAATACGATTATTTTGGTGTCTTGAACAAGGGCACGACCAATCATAACCAATTGCTTTTCACCATCACTCAAAGCATTAAAAACCTGATCTTTCAGATTCTGAATTTCAAGTAACTCAACTACATTTCTCACCTGTTTGTGATCCTCTTCTGAATAACCTCTTAAAGGAGATAAATATGGCGTTCTTCCCAATAACAAGACATCATTCACTGTGTGTTCACCAAATACTTGAGATCTAGAATAAACCACCGCAATCACTCTTGAAAGTTCTTCGCTACTGTACTCCATTAGTGGCTTTTCATCTATTTGAATTTGACTTGAAAGAGAATGTCGATTATCTACGATCGTTTTTAGAAAGGTAGATTTGCCGGTTCCGTTTCTTCCAATAAGGGCCACTAAACCTTTATCCAGCTTTACCTGACCCGAACTAAAAAGTAGTCGATCTTTAATGTACAGCTCTATATTTTCAAACTCAAGCAACACGTTTATTCAATTTGATGATGGTGTACAAAATAATTGGTGCACCAATAAGTGCAGTGATTGTATTGAGCGGAAGTGTGTTATCAAATAAACGCATAATCACATCAGATAACACACCTAAAATAGCACCTAGCAAGAAACAAGTAGGTATTAGAAAACGGTAGTTTGTTGAAGTAAACACTTGTCTGACCATTTGCGGAACGGCTACTCCGATAAAACTGATTGGTCCACAAAACACAGTAACTACAGCAGCTTGAATAGAGGTTATAGCAATTACCAGCAACCTAACTTTCTTCAAATTTACCCCCATGCTTTTGGCATAATCTTCTCCCAACACAAAGGCATTCAAACTTTTGGTGATGAACAAACTCCCTAAAACTGTGGACATACCAACTACAACAAACCACAAGAATTCAGACTTCGTCAAACCTGCAAAAGACCCTAATCCCCATACTACATAGGCTCTAGTTTCAATTTCATCCGCATTTAAAAATAGGAGGTTAACAATGGCAGAAACAAAGTAACCGAGCATTAAACCAACTACCAATAAGGTGATATAATTTCGAATGAATTTGCTAATGAATAAAATTCCAGTTAATACTATCGTAGCTCCTGCAACGCCAGCAATCAATTGACTAAGATGTTGGCTTTCTAGCCCTAGCGAATAGCCTCCCATGATAACAGCTGCTACCCCGAGAGAAGCACCGGATGAAATCCCAAGAACACCTGGTCCGGCTAAGGGGTTTCTAAAATATACTTGAAGAATGAGTCCGGCGACTGCAAGTGAGCCACCTCCAATCAGTCCGACAATTGATCTAAATAAGCGAGACTCCACAATAAAAGGCCAAGTGCTTTCTGAGCCAGAATTATCTCCAAAGAGTATTGCCCAAACATTAGAAGATGGTATTGAAACTCCCACTGAAAAGATATTCAGAATTACGAGTATCAGTAACACCACCAGTGCTAATAAGATGATATAAAAATCGCGCTTACTTTTCAAAACTCAACGCTCAAAAGTAAGCTATTTCAATAAATTAAAATAACTATTTGAGGGCCCTGCCTCTTGAATACGGATATCTATGAGTTCTTGAAGCATTATTTCTGGCTCTAATATTCCTTGAGTAAAGTATCCTGACGTTGCACTATTGCAAAATACAACTTGATTCTCCTGAACTGATTTAAAGGATTCGTAAACCGCTTGTTCGGCAATTAATTTAGCCCTTGTAAAATCTGTCTCTCTATTTGCTATGATAATCCAATAATCAGCCTTTGCTCCATCTGACCATGCTTGCTCAAGTGTAAACGTATGATTTTCTGTGGTACTTGAATCATGATAGAGATAATTGAATCCTGCGTCCTCAATCAAACTCACAATTAAAGATTGTGAGCTAGGCTGATGCCACGAATCTCCATAAGGTAAATTCAT
>Ga0189274_100151_pt1 | contig 45349 bp, 34 predicted proteins | sample N5B1minimetaG_FD_130323 | JGI IMG/M metagenome (GOLD analysis project Ga0189274, IMG submission 130323) | Marine microbial communities from the Costa Rica Dome - N5 B1 mini metaG | ecosystem: Environmental > Aquatic > Marine > Oceanic > Photic zone | place: Costa Rica: the Eastern Pacific...
TAAGCAATGGTTTCGTGATGAAACTAAAAATAAACAAACCCGTGATCTTATTCCCTCGTCTTGGTATACAGTATAATCTTTCGCTATGGTAAAACTTTACTCTTTGTTTATCCTTTTATTATCATTGAATTCATTTTCTCAACAATGGGAATGGGTGCGAAATGTGAATGGAGCGGCTAATGATTATACTTCAGATCTTTTTGTTGATGATTCTGGATATGTCTATGCAACTGGCCGAAACAAAGAAGCAGTAACCTTTGAGGATGAAACAAATCCTTTTACTCCATCTAATTATGGGCATACAGATGCCTTTCTTTCTAAATATGACAGAGAAGGAGCGTTAATTTGGGGGCGCCTGATTGGAGGAGCAGACCCAGATTGGGGTTGGGGTGTTACTGTAGATGCAGAAGGAAATGTATACTTCACTGGAGAGTTTGACGGAACGGCGAATTTTGGAGCTGATGTGTACACCACAAATGGATCAAGAGATTGCTTTATCACGAAGCTAGATAAAGATGGTAATTTTCTATGGACGCAAGTATTTGGAGGAACAGGTGTTGACAAAGGTAAAGGAATAGATGTTGATGATGCAGGGAATGTGTATGCCACGGGGTTCATCTATGGCCAAGTTAGTATTGGAGGTTTCACAATAGGCACAGACAATATTACAAATGCATACATGGTTAAATTAGATTCGGATGGTAATTTCATTCATGTAGATGACATTCAGCCAGACATTTCCTATGGTTATAAAATCAAATGTGATGATGCTGGAAATGTGTATTTGTGTGGCGAACTACTCTATGATAGTTATGTCGCGGATATGCTGGTCACTGGACCAACCACACTTTCTTGGAGAGATGGCTTTATTGCCAAATTAGATACCGCCTTTAATTGTGAGTGGGTGAAAGTCATGGCCGGCCTACTTCATACCAATGCAGAAGCATTCGATTTTAATGATGAATCCATTTATGTTACTGGTTTTTATACCTATGAAACTACATTTAATGATACCACATTAACTTATAATGGAGTAGGCTCAGGTGCGGCAGGAATAAATGCAGCTCGAGATGCTTATGTTGCGAAATATGATTTAGATGGGAATCGAATTTGGGTGAAAGGATTTGGTGGGGCAGATTATGATTACGGATATGATATCAAGATAAACAGTAAAGGTGATTTTTATATATGTGGAGTGTTTGAAGACACCGTCAATTTTGATGGTTATCAGCTCATTTCAGAAGGCGGCTTAGATCAATTCATAGCGAAAGGAGATAGTGCTGGAAATATTCTCTGGGTGAAGCAACATAGCAGCACCATTGATATTTATGCTTATGCAAATGAGTTAGACCATAATGAAAATTTGTTCGTAGGCGGAATGTATGAAATTGGGAGTTCTGATTTTGATGGCATTTCTAAAGGTTATACTGCGGTTGACGCCTACATTGCAAAACTCACCCAACACCCAACACCAACTTACAGTTTGAACTATTCAACTGCTTGTGATAATGATACAGTTAAGGTGACCACTGAAGCGATTACATCCCCATTGACTTATCAATTTAATTTGAATCAAACCAATTCATGGATTGACAGCAATGCGTATTGCTTTGTGTATGATGGTTCTGACTTAACAGGTGAAATAATTGTTTCAAATAACATTTATGATGACACCCTTGATATTAGTGAAGTCATCAACATGCCATCACCTATTGCGATTGATTTGGGTGCAGATATCGAAACATGTGATTCTAGTGGAGTTGTATTAACTGCAAATCCTGATCAAAACTCTTATTTATGGTCGACTTCTGAGACAACATCTGAAATTACAGTTATGACTTCAGGTTTATATAGTGTTCAAGTAGTAGATAGCTCAGGCTGTACTGTAAACGATACTATTCAGGTCACTATTCTCGACTGTTCAAATATTGAAGAACCTGAGGCAATTTCAATCATCTATTATCACAATAATCGCATTGAATTGAATTCAGAAAAGCCATTGAACATAGTATTGTATAGTGCTGAAGGGAAAGTGATCAGAAGAGAAAATTCAACTCAGTTAGTTGAAGTGAGTGATTTAGCTACCGGCATGTATATCTTGCAAATAGAAGGAATGCCTGAGCAATTCAAATTTGTGACCACAGCTAAATAGTAAATAGACCATGAAGTTGTATTATCACAAAGGCGCCAATTTTGGAGACGCTATCAATCCAATGATATTCGAAAAAATCTTAGGTGTTCAGTTTGATGAGGATGAAGAAGTCGGAATTGTCGGTATAGGTTCGATTCTTGGTCATTTCAGACCTACAGAAAAAACCAAAAGGTTTTATGTCTTTTCTTCTGGCTTTGCAGGAGGAGATGCTTCAACTTATGGCACCCCGCCAGAAATAAAGTCGCCTTACGAAATTATCTGTGTGAGAGGTAAATCAACAGCGAAAGCTCTTGGTATTGATGAAAGTTATGCTGTCGCAGATGGAGCCCTTTTGTTGCCCAGATTAATTGACATACCCGCTCCAAATCTTGAGCATGATTATGGATACATGCCTCATGTGGGTAGTCTCGATTTGTATGATGATTGGAAAAGTGTTGTAGAGTCTGTTGGTATCCACTTTATAGACCCAACCAAAGATCCAATAAGCGTTTTGACAGAAATGAAAAAATGCAAAGTGATCATGACAGAAGCCATGCATGGCGCTATTATTTGTGATGCTATTAGAATTCCATGGATTCCAATTGTATCTAACAAAAACATCAATGCATTCAAATGGAAAGATTACCTTGAAACGGTTAATTTGACTTATGCCCCGCATCACATTCCAACTTTGTATAGTAGAGATAAGCTCCTTGAAATTACTGCACGCAAGGTAAAGTTTAAACCTTTGTCTTCAATTGCAACTTCTATTTTGTTGAGTAGACAAAGCGGAACGATCAAGAAGGTCAAGAATACTTTTTTATCTTTAAAATCACAAAAGACCTATTTGTGTGATGAACAAACATTATCATCATTGCAAGATCAACTTTTAGAAAAAGGAATAAAATTGAGGAAATCACTTTTAGGATAAGTTAAGTATAACAATTCCTGTCTACATTAATGAATAAAGAAACTTCTAGAATAGTAGGCGTAAAAGCCATTACTTATCCTGAAAAAAGAAATTTTGCCGGATTAGAAGTTCCTGGATTTCAATTTAAAAAGGTCAAGGATTTTTACAAGTTTCCAGCATATGCCTATTTCAAAATAAAGAAGAAATCCCATCCGTACTGGTTGAATTTGTTTCAAGATTTTGATTCAGGTAAATATGATTTATTGCACTTTTTTAATGCTGCAAGCGTTGGAAAGAAACCCTGGATAACCACTTTTGAGTACTACATGCCCAGAGGAGCTCATTTACCAGGAACTTATCCTGAAGAGAATAAATATATTCATAAGGTACTCCAATTGATGGAGGGGGATTCATGCAAAAAACTGATTGCCTTATCTGAATGGGCACGTGAAGCACAATTAGCTTATTTAAAAGCAGCGAATCATCCTACTGATGTTATTGACTCAAAATTGATTACCATACATCCGCCTCAAAAAAAGCTATTAGAATCTGTGAGTGAGAAGAGTTGGGATGGGCCTTTGAAATTGCTATTGGTGGGGGCTGATTTTTTTAGAAAGGGCGGCATGGAATCACTTGAGGTGATAGACAATCTCATTAAAAGTGGTTTAGAAATAGAATTTTCGATTATTTCGCGAATGCAATTTGGAGATTATGCTTCCAAATCCACTCAAAAAGATGTGGATCGAGCTAAAGAAATTATTCAACAACATGAATCCATTCATTTGTATGATTTCCTGAGCAATGAAGAGGTTGTTCAAAAAATGATTGATTCGCACCTAGTATTGCTTCCTTCTTTTGAAGAGACTTATGGTTATACGGTACTAGAAGGACAGGCTGCAGCTTGTCCAGTAATTACCACCAACGGAACTGCATTTACAGAGATTAACAATAATGAAATTGGATGGGTAATTGAGGTAGAACTAGATGAACATAAGCGTTCTGTTCCGCGCTCAGATTCGGCTAAAACTGCTTTTCAGCAAAAGGTTAAATCTTCGCTTGAAGAAATTCTTATGTCGGCATATCATGATAGAGATCTACTTGCAAAAAAAGGAGCAAAGGCACTAGATAAAATTGAAAGGCAACATCATCCTAAAACAGTAGCTTTGCAATTGCAAAACATCTACAATTCGGCTCTAAATGACTAATGTGTTGCCAAAAATATCAGTTTTACTACCTGTATATAATGCAGAGAAATATGTGAAGTTAGCTGTAGATTCGATCTTAAATCAATCTTTTGAGGATTTTGAGTTACTCCTGCTGAATGATGGCTCTACCGATACTTCCTTGAGTATTTTAGAGTCTTTTAATGATAAACGAATTCGTATCATCAACAACCCCAAGAATCTTGGTTTAATCGCAACACTTAATAATGGTTTAAAGGAATCAAAAGGTCAATATATTGCACGAATGGATGCAGATGATATTGCGCTTTCATCTCGTTTTGAAAAGCAAGTACGATTTTTAGATGATCATCCCGATTATGTCGTGGTAGGATCTAATACGCAAGTTTTCGGAGAAGTAGAAAAGGATACCGACTTGTGGGAAGAAGATGAAATGATTCGTGTTGCCATTTATTTTGAAAACCCATTTGCGCACCCTTCTACCATGTTCAGAAATGAGATTATTCAACAACATAGCATCCAGTACAATCCAGATCATGTACATGCTGAAGATTGGAGTTTTTGGTACGAATTGTTGAAACACGGTAAAGGCAAAAACTTAAAAGAAAGTTTGCTTAAATACCGCCTAGAAGGCCAAAACATTACAGTAAAGAATCACTCTGGTTTAAAAGAGCGCATTGCAAAAGTTTATCGTCACCTTCTGAAAGATTTGTATCCTCATCTCACAGAGCAGCATCTCAACAATCATTGGTATGTTGCAAAGAGTAAATATGAATGGAGCAGCTTAGAAGAAATGAAATCTAACTTGAAAGAGATGTCAGAGATGATGCAAAAGGCCGGCGTGCAGTCCAAGGCAATCCAAAAATATTTCGCCTCAAAAAGTGAGGAGTTGTTCTATGGAATATCGAATGTTTCACCAAAAGACGCCAGAGCATTTGCCAAGGAATACAATATGCTGAATTTTAAAAAATGGTTGTACACCTATAAAAAGACATTGAGAAAATAATGAAGTTGCATTTGTTCACCGCCAATTATCCATTCGGATTCGGAGAGTCATATTTGAATAATGAACTGAAATATGTGGCCCCTAATGTTGATGAGGTTCACATATATCCCGTATTGAAAAAAGGGGAGATGCAAACTCAATTCAACCAGAATCATGAATTGCATTTCATTAGTTCTGAAGAAGTGCAGCTGGGCTTTGGTGACCACATGACCATATTATTCGTATTGATGCATGAATTGATTTATGCCAAGCAACGCTGGTTTGTTTTGAAGAACGTCATGAAGTTCAGAGCTGAGCTGAAATTGGCTATGAAACTGGCCAAAAAAATTGAAGCCCTGAAAATTCCACAAGAGGATATTGTGTATTCATACTGGATGAATGAATGGGCGTTAGCGTTGGCATTGCTCAAGAAAAAAAAGAAAATCCACCGTTTTGTTTTTAGAGTAAATGGGTATGATATCTGGGATGAGCGACATGCCGGAAATTACCTTCCCTTTAGACATTTTATCTACAGCCAGACAGCTGCCGTTATTACATTATCAGAAACTACAGAAAAATACCTGAAGCAACTAAATATTTATCCGGATAGAATTACCAAGTGCTATTTCGGAACAGAGGATTACGGGATTTGTGAAACTCCAGATCGAGAAGAAAAGGTGGTTTTCTCTTGCAGTTCGGCCTACCTATTAAAGCGATTAGATAAAATTGCTGAGGTGCTAATCGCACTAGATATCCCGCTGCATTGGACGCACCATGGAGATGGTGAAACCATTGAAGCCGTTGAAAATGTCTTGAATTCAAAGCCCCATAAAGTAAGGTTTACCAATACTAAAAAAGTCAATGATTATTCTGAAGTATTGGCCATGGAAAAAGAATTGGCACCTGATTTGTTTGTAAACTTGAGTTCTACAGAAGGAATGCCCGTCACCCTCTTAGAAGCATTGAGCTACGGGATACCTATTTTGGTGAATGATGTTGGCTCTTGTAAAGAACTGATTAGCGAAGTTTCCGGAATCTGTGTTGAACCTGATGATAGCCCTGAAAAAATAGCTGAATTGATTCATCAATCTGATTTATTAAAAGTCGACTCAGAAAGAAGAGCTAAGATTCGGGATTATTGGTTCGAAAACTTTTATGCTAAGGAAATTTATAGCAATTTTGCCCAGCAACTTAAATCATATTTTGAATGAACTTAAAAGGTAAAACGGTACTGGTAACAGGAGCAGATGGATTTATTGGATCGCATCTTACTGAAATGTTAGTAAAACAAGGATGCAAAGTAAAGGCATTATCAGTGTATAATTCATTCAATTATTGGGGATGGCTTGAAACGATTGATTGTCTAGATCAAGTAGAAGTGTTGAATGGTGATGTACGCGACCCTCATTACTGTAAACATATCACCAAAGGAGTAGATGTTGTATTTCATTTGGCTGCTTTGATTGCAATTCCATATTCGTATGTAGCTCCAACTTCATATGTTGAAACTAACGTTAACGGCACACTCAATATATGTCAAGCAGCACTTGATAATGGTTGTGAAAAAGTCATTCATACGTCCACTTCAGAGGTTTACGGTACGGCTTTATATGTTCCGATTGATGAGAAACACCCACTTCAGCCTCAGTCACCTTATTCGGCAAGTAAAATCGGAGCCGATAACATGGCTATGAGTTTTTACAATGCTTTTGATTTGCCTCTTGTGACGGCAAGACCATTCAATACTTATGGACCAAGACAATCGGCTAGAGCAGTTATTCCGACTATTATATCTCAGATTGCAGATGGCAAAAAAGAAATTCAAGTGGGTGATTTGAGTCCAACAAGAGACTTTAACTATGTTACGGATACTTGTCGCGGATTCATTGCACTTGCAGAGTCTGATAAGGTGATTGGAGAAACCATCAACATTGGCTCAAACTATGAAATTTCAATTCAAGATACCTTTGATCTAATCAAAAAGGTCATGAATTCAGATGTGAATTTTGTGGTTGATCCAAGCAGAATTAGACCCGGAAAATCAGAAGTGCAAAGATTGTGGTGTGATAATACTAAAATTAACAATCTAACCGGCTTTGTTCCAGAAGTAACAATTGAAGAAGGATTGCGTAAAACATCAGAGTGGTTCACCAACCCTGAGAATTTAAAACACTACAAAACGCACATCTATAATGTCTAAAAGAGCAATTATTCTTGCTGGAGGAAAAGGAACAAGATTAAGACCTTATACAATAGTATTACCCAAACCTTTGGTTCCCCTGGGTGATTATCCAATTCTTGAAATTATCGTTCGACAATTGGTTCATTTCGGATTTGATCACATCACAATGACGGTTAATCACCAGGCAGATTTGATTAAAACGTACTTTGGAACGGGTGAAAAATGGGGAGTAAAAATCGATTACTCGCTAGAAGAAAAGCCACTTTCAACAATGGGACCATTGAGTTTGATTGATGATTTACCTGATAATTTCTTGGTAATGAACGGCGATATCCTCACAGACATGGATTTCGGTGATTTCTATAATCAACATGCAAAAGAAGGCAATATCTTCACGGTGAGATCTTATGTCAGAGAGCATGTGAATTTATATGGTGTGCTCGAAGTTGGTGAAGATCAGAAACTTCAAGACTTTCACGAAAAACCAGTGACTAAGTTTGAGGTGAGTATGGGGATCTACATGCTCAACAAAGAAGTACTCAACTTCATTCCGCATAATGAGGCTTATGGTTTTGATACCTTAATGCTTGATCTGATTAAAGCAAACAAAAATGCTACAGTCAGACCTTTTGATGGTTATTGGTTGGATATTGGAAGACCGGATGACTACATGGAGGCTATCGAAGAGTTCGAGAATAATAAAGATATTTTCTTGAAGGATGTCTAGAATCCTGATTACAGGACACAAAGGCAGTTTAGGTTCCTTGTTATTGAATAGACTCAATGAACAAGGGCATGAAACAGTGGTGCTTGAAACCGAGAAGAGAATTCAGGATGCCACGTTTTTTGATGGAGTAGAAAATCCAGACACAATAGATGTTTTATATCACTTGGCAGCCAGTATCTTTGTGCCCAGGAGTTGGGAAAAACCTGATGAGTTTATAGAGTCTAATGTGCTCGGGGTAACTCGCGTGCTAGAGTTTTGTCGTAAACATAAAATAGCCTTGGTGCATGTGAGCTCATACATTTATGGTGTTCCTAATTACTTGCCAATTGATGAAAATCATGATTTATCCGTATCCAATCCTTATGCATTGAGTAAAAAGATGGCAGAAGAAATGGTCACATTTTATGGGGAAAACTTTGACTTGAACTATAATATTATCAGACCATTCAATGTATTTGGACCAGCTCAGAAAAAAGAATTGTTACTACAAGAAATCCTGACTCAAATAACATCTTCTGATCGCATAGAAGTTCAAGATGTAACACCGAGAAGGGATTATATCTACATAGATGACGTGATTGATTTTTTAGTCCTTGCTAAAGATAAAATGATGAATGAGCCTTTCAATTTGGGCAGTGGTGTAAGTTATTCGGTAGAAGAGTTGATTGCTATATGTCAAGATGTTTTTGGAACTAATTTACCAGTCATCTCAAAAGGTGCTAAACGTAGAAATGAGATTCCGGATACTGTCGCAGATATGACCAAAGCGAAAAAAGTGTTTGGATGGAAACTGCAATATTCTTTGAAAGAAGGAATAGAGCAAATCAAGGAGAAAAGTGAAGGGTAAGAAAGTTTTAATTATCGTTGCAGTGCCTCATTTTGATTATCAAGATGAAAAGTCGGCTGTCCGTTCATGGATGTTCCAAATTAAATCAGCTTTTGAAGAGCAAGGAGCTGAGGTCTTTTTTGCTGATCATTACAAAGGGAAAGTGGCTAAATCAGTTTCGCAAGAAAAGAAAACGGGTATAGTTGAATCTATCAAAAAAGTAATGAAAGCATGGCCTTGGTTTTACTACTCTTTAGTATATCGACAATACTTCAAGCAACAAGATGCTTTAGAAAAAGAAGTGTTGGACTCTTTTAGTGATTTAGATTTAGTGATAGAGTTTCATACAGTAGGTTCAGAAATTGGCTTAAAGCTTGCAAAAAAGTGTAAGGCACAACTGTCTATCATTTGGGATTCTCCAATAGATGAGCAATTCATTGAAATGCATAATACTAAAACCATCTATTGGAACAGAGTGTGTGAGACAGAACGCAACAGTCTTGAAGCTGCAGAAAAGATTATGGTCTATTCTCAAGCTTGCGAAGATTATATTCGATCAAAATATAAGATTAAAGCACAAGTAAATAAGCTTCCAAGTTCATTGAACAAGCCGATTGATAAGATCAAACGAATTGATGACGGAAACTTCAATATTGGATTTATTGGTTCTTTTTTATCATGGCATAAGCTTGAGATGCTTGTGGAGGTATTTGAGAAATTTCATGCTCGTCACCATGATGCCAGATTGATTCTCCTTGGATTTGGAGAAGAGTGGCACAGAATTAAAGAAAAGGCCAGCACGTTGAGTTGTGCTGATGCTATAGAGATACCTGGTTTTGTAAGCGAAGAAGACCTGGTAAAATACAAAAGTAGATTCACGATAGCGACAATGCCAGGATCTAATTGGTATGGTTCACCCCTCAAACTATTCGAATACTCTCGAGCTGGTTTGCCATTTATTGCCCCTGTTTCAAAAACAGTATCCTACATTTATGAGGAAGGTGAACATTGTTTATTCGTGAAGGAGGAAGATGAATATGGTTCTTTATTAGCGGCACTTGAAACCATGTATACAGATGTTGAACTAAGAGAAAGACTTGGTAGACAGGCTCAGCAAATGATTGAAGACCGTTACAACAAAGATGCTTATTACAAAAAGTTGATTGCCAACCTGGGTTAAATATCAGTCAAAAACTGCTCGAATTTTTCGAATTGGGTGGTTCTTTTAGTGGAGGAAATTAAGGCTTGTGAATTCTGTTTTATGGGCGTGCCCAATGCATTCTCATATAATTCTAACAATCGTTCTTTGTCACTGTTGGCGTAAAAGATGTTCTTGAAAGGAGCAAGATAGTTTGCCAAGTCATTATGTGGTTGGTGATCTATGACTATCGGCCGATTGGCGTTAAGGTATTCAAAGATTTTACCATTAAAACTTGTAATGTAATTTGTCCAAACGGTCATCAATAGTATATCCGCCATTGATTGGATTTTCAGAGCAGTGCTTAAGTTCACCTTTGGGTAAAATCGAAGCTTAACGTTCAACTTTAAATCCTCAATTTCTTTTTTGAATGCATCTTGAATTCCAACTAAGAGCACCATATCACAGGGGTTTTTTCGCGAATCAATTCCATCCAGTAGAAAGTTGATTCTCGCCTCTTCGTAAAGACTTCCAGTGTATACAAATAAGTTGAAGCCTTTGTCTTTGTAATTTTGAAATTCACCTAATAGTGCCTCATTTACAGCTTCATTAGGTTGGTGAAAACCATTATAAACTATTTCAAATGGCTTTTTTTTATTGACTTTGTTGAACTGCATTTGGGCGTAATCTTTAAGCCCTTCACATACAGTAATAAATCCGTCAGCATTCAATATTGTCTTGTTCAGATGCTTTTGCTGCGTTTTTTTATACACTTTTGGCAATCTTGGGTTAAAAGGCGAGTCTCGAAAATCGCACACCCATTTAGCCTGATCCTGAATCAAGCTGATTTTTTCTGCTAATAATGTTGTCGCTAGCGGTAGAGATGAAGATACAATTCTGTCAAACTTGAGATGTCCCCATTCTTTCTTAAAGGCTTTCAGACCACTTTCTACAAAGTCGTAATGAAAAGGGTCTACCTTGGATTGTAAGTAAATTCCCCTTAATCCTGGAGGGAGTTTTTTGCTTCGTTTCAAGAATTTATTGGTGCCACGGTATTCTAGCCTGAGAATCTTTTCATTTAGTGAATAAGCTTCAGAACCAGAATTCGCAGAGCTATTGATTCCAATATCTAGATTTGATGACTTAATTTGATTTTCATCATACTTTCTACAAATCACATATACATCATGTCCTTTACTTACTAGGTAATCGTAAAGAAATGAGACTCTTGAAGAAGCAATGTTGTTGAGGGGTCTGAAATAAAAGCTAATTAGAAGAATTCTCACCGCTAATTAAAACTTGGCTTTGGTTCCACCAAATCTTCTCTTTCTACCGTACATCCATGAGTAGTTTCTTCTGTAGAAACCACTTTTTGTTCTAATCAAGTAACTGTAAGAAACTGTCATGAACATGTAGTTGTCGCGGTCAGTATTGTCACCTCTCGGAGATCCAGGTCCGTATTGGATAGATTCAGGTACATTCGGTTGCGAAATCCATTGGTTTGCCATTTGCGCGGCAATTGGATCTGCAGCCATTTCAGATGGATCTACATAACTACCTGAAATGTCATCTAAGTAATCAGTAAACGTCCAACTCCACTGCATTTCGAATCCGATTCTATGTTGTCTTTTGTGTGTAAAAAAGAATCCACCACCAAGTGGTATTTGAAATACAACAGGTGAGTATTTGGTTCCTTCAGTCATTAATGGACGCAATTTAATTTTTTCACCCTGTCCATAAAGCTGTCCTTTTGGGCTGTGAACTAACGCTCCAGCACCTGCAAAGAAGTAAGTTTGATAATCTGTTCTGTATCTTCCTCTGAATCCAACATCTGCGACAGATAGAATCTGCGGATAGTATTCAAATTTTGCAGAGATATCGAAAATGTCATTTGAGAAATTCAAGTTTCTTCCTCTACGAGCTCTGTTTTCTGAGTTGCTATCAAAACCGTTAATTCTACCATAGGTGAAACCACCTTGAACAGCAAATAACGGGTGAAAACGATAACGTACGAATGGACCAACAGCCCATCTCGTATCACTCAATTCTAGATTGTAAACAAAACCTCTTGCAACATCTCCACCACCTATGTCTCCTAAGAAATTCGTTGCACCAGCTCTCAATCCAAAGCCTAAGTTGTAGCGTTGAGCTTGGACTCCCGTACTAACAAAAATAACCAGTAGTATAACCAGAATTCTTTTCATTTCAAATATTTTTGTAGTTCACATCAGGGCGTAAAAAACCCAGGATGAAAGCACTAAATTACGAAAAAAAACTAACATAAATCAAACCAAATTTTGAACAGCAAATCTTACTATCTTTAAACGCAAGATGAAAAAAAACAGAATCACTGAATTATTAGGAATAAAATATCCGCTCATTCAAGCCGGAATGATCTGGTGCTCAGGCTGGGAATTAGCCGCTGCGGTGAGTAATAGTGGTGGACTTGGGATTATTGGCTCAGGTAGTATGTACCCGGATGTTTTAGATGAACATGTCCGTAAATGTAAAGCAGCAACAGACAAACCATTTGCGGTGAATCTTCCAATGATTTACCCAGATATTGATCAACACATTGAAACTATTTTAAAGCACAAAGTGCCGGTTGTTTTCACATCTGCTGGAAATCCAAAAACTTGGACCGAATTGTTGAAAAAACAAGGGGTAACAGTGGTGCATGTAGTGTCTTCATTAAAATTCGCCCTAAAATCGCAAGATGCCGGTGTTGATGCTGTAGTGGCTGAAGGTTTTGAAGCCGGAGGACATAATGGTATTGATGAAACAACAACAATGACCTTGATTCCAATCGTCAAAAAACAGCTCGATATCCCATTGATTGCAGCTGGAGGAATAGGAACGGGTAGAGGAATGCTTGCGGCCATGGCCCTGGGTGCAGACGGGGTACAGATTGGGTCACGATTCGTGGCTTCTGAAGAATCTTCAGCACATGAAGCCTTCAAGCAGCGCGTATTGGATACCCAAGACGGAGGAACCAAATTAACTCTTAAAGAATTGACCCCAGTTCGCCTCATAAAAAATGAATTTTTTGATAAGGTTCAAGAAGCCTATACTAAAGACGCATCATTGATTGAGCTGAAAACATTGCTAGGTAGAGGACGCGCGAAAAAAGGGATGTTTGAGGGAGATCTGATTGAAGGAGAATTAGAAATTGGACAAATTTCTGGTCTGATTGACGAGATTAAACCAGCGGCTGAGATTGTGAAAGAAATCATGGCTGAATATGAAACTGCTCGGCAAGAGTTGAGCCAACAAGCTTATAATTTTACATGATTAAATACGAATCATTCCATTTAGATAATGGTCTTAAAGTTCTGGTACACCAGGATAAAACAACACCAATGGTGGTGGTTAATACCATCTATAATGTGGGAGCCAGAGATGAAGATGAAAACCGTACTGGTTTTGCGCATTTATTCGAGCATTTAATGTTTGGAGGCTCAAAGAATATCGAGAATTTTGACGCGCCTCTGCAGATGGCAGGAGGAGAATGTAATGCGTTTACCAATAATGACATTACCAACTATTACGATACCTTGCCGGTTGAAAACATAGAAACAGCATTCTGGTTAGAAAGTGATAGAATGTTAGAGTTGGCTTTTACAGACAAAAGTCTTGAAGTCCAGAGAAATGTTGTAATTGAAGAATTTAAGCAGCGCTACTTGAACCAGCCTTATGGTGATGTTTGGTTGTTGCTACGACCATTGATTTATAAATCACATCCATACAAATGGCCAACAATCGGTAAAAAGATTGAGCATATTGAAGAAGCTCAAATGCAAGATGTTAAAGATTTCTTTTACCAGTATTATGGTCCCAATAATGCCACTTTAGTTGTAGGGGGTAATGTTGAAGTTGAACAAGTGAGGTCATTGGTTGAAAAGTGGTATGGTGATATCCCTTCGAGACCAAGAAAGCAGAGAGATTTAAAAGCAGAGCCTCCTCAAACTGAGGAAAGAAGGTTGAGCGTAGAACGAGAAGTGCCTTCAGATGCTTTATACATGGCATTCAGAATGGGAAACAGAATGACAGATGAGCATTATTCAGGTGATTTGATGTCTGATATTTTGGGAAGGGGAAAATCCTCAAGATTCTACACTGCTTTGGTTGAAGAAAAAAAATTGTTTTCATCAGTGAGTGCCTATATCACTGCTGGATGGGAGGATGGATTGTTTGTGGTTTCAGGTCATTTGAATGAAGGTATTCAACCAGAAGAAGGAGAGAAAGCTGTTTGGGAAATTCTTGAAACCATAAAATCCAATCTAATCGCGGAAAGAGAGCTCAAAAAAGTGAAGAATAAGTTCAAAACTGCGAAGGTGTTTTCTGAACAGTCTTTAATGAATAGAGTCATGAATTTGGCCATGTTTGATATGATGGGTAAACTCAATGAGATCAATGAAGAGTTAAATAAATACGATTTGATTTCTGCTCATGACCTTCAAGGATTCGCCCAAAATAGGTTTGTAAAAACAAACGTTTCGGTACTTACAATTAATGCTAAGAAATGATAAGAACACAAGCTCCAGCATATACTCAATCCAAGACTATAAATCTTGTTTTTCCAAAGATTATCGAAGTTGAAAATGGCGGTAAGATATACCTTCAAGATGCGGTTCAAGATGAATCGGTCAAGATTGACTTTGAGTGGTCAGCCGGATCGAAGTTTCAATCGAAAAGATTGGTCGCATCCTTTACAAATAGAATGCTCTTGGCCGGAACTACCTCAAAAAATGCTAGACAAATAGCAGAAGAAATTGATTTTTATGGAGGATACACCCAGCTAGAATGTGATAAGGATCATGCAGGTTTCACGATTTACGGACTTTCGGATCAGATGTTGAATATCATTCCATTGGTTCAAGAGGCTGTTTCAGCTGCTCAATTTCCTGATGAGCAGCTGAAGAAGGAGGTAGAGATCGGAAAAAGCAAATTCAAAATTGAAGTTGAAAAAGTAAAAGTACTCGCCAGAAGAAAATTCAACCAAATGGTATTTGGAGAGAATAAACCTTACAGTCAAGTCGCTCAGCTATCTGATTTTGATAGTTTAAAAAAAGAAGATTTACAATCATTTTTTGCTGAATATTACCAAGGTATTCCAGAAATCTTTGTGACCGGCAATGTGAGCCAAGATGTAATTGATCTTTTGAAAACTTGGTTAGGGAATTACCAGGCGAAAGAACAAAGATTGGACAAAGCAGAGGACTATAGTTCAGTATCAGGAGAATTTCATGTAAAGAAAGAAGGTGCCATTCAGACATCTATCCGGGTAGGACGTACATTGTTTAGTAAAACACACCCAGATTATTTTAATTTTCAGCTATTGAACACGGTCTTAGGTGGTTATTTCGGAAGTCGTTTGATGACAAATATCAGAGAAGATAAAGGGTATACATACGGAATCGGTTCCGGACTGGCGGTACTGCAAGATGGGGCTTACTTTTTTACCGCAACAGAGGTAGCATCAGATGTGGCAGAAAATACCTTAAACGAAATCAAGTTTGAATTGGAGCGACTGCAGAACGAATTAATTGATGAAGCTGAGCTCAATAAGGTGAAGAATTATATGCTTGGAGAGTTCTTAAGACAGGCAGATGGGCCAATTGCTCAAATGGAAATGTTTAAGAATATCTATTTCAACAAGCTTGATAAGACGTACTACCATGATTTTATCCAAGCTATTCACTCAGCCAATGCTGATGAACTTAGAGATGTTGCTCAACGTTATTTGAATTGGGAAGACATGCTTATTGTGACTGCAGGATAAGGAAATGGGAAAAGAAAATCGCTTTGAAGTTGCTTTGAAACCCGCATTAATTATGGGGGTGATTACAAATGCCTACATTTCATTTGTAATTTATATGGCAGCAGGTGGTTTTCTTGTGATTAGTCCAATTGCCGGAACGGTCTTTTTTGTTCTTGGCTTAGTTCTCCTAAAAAACAAAACCATTTCAGCGAGTAATGCGTTTTTAGCCTTGACCCTTGTTGTTAGTGCTGAAATAGCCGTACATACTCATTTTCTTGGCTGGAATGCTGGTTTTTACTACTACACTTTTTTGATGCCAATGGTATTCATGTTAAATCATGAATGGAAAAAAATGACCGTAATTTGGTATAATTCGCTAATCCTGATATTTAGTGTTTTACTTTGGTATTACGAGCATAACTCGAATGGTATTTTCCAAATTCCATCCAGCATCAGCCAAGTAGTTAAATTTATCAATCTGGCCGGCACTGGAGCTATTGTGGTGGTTATCATGTTTTATTTCAGAAATGCGCTATACAAGAAAGATCATTTGCTGATGCAGATGAATTCAGAATTAGAGAAACAAAACATAGAAATAAGTGCGCAGCATGAACATAAAAAAGTGTTGTTAAAAGAGGTGCATCACAGAGTTAAAAACAACCTTCAAATCATTTCATCTCTACTGTCACTGCAGTCAAGAAACATTGCTGATGAAGAAACCAGCAAGATTTTAGAAGAGTCAAAAAGAAGATTAGATGCGATTGCAACAATCCATCAGAAACTATATCAAGAAGGTGATATCACACGTGTTAACTTTCAATCTTTTATTCAAGAGGTTATAGATAATCAGCAGATATTGTATCCAAAAGTTAATTGCAAGGTGAATAGTGTCGAATTGATGTTGTCTCTGGATACAGCAATACCGTTAGGTTTGATAGTTTCTGAATTGATTTCAAACGCCTATAAGCATGCTTTTTCTGAAGTGGATAATCCGCAATTAGAAATTACATTAAATCATTCGGTTAATGGACAAGTTGATTTGGTGATTAGAGATAATGGCCCTGGGTTTCCAGAATCTTTCAGTTCAGAAAAACAGCAAGGTCTTGGTTTGGAGATTATTCATGCGCTTTGCGATCAAATCAATGCTGAGATTAACTTCAAACAACATTCAGGAGCAGAGGTTCAAATAGCATTCAAAGAAAATCCCCTTAACTAATTTCTTAGTTAAGGGGGTTAATATTATTGGTGGAGAGGGTTAACAACCTTCGCCATAGTCCACAATCTTGACTTTAAAGTCTTCACCATAATCAACCCATTTGATTTTGAAGTCTTCACCATAGTCTACCTCTTTCCATTTTCCCTTGTTCTGCTCTCCGTAATCTACCCACTTAATTTTTACATCTTCACCGTAATCTACTTTCTTTACTTTGTAGTCCTCACCATAATCAACAAACTTGATTTTTCCATAAACTTCACAAGCAGTGTTTCCGCCCATTTCGGTGTTTGGTCCCTCATTTGTTGTCATAAAACTACTAAGTCCGAATCCCGCACTCACTAAAAGTAATCCTCCTAAAAGGACCTTTGATTTAATTTGCATTTTCATGTTTTATAGTTGTTTTAATTTGCCATTTCCGACATGAATTTAATGCGCATTAGACGAAGTTGTTCTTCATCATAGTCTCCATCAAATTCTTCATGGGCAGCTTCCAAACTATCAGTTTCTGCTTCAAGGAAATAATCATAGATGTCTTCTTGGTCATCTTCGTCCAACACATCATTGATGTAGTAATCAATGTTGATTTTTGTTCCTGAGCTAACAATAGCTTCGATCTCTGATATGACATCATCAATATGTTTGCCTTGAGATGCGGCTATGGCATCCAAAGGCATTTTTCGGTCCACATTTTGAATAATGTGAACTTTCATACCAGATTTATTCACGATTGACTTCACCACAAAATCTTGCGGTCTGTCAATGTTATTTTCTTCTACGTAATTTGCAATCAGTTCAATGAACGGTTTGCCATATCTTGTTGCTTTTCCTTGTCCAACTCCTTGAATATTTGTTAATTCTTCAAGGTTAATCGGATATTGAACAGCCATATCTTGCAATGAAGGCTCTTGGAAAATTACAAATGGTGGAATGTCTTTTTCTTTTGAAAGTTCTCTTCTTAATTCTAAGAGCATCTTATATAAGCCCTCATCTGCGGCTGCACCTCCTTTTTGATTGACCACTGCCCCTTCATCAACTTCGGCTGAGTAGTCATGTTCTTTCAGTAACATGAATGAGGTAGGATTAGCCATAAACTCACGCCCAGCCTTCGTTATTTTCAGGGTACCATAACTTTCAATCTCCTTGGTCAATAATCCTGCTACCAAACATTGTCTGGATACTGCATTCCAATGGTTGTAATCTGCAGATTTTCCTTTACCAAAATATTCGGTACCTGTGTGCTTGTAAGCATTGATTTCAGATGTTTCTTTTCCAATAAGTAAATTACAGATGTAGTTTGCTTTTTGCGTTTCTTTCAAAAAAGCTACCGTGTCTAAGAATAACTTCACATCCTCCTTGCCTTCAAACTTTTCTCTTGGGTGCTTGCAGTTATCGCACATGTCTGAGCAATTGGTTTCGTCAAATGACTCTCCGAAATAATGCAATATGTACTTTCTTCTACAAACAGAAGTTTCGGCATATGAAACGGTTTCGTGCAAGAGTTGTTTTCCAATTTCTTGTTCAGAGATCGGTTTTCCGTGCAAGAATTTTTCTAGCTTTTCAATGTCTTTATAAGAGTAAAAGGTCAAACAGTGACCTTCTCCACCATCTCTTCCTGCTCTTCCTGTTTCTTGATAATAAGATTCAAGGGATTTGGGAATGTCATGATGAATAACAAAGCGAACATCCGGTTTGTCGATACCCATGCCAAATGCAATGGTTGCTACAATGACATCCACGTCTTCCATCAAAAACATGTCTTGATGTTTTGCTCTGGTTGCTGTTTCCAAACCGGCATGATAGGGGAGTGCATTAATTCCGTTTACTTGAAGTACTTCTGCGATTTCCTCTACCTTTTTTCTACTCAAGCAATATATGATACCTGATTTTCCAGGTCTATCTTTGATGAATTTGATGATTCCCTTTTCAATATCGCGTTTTGGACGAACTTCATAAAATAGATTATCTCTATTGAAGGACATCTTAAACACAACAGCGTCTAACATGTTCAAGTTTTTCTGAATATCATGTTGTACTTTGGGTGTTGCAGTAGCTGTTAAAGCGATTATCGGAACATCTGAAATCTTTTCAAAAATTTCTCTGAGTCTTCTATATTCTGGCCTGAAATCATGTCCCCATTCTGAAATACAATGTGCTTCATCAATTGCAAAAAAGGAAATTTTAACTCCCGTTAAGAAATCAATATTTTCTTGCTTTGTTAAAGATTCAGGGGCAACATAAAGAAGTTTTGTTTTGCCTGAGGTAATATCTTCTTTCACTCTTTTTACCTCTGTTTTGGATAAAGAAGAGTTTAAGAAGTGGGCAATATCATCCGAGTCACTAATATGACGAATCGCGTCAACCTGGTTTTTCATCAATGCAATCAAGGGTGAAACTATAATAGCTGTCCCCTCAGATATAAGTGCAGGAAGCTGATAACAAAGTGACTTTCCTCCTCCAGTCGGCATAATCACGAAGGTATTGTTGCCATTTAACACATTCTGGACAATCCCTTCCTGCTCACCTTTGAATTCATTGAATCCGAAAAACTTTTTCAGTGCATCCTTTAAAACGGTATCGGTTGTATTCACCATCTATTAACTCAGAAAAAAAACATATTACTTCTTTAGCGAAATTAACGAATATCCGCTCCAATCATTTGTAGTTCAGATAGAAACTCGTCCGCTATATCTAAATATAAGACAAAATGACTTATTTTGCCCACGAATTGGGAAAAAGTATTTAACATTCTTGAAAGCCTGTTAATGAATTGTTAAAAGTCCTACTTTCGCACAACCTTTTGTATATTTGGTATCGTTATTGTTTTAGCAAAACCAAGAATAAATTAAATTATTATGAAAAAGATCGCCTTGGCATTATCATTTTTTGCTTGTGCATTAATAAGCTCTTCAGCAGTGGCACAAGAAGACAAAGAAAGAATCACTGTTCAACCAGTTGAGAACACAAGTTTAGCAGCAATTTCTGTTGATAAAGATGTACACGATTACGGAACCATCACACAAGGTGATGATGGAAAATGTGTATTTACTATTACCAACACTGGTAAAGAGCCATTAATTATCTCTTTATGCAAAGGGTCATGCGGATGTACTGTACCGGTTTGTCCACAAGAGCCAATTGCTCCAGGAGAAAATGCAGAAATTACTGTGAAGTACAATACAAATAGAGTGGGGCCAATTAATAAATCAGTGACCATCACTTCTAACGCTAGTAACGAGCCAAGAAAGGTGATCAGAATTAAAGGTAATGTGAAAGCAAAGCCTCAAGGGTCAGCACCACTAAATACTACTGGTCCAGCAAATAACTAATTATAACAGAACAAGAAAAACAAAAATAAAATGAGAAAAGCAATTTTTACACTTAGTCTTTTAGTAGTAGCAATGATCGGATTTAACGCGACAGCTCAAGAAGTTGGAGCAAATGGTCCGGTAATTAAACTAGATAAAGATGTACATGATTACGGAACAGTTGAGCAAGGTGCAAACGGTGAATGCGTTTTTACTGTAACAAATACTGGAAACCAACCTTTGATTTTATCAAGATGTAAAGGTTCTTGTGGATGTACAGTTCCTTCTTGCCCTCAAGAGCCAATCGCTCCAGGTCAATCTGCAAAAATCAAAGTAAAATACGATACAAATAGAGTAGGACCGATCAATAAGTCGGTGACTATCACATCAAATGCTGGAAACGAGCCAAACAAAGTGATCAGAATCAAAGGGCAAGTGAAAGCAAAAGCGGCGAACACAAACACAACTACGCCAGCTAACAACTAATTAATGAGGCTATTTTTTGCGATCATAATAGCAATGAATTCCGCATTCATCTTCACGGATGGTGCGGAATTCTCATTTTTAGACCGAACGCATAAGTTCAATGATTGCGAAGAAGGGGTGCTCTTAGAGCACGATTTTGTATTTACCAATACCGGAGATGAGCCGCTGCTCATTAGTTCATACAAAGTGGCTTGTTCTTGCACTAAAATAGATTTCCCAAAAGCGCCTGTCGCTCCAGGTCAAAAAGGAACCATCCATCTTTCTTTTGATACAAATGGTAAATATGGCTTTCAAAGCCGAAAGATTTACATCAACTCAAATGCGAAGAAAAAAACCGTGCTGCAATTCAAAGTGACGGTTATTCCGCACAATGAATAAGTGAATGAAGTTGAACGGCTTCAACCGCTTCTTTTACATCATGTACTCTCAATATCATTGCTCCCTTTTCTAGCGCATATCCGTTCAATACGGATGTTCCATTTAATGCTTCTTGAGCAGTAATTCCGAGAGACTTATAAATCATAGATTTCCTTGATATCCCGACCAAGATAGGACAGTCATGAAGCTGCAATAAATCTAGCTTCTGCATCAATTCAAAATTCTGCTCAATCGATTTTGCAAAACCAAAACCTGGATCAATGATAATATCCTTTATACCGGCCTGACGCGCTTGAAAAATCTGTTCTGAAAAATAATAATTGATATCCTTTACCAAATGCTCATACTCCGTTTCACTGCTCATGGTTTGTGGAGATCCCTTCATGTGCATCATTATATACGGCATATTCAATTCGGCTACCGTCTGAAACATCTTATCATCTAGTTTTCCTCCAGAAATATCGTTCACTATATTAGCTCCTGCTTCAAATCCTGCAGCCGCAACTTTTGCTCTGAAAGTGTCTACCGAAATCAAAATATTGGGAAATTGAGATCTGATGATTTGTATCGCATTCTGAACACGCTCGCATTCTTCAGTGATGCTGACATCTGCCGCTCCTGGTCTACTTGAATATCCTCCGACATCTAAAATCTCAGCTCCTTCCTTGATCATTTTGGTGGCAGCAGAAAGAATAGCCTCAGCCGAGTTGACCCGGCTTCCTTCAAAAAAACTATCAGGTGTCGCATTGATAATGCCCATCACTACAGGACGGTTGAATTCGAACAATTTCCCTCTTGAATTGAAACTGAATTTTGAGTAAAAAGATGTATCTTTCACAGCTAAAATTGGACTTCTAATGAGTAATACAGCTGAGCAATATAAAAAAGTAATCGCAAAGTGCAGATCGATCTTCGAGAAAAAGGGAAAAGATTACGGAACAGCTTGGCGTATACTTAGGATTTCATCTTTGACAGATCAGATTTTTATCAAGGCTCAGCGCATCCGTACAATCCAAGAAACTGGTGTGAACAAAGTAGGAGAGGATATCGGTGATGAGTTCGTTGCAATCGTTAATTATTGTGCAATGGGGTTGATTCAATTAGAGCTTGGAGCTACCAATATGGAAGAAATGCCTATTGAAGAGGCAATAGAGCGATATGACCTAAAAACTACTGAAGCCTTTGAATTGATGGAGAAGAAAAACCATGATTACGGTGAAGCATGGAGAGATATGCGTATCAGTTCACTGACCGATTTAATCATGATGAAAATATTCAGAACCAAACAGATTGAAGATAATCAAGGGAAAACACTGATTTCAGAAGGAATTGATGCGAATTACCTTGATATGTTGAATTATGCAGTGTTTGCATTAATCTTGATGGATGAAAAAAGTTAGGATTATGTTAACAGATGAAAAGCTGTTTTATTCCTTTTTAAATTAGCAATAGATAATAGATTAAATCCCCAAAATCCCCCTCTTATGGACGAAATGAGATTGAGAAACCAAAAAACAGATGTTGCAGGAAGATCAATGTTGTTGAATGTGTTAAGCATATTTTTGAATATCGTTGGTGTAGTGCTTATTGTTGTTGGCTTTCATGAATACACTGAGAATGGTGGATGGATGAAAATAACAGGCGGATTGCTTGTTGTTGGTACGCTCGCAATGATGGTCATGCTGAAAGGAATGTTGATGTTCTCTTATGTTGCCAGAGTCTTAGTGGGAGGTCTTTTTATTGTTTCTGGATTGGTGAAAGCAAACGACCCATGGGGCTTTGCTTTTAAATTAGAAGAGTACTTTTCACCATCTGGACTAGCAGCTGATTATGGATTTGTAGAGGCATTTGCGCCATACGCTTTGGAGCTTTCCATTATAATTTGTGTGGTAGAAATAGTGCTTGGTGCTGCCTTAATTCTTGGGGGTAAAATCAAATTGGCCTCTTGGTCATTATTGTTAATGATGGTGTTTTTTACTTGGTTAACCTGGTATACAGCTTCATGTAATGAAAAACAGCTATTAGCATCTCAGTTAGGAACTGAATTTTCAAGAGATTGTGTTACCGATTGCGGATGTTTCGGAGATGCGCTCAAAGGTTCGGTGGGTAGATCTTTGACACCTCTTGAATCCTTTTGGAAAGATCTTATTTTATTCTATTTCGTGTTGGTGATCTTTGTTTCACAAGGTAAAATCGAGCTGAATACTGTTAAAGAAAATTGGCTGATGGTGCCTTTCTCAATGCTTGTGATCATTTTCTTTTCATGGGTTTTTGGATGGTATTTCCCAATTTTCTTTGCTCTAATCGCAATTTTAGGTGCATTTGTAATAGGACGTGTAAATATTGGAAAAATGGGTAAAGCTTGGAAGATGGCTTTGTATGTATCGGTCGTGTCTTTCATTTTTGCTCTTTATACCTCTATGTATCTACCAATCAAAGATTATCGTGCATATGCCATTGGAAATAACCTGAAAGAGCAAATGAGCAATGGAATAGAGCCGGTGATTGATATGAAACTCAATTATAAAAACTTGCAAACAGGTGAAATTGAGGCTTTTGGTGTAGATCAGTGGGAGATATACATGGATACTGCTAAATACGAATTTGTTGATCGAAAAGATGTGGTGATTGATGCCGGAAAAGATGCGTCAATTATGGACTTTAGACCATCCCTTAACTTTGAAGATTTAAGTGAATCAGACAAAAAGAACCCTTACATAGATTCATTGGTTCAAGCAGATTATTGGTTCTATTACGAAGAAAAGATGGCCATTTCATCTGAATATGGTGTTGACACGATTGCAGCTATGGATTTTGATACCTTATACTATCCAGATTCAATGTATACAGCTTCTGAGCCTTTCGTCTCGCTTTCAGATCCAACAATGCCATGGGAAATTGACATGACTCCTTTTATTCTAGAAGCTGATTTCATTTTCTTAATGACGATTAGAGATTACGAAAATATGAATGAAAGTGCGCTTCCTGATTTGTTGAAGGTGATGAATAGTGCGAAAGAAAATAAAATTCCATTTTTCATTTTAACGCCTGCAATTCAAGCTCAGGTAGATGAATTAAAAAACACGCATGGATTTGATACTCCGGTACTTCAAATAGATGGTACTGAGGTTAAAATATTGGTTCGCTCTAATCCTGGTTTACTCCTTTTACAAAAAGGAACCGTGTTGGATAAATGGCCAAGTCGTTCAATTCCGGATTTTGATTCTATCTTTGAAGATTATATTCAAGGAAAATGAGAAAAAATATAGTTGCAGGAAATTGGAAGATGAACTTGGATTATGCTGAGGCAAAATCCCTTCTTCAAAACTTAATAAAAAGTAAAGACAAATTTGGTAAAGATGTAGAGCTTGTAATTTGCCCATCTTCACCTTATTTAGCAGTTTTTGCTGAACTTCTTGCAGATCATGACTGGATTAAATTAGGTGCGCAGAACAGTTATTTTGCTGACTCAGGTGCATATACAGGTGAGGTGTCGCCGGTACAATTAAACTCCTTGAATGTCAGATACGGAATTGTCGGACATTCAGAACGAAGAGATAATTTCAATGAAGACTATGAGATGCTTTCGAAAAAAGTAAAAGCACTCATTAATCACAATATCACACCAATTTTTTGCTGTGGCGAGCAATTGCAAGTGAGAAATTCTAATGTTTACCGCGAGTTTGTGATGAAACAAATAGAAGATTCACTGTTCAGTTTGTCTGCGGCAGATATTTCTAAAGTAGTTATCGCTTACGAACCTATCTGGGCAATCGGTACCGGAAAAACAGCTACATCTGAACAGGCACAAGAAATTCATGGACTGATTAGAGCGCGTTTAGCGGGTAACTTTGGTGAGAAGTGTGCCAATGATGTTGCCATTCTTTACGGTGGTTCTTGCAAGCCAGAAAATGCTAAAGAATTATTCAGCCAAAAAGATATTGATGGCGGTTTGATTGGAGGAGCCTCATTGAATGCAGATGATTTTTGTGCTATTTCAAACTCTTTCTAAGTGAATTATATTGAAGTTACCGTTGAGTTTGAAAGAACCCATCCATGGAGAGATGTTCTGATCTCTCAGTTAGATCAATTGGGATATGAAAGTTTTGTTGAAACCAAAACAGGCTTGTTGAGTTATATCCCTGAAAATGCGTTTGATCAAGAAAAGCTGAACTACATAGATGACATAGAAGATGTTATTTCTGTTTCTTCAAAAATCATTGAAGATCAGAATTGGAATGCAAAATGGGAGGAGAATTTTGATCCTGTTTTGGTGGAGGATAAATTGGTAATCAAAGCACCATTTCATCAACAAGAATTCCAAGTACAAATGGAAATCACCATTCAACCTCAAATGTCATTCGGCACAGGACATCATCAAACTACCTGGTTGATATCCCGCTATTTATTTGATCAGAATATTGATGGGAAAAATGTGTTGGATATGGGAACTGGCACCGGAGTGCTGGCAGTAATTGCTGAAAAGAAAGGTGCGCAACATATTTTCGCTCCAGATATAGATGAATGGTCATTTAACAATGCAAAAGAAAACGTGCTGTTGAATAATTGTTCAAAAATTGATGTAGCTCACGGCGGTGCTGAATTGTTGACCAATAAGTCCTTTGACTTCATTATAGCCAATATCAATAAGAACGTTCTGATTGAACAATTTTCAGTATATTCAGACTGCATGCCAAATGGCGGCAAACTGGTCATCAGTGGTTTTTTTACGACTGATGCCAAAGACCTCAAAGATCAAGCTGCAAAACATGGCTTTATTTTTGAAGAAACCATAAGCAAAGAAGGGTGGGCTATGATGGTGTTCAATAAATAGTCCCAAAAAAGACAACATACAATGATGAAGAGAATTCTACTAGCAATCCTATTGATTTCAGGTGTAGTATCGCACGCACAATATTCAAATGATCCAGCTACCTTTCTAAAAGAAGTAAATAAACGACTCTCAGCTTCAGACAGGGTAAAAACTAAAGCGTTCATGGAAGAGTTCGAGCCAAATTGGTTGACCAACTTTTCATCAGCTTATCAAGACAGAGTAGTCGAAACAATGAATTTGTTAGAAGAGAAAAGACGACCAGCTTTCCCTGATATTTATGGATATTTAATTTCAGCACATTCATTCGTATTGACCGATCAACCCAAAGAGAGCTTTGAAACTTGGCATTCAACCATAGATGCCTTGTTAAACAGTAAAAAGGTAACGCAGTTTCAGAAGTTTATTACCGTTTGCGAAGGTTTCTTTTCAGACGGAACCATTTATGATGTCCCAAAATATATTTGGCAAGTGAAGGGGGGAGAATATACTTTCCAGTTTGAGAAAAATAGACCAAAAATCACCTTCAAGAATGTAGATTTAAAATGCTACATGATGGATAGAAATGCGGGGAAGAAAGAAAACCCGTATTTCGATAGTATGGTGGTGAAAGGTACTGATGGGGTTTTTGAACCGTTCAATAATAAATGGACTGGTCAAGGTGGAGAAATGGATTGGGGCAGAACAGGACTGAACCCAGAAACAAATTTTGCGCAGATTACAGATTATATACTTTCATTGAAGCAAACAAAATTAGAGTGTGACTCAGTAACAGTCTACACAGATTATTATCCTGAGCCGCTTTATGGAGATTTCAAAGATATGGCTAAGGTCTACAATAGGGATATTGATCGAATCTACCCAAGCTTTACTTCTTTCTCTAAAGAAGTGGTCAGAAAAAACATTCTTCCAGAAGTAGATTATGTTGGTGGATTCGCTTTGAGTGGAGCAGATTTTTCAGGAGTAGGATATGATAAGAATCCAGCATCTTTGGTGTTTTATCAGAATGGTGAACCATTTGCAAAGGCCTCAGCACTCAACTTTAAAGTCAATGATAAAGGAGCAAAAGCAAACGATTGTAAAGTAGTGCTTTACCCTAATAAGAAAGACTCCATTTTTCATCCTGGTTTGAACATGCATTACAAGATAGAAAACGAAGGAAAAAATGTTTCCATGGAGTTGATGCGTGATGACAAAGGACTCGCGCAAGCGCCCTTTACAGATACTTATCATACTCTTGATATGTATGTTGATCGAATCATTTGGACAAAAGGTGATCCGAATCTAAACTTGACATGGCACCGAAACTCACCAAGAAAATTTGCAAAGTTCGAATCTCAAAATTATTACAGTGAACGTGTATACAATCAGATTCAAGGAATGAATGCAAAGCATCCATTAGTTGCTATTTGGGATTATGCCTATAAATATGACCTTGAAGTTATTCCTATCAGTAAAGTATCAGGAGCAATGGGATTTACCAATGATCAGGCTATTCCAATCTTATTGAATTTATCTAACCTAGGGTTTATTACCTATTCATCATCCAGAAAAGAAATTACCATTCAACCAAAACTCAAAAAATACATTGATGCTCGTTCTGGCAAAAGCGATTACGACCATATCGTTTTCAACTGTAATTTAATGCCGATTGAAAAGAAACCAGCAACAACACCTGACGGAAGAGAAGATAAATCGGCCATTGCTTTCAATGAACGCGCAGATTCGTTGAACAAGCGTAAAAAGAACGTACCAAATTTTGGTAACTATAACATCAAGTCAATGGACCTATCTCTAAATGAAGTAGAGCCGATTCAAATTTCACCAACACAGAAAACAGTCATCTTCCCATCAGAAGGAGAGCTCATTGTCAAAGAAAATCTAGATTTTATTTTCAAAGGCGCAGTGATGTCAGGAAAATTTGAGGCATACTTAGAAGAAGGATCATTTGATTATTCTAAATTCAGAATTAACCTGATGGATGTAGATGCAGCCCTGTTTAGAGTAAGACCTATTTTTGGAGGAGATGGTCTGATTCCAATGTATTCTCACTTTGAAAATTTAAAAGGATATATCGCAGTAGATGATACGACAAACCGCTCTGGTCAAAAGAAAAGAAGGTACCATAAATACCCAATCTTAAATGTATCAGAAGAGTCGTACGTGTTCTACGACCATAGTTATGTCTATAATGGGGTATATGACTCAGCTGATTTTTATTTCAAGTGTGATCCATTTGTATTCGATAGTCTGGACAACTTTGATGAAAAAGTGATGGAGTTTGATGGTGAGTTCAGGTCAGCTGGAATCTTCCCTACCTTCAAAGAAAAACTTAGAATTCAACCAGATTACTCTTTCGGATTCGTAACACAAGCGCCCGAAACTGGCTTTGATTTCTACGGAGATTATGCAAAGTTTGACAATGAAATCAAATTGAGTAATGAAGGACTTCGCGGAGCAGGTCAAATTGACTTTATGACTTCTTCTTCTACCTCTGAAAACTTTGTCTTCTTTCCAGATTCAACCATGGGATTATCTCAATATGTAAATAAAGGACAGACCAAAGATCAAGGAATCGAAGTGCCTGATGTTACGGGTAATGGGGTCATGGTAACTTTTGTACCTAAAGACGAGATACTAAAAGCAAGAGCGGTGAAGGAACCATTGAAATTCTTTAACGGAGAGGCTGAAATGAAGGGAGTGACTTACTTGACAAAGAAAGAAATGACGGGTAGAGGACTTATGTATTTCAAAGAAGCCGAATTAGGGTCTAAATTGTTTAACTACAAACGTTGGGTGATTGATGCAGACACAGCTGACTTTAATTTACTCGGGGTTGGTGAACCAGAAGAAGAGGGGGTAGAAAATCCACTTGATTTTAACTCAACCAACTTGAATGCACATGTAGACTTCCAGGAAAGAAAAGGTGAGTTCAAATCGAATGACGGAACAACCATTGTTGAATTTCCTAAAAATCAATACATCTGTTACATGGATATGTTCACTTGGTTAATGGATAATGATGAGATAGAATTATCGAAATCGGGTGCGGATATAAATATTGATGCGGGAGGTCTTGATTTGGCAGGATCTAACTTCTACTCTGTGCATCCAGAACAAGACTCGCTTAACTTTAGAGCCCCTAAGGCCAAGTTTGTTCTGAAAGAAAACGTCATTTATTGTGATGATGTCGAATACTTAGACGTGGCGGATGCACGAATTTTTCCGCCCGAGAAGAAACTAACCATTCGTAAAAAGGCAAAAATGGATGAGTTAGAAGGAGCAGAAATCTTAGCGAACTCAGTCACTAAATTCCACAAAATTACAGAGGCACATGTGAGGGTAGATGCAGCCAAGAAATACAAGGCAAGCGGAAAATATCCTTATGTAGATAGTAAAGGGGATGAACAGATAATTTTCTTTGCTGATATACAACCAGATACTATATTTCAAACAAGGGCAGTTGGTCAAATTGATGAAGACAAAAACTTCCATTTATCTGATCGATTTGATTTTTACGGTACAGTCGAGCTCGCAGCTTCAGAGCAATTCTTGACTTTTGATGGAGCAACAAGAATTAACCATGATTGCGATCAATTCGCTAAGAACTGGTTGAAATTCCGAACTCAAATTGATCCAAACAACATTCAAATTCCAGTTTCTACAGATATGAAAGACTTGAACGATAATCCTATTGCTGTTGGATTGGTGAGAAGAAATGCGGGAGATATGGATAGTATTGGAGTTTATCCAGCCTTTTTATCTGCTTTGGAGCGTCCTAACGACTTTGTGATGTTTACCTCTTCTGGGGTACTTAATTATAACGAAGATGCCAAAGAATTCAGAATTTCAAGTCCAGAGAAATTGATTAACCGTGCAGAACCAGGAAATTATATTTCATTGCACATTGAAAGCTGTTCTATGGAAGGAGATGGTGAAATTGATCTAGCCTTGAATTTACCTGATGTTGAGTTCAAATCATATGGGGTTGTAAACTATAACGCAGCCACCAAATCAACTACAATGAACGTTTCGGGAGGTATGGATTTCTTCATGGATAAGAAAATCATTGACTACGTGAAAGATGAAATTGTAGCTGCAGAGGGGCTAGGGGCAATTGATTTTCCTAGAACAACTCTAAAGCAAGCGATTACAGAACAGGTGTCCAAAGATGAAGCTGAAAACATTGAGACAGAATACACCATTAACGGACCTGAAGGAATCAAGAAGTTACCAAAGGAGTTCACATCTTCACCTTTCTACGTATCCAACATGAGGTTAGAGTGGAACGAGCGTGCGGGAGGTTTTATTTCTAAACCAATTACGGCAATCGTTTCAATTTACGGTCAGCCAATATTTAGAGACTTTACGGTAAGATTGGCAATTGAATATGCCGTTGAAGGAGGAAATATCGGAACCAAAATGGGATACTTGATAGAGTTACCAGGAACCCAAGAAGGTGTACCTGGTAATTACTACTTCTACGGATTTGAGAGAAGAAAAAACAACACTATTGTTCAGCTTACGTCTTCAAACAAAGAAATGCAAGCTTACATCTCTGAATTGAAAGATGATAAGAAAAAGCAGAAGAAACTTTCGTTTGAGTTGAGAACTAAGACGGATAAGATGATTAGGTTTAAAGGATTATTTGGAGAATAATGAAAAAGTTTATTTTAATTGGGATTACGTTATTGATCTCGAGCACCATGTTTGCTCAAGATTTGAAAAAACAGATGAAAGAAGCCGATAAATTGTTCAAGCAAGAGCAATACGAAGATGCTTCACAGTTATACAAAAAGATCATTTCAATTGACCCTACTGATGCAAATGCAGGCTATAAATATGGAGCCTGCGTAATTATGCTAAATCAACAGAATGATGAAGCATTGAAATACTTGCTAATAGCTGAAAAAAGTGGGAAGTCAGACAAGGAGATTGCTTATTTTATTGGAAGAGCATATGAAAACAAAGAAGATTACTCAAAAGCGAGTGCTTACTATGAAAGATTTTTAGCTGTAGCTGATAAAGAACAAATCAAAAAACTCAAAGTGAAAAAGCGTATCAAAAACTGCAAGAAAATGCAAGAATGATAGCTGTTAAAAAATTTCACTTCTGATTATAAAAAATCCCCGATTTAATAGGTTTTAGCTTTTGCTTTTTGCTATTTTGTAACGTTTTTTTTCGAAAAATGAACCTTTCGCTCAAAAAACCGTACAGATAGTAAGCTGCGGGCATGTGCACGTGCACTCAGCGAAGTGTTGTGAAACAAAGTTTAAAATCAATATCGTCATTGATACTGCTCTTATTGTGCAGTATATCTGCTTTTGCGCAAACTCCTGAGGAGATTAAAAAAGAGGCAGACAAACTTTTTGATGACGGAGCTTACCTGCTCGCTTACGAACAATACAATAAGGTTTCTGGAAAATATGGACGTGAGCATGACTGGAATTTTAAGTATGGTGCTTGTGCATTATATGCAGAAAATGACAAGTCAAATGCCATCAATAGATTAAGCTATGCTGTCCAGAACCCTTCCATTGACAAAAGAGCCTACTATTTTATGGGAAGGGCTTACCACCTGAATTATCAATTCAAAGAAGCAGAGAAGTATTACAACAAGTTCAAAGAACAAGCAAGTTCGGGTCAATTGAAAGATTTTGATGTGGAGGCGCAGTTGAATGGCTGCCGTTTTGGACGTAAGCTGTTGAGCAATGTAACTGATCTCATTGTCATGGAAAAGCGAGAAATAGCGCAAGAATCATTCTATGACCTGTACAACATGGATGAAATTGGTGGAAGCATTTTGGTGACAGATAAATTTGGTACCAAGTATGACCAAAAGGTGGGACACCGTTCTGTTATCCATTTCCCTAAAAATTCACCCAATGTCTTTTATTCCTCTTATGGTGAAGATGGATCAACAGGACTAGATATTTATCAGAAAAAGAAGCTACCAGATGGTACCTATTCACTTCCTCAAAAAGTAAGAGGACAAGTCAATTCTGATAAAGATGATGCTTATGCGTACATGCACCCTAACGGCAGGTATTTGTATTTCTGTTCTAAGGGGCATAACTCAATGGGTGGATATGATGTGTTCAGGTCTGAATATGATCCCAAGAAAGACGCTTTTGGTCCTCCAGAAAACCTTGACTTTGCTATTTCATCACCAGATGATGACATCATGTATGTTGTAGACATGGATGATAAAGTGGCCTACTTTGCTTCAAGAAGAGAAAGTACGGACGGGAAACTCTTTGTATACAACGTGAGAGTTGAACGTATTCAGATGCAAATTGCGGCTATTAAAGGTCAGTTTGAAAATAAAATTGTTCCAGGAAATAGAGAGGTGAACATTGTCATTGAAGACTTTAATAACGGTTCTGAAATAGGTTCGTTTAATTCTAAATCAACTAACGGAGATTATTTCGTGACGTTTCCTAAAGGAGGAAAGTACAAGTATTTCATCACAGTGAAGGGGTCTGATGTAACGCATTATGCAATCGTTGAAGTTCCGCTTTTACAGGAATTAAGACCACTTAAGCAAAAAATCACCCTATTGAGAGATGATGCAGGTGAAGAGTATGTAAAAATTGAGAACCTATTTGATGAAGAATTTGATGACCCTATCACGGTAATGGCTGAAATCTATCAGGAGTTGTCTAAACTAAATCCGAATGCTGAAAACTTTGATTTAGATTCATTAAATGCTATGAAAGCTTCGTCTGATGTGTTAGTGGATAATGGCCTAAACCAATTTGATACGAAAAAAGAAGTCGCTAAAAGAATTACACGTAAGCTTGAAGATCTTGAGAAAGACAAAAAGGCGGACGAAGAAAATGCAAATATTGCGTTCAACTTAGCGAGTGAAAAGAGTGATTTGGCCAATGAAAAAATGCTAGAATTAAATAAAAAGATTCAAGAAGCTGAGAATGCCACAGATCCTGCTCAAAAGAAAAAACTGTTTAATGAAGCGGCCTTACTCAAAGATGAAATAGAAGATTTAAATAATGATGCTCAAAACTTAGTTGGTCTGGGCTCTGAATTAAACAAATCTGCTCTTGATAAGCAAAACACAATCAACCAAGGAAGTAAAGTATTGAATGAGGTCAATGATTTACCTGATGGGGAAATTGATCAATTGGCCAATACAGTGAAGAACAATTCAGATTTCTTCAAAGAAAATATCAAACCAAAAGAACACAAACCTGACTTAATCGAACAAATTGTTAATGCGGGTAACGATAACACAAAAGAAGCGAATAAGGTCAATGGTGAAATTATAGCCCTTCAAAATGATCAAAAGCAATTAAAGAAAGACAAAGAAATTCTTGAAGATCGATTAGAGAACACCAAAAAGAAAAAAGACAAAGAAGTCATAGAGAACCAAATTTTAGAGAAAGAGTCTGAATTGACGCTTGTGCAAGATCAGCTTAAAGACAAACAAAAGAAATATGATGAACTGGTACTTGGTGACAATGACGGAATTGAAAAGTACATTGGGGTTGCAAAAGAAGTAGATGATGATCAGTACGATAATTCACAATACGCAGCTGCTTTAACAGACGCTGACAAAGACGCTATTTTGTCAAAAGTTCAAGGCAATGATTTGACGGATAACCTTGCAGCTGTAAACCAAACCTTAAAAGACAACGGAGCTGGTTCTCGAGTTGAACTCTTTGCTTCAGATGAAACCAGAGATCAATACACGCTGGATCAATGGACTGATGAAATTGATAAAGAAATCAAGAACCTCAGAGATGACTTAAATACAGCTTCACCTGAACGAAAAGAACGAATACTTGAAGAGATTCAGGCGTTTGAAGACTTGAGAGACCAAAAGGTGAAGGAGTACGAAGTGGTGGAGACCAATCCAGACGAAATTGTTGCAGATGTTTCTACAAACGAAATACTTCCTGATTATACAGATCAAAAAGATGCCCTGAACCAAATTACTGATCCAGTAGAAAGAGCAAATCAAAGTGCAAAGCTGAATCAAGAATTGAAAGATGAAATCGACAAGGAGCAAAAAAGATTACAAGAGCTCGCTGATCAATATCCTGACAACGATAACATCAAAGATCGAATCAAAAACTTACAAGAAATTGAAGATGAGATTGATCAACAAATCAAAGATGATTTGGCCATTGTTAACGATTCACAAGATATCAAAGACCCAGCAGAGATTGCTTCTAATTTTGATAGTAATTACCAAGATAAGATCAATAAAATCTATGAAATCGAGAATGAAGATGAACGTAATGATGCCATTCGAAACTTGAATAATGAAATTCTAGAAGCTTCCAACGAACGTATTCAAGAATTAGATGCACTACTTGAAAATAATCCGAATAATGAAGATGCGAAGCGAGAAAAAGAAGAACTTGAAGAGTTCAAAGATGGATTAGAAAATAACCTAGATAAACCATTAATTGATCCAGTATTAGTTGACTTGAATGATATTTCAACAAAGGTAGAAGAAGATCAACTTGTTCCTAATTATCAAGCTAGGTTGAAAGAGATAAGTGAGATTGAAGATGAGTTTGATCGCCGAAAAGCAGAAAACGAATTGAATGAAGGCTTGCTCTCAAAGGTGAGAAGCGAAATTAAATCTCTAGAGCGTTTAGCTGATGATAATCCTGGAAATAAGGACATCCAAAAACGAATTACCAACTTGAAGAAATTGGATGATAAGGTCAATCAATCAATCATTGATAATGAAGATTGGATGAAGAACAATCCTAAAATCACAACTACTGATCAGTTAGCTGATGCCAATGACGTGAATCCAAATTATCAAGCGCGATTAAATGAAATCAATGAGTTGGATGATGATGAGGCTAAAAAGAAGGCCGTAAGAGAATTGAATGAAGAAACGATTGATGCCATAGATACCCAGATTAACATTTTGGATCAGGAACTAAAAGATAATCCGAACGCATCTAACTTTAATGAACTCACAGAAGAGAAGCAGAAATTACAAAACCTAAAAATCCAGATTACCGAAAATATGGATGAGCCGGCTGTTGAAATGGATCAACTAGCAAATGTAAATCCAAATCCTTCAGTTGATGAGGTGCTACCGGGTTATCAAGCTTCAATGAATGCGATAGACGCTTCAAGTTCAGATGATTTGTCAAAAGAGAAAGATAAGCTTGATCTCAATACAAGATTGGTTTCTAAAATTGACCAAGAACTCAACAGATTAGACCAACTAAAAAATGATAAGCCAGAGTGGACCTCAGACATAGAGCAACGAATCGAAGCATTAGAGGCAATCAAAGAATTAAAAGAATCAGATATCCAAACTTCAAAAGATCGTATTGCTGAATTATCTGGAACAGCAAGCAATAATCCAAATATTGAAGTAGATGAAGATATTGCCATTGATGACTTGTTTCCAACATACCAAGATGAAATGTCAGCAATTGATAACTCGACACTTTCTGAATTGGAAAAAGAGCGTAATAAGCAGAGTTTAAGAAAAAGCTTGATGTCTAAGATTGATCAAGAAATGAATCGCTTAAACGGCCTGAGAGCATCTAATCCTGAACTAACAGATAAAATCGATAGAAGTATTGAGCGTTTAGAAGGCTTGAAGTCTGACTTGAACAACGAAATTCAAGCAGGTGATGAACGTATCAATTCATTATCAGATAGCGCAAACAACAATCCAGACATTGAAATTGATGAAGATGTTGAGATTGATGATTTGTTCCCAACCTACAAAGAAGAATTAGAAGCCATCAATAATTCATCAGCTACAGAACTGAATAAAGAAAAGAGCAAGCAAAACTTAAGAAAAACCTTGCTATCTAAAATTGATCAAGAAATTGAAAACTTGAATGGTTTAAATAATTCTAATCCTGATGTACAAGGTAAAATTGAGAGACGAATAGAGAAACTCAATCAGATGAAGTCTGATTTAATGGCTGAAATTGCTGCTGGTGATGAACGTATTGAATCGCTATCTGATAGTGCAAATAATCCTACGATTGACCCTGCTAATATCAATGAAATTGCAACCATTGAGCAAGTTTATCCTGAATACCCGAACGAGATGGATAACATCAATCTAGCCCAATGGGATCAGCTGAAAAAGGAAGAAGAAAAAATCAATTTGAACCAAAAGCTAATTGGTAAAATTGATCGCGAAATTGACCAATTGAATCAGCTGAAAAATGATCGACCTGATTTAGCTGGAAAAATTGATTCACGAATTGAAGGTCTCAGCAATATTAAATCTCAGAAAGAAAAAGAAATTGAACAGTCGCAATCTATCATTGATGGTATCAGTGGTACACGTCCGCAAATCACAATTTCATCTCTAATGCCAAATTATGAGCCGGATATGGAGGAGTTGAAGAATTCAACTTCAATAACTGAAAGAGATCGACTCGAAGGGGAGAATCAATTGAATAATGAGTTGATTAGTAAGATTGATCAAAAAATTGAAGCATTACAAGAAGAGGTTGAGGATGGTAGTAATCAGGCTGATCAAATTTATGATGAGATTGACCTGTTAGAAGAATTAAAGGCAGCGAAGCGACAAGAGATTGAAGCGAATAATGAAGTCTTGAAAAAGATGGGCGGATCTTCTGATATAGCATCCAACAACAAATCACTTGAACAAATAAATCCGGAGGATTATAACAGCTCTACTGCTCAACAGATTGTTGCAGATAATGAGAACAATTTGAATGAAATCAATGAGTTGAATACTGAAATTGAGCAACTCGAAGATCAATTGGGTAACACCGATAATGAAAAGGACAAAGAGAAAATTCAAGCTCAAATTGATAAGCGCAAATTGAAATTAGCCAAGGTTGAAAATGAAGTATTAGAAGATTTGGCTACTGCGAACACAACAGAGTACCAAAATGAAATGAAAGATGCTGAAATTGATGCGACAATCGCGAGCTCTACTAGTACTGATGATCCAGATGTGATAGATGCGAATAGAAAGCTTAAAGAAGCTCAAGTTTTGATGAATGAGGCAAATGATTTACGCGATCAGGCTGATGCAACGAAAGATCCTATCGAAAAGAATGACTTGCTCAATCAAGCAAACAACAAAGAGCGCGAAGCCAATCAGAAAACAGAAGCCGCTAACCGTATTTTCAAAACTGCTCGCGTAGTCAATAATTACAATTCTAATCAAGAAGATGTAGTGATTGAGGTTCCTGAAAAACCAGAAGATCGCCAATCTGAAAAAATCTTGAAAGAGGCTGACAAGTTAGATGTGGTAGCAAATGGTCTTTCTGATAGAGCAGACTTCTTAAGAGATTCGGCAAACACGGTTAAGAAAAAGTTCCGTGAAGCGATTTTGATTGAAGCACAGCAAAAGGATGATGAAGCAGCTGAAATAAGAACTGAAGCAAATAAACTCAGAGAAAAATCGGATAATGTGCGCGCTCAAGAAGATGAGATCTTAGCTGCTCAAATTGAGAATTCAACTTCAAACCCAGATGCTGAAACTACACAAGATGTGGCTTCAACTCAAGACTACAAAGATTATCTAGATGCTAAAAAATCAGCAGATGATAACTTCAACAAAGCCAAAGAAATTGAGGATCAAATTGAGGCAGTAAAAACAAGTCAAAAAAGAAAAATCAAAGCCGCAGTGGTAACTTATCAGGATGGTGGAAGTGTAGACAGTGCCATTGCTGATGATGAAGAAGTAAAGAAAGATCAAGAGAAACTTGATTCCTTGAGAAAAGCACAACAAGAATACAAAGATCGAGCGTTGAAAGACCTAGCTGACGCAAACAACATTTTAGATAAAAATGCAGATATCAAAGATGATATGATTGCCTTAGCTGATAATAATGTGGCACCAAGAGAAAAAGTGCAGCCACAAGATTCTTTGTCAGCTGACTTTGAAGCTCCACAGACCTTAACAACCGATATATTTAGAGCAACTGATGGAGCCGTTTACAATGAGCAAAAGAAAATTCCGATCAACCAAAAAACAAGTGGTTTAGTGTATAAAGTGCAGGTAGGTGCTTTCAGAAAACCGTTACCGCAAGATCAATTCAAAGAATTTGCTCCGGTGTCTGGTCAAACATTGGATAATGGTATCACACGTTATATGGCTGGATATTTCACTAAAGAAGATGCAGCGAATAGCGCTCGTCAACAAATTAGAGGAGTAGGATACGGAGACGCCTTCGTGGTTGCCTATTGTAATGGAGAGAGAATTACAATCGCAGAGGCTCGTCAAATTGAAAGAGGTGAAATTGAATGCGAAGGAAACGTAGACAATGAAAACTTTGTGAACAACGGTCAAAACAATAACAACAATAACAATACAGTTGATAACAACACGACAAACAATGACAATAACACGGTAGATAACAATACTACAAACAACAACAACAACAACAACAACAACAACAACAACAACAACAATACGGCTGATAACAACACTAACACCAATGCCAATGCCGTTGACAATAATGGCGGAGCTGATGTTCAACCAAATAATGCGACTGAGGAGCAATTAGTGAGCTATTACACCAACTTCCCTGATGCCGCAAAAGCAACGCAAGTTGAAATTGTAAAAGGATTATTCTACACGGTTCAAATCGGAGTGTACACCCGACCTGTAAAACCTGCGGTATTGTTTAATATCCAACCATTGAATTCACAACGCATGGACAATGGTAACATCAGGTATTCAACTGGTAAATACGAAAATGTTCAAGATGCAACGAATCGTAAGAATAACGTGGTGACTACCGGAATTGCGGATGCCTTTGTAACAGCATATTTCAATGGTGAGCGTATTACAATTGCTGAAGCCAACAGATTATTAGAAGAAAACGGACCTTCTGTCTTGTATAATTCACCAGAGAACCAAGAAGCCAATTTTGCCGGAAGCAATGATGCCGTGAATAACAACATCAATAACGACAACACAAATACCAATAACGACAATACAAACACCAATAACGACAATACAAACACCAATAACGACAACACAAACACCAATAACGATAATACGAATACCAATAACGATAATACGAATACCAATAATGACACAAAAACTGGTTTACTTGCAGATCAAACAAATGGCGATACAGGACCTCCATACCGAGTGAATTTAGGATACTTTGAAGGTGGTGTGCCAGTAAGCTTTACAGATAAGTTATTGAATAATCAAGATGCTGGAATCCTATCCATTTCTGACATTGAGGATAATGTCCTCTACTTTGTAGGTACTTTTGACACAAAAGAAGAAGCTGAAGAGGCTGCTGACCTCTTTAAATCGAAAGGCTTTGAGAACTCAGAAATTGTTTCTTTAAAATCTGATGAAGTAGAAGATGAAGTAACCTATTATCCTGAAGGTGTTTACTACAAAGTGTTGATGGGAAGATACATTGATGAGATTCCGGGTGAGTACGCAAACATCTTGTTGCAAACTGAAGGAATTCTTGAAACAGAAACTGATATCGAAGGTGCTACATACTTGATGTCAACAAAAATCAACGACTTTGATGAGGTACTAGATCGATTGATTGAATACGCAGATCTTGGGTTTGAAGACATGAAAATTGTATCTTATTATCAGTATGATGCGATTCCAATCACACAGGCTGAGAAAATACTGAATGGTGAGAAAATCGGTAAGTTTAAAACTTACGAAGTACCAACGGGTGTAGATGCTGATCCGTATTTATATAACAGAGATGCAATTTACTTCAGAGTAAATGTGGGGCGTTTCTTAGAAAACGTACCAGGAGAATTCACTGAACTATTGTTCAACAATGAAGATGAAAATATCCTCAGAGAAGAAACAGTTGATTTAGAAGTGATTTTCCATACTGAAAACACCTACTCGTATGATGAGGCAAAGACGATAAAAGAACGTTTATTGCAAAAAGGATTTACAGATGCAGATATTGTTGCTTTCCATAAATATGATAGCATCAGTTTACAAAAAGCATTGAAATTATTAGGAATTGAAGAATAAATAAGACAGATGACAGAGACAGAAGTATTAGAGAAAGTTGAGCATAAATCAAAAGTAGATGAAGGTAAGAGCTTAGTCTTATACAATGATGATGTACACACCTTTGATTTTGTCATTAACTCCTTGATTAAAGTGTGTAAACACGAATTAATTCAAGCTGAACAATGCACCTGGATTGTTCATTACAACGGTAAGTGTGCTGTGAAAGATGGTTCCTTAGATCAATTAAGACCATTGAGACAAGCGCTTAACGAAAGAGGACTAACCGCTAAAATTCACTAAGATGAACATGCTTCAAAAATCATTCTGCTTTGGCAGCCTTTTCTTGCTCATTGGTTCAATGAATTCATGTAAAAAACTTGATGCCAGTGAAGGAGAAATGAAAGAAGTGAGATTTGAAGTAGATGATTTTGACAAAATAGTGATTGAAACGGCTGGTGTACTTAACTACACCCAATCGGATGAAAGGGAAGTTAAGGTAACTACCAACGATAAAATAATTGAGATTCTAGAAGTTGAAGTAAAAGAGAATACGCTTTTTATCAGTTTTACTAAAAATAAGACCATCCTCAATGAAGAAAACCTAATCTTCACGGTGTCGGATGATGATGTTTTTTCAATCGCAACAAGTGGCTCTGCTAATGTATTTGCAGATTTTGATGAAGGCTATAATTTCTATGATTTAGAAATGATTTCAAGCGGCTCAGGAAACATTAATCTAGATGCGGCGAATTGTACCAATGCCAATTTCACCACTTCAGGATCAGGTAACATTGACGTGACTACCGTAAATGCAGCTGGTGCTGATGCCGTTTTAAGTGGGTCAGGGAATGTGACGATTCACGGCTCAGCTTCTACCTTAGACCTTACAATTTCTGGTTCAGGTAATTATGCTGATCATGATTTCATAGCAGAAAAAGTGGATGCTGTTCTTTCGGGTTCAGGAAACGCTAAAGTATCTGTCTCATACCAACTCAATGCAAACTTGAGCGGTTCTGGTAATCTTACCTATAAAGGGAGTCCAAGCATTATGGCAACCTCCTCTTCAGGTTCAGGTCAGGTGATTGACGGCAACTAATCATTGCATTACAGGTATATCCCAAATCCAATAAAAAAGAGTCCCCAAATCCAAATTGGGATGAAAAACAAGTCATTGTATGATTTTGGTGGTTTCTCACCAGTTTCAGGATCTGGTAAGTTGCTGGCAGCAATCAATCCTCCAATAATGAAAAGCGGAATCCCTGCCCATATCATTGACCAACCCATGTAATCAGCATTTCCCAATCGCGTGTCTTCAAATGAATAACTGCAAATCCAGCAGCTGATAAACAATACTATCGGAACCATGATTCCGGCTCCTCTCCAAATAAATACCATCTTTCTTACTTATTAATTCCACGCATGTGAATTGCGCTCGTAAATATCGGAACAAACAATGCAGCCATCTTGGCATCTGTTGACAAACCACTCAATGATCCGCTCACTTCCCAATAATCCCAATCTTCTGAAGTATAGGTTCTGATTTTTGCTGATGCATCTCCTGAAATTTCCCAATAGTCCCAGTCTTCAGATGTATAGGTTCTAATCTTTAATCGGTTTCCGCCGCTCACTTCCCAGTAGTCCCAGTCATTAGAGGTATAGGTGCGCAATTTAACACCACCTATTTCCCAGTAGTCCCAATCATTGCTGGTATAGGTTCTAATCTTCCCTGAAGATCCTCCAAAATTGTATTCCCAATAATCCCAATCTTCAGAAGTGTAGGTTCTAATCTTGCCTGAAGATCCATCTAGGTTAATTTCCCAATAGTCCCAATCTTCTGAAGTGTAAGTTCTCATTTTTCCTTGACTAAAAGCACTGAGCCAAAGCAATGATACGGTTGCAGTAATCAATATTTTCATACTCCAAAATACATATTTATTTAAAATCAGTGAAATTCGGCTAGAATGGTAGAATAAACCCATTATTCTGAGACTGAATAGTTTAAATGGTGGAACATGGATTTTTTTTATGCTTGCACAGTTTGAATCAGATTTATGACTATCTTTTTGACTCTTTAACTCAACTTATGGCCCCAAAACTAAAGTGGAGTCCCTCGGAACTCCGACCGTACAGAAAAATTACTGACCCAATTGCTGATCGTGTAGTTGCAGACATCATTGAAAACGATAAAACTGAAGGCATCAACAAGCTGTTTTCACAATTGCGGGAGAATGATGACATTTCAGAAATTAATTTCCCAAAATGTGTAGCTGATTACTTTGAAGAGACGTCTGAATTACCTTCCTTCATGGATCAAGAGCAAGTTAAGATTGGGCAAAAAGTGTTCGCACAGTTCGGACCTGAGATTTCTTTGTGCTTGATGACAAAGTCATTGCCAGAAGCATACGCTTGCGCCAATGGTGCAAAAGTGCTCTATGCAACAGGTAGATTGACCGAGCAGAGCGGAACACTGGCTGTATTTACCAGAAGATTAATGGAGACGGCACAATTCGTTATTAATGTTAGTGATGAAGGCGGATTATCTCCCAAAGGCAAAGGAGTGGTCACTGCGCAAAAAGTGCGGTTAATTCATGCAGCTATTCGTTATTATTTACAGCAGCACAATTGGCCCGAGAAGTATTACGGTATGCCTATCAATCAAGAAGATATGGCTGGTACGCTTCAGTCATTCAGCACCCTTACCTTAGAAGGCTTAGATATTCTAAAGCTTGATTTAAGCGAAGAAGAAAAACAAGGTTATTATCATTCATGGAGATGTATAGGTCATGTGATGGGAGTGCTACCTGAACTCAATCCGGTGACCTATCAAGAAGGGTACGGTTTAGGAACCTCTATTTTAAATCACCAAATAGCACCTTCCAAAGAAGGAACAGAGTTAACTCAAGCAGTTTGTAACTTCATGAAAGATATGATGCCAGGCGGGATTTTTGATCAAGCGCCTGAAGCCATTATCCGTCACATGGTAGGTGATGATATTGCAGAAACCCTCAAGTTGGATTCTAAACTCAATCTAATTGAAAAAATGATTCCGAAATTAATTGGTATCATCTTCGATAAATTAGAAGAGGTTGGTGAAGAACATGAAACACTTGAAAAGATCATTGAGCGTGTCAAAGGATATTTGCTCCAACACATGCTGAACCACTTTAACAATGATAAAAAAGTGAAGTTCTACATCCCGCCAAGCCTTCGCAAAAACTGGAAACTAGAATAATCAAAACTCAAAACTTATGAATAAATGGATTAACCTCGAACAATTCACCCCTTATGAATTGGTAGTGACCTCTATTGGTTGGATATTTTGGATTACCTTATATATTCTGATCGTCAGAGGAATCAAAAAAGAAAAATATGTTGAAATGCCTTGGATTTGCGTGCTTGGGAATATAGCCTGGGAAGGAATCTGGGGATTCATTTTTTACGAGCAAATTAACCTAGGAGAACTCTTTATTTGGAGTTATAGAGCCTGGTTCATCATGGACATTTTCATTCTGTGGGGCGTGTACAAATACGGCAGAAAACAAATCTATATTCCTGAATTACGCAAGTACTTTGTTCCGGTGTGCATCTTCTTACTTTTGATGTTCGCCTCATTGTATTATACCTTCATTGATTCAGGATTTGATCATAAATGGGGAAGTCAATCGGCTTACATCTCTAATGTGGTCATTTCAATCTTGTTCATTACACTTTTCCTCAAACAGTGGAAAGCAAAAAAGTTTTCAAAAGTGATGGCTTGGTGTAAGTGTCTCGGTACACTCGCATACACCATAGTCTATTTTAACTTTGACCCGCCTAACAGCTTTGTACATACCATAGGTATTGTGGTGTTTGTATTGGATATTATTTTCTTGGCAATGCTATATAAAATGCAAGACAAAAATTGGGTTGCAGAAGAAGCTTTACCTTTGCCTTAATGAATTAGCGTGAGTAAACAAGAATTGAACATAGGTACTGATAAAGAATTCATCAACTTTCCTAATGAGGTTTATGGAAGGAGAGAGGTGATTGATTTTTTCAATGCAAAGCTTGAACAATGTGATAAGGGGCAAACCACTACCATCATTTGTTCTGGAAAAGCGGGTATAGGAAAAAGCTTTCTGATTCGAAATTTTTTCGATCGGGAAGATGTCGTGTATGTGCGCGGTAAATACAACCAATACAAAAAGTCAGTACCGTTTCAGGCTTGGGTTCAATTTGTAGAGAATGGCTTGAGCCACCTAGAGAGTTTAAGTGAAGATAAAAAAGAGGAATTTAGAAATGGTCTGCGTGCAGTGCTGCAGAATGATGAATATCCGATATCTAGATTGATTCCGAAGTTAGGGATGTGGCTTGATTTGAAGCAAACCGTTCCAAGTGAGTTTGATTCTACCTTGCAAATCCAAAACAGGTGGTATGCAGCGCTTTACGGAATCATAGATCTCTTTGCTCAATTTGTCAACTCTAAAATTATTGTTCACCTTGACGATATTCAATGGTCAGATGATGAGAGTTTAGAGCTTGTTGAAAAAATCATTGATCGACCAATTGATAAGGTTTGTTTAATCCTTTCTCAGCGCACAGCTGAGGGCGAAAACAATGAAGATAAAATTGCTCACTTAAAAACAACTGAGAACCACATTGAAATCACTCCCTTCAACTTAGAAGATTGTCAGCATTTAATGAAAGACTTATTTGATTTCGAAGCGGCTACAGTTGAAGAAACAGCACAGCTTTTAATTGAGAATTCTGATGGAAATCCGCTGTTGATAAAAGAGAATTTGTCACAGTTTATTCTCAAAGAAATCCTTCAATATGACCTCAATGAAGGCAAATGGTATTGGAACCGCGAAGGCACCGTCATTGAAGAAAATGAAAAGAGTCTTCAAGAGATTACAGAGTCCAAAATCAAAGATTTGGATGGCAATACCAGAGAGATATTGGAGCGCACCGCATGCTTTGGTTATAAGATTTCAGTACCCTTTGTTTCGGCCATTACCGGCGTAGAAAAAGAGCAATTGGTTGCCGCTTTTGAAGCAGCTTGTGCTGCCGGAATCATGCGTCAGGTGCAAGAGAGCCTTTCCAGAAATCCTGAAAAAGAACTCGCTTACATGTTTGCGAATGACACCGCCCAGGCGGCCTTGCAAGCAGTTATACCAGAAAAAACAAAGGTGAAAACGCACCAGCAAATAGCGCAGTATTACATTAATTCTGCGGCTACGGGTTTAGATGACAGAGACGTCTATGAATGTGCTTATCATCTGAATGAATGCATTCAAGATGAGAGCAATGACCTGATTAAAAACCAGCACTTAGAGGTGAATATTTTGGCTTTAGA